>Ga0307434_1001285_pt1 | contig 13823 bp, 10 predicted proteins | sample SalMarWE160220MG_FD_202156 | JGI IMG/M metagenome (GOLD analysis project Ga0307434, IMG submission 202156) | Salt marsh sediment microbial communities from the Plum Island Ecosystem LTER, Massachusetts, United States - WE1603-220 | ecosystem: Environmental > Aquatic > Marine > Intertidal zone >... | reverse complement strand
TATTTCAATAACATGGCTATAGGCCTTGAACGGCTCAGGAGGAACAACAAGATCCAGAGCTCCTATGTGCTGGATATCGACCTCCATTTTGGGGATGGCACCGTGAACATCCTGAAGGACAAGGATTACGTTACGGTCCATAATGTGCAGGCCAATCATAGGGATGCTTACCTGGATGAGGTAGCCTATGCAATGAAGCACCTTAAGGCGGACATGATCGGAATATCGGCCGGCTTTGACAACCACGAGGATGATTGGGGAGGAACCCTCAAAACGGAAGATTACAAGGAGATCGGCCGGATGGTGCGAGGGGCTGCGGAGCTGTGCAGTGGTGGATGTTTTGGCATACTGGAGGGAGGCTACAACCATCGGGTTTTGGGCCGCAACGTCATGGCCTTGATCGAGGGATTATCCGGAGGATAAAGGTGCCCGGGAGAAGATTTACCTTCATCGTGAATCCCAATGCTGCAATGGGCGCCATCGGGAGGGAATGGCCGAGGATTCAGGACCTGGCAAAACAACGGCTAGGCGAGTTTCAGGCCTTCCTTACCACCGGTCCGGGGCATGCTACCACCCTCACCAGATCCGCCCTCGAACAGGGTGCCGATGTAGTGATCTGTGTAGGAGGAGACGGAACGCTGAATGAGGTGGTGAACGGCTTTATGGGAGAGGATGGTCCCCTTCGAGCTGGGGCCGCGCTTGGGTTCATCCCCCGGGGTACAGGATGTGATTTCATCAAAACCGTTCCCCTGCCCACAGCACCGGACAGGGCCTTAGACATAATCAAGGACGCCCATGCCAGGCATATCGACCTGGGACGGATCAGGTATAGGGATCACCAAGGAAAACCCTCCCTGCGCTACTTCCATAACGTGACCAGCTTTGGCCTCGGAGGAGAGGTAGATGATCGTGTGAACAGAACGACCAAGGCCTTTGGCGGGTTCGTCTCGTTCATCTGGGCAACGCTTTTCTCCATCCTGATCTACGATAAGAAGCGGATACACCTGAAGGTAGACGAGGGCTTCAATCAAACGGTTGCATGCTGGAACGTGGCAGTCGCCAACGGACAGTATCACGGTGGCGGTATGTGGGTTGCCCCAGATGCGAGGGTGGACGATGGCATATTTCACGTGACCGTGATCGGGGATTTCACCCTTCCGGAGGTATTCTGGAACCTCCCAAAACTTTACAACGGAAAGCTCCTTCAGCTTGAAAAGGTGAGAACGTTGACGGGTAAGAGCATAGAGGCCTCCTCTGAGCAGAGGGTGCTTTTGGATGTGGATGGGGAACAGCCGGGACAGCTGCCCGTTATCCTCGACATAGTGCCCAAGGCAATCCAACTTCTTATCCCAAGGAAGGGTTCCTCGACGTCACCTTAATCTGCCATCATGGGGCAAGTATCCGTCTTCGGTAATAACGGGGAAGAGGGAAGATGAACTACAGGCAATGGGTACGGGATGAATTGAGGGGATTCAGTAAATCCCTGGGTTTCCGCTACACCCCTTTCAAGGAGATCGAAGGGCGCATATCACGGCTCAAAACGTCCATGGAGGACCAGGACATAGAAGCCCTTCTGGTGGTGCAGAAAATGGATCTTTACTACCTATCGGGAACCACACAGGATAGCGTCCTCTTCATTCCAGTGGAAGGAAGGCCCTTGCTTCTGGTCAGAAGGGAGCTGGCGCGTGCTGAGATCGAATCTCCGATTGAGGACGTGGTCGGGCTCACCTCTATTCGAGAGCTTCCAGCCCTCATACAAGGGCATTGCGGAAGGCTCCCCCACAGCCTCGGGCTTGAGCTCGATGTGCTCCCTGTGCGGGATTACGCCAGATACGAGGATCTCTTCAAGGGATCCAGGCTCGCTGATGCCTCGCCCTTGATCCGAGATTTGCGCAGGAGAAAATCGCCATTCGAGATAGAACTCATGAGAGCTGCCGGTGAGATAGGCAGGAAGACCTTCCAAAAGGGAGGGGAGATCCTGACGGAGGGGATGACGGAGATCGAGTTTGGGGGCCGTCTCGAAACCGTGGCCAAGGGGTATGGTCATGAGGGGCTTCTCAGGGTCAGGTCTCTTAACTATGAGGCCTACACATGGCATGTGCTGAGCGGGCCTGCCGGCGGGATCGTCAGCCAGTCCGACTCCCCGATGGGCGGGCTTGGCCTTTCGCCCGCATTTCCCGTGGGAGCGAGCCTCAGGCAAATGAAGGCCCACGAACCCATCCTGGTAGACTTCGGCACCTGCTACCACGGATACCAGGCAGATGAAACCCGCATGTTCTCGATAGGCACGATGAGCACAAAGTTCATCGACGCCTACCAGGCCTGCAGGGAGATCCACGACGCGGTCCTGGAGGAGACAAGGCCAGGGGCGGACTGCGAAGCACTCTTTCTAAAAACCCTTCAGCTCGCAAAAAGACTTGGTTACGGGGATAGCTACCTTGGTCCTCACGGACTTCAGACTCGGTTCATCGGCCACGGCATCGGCCTGGAGCTTAACGAGCCCCCTTTTTTGGCCCAGGGCCATTCCTATCCCCTGGAAGAGGGGATGACCTTCGCCCTGGAGCCAAAGATCGTGTTCCCCGGCGAGGGCTCGGTAGGGATTGAAAACACCGTGCTGGTCACGCGGGATGGCTGCGAAATCCTTACTCCTCTGGAGATGGATATCCTCGAGGTGTAGGCTCACTTCATTTCCTTTTTCAACATAAAAAGTAGGTTTTCGGTAACACGTTATCTCTTAATTTCAATCCCGGCCTTTTCCCTGTCCCACGTGTTTGCTGTGATACCGGCCTGTCTGAGCTGGAATTTTTGCACACGTTCCGTTGGTGTCTTGGGCAGGCTCTCCATGAACTCCACATACCTCGGCACCGCAAAGTAAGGCATCCGATCCGCAGCATGTTTGATCAGCTCCTCAGGGGTAAGCGTCTCACCTGGCTTGAGGACCACGCATATCTTGACTTCATCCTCCGCAAGTTCGGATGAAACGGCAACGGCCGCTGACTCGAGAACCTTGGGGTGCGTGTTGATGGCCCGTTCCACTTCAAAGGAGGAAATGTTCTCGCCTCTTCTCCGGAGCGAATCCTTCTTTCTATCCACAAAGTAGTAATATCCATCGGCATCTTTCTTGGCAAGGTCTCCGGTATGGAACCACAGGTTCTGGTACGATTCGAGTGTCTTTTCCGGCATATTGTAGTATCCCAGCATCATAGTGAATGGCTCTTTCGGCCGGAACAGGATCTCTCCCGGCTCTCCGATAGGTACCTCGTTGTCGAAGTCGTCGACGAGTTTTATTTCGTAGATGTCCAGCACCTTTCCGCATGAGCCGGGCCTCCGGTCGTCTAACGTGACGTGAATGGCTATGCCGATCTCCGACATGCCGAACCCCTCCATGCAGGTGACCCCGAACCTCTTCTCAAACTGGTCCATAACGTTCTGAGGGCATCCAGCTCCGAAGGCAATGCGGACCGGATTGTCGTGATCATCAGGCTTCTCAGCCTGCTTGTTCAGAATGGGTATAACCGCCCCGAGATAATTGAACTGGGTTGCCTTGTACTTACGAATATCATCCCAGAAACGTGAGGCGCTGAACTTGTCCGACAGGACCATCTCGGCCTCTGCAATCAAGGCCGTCATGGTGGTAAGGCACTGGGCATTGAAGTGATAGAGCGGCAGAAACGTGTAAAAAATATCGTCTTTGGTACCCCGGCGCAGTTCCAGCATCTTCTCAGCCACCACGAGCCAGAACTTGTGGGGAGCTAAGGCGCCCTTTGAGAGACCGGTCGTCCCCGAGGTATAGATGATGTTATGTGGGTCCCACTCATAAACGGCAACATCTACAGGGGTATCAGGCCCGTCAGCAAACTCTTCCAAGGTCATGACCGGGAACTTCAATCCTTCAATATCCTTCTTATCGAAGTCCCCCAAGATCATGACCTTCTCCAGCTTCTTCAGGCCATCCTGGATCAGCTTCACCCGGTCGATATATTCCGGGGCAATTGCCAGTATCCTTGAGTCGGACTGATCTACGATATGGCGTAAGAACTCAGCCTTATATGATGTATTGATCGGCACCTCAACCGCCCCTACCTTTGCTGCTCCGAACCAAAGGAATATAAGCTCCGGAGAGTTCGGGAGCATGAAGCTCACTTTGTCATTCTTTTTGATCCCTATCTTCTGGTAGCCATGGGCATATCGGTTAGACAACCGGTCCATTTCCTCATAGGTGAATGCCTGATCCTTAAAACGCAGGAAGACTTTACTCCCCAGTTTCTTTGCCCGATCCTCGATCAGTTCTCCTAATACTTTTGGTGTATCTGCCTCTCCCATTATAAACCTCCCTTTCTAGAAAAACTGCCTGCTCATGATAATAAGTTGCTTTTTTGAAATAGACTATATGGGATTCAGCCTTGCAGGGCAAGCTAAAACCAGCATCATACTATTGATGGTTCCGTAAAAAGTCTCAACACCATGTCATTTTGCCCCTTTTGCGGTGAGGCCGCTCACGTGAAAATCTCCTTTGCCGTTCGGCCTTCCGCATTTCCTCCTTCACGCCCGCGAAAACGGGAACGGCATAACCTCGGCCAGACTCTCCGCACCGGCCGCCAGCATGACGAGCCGATCGAAACCCAGGGCCACCCCCGAGCACTCCGGCAGACCTGCCTCCATTGCATCGATAAGGCGGCTGTTCAAGAGGCGTTTCATCGTAGAGGATGAATCGGGAAAGCATTCCCGGATTCGCTCCCGCAGTTCCTCGCAGTCCGTCAGCTCCTGATATCCGTTGCAGATCTCGATGCCCCGGATATAGAGCTCGAAGCGTTCCGCCACCGGCGGATCATCGCGCCGAATGCGCGCCAGTGCGGCCTGTGAGGAGGGATAGTCGTAGACGAATTCCGGCAGGTTCTGTCCCAGGTTCGGCTCGACCATCTCCACAAGAAGGAAGTTCAACCATCCGTCCCGATCATCGGCCGCAAGACCCGGCGGCGGCACAGTGCCCCGCGACGCGGCGATCTTCGGCATCTCCTCCAGCCCAATTGTCAACGGATCAAAGCCCGCATGCCGCTCGAACGCCTCCTTATAGGATAGCCTCCCGAAAGGCCTGCTCGTAGTGAAGGCCTGAGCCCTTTCCTTTGATGCACCCGCCTTCGCCCTTGAAACCATGAACACATGGCGCACAAGCTCCTCCACCACGCCCATCTGCTGACGATACGTGTCGTCCACTCGATACCACTCCACGATTGTATATTCGGGGTTGTGAAGTCTTCCGATCTCGCCGTTTCGGAATGCATGGGTCACCTGGTAGATGGCCGTATGCCCTGCGGCCAGGAGGCGCTTCATCGCAAACTCCGGCGAGGTCTGCAGATACAACTCGGAGTTGCCGTGAAGGTACCGCGTGACAAAAGGAGAGAGATTGGGATCGATCGTGGCGTCGGCTGAGAGAAGCGGCGTCTCGACTTCCAAATAGCCGCTATCGCGAAAAAAAGCCCGCACCGCCTCCAGCAGCGCCGCCCGCAGGCGGAGGTTCTCGATCGGCGCAGTGGGTAGAAAATCGCGCTCCCCCGCCACGGAACTCACCCCTTCATGCGCTCCAGGTATTCTCCGGTTCGCGTGTCCACGCGAATCTTGTCGCCGATGTTGATGAAGGCCGGGACGTTCACCGTCGCGCCTGTCTCCAACGTCGCGGGCTTCTGCACGTTCGTCGCCGTATTGCCTCTCGGCGCCTGTTCGGTATAGATAACCTCAAGCACCATGTGATTCGGCATCATCACCCCGATGAGCCGGTCGTTCCAATAGATCATCCCGCACTCGGTCCCCTCCACCAGATACGTGTGCCCCTCCCCGACAGCCTCTGGGGTGAGACTATGCTGCTCATAGGTATTCGCGTCCATGAAAACGAAACTGGTCTTGTCCTTGAACAGGAAGGAACCCTTCCCCTCGCGGATGTCGGCCCCCTCGACGCTGTCATCGCTCTTGTAGGTGCGATCAAGGAGTGTGTTATCAAGCAGGTTTCGCAGCTTCGTCTTGTAAATCGCCTGGCCCTTTCCGGGCTTCCTGAACTCGCAGGTCTCCATAAGGTACGGCCTGCCGTCGATGAGGATCTTAATCCCCTTCCGAAAATCGCTTGTAGAAATCATTGACATGAGATGATAAGAATTCCTTTTTGGGGCCGAAAAGTAGGCGATTTTACCTCGTGTGTCAAGGGAAAAGAGGAGGCATCATGTGGTGGCCACCCGTACAGGCGTTGGGTTGAGGATTGTTTCAAGCACCCCTGGAGACATCTCCGCAAGCAGTCCCTTTTTCCCCGCATTGACGTAAATTTTGGGGAGCTCTAATATAGTCTGCTCCACGAAAACCCTGAGGGGCTTTCGCGTGCCGAAAGGGGATGTCCCGCCCACGAAATACCCCGTGTGCTTGTGCGCCGCCTGAGGATCACAGGGCCGCACCGACTTGACTCCCAGGGCCCTGGCGAGCGCTTTGGTGGAGACCTGCCTGTCCCCGTGCATGAGTACCAGAAACGGGTTGCCGAGTTCGTCTTCCATGACGAGTGTCTTGACCACCAGGTGTTCGTCCAGGCCAAGTTCCCTCGCCGCCGCCCCTGTGCCGCCTTTCTCCTCAAACCTATAGGGCCGCAAGGTGAAATCGGCGCCCTGTTCCCGCAATGCCCGAATAGCCTGTGTAGTGGAAAACTTCTCCTCTGCCATTGCGCATCTCCTTGTGTTGCCGCAATATCGAATAAGGATATCTCTTTGAACTATAACCGCAGACCCACGCAGACGGACTCAGACTTTTTTCTCTGCCGACTTTGGCAGAGAAAAAGTTACTGTCCTTCGGACAATTTAGATTCCGCAGTAATCGCTGTTCAAGACAGATCTTAATGAAAAAAATTACGAAATCATCAAAGGAATTCATGGCATTATTTATGGTTCTTGCTATCGCGAAGCGATGCTGCCTTTCAGCTTCGCCGGCGGCGGAACTGAAAGGTCTGTGTGCGTCTGTGGCTAATCCTAATCATGACATACCCTTGCTTCTTCCTTTCCGAAAAGCCATGAAGTCTAGTAAAAGATTGTTACGGTGCGATGGTGGGGACTTAAGGAGTACTCCTCTTTTTGTCCGAGATTCCACAGGATCCAATCGACCTCAAAGGCCTTCAACGGCCTTCCCAGGCGCGCCAGTTCCTCACGAATCATATCAACCGCCCGGACGGTATTCGCCCTGATCTCGATCTCCTCAGGGCTCCCTTCCTCAAGCGGAACCATCCGATCAACCCTTTGTGCGAGGTCATCCTCGTAGCAGAGGATCCCCAGGTGCCGGAGCACCTGGGGGAGTTTGTAGTCGGCAAAGGCGGTGAGCCGATCGATGTCCTTAAATTGACCCCATCCCCTCCCCTCAAAAGCCCCGTAGAGATCGGCACAAAATATCTGTGCCCGCTTGTAGAAAAATACCCTTTGGCCCCGGTATTCCGCAACATCCCGGAAGGATGGTATCCTTTCAACGAGAAGTGAGACCAGTTTCTCAGCCGAGCCTCCAGCGGCCTCCACGAATCCGGAGGCATCCCCATGATACTCCTCCTCAAGAACGTGCCCGAGTTCGTTGAGGATCGTGACGCGCTCATCCATCAGCTGCAATTCGCCCCGGCCTCCCAAAATTTCCCGGAACATCGCTAATGAAAGTCCCGCTAAGTAGCCTGCCCGTTCAAGGGGAATCCCAGACTTCATGGCCCGGGTGAGGGAGGCCGCAAGCGCAAAGTAGCCGGAAAGCCTCCTTGATCCCCATGCTATCTCCCACCTGTTTTCCTCTGGGGTAGGCCAGAAACAAAAATTGATGGAATCCAAGACGAGAAGATAGGAGACCGTCTCCCGCTCACTATTGCAGAAGTGGTAGGTCCTGTTCCAAGGAGGCACCTCGATGCCGCCCTCATATAATCTTTTTGAGAAATCGAGGACGGCCTCTTTTCTGATCTGCACGTGGCTGCTCATTCCTGATACATCGCGGGCTGTCTTAAGGACCTCTTGCATGCCTCCTCCTGATAAACTCAATGCAGCCGAGATCCTTTTCTCACCTGGTGATCTCAACGTACTCGGGTAGTACGTCTGCTATGAACTTCTCCATGCCCTCCCTGGTCTTATGGTGGCTCACCAGATCCTTGATAACGTAAAGCGGTAAGGTGGCAATATCGGCGCCGGCAAGAGCAGCCTCTCTTACCTGACGAGCATTCCTCAAGCTCGCTGCCAAGACCTCCGCCGTAACCTCATAATTCAGAAAGATCTCAACGATCTGTTCCACCAAATCAATGCCCGAGACAATCCCATTGTCCTCAAGGACCTGCTCCTCCCTCCACATACCCTGGGCCGGGAAGTAATCAGATTTATTGAATCGCATGCCGTTTTGCGACCGTATGTAGTCATCAACCCTGCCCGCAAAAGGGCTCACAAACGCTGCCCCCGCCTTGGCGGCCAATAACGCCTGCTCCGGGGTGAAGACGAGCGTGCAGTTGACCGGTATACCCTCGCCTGAGAGCTCCTTTATTGCCTTCAGGCCATCGAACTCACCCGCTTCGGCTCCCTCAAAGACCGGGTTAATCGGGATCTTGATATACACGTTATTCGCGATCGGATTGAATCTCTCATATATCCTCTTGGCCTGCTCCACCATATTTTGATAGGTGTACTCCGTTACCTCCAGGGATACGGGCGTGCCCTCCGCCACAGTTAAGATCCTCTCTATGTACTGGGCTAAGTCCAGCTTCTCGCCCCTCTCCTTAAGCTCATCCACGGCTCCCTTTAAAAGAGAGGGATTCGTTGTTACCCCATCCAGGAATCCGCTGCTAAAGGCCTCCTCTATCTCTGATACCTTAGCTGAATCGATGAATATCTTCATGACCCTACCTCCTTACTCATATCCGAACTCTTTCTTGTCAGTCTCTGTGAATCCTGCTTGGACACCAATACCTTAGTTCCTTGTCGTCTCCACACGCTATTACCAATAGATGCCTGTTGATTGCAACACTATTTCACGAGCGCTAAGCCTGGAGAGGGAGCTTTTCTGTTGATGAATGCCCTCTAGAGTTGGCAGGAGAGGCTGACCTATGAAGTTAAGCCATGGCATCTACCAAACAGGATAACCTCAACACTGAAGGTATGGGTATCTCCTCTTTATCCATGCCTCAGTATAGAAGCATTGCATGATCCCGATAATCGGGATAGGCGAAAACACATCATGGCCGCATAAGCGGCTACAGAGGCATTGCTCTCTATCCCGATTATCGGGACATCGGGCAGATCAAATCTCAAGGCATGGATAAAGAGGAGATACCCATACCCACCAGTATGCTGGGAGAACAATGAGGTATCTTTTTCTATGACATGGTCCTGATTCACAAAATGGGAGTGTTATGAGGGGCTCAAGCATGGGACTATATCTGCAAGCCACCCCAGCCATCGATGCGGATCACGAAAAGATCATAGAGGCTGCGCAAAGGCTGACAGCGAGACTACCTCATAGGTCCTTGAGCTCCTTCACCGCTGAGAGAAGCCGAGAAACCATCTCCGTTGCCTTGCCCTGGAGCAAGATGTCGCTGATATGATCGGTGAGTACCGTCCTCTCCAGGTTTATCTCGATTATCGTAGCGCCAACCTGCTTTGCCTGCCTTGGAAGCACGTTAAAGGGGGAAACCACGGCCGAGGTTCCGATTATCAACAGGGCCTGGCAGCTCGAGGCGAGGTGGTAGCTCTGTGTCATGGCCTCCATGGGTATCGCCTCTCCAAAGAAGATCACATCAGGCTTTAGTATCCTTCCGCACGCACAATACGGCGGATACTCGCCTTTCTTCTGAGCATAGTCATATCTCCTGTTGCACCAGAGACAGGTGAGCGAGCGGGAATTCCCGTGATACTCAATCACATCCTTAGAGCCTGCCTCCTGGTGAAGGTTGTCAACGTTTTGAGTGATCACGCTCCGGAGCAGCCCCATCTGCTCCAACTCGGCCAACCCAATATGGGCGTCATTGGGCCGGGCCTTATCAACGATCTCCTCCATTTCCCGCAACATGTGCCACACCTTTTCCGGATCCCTCTGAAACGAGTAGATCGATGCATATTCCTCGGGATCATACCTATCCCAGAGACCGCCCTTGCTCCTGAAGTCCGGAATTCCCGACTCCACGGAGATACCCGCACCGGTGAGGGCGAGGGTCAACTTCGATCCCAAAACCGCCCGCGCAGCCTTTTCAATCAATGCATCCATATATAAGCCTTTGTTGGATTGGTTTTACTAGATAATTTGTTTTACTGGTTTTACTGGTTTTACTGGTTCAGCTGGTTGTATGAGTTCTGGTTGTTTTGTTGTTTCATATTGCTCCATCTCCTATATGCTCGAAGGGGAACGAACCAGGCAAACCAATCAAACGAATCAAACCAGTTCAACCAATAAAACTAGTCCAATCAGTTCAACCAATAAAACAGTATTATGTTACCTCGAGGCTTATATCCACCGACCTGGCCGAGTGTGTGATGGCGCCAACGGAAATGAGGTCCACTCCCGTTTTGGCGATCTCCCCGATTGACTCGAGCGTCACGCCACCGGATGCCTCCAAAATCACCCTGCCTCCGGCAATGGACACGGCGCTGCTCATCTCCTCAAGGGACATATTATCCAGCAGGACTGCGTCCGCCCCCGCATTGATGGCCTCTTCAAGGCTCTCGATATCAGTCACCTCAATCTCGATGCGCAGGGTATGGGGCACACGGGTTTTTAGCCTTTCCACAGCCTTTGATATGGATCCGGCGGTTGCGATGTGGTTATCCTTGATGAGGATACCGTCGAAAAGCCCAAACCGATGATTGGCTCCTCCTCCTATCCTCACCGCGTATTTCTCCAGTATCCGTAATCCCGGGGTGGTCTTCCTGGTATCGATGACGCGCACCGTGGCTGGATAGGTCTTTTCCACATATCTCCTGGTAAGGGTGGCGATGCCCGAGAGATGCTGGAGGAAATTGAGGGCCGTCCTCTCCCCGATCAGTATCCCCCTCATCGAGCCTTTGAGCAAAGCGATCCAGGCGCCATCTCGCACCATATCACCATCATGGAACTGCGATTCAACCGTTATCCCCGGACCAAGGATAGAAAAGACCCGGGAGAAGATCTCCATCCCAGCGAGAACCAGCTCTTCCTTCGCCAATAGGCGAGCCTCACCCTTTAGCTCAGGATCGACGATAGCCGAGGTCGTGATATCACCCGGTCCGATGTCCTCATCCAGTGCGTTTTCTATTATCCTGTCAACGAGCTTGGAGCTGCCGATATTCAACTCAGTTCCTCAATGAGGGTGAGATGTTGGTGTAACTTCTCTAACTTGACGGCTATGAGCCCTGATGTCTCCCTTACCTCTTCTACAACCTGCGGGGGGGCCTGAGTCAAGAAGTCCTTATTCGCCAATTTCTTCTGGGATAGCTCAATGTCCCTCTCTGCCTTTTTGATTTCCTTGTATATCCTCATTCGCTCCTTCTCGTAATCTATCAATCCCTTGAGAAGGACGTGGACTTGGATATCACCAGATACATAGGTGGCAGATCCCTCGGGTTTTTCACCTTTGGAAACGATCTCAATAGACTCCGCCCTTGCCAGTGTGTTGATATAGCCACGATTTGTCTCAAGTACCTCCCCCCAGCCCTCTCCGCTCACATCGATGACGGCCCTCACAGATGCCTTTGGAGGAATGTTCATCTCCCCCCTCACATTCCTTATGCCGGTGATGACCTCTTTCACCAACTCCATTGCCTCGATAGATTGCTCATCGTCGAGGTAGTCCCCCGCATGCGGGAACGGCGCCGCCATGACGCTCCCCTCGGTATGGGGAAGTCTGTGCCAGATCTCCTCCGTGATGAAGGGCAGAAATGGATGGAGCAGCCTCACTATCCCGCTCAGGAGGATCTGGATCACGGATTGGGCCACCTGCCTTTTCCTCTGATCCTCGCTCAAGAGCTCGATCTTTACCATCTCAAGGTACCAGTCACAGAATTCGTGCCACACGAATTGATAGCAGGCGCTGGCAGCCTCATTGAATTTATACTCATCCATGTAAGCATCTATCTGCTGCGAAACCCGCCCGAGCCTCGTCATAATCCACCGATCAGCCAAGGTTAACGCGGGCTTGTCTATCATGGGGGGTTCGCAATCATCCAGATTCATCAGGACAAACCGCGCTGCATTCCAGATCTTGTTGATGAAGTTCCTGTACCCGGCAATCCTCTCTTCTGAAAGCCGTATGTCCCTTCCCTGGATAGCCAGGACCGCGAGGGTAAACCGAAACGCATCGGTGCCGAACTTGTCCAAAACTACAAGGGGATCAATGATGTTTCCCTTGCTCTTGCTCATCTTTTGGCCCTGCTCATCCTTGACCAGGGCGTGAATATAGACATCACGGAAGGGAACATCCCCCATAAAGTGAATCCCCATCATCATCATTCTCGCCACCCAGAAAAAGAGGATATCAAATCCGGTGACGAGTACTGAGGTGGGATAAAAGGTCTGCAACTCCTCAGTTGAATCAGGCCATCCCAAGGTGGAAAACGGCCACAGGGCCGAGCTGAACCAGGTATCGAGTACGTCCGTTTCCTGCTCAAGATCTGAACCCTTACAGAAAGGGCATGTCGCAGGCTCCTCTTTTGCCACGATCACCTCGCCGCATCCCGTGCAATACCAGGCCGGGATGCGGTGTCCCCACCATATCTGTCTCGAGACACACCAATCCCTGATGTTGTTCATCCACTCAAAATACACGGCCTCCCAATTAGAGGGCACGATCCTTGTCCTGCCCTCCCTCACCGCAGCAATGGCCTTTTTGGCGAGAGGTCCTACCCTGATAAACCACTGCTTGGACAGGAGTGGCTCAATCATGGTTTTGCACCGGTAGCAATGCCCCACCGCATTCCGATAAGGCTCCACCTTCTCAAGCAAACCAGCCTCCCTCAGGTCATCGAGGATCTTCTCCCGGCACTCAAATCGATCCATTCCCTGATAGGGACCGGCGAGCTCGTTCATATTCCCGTCATCATCGATAACCCGTATGCGCTCGAGACCATGGGTGTTACCGATCTCGAAATCATTGATGTCATGTGCTGGGGTTATCTTCAGGGCACCGGTACCGAACTCCGTATCCACATACCTGTCATGGATCACGGGGATAGGCTTATTCAGGATAGGAAGAAGGACAGAGAGCCCCGAAAGGCCTTTATAGCGTTCATCCTGGGGGTTCACGGCTACTGCCGTATCCCCCAGGATTGTCTCCGGCCTCGTGGTGGCCACGGTCAGGAAGCCCTGCCGCCCCTCAAAGGGATAGCGAATGTAGTAGAGAAAGCTGTCCATCTCCTCGTGCTCCACCTCGAGGTCTGCAAGGGCCGTATGGCACCTGGGACACCAGTTTATGATGTAATCTCCCCTGTAGATCAGGCCCTCTTCGTAGAGGCGCACGAACACCTCCCTCACGGCCCTTGAGAGGCCCTCATCCATGGTAAACCTCTCCCGGCTCCAGTCACATGAACTCCCCAGCCTCTTGAGCTGGTTGATAATCATATGGCCATATTTTTCCCGCCATTCCCATACCAACTCGATAAATCGGTCTCGACCAATCTGGTGGCGAGTGGCTCCCCTTGCTGCCAAATCCTTCTCCACCACGTTTTGCGTGGCGATACCCGCGTGGTCAGTGCCCGGCTGCCATAGTACGTTATCCCCCTTCATTCGCCTGTATCTGCACAGTATGTCCTGGAGGGTGTTATTGAGGGCGTGACCCATGTGCAGGCTTCCTGTGATGTTCGGTGGGGGGATGACTATCGAAA
>Ga0307434_1001284_pt1 | contig 13836 bp, 11 predicted proteins | sample SalMarWE160220MG_FD_202156 | JGI IMG/M metagenome (GOLD analysis project Ga0307434, IMG submission 202156) | Salt marsh sediment microbial communities from the Plum Island Ecosystem LTER, Massachusetts, United States - WE1603-220 | ecosystem: Environmental > Aquatic > Marine > Intertidal zone >... | reverse complement strand
AAGATGCCGAGAAAGCGTTAGAAGAAGCCAGCGAGGTTAGCCCAGAGGTTACTGCTCCCTTCGATGGGTTTATCATTAACGTTAATGTTAGTGGTGGCGACGAGGTGAAGAAAGGGACGGTGGCAGCGATCCTTGCCGACCCCAACAAGTTCGAAGTCGATATTATGGTAAGCGAGATGGATATTTCTCAGGTAGAGAAAGGAGGAAGAGCCGCATTACAGGCGGATGCTATATCTGGGATAAGCTTTCCGTCCAAAGTTACTTACATTGCACCGACGGCCACTATTCAATCAGGGGTGGTGAATTATAAAGTGACGGTCGAGGTAGCATCACTTGAGGCGGTAGTGCAGGGAAGCAACTCAACAAGCCAAGCATCGGCGACGTCTCAAGCCAGCCAGCTCAGGGAGGGGCTAACCGTCACCGTGGGCATAATAGTGGATCAGAGGGTCAATGTGCTGTTGGTACCCAACGGGGCCATTACTACCCAGGGGGGACAGAGCTATGTTCAGGTGCTATCGCCAGATGGCACCATCGGAATGCGAGCTATAAAGACCGGCATCACCGATTATGTAAACACCGAGGTAACCGATGGGCTCAGTGAAGGCGAAAAGGTGGTTGTTTTCCAAGGGACCGATACCCCATCGACGACGCCATCACAATGGCCAGAGATGCCGGATGGAATGATACCGGGCATGCGAGGAATATCGTGATGATTCACTTACAGGATATAACTAAAGTCTATCCCATGGGCAAGAGAGAACTGGTCGTGCTCAGAGGGATAACGCTTAATATCGAGGAGGGTGAACTGGTGGCAATTATGGGGCCTTCCGGTTCGGGCAAGACGACACTTCTCAATCTTCTTGGCTGCCTGGACAAACCGACATCGGGTAGTTACTATTTTGAGGGGAGGGAGGTCAGCCGGCTGAATAGCAACGAACTAGCTGCGATCAGGGGGCAGAAGATTGGCTTTATCTTCCAGACCTTTAATCTGCTGTCCCGGCTCACGGCACTGGCCAATGTGGAACTGGGCATGACCTACGTTGGCGGTGTTGACCGTAGACGCGCCCTAGAGGCGCTGGCTCAGGTAGGCCTCTCTGACCGTGTCAATCATCGTCCGATCGAGCTTTCGGGAGGTGAGCAGCAGCGGGTGGCTATCGCCCGGGCTCTGGTGAAAAACCCTTCCTTCTTTCTGGCCGATGAACCTACCGGCCAGTTAGACAGCCGTTCTGGCGAGGAGGTAATCTCTATTCTTACCTCTTTACATGCCGAGCAGGGAATCACTTTGCTTCTGGTAACCCATGACGCTAACATTGCCCAGCACTGTCAGAGAATAATACACCTCAAGGATGGCGAGGTTGTCGGGGAGGAAAGCGCATGAAGAAGTGGAGTAATTTTTTATCTACTGTCTGGCTTGGACTCAGTACTCACAAGCTGCGCAGCTTTTTGACTATGCTTGGAATCATTATCGGCGTAGCCTCTGTGATTACTCTTATGTCCATCGGCAAGGGTTCTACAGCACAAATCCTCTCCAATATCGAGAGCATGGGAGCAAACCTGGTTACCATCAGCCCCGCAATGAGTTTTGGTGCCGGAGGAGTGAGGGGTGCCGGTGGCAGCACCCAAACCCTAACTATGGAAGACGCAGAGGCAATATCCCAGCAGGTCTCTTATATATCTGCCGTGGCGCCTTCTTCCTCCAGCAACCTCCAATTGGTTGTGGGCAGTGAGAATACGAATTCCCAGGTCATCGGGACAACCCCCGAGTATATGTTAGTGGCTAACCTGAACCTCGCCAGTGGCGCTTTCTTCTCGGAGCAGGAATACGAGCGCGGTGCTAAGGTAGCCGTGCTCGGCTCCGATGTCGCTGAAGCGCTGTTTGGCAGTGCTAATCCCGTAGGACAAAAGATGCGGATGGGCACCATTATTGTAACCGTCATCGGAGTTCTGGAGAGCAAAGGGACCGGGTTTAATTCGCCTGATGATGCTGTTATCATCCCACTGACGGCCCTGCAGCAGACAGTTGCCCTAACGCGAACCGCACAGGGCGAAAAGGTGGTATCATCCATATATCTGACGGTAAGCGATGAAGGACAGGCAGACTATGTCAAGGCGCAAATCACCAGCCTGCTCCGCACTCGCCACCGTCTTGCAGCCTCTGACGAAGACAATTTTAGCATCAGTTCTATGGAGGAGATAGCCAGCAGCCTCGAGGAAACATCGGGGACGCTGACCCTCCTTCTGGGCGCTATTGCTGCTATTTCATTGCTGGTGGGGGGCATCGGCGTGATGAATATCATGCTGGTGTCGGTGCTGGAGAGGACCAGAGAGATAGGCATACGCAAGGCGCTGGGCGCCAGGGAGCAGGATATATGGAGTCAGTTTCTCATAGAGGCCATCTTCCTGACCTTCGCCGGTGGTATCATCGGGGCTATCATAGGCTGGGGAATCTCCATGATTATCAATAGTATAGGGACTATGGCAACCTTGGTTACTCCTGATATAGTCATCCTTGCCGTTTCGGTATCGGTTGGCATTGGCTTATTCTTCGGTTTTTACCCTGCCTGGAATGCCTCCCGCCTCAATCCTATTGAGGCTCTGAGAAGCGAATGATAGCACCCAGCAGGGAAGCTCCACAGATGCTTGGAGCGAGGCACGTGAGGAAGAAGTAACAACAGCTGAGGACTTTGTTTAGCGACATCAGTGTGTTTTCTTGTTTTGCCACTACTTTTCTAGTGACTTTAGAGCTTCTTTCACTATTGCCGTTAGCTCATTGGGGGTAAATGGTTTGGGTAAAAATGGCCTACCGCTTTGCTCTATAAAAGTCATGGTTTGCTCGTCTATCACACTCCCGGTAGTGAATATTACATTGTTTGCCACCTGCGGATAGTTCTTTTGCAGCCATTGGTAGAGTTCTGCACCGCTCATTTTCGGCGTCCTGATATCAATCATACAAATGTGATATTGCTTCTTCTCTATCATATCCTGAGCTAATGTCCCATTGACGGCAATCTCCACCTCAAATCCTTCCCTAGTAAGGACCCTTTGGCACATAATGCCAATCGATGGTTCGTCCTCGACTATTAAGATTCTCTTCGTGGTGCGGTCAAGAGTATTTATTGTACGCCTCCCCCTCTTTACTACTCGCTGATGGGTAATTCTACCACAAAAGTAGCTCCTTCGCCAGGCTCGCTCTCGGCGTATAACTTGCCACCATGTTCAGTAACTATCCCGTGACAAATGCTTAGACCAAGCCCGGTGCCTTTGCCCACCTCCCTGGTGGTGAAGAATGGAGTGAAGAGTTGCTTCATGTTGTCCGGACTGATTCCCTGGCCGTCATCAGTAAAGGAAACCCGAACTATATTCCCAACCCGTTCTGTAACAATGGTAAGCTTACCTCTCCTGTGGGCTTCAAGCATAGCCTGTTCGGCATTAACGATGATGCTAATGAAGACCTGCTGCAGTTGAGCTCCATTGCCCATAACCTGAGGTAGGGCAGGGGCAAACCGGGCATCGACTTCAATGTTGCTTACTCTTTGTTCGTAGGAGCGTAGCTGCAGTCCCCTTTGAATGCTGCTGTTGATATCCACCAGCGCCTTTTCGATTCTTTGCTCGCGGGCAAAGGCGAGAAGCCCCTTTACTATATTGATGGCGCGCATGGCTTCTCGATTGATAGTTCCCAGATCCTCTTTGACATCTGCTGAGAGGTCTCTTTCTAGTAACAGGTCCGAGAAACCAATGACAGCAGTAAGCGGGTTATTTAATTCATGGGCTATCCCGGCTGCAAGCTGTCCGATTGAAGCCAGCCGGTCGGTAAGTATGAGTTGATCCTCTATTTTCTTGCGCTCGGTTACGTCGCGCCCAACCCCACTGAACCCGATAATCTCGCCCTGGTCATTTCGCAGAGGAGCGACTGAGGTATCTATAAACCCGGGGCTGCCATCTTTGCGGATGATTTTCCAGTGGAAGCCCTTGTTTGGCATGGCGGTCCGGTACACTTCATTAAAGATTCGCAATACAGATTTTATATAATCTTCAGCTGTAAAGCCTTTATAGCTCATTCCAATCAGCTCTTCCCTCGAGTATCCCAGGTGGCGGCATGCCGAACTATTGACAAAGGTGAGGTTTCCGGCGAGGTCAACCTCGAAATAGCTCTCTTCCATCTCCTCCAGTATAGTCCGGTATCTCTCCTCAGACTGCCTCAGCGCCTCCTCCACCCGCTTGCGCTCGGTGACGTCGCGGCTAACACCACGGAAACCGATAACCTCCCCTTTGTCGTTTCTCATTGACAAAACCGAGTCCTCGACGAGCAGCCGGGTCTCATCCTTCCTGACCTCTACCATAGGAAACCACTTCAGCGGCTCACCCGTCCGATACACGCGATTATACGCTTCGAAAACAGCCTTGCCGTCCTCTTTGGGAGTGTAAATCTTGTAGTTCATTCCAATCAACTCGTCTCGCGAATACCCAAGGATGCGGCACATTGCATCGTTGACGAAAGTGAAGTTGCCCGCTATATCCACTTCATAATAGCCCTCTTCCATCTCCTCCAGTATAGTCCGGTATCTCTCCTCAGACTGCCTCAGCGCCTCCTCCGCCCGCTTGCGCTTGGTGATGTCTCTGCCGACCCCCTGAATGGCATAGGGCTTTCCCTCGTGGTAGATAACGGCTCCTATGACCTCCACGTCCACAAATGAATCGTCCTTGCACCTGACCCTGAACTCATTCACTTCTTTCTGAGCCCCGGTGTCCTTCAATTCCCGGAGCGTGGCGAGGGTCGCGGGCAGCTGGTCCTGGCTCAGCAGGGAGGCAAAATTGAGGTGGGGGATATCTTCTCTCACATAGCCCAACAACTTCAAGGCCATTTCATTTGCATCCAGGAAATTGCCTTCAAAGTCGTGTACGAAGATGCAGTCAAGTGAGCGGTCGAACAAAGCCCGGTACCGCTCCTCGCTCTCCCGCAGTGCCTCGTCTGCCTGCTTGTGCTCGGTGATGTCTATGATGACTACCTGGATAGCAGGTTTCCTGCCATACTCAATGCGATTAGAATAAAGCTCCAGCCAGCGTACCGCCCCATCCTTCCGGATGATGCGGCATGGATAATGTGGAGGCGTTGCTTTACCATCCAGTCGGTCTCGAACACGCCCCCAAACGAGCGACTGGTCTTCGGGGTGTATCAGCGCCTGCACTTTTGCTGGCGACAGCAACAGTAACTCTTCAACACTATACCCGCAGATTGCAGCAACAGCATCGTTGGCGAAGATAACGCTGGAATCTTGAAGCACAATTATCCCTACCAGAGATTGTTCGGCTAATATGCGATAACACTCCTCGCTCTGGCGCAGTGGCTTCCGTATTTGCTGCTCACGCTCAAGAATGTTGCGCTGACTTCGGGTGCTGGAGGAGTCCTTGACTCTTCCTCGCGGCTTCCCTTTCGGCAGTTCTTTTTCTCTCCTCTCCTTCGCCATCGCTTATCTCCCTCCCAATTGTGTGCAATAGCCGTCTGGTTGTCAAGTTATGCGACTTGCAACGCACTTCACTATAGTAGGGTCAAGCAAAAGATGCCACAAGATGTATTAATGTCGCCTGCTCTGCGAGTTTACCAGATTGAACTAAACGCTGTATTGTTAAATTCACCTTTTTATACACCATGTTGCGTAGCTTCATAAAGCAGCTAGTTGAACTTGCTCATTGCCGCTTCTATCCCCTGGGTAAGAAAACAATCGATGACTTCAGATACCGCGGCAATTACAGGCTTGATTATTGCTTCTTCCTGGGGGGAGAAATCGCTGAGCACATAATTGACTATAGCATCTTCGCTAATGGATTGCTTTTCTCCCGGGGGCCGCCCAATCCCCACCCTGATTCGGGGGAAGTCCTCGCTTCCCAGGGCGGAAATAATAGAATTCATTCCCTTGTGTCCTCCTGAGCCTCCGCTCTGGCGCAGGCGAATTTTGCCCAGGGGCAAATCGAGGTCGTCGTATATTATCAGGAGGTCGCTCAAAGGGATGCTATGCTTATGCGCCAGGCCAGCCACGGAGTTGCCACTGAGGTTCACAAATGTCCTGGGCTTAGCCAGCAGCAACTTCTCGCCACTTACTTCAGCGAGGCCTGCTTTAGCCCGGCATTGCCTGTGGTCAAAGCGAATAGAATGAAGCCTGGCGAAGTAATTCAGGCACCGGAAGCCCACATTATGGCGATTATGGGCATAAGTCTTGCTGGGGTTTCCCAAACCAACGATGAGTTTCATTAGCTTAGAGTTTATGGGAATTCAGTCACCCGACATTATGGCTGATTCTCTTGACACTAAGCAAATGCTCGTTACCCTAAACAGCAAGCTTGATTGGCTAAATGGCCTCATATTCGCCAGTATTTAGTCTTAACGCTCTAGAATATCCCATTTCACAGAAGTTGCATGGGCGACAGTAGCAGGGAAGCCGGGATGATTCGTTTTGTAAAAACGGCTATTTTTTCTGGAGTCCAACAGCTCTTTTTCATACGTAAGGCGGCCACCCGCGGCGGATTCAGTTGTTAAAGTACGTAGGATTCGTTTCGTCAGCATTTGCCTTTTATGTTTGTGGGCCGTGCAGATCGGCGGAGTGACGCAGGGAGGCAATTTCCAGAATCTTGTCGACGACGTAGCACACGGGGTTCTAAGCACAAATTAACATGAATTCTTTATTTGAACAAGGGGAAAATGTCACTTCTTCCCCGAATGGTTGACCGAGGCCGCGAGAATGATGCTGAGGGATAGGCAGCCGTCTCAGTAGCCTGGCAGTACTGTAGTGTGGCTAATTGAATCAGGGCATTCGGGGCATTTCGGCTGAGTGGACTATATTAGCCACTATCTGGACTTAACGATCCAGAATATCCTATTCTGGAAAGGCTGCATAAACTAACTGGCCTAGGCCATATGGATGAAAACAGAACTTAAAGCGTAGGTTTTGAGGCCATCTCACGGAGGGATGACAAAAAACGTCAGGGCCGAGGCATAAAAAGTAAGATAGGGAATAGTGGCTCAAATTTTCATTTTTGGGTGAGGGTTATAGTTGGAAAATCCTTTGCCAAAGGCTCTCACTTCGCCGGTCGCTTGAGTCTTTGAATTCCATAACTAATCAGGCCACCGATCGTCGCTAGCCCCATCGTCATTACACTCATGCCAACAGAGACCGAACCGGGAGGGATAAAACCGGATATCTTGCTTAGCTCCGCCTCATACCAGTAAATCAGCATCGCCGGTATCGTGCAGAGAATCCCTGCCAGAGGCCCACGTCTCCTGGTTGCGAGCCCTGCAATTATCGCCGCGATACACACGAGCAATAACAAGTCCAAATCCATACGAGACCCTAAAGCATTGATTCCCGCCAACGCTACCACTACTGGTATCGCACACAGGATTCCCACTAGAATACGCCTCCGCTCCAAATTCTCCGCCACGCCCCCCGCAACGACTCCAGCAATTAATACGGCTAGCCAAAGGATTACGGTTCGTGAGAGGAAGTAAGGAGAAAATAGGCTTATTCCCATCTTCCATCGCAGGCCGGCAACAAGCGTCACCATGATGAAGCCTATCAGTACGCCCCACTTCAAACCTTTTATCCTTTGCATGTTCCGTTTCTACGGTACGCGAACGTATGAGACATATCCATCACTATCATAGGGGCTATCCTCTGTGCTAATGTAACAATAATCCTCGTAAACTGCGTATCCTTTGTCTATTGCCAACGAACACAGTGAATTCTCTGTCCATTCCTCCCGATCCCCAGTACCCCAATGATCATAATGGACAGTCCCTATCACAAAGTAACCAAGGTGCACATCATAAAAATAGTCCTCCGGGTATGGTGCGTAAACTCTCATATGTCTACCTACAAACCACAATTCATTTTCACGCGTGCCTTTGTCCTGGTCGTACTCCCAACCGTTGGTGAAGTTGTCATCATTGAGCCTGTCATACCTCGTATAATGTATTGCGGTTGGCCCCCAGTATATAAACTTAACTTTATCCACCTCTGCGTTCTGGTAGAATAACATGGACACAGCATGTTCTCTTTCAGATGTGGTCGTCCCACTAACTTGGTCAAAATTCCAGAATTTTTCGCCTTCGTCGAAGGTGCTAATCACATCAATCGTCTCATCGCTGCCACCTACATTGTACTGCAATACTTTCAGCTGCGCAGGATTGGAGGCAGTCATTACCTGGTCTTGCCCCTCCACGGGTATGTCAACTTCATCGACTATCGCCGGATGGCCGCCCGTTTCCAATCGACAAGTCGAGTCGCCTCCAGATAAAACTTTTCCTTTGCTATCAATTTCCCAAATCGGCTGTCCGGGTTCCACAACATCCTGAATTTTCAAACAAGGTGAAAGTCCACCTTGCTTCAGGGTCCCCAGGACCCACACTTTCTTGCCAACATAGGTACTTAAATCAACGCGATCGCTTTCGAGCCTGTGGTAAATCCTACCGTCCTTTCCCACTAAAACAGTCTCCCCATCTTCAGATTGAATATAACCAATAAAGCCCAGCTCTGTGCCTTCTTCTAGTCGCAGGCTTTCTCCCAGAATTGGAAGGGCTTTTCCAATTCTAAACTCCAGTACTATGTCTTTGCCCGCTTGAACGAGGACTTCGTAAGTTTCTGGAATTTCTCCATAATCCACTGCGCCCGCACTAACTTCCCATAAGCCCCCCTCGCGTATGGGAAGCTGTGTGAGCCCATTATTCACTGTCAAGTAAAAGGAGTCTTGGAGAATTTCTAGATTTCCATCCTTTGGAACTCGGCCACCGTATATGGTCACGTTATCACCCTCTCCTAGCCCAGTGACCTCGACAAAAACTGTGACAGTTGGTGATGGATGAGCTTCACCCGCTCCTTGAGCCTGACCAAAAGGTATACCCCCTACGGTCAAAGCCAGGACAACTAATAAAATAATCAATCCTCTTTTCATGTCAACCTCCTTTATTTTTAATTAGGCATTATCCACTCCAGCCTATCACTCCCCTCTGCTTTTTTTGTTCAAACGATGTAAAATATCTTATGTAATACACCATCTAAGAATAATACTCCTTAGAAGAAAAGTCAATACCCTCTGCTGGCTGACCACATGGGTAACACGGGAGAAAGTATTTTAACAAGTTCCTTTTCAATATACTCTATCGGCGCAAGATAGCCAAAGGATCGATGTCGACGGTTGGAATTATACTCAGCAAACCAGAAAGGCCAGCTTGCACATTCTGAAGTTTTATTATGCTCGTGACGAAAGCCAAATCCCTTCTAAAAAGTTGCTCAATCCTCCGATAAAGCCTCAAACTATCCTCAAACTTCACTGAGCTAGCAATTAACAGCTTATTCTACATGAGGTTTGGCTGGTGGTATAATGGAATTCAGAGAAAGTCAATGAGAATAGCTATTCTAATTTGCTGTATTCTTGCTTTGGTCTTCTTAGCCTTGACAATCTTATCATACACGCCGGGAACTTCATTAAAGATTTCCAGAACTGAACTAGATAATGGGGTCATAATTCAGAATATAGGAAACATTCCTTGCCTTATTTTTGTCAGTTCACCTGAAGGTGTACAGCAGTTTCAACTGGCTGTGGCCGAGAAGGTAACGGGCACTGACATAACAAAGCCGATTGATATTGCAGCAACTAGCGAGATGACGATTAGTTGGGAGGATTGGGAGAGGATGAAGAGGATACATGAGAAGTGGGTGAAAATCAAATATTATCTATCCTCAAACTTTGCTGACCCCTAGTCTGGGCAAACCATATTCCAAATATCGTAGTTTGGGAACTTCCGTCTTGGCTTTAATGAACTCAAAGCCAAGCCAGAACGTTATAGCCCAATAAGATTAGTAGACCCAATTCCGATAAACTTAGAGTTAAGAGAGTTTCTATAATTTGCTTACAGCCTTATCCAGCAACTTCAGGAATTCAGCTTCGCTGAGCGTCTTTGTCCCCAGCTTCTCTGCTTTAGCCAACTTGGAGCCAGGGTCGGCACCTACCACCACATAAGAGGTCTTTTTAGTAACATCCGAGCCGGCTTTGCCACCCAAAGCTTTTATTTTCGCTTCTGCTTCCGAGCGGGAGAATGAATCCAGCTTCCCGGTTAAAACAAATTCCAGTCCGGCTAAAGGTAACTCCTCCTCAAGCTGGGTTTCCTTGACTTTCTCCCTTTCCAGCTTCACCCCGCGCTTTTTCAGCTTTTCAATAATTTGCTTATTTCCCTTCTGTCGGAAAAAGGCAAAGATGCCTTCAGCTATCTTGGGGCCGATAGAGGGAAGGGCTGAAAGCTCTTCCTGGCTGGCTTCGGCCAGTTGGTCAATACTTTGGAATCGCTCTGCCAGCAGTTCGGCATATTGGTCACCGACATGCGGGATTCCCAGGGCGAAAATAACCCGGGCTAAGGGTCTGTCCTTACTCCTCTCGATGGAGCTAAGCACATTGGAGACGCTTTTATCCGCCATCCTTTCCAGCCCGAGAAGTTGCTCCTTTGTGAGGTAGTATAAATCGGCAGCATCTTTGACCAAGCCGGCGTCGAACAAAGCCTGACATAGCTTTTCACCCACACCATCTATATCCATTGCCCCGCGGCTGACAAAGTGCTTGAGCTTCTCCAGGGCTTGAGATGGGCAGGCAGTATTGGTGCAGCGGTGCATGGCCTCACCTTGAGGCTTTAGTACCTCGCTTCCACATACAGGGCAGATAGGATAGCCGGGAGGCATCTCTTCTCCCGAGGCACCCTTTCTTTTTCTGTAGATTTCCCAAGTTTTTTCTTGTATGGAGAACTCTTTTTCCTTGCCAGTACGGCGGCTGACAATAGGTTCTACGATCTCGGGTATAACTTCGCCAGCCCGCTGCACAACAACCCAGTCGCCGATGCGGATATCTTTACGATGGATGTCTTCTTCATTATGCAGCGCTGCTGAACTGATAACTACACCACCCACTCGAACTGGCTCTAAAATAGCGTAGGGGTTAAGGCTTCCTGTCCTACCAACATTTATGCCAATGTCAATAAGGCGCGTAGTACCCTGGATAGCGGGAAACTTATAGGCAATAGCCCATCTTGGCTCGTGAGCCACAGTGCCCAGCTCTTGCTGAAGGGCAATAGAATTAACCTTTACCACTATGCCATCAGCTTCGTAGGGAAACTTTTCCCGGCTTTCTACCCAGCTCTGATGATATTTCTCCGCTTCATCGAGGGAATTGCGTAGAGCGATATTGGGGTTTATCTTGAAGCCCAAAGACTTGAGGTATTGCATGATTTTCCAGTGAGTGTCGGGCACCGCCTTGCCTTCAGCCCAACCGAGAGCATAGATGAATATATCCAGGGGGCGCTTGGCGGTGATGCTGGAATTGAGCTGCCTTACCGAGCCGGCAGCGGCATTCCTGGGATTGGCAAAAAGCGGCAGCCCATCTTTAGCCCTTTCTTCGTTAAGCTTTTTAAAACCAGCCTTAGGGAAATAAACTTCGCCTCGAACTTCAAATCTGGGCGGCGCCTCTCTGGGCACGGAAAGGGGAATACTCCTGATGGTTCTCAAGTTCTGGGTGATATCTTCGCCCCGGTAGCCGTCCCCCCGGGTTGCTCCTGTGACGAGCAAGCCACCAACGTAGGTCAAGGCTACTGCTAGTCCATCAATTTTGGGCTCGCAAACAAGGTCAAACTGGCGCCCGCCTAAAAGTTTGCTTACTCTTTTATGCCAGGCTGCCAGTTCTTCGTAAGAAAACGCATTGGTCAGGCTCAACAAGGGCTGGGGATGTTCGACAACTCCGAACGTTTCTACAGGAGGTGCTCCAATCCTTTGCGTTGGCGAGTCAGGGGTAACAAGCTCAGGATGCTCAGCTTCAAGCTTCCTGAGCTCCCTCATCAGATCATCGTACTCGGCATCACTGATTTCAGGACTATCCAGCACGTAGTAGCGGTAATTATGGTGATTAATTACCTCTCGTAGCCCTTCTATCCTCTGCTTGACCTTATTTATGTCCCCCATAAAGCTAATCCCTATTTATAGTATAGCAAAACTCCCCACTATTAATCTTGACTCGTCGCTATCCCTTTTCCCACTCATTAGGCCTGTGCTGTGTGTTACAATTAGAGGAGTGTTATGGGAACGATTTCCCTTGCTTTATCTGACGAGCAACATCTAGGCTCGTATATCTAAAAGGACGAAAGTATGAATGAGATCAAGTACAAGCCGATCGGAGTTATTCATTCTCCGTTCAAGGAACCCAAGGGGACACCTATACAGCCTGCAGGTGCTAAGGGTACCAATGGGATAGTCGAGATATTCCCGGAATATGCTGAAGGCCTGAAAGATATTGAAGGTTTTTCTCACATTATTCTGCTATACCACTTTCACTTATCCAAAAGGTCGGCATTGACAGCAAATCCTTACATGGATAACGAAACGCATGGAGTCTTTGCCATGCGAGGTCCCGGTAGGCCTAATCCTATTGGCATCTCGGTAGTGTGTCTTGTCAAGGTTGAAGGGAATATGCTCCATATTCGAGATGTGGACATTGTAGATGGGACTCCCCTTCTGGATGTTAAACCTTATATTCCCGAATTTGACATAAGGGAAGTGGAAAGGATAGGATGGCTGGAGAAAAATGTGCACAAGCTTTCGGAATCGAAAGATAATGGAAGGTTCGCAGAGTGATTTGTCTGACTTGCGATAGCGGAACATATGAAGTTCCAGCTCTTGGCTTTTGTCACTCCGACTTCTCAAATCTGAGATATGTTGGGCAAGGTCTGCATTATTTTGAGGAGGATAAAACATGGCTACGAAACCAGTTATAATCAGGTTCTTCGCCCCGGTGATTGATGCCACTGTCAATGCTCTGATGAGTGCCATCGACCAGAAAATGAAGCAAGGGATAAAAGATTTCATCATCCTTATTTCTTCGCCCGGTGGCTCTGTCATCCATGGTTTAAGCGCATATAATTATTTGAAGGGATTACCCGCTTCCATAACTACACACAATTTCGGCAGCGTAGACTCAATAGGCATCGTCATATACTGTGCCGGTTCAAAGAGGCTGTCAGTACCTCAGGCGAGATTTTTATTTCACGGCGTTAGTGCGCAGTTTAGAGGGGAACAGAATTTAGAGGAGAAACTGCTGGAGGAAAGGTTAAAGGGATTGAGGATTGACATGGAGAATATTGCCAAGATAATCGCAGCCAACACCGGTAAAAGCGCCAAAGATATTACTGATGCCATGATTGAAAGGACAACTTTGAATCCAGAGGAGGCGCAGTCCTGGGGCCTGGTACACGAAATTAAGTCAGAGTTATTTGAAGCAGGAAGCGAAGTAATTGCCATACAGTTTCAGCAACAAGCACAACCGCCGCGGAAGCCGTAACATCAGCCGGGAAGCGTGCGCCCGCTATTCCCTGTTTCGAGCAAAATGATTCGTAGCCTGGTGCCTTCAGATTTCGATGCCATACTCAAAGTCATAAATGATGCCGCGCAAGCTTACAAAGGAGTAATCCCGGATGATAGATGGAAGGAACCGTATATGTCAGCCGGGGAATTAAAAGAGGAAATTGAAGCTGGCGTTAGATTTTTTGGGTGGGTGGGAGGCGGGCATTTGCTCGGAGTGACAGGCATTCAAGCTCTTAAAGATACTACCTTGATCAGGCATGCTTATGTGCCTTCAGGATGCCAGGGAAAAGGAATTGGCACGAGACTAGTTGAACATCTCTTGGGCTTAGCCGAGACCCCGGAAGTCCTGGTAGGGACCTGGGCCGATGCCACCTGGGCTATTCGATTCTACCAAAAGCATGGTTTCGGACTGGTGCCGTCCAGGGAAAAGGATAGGCTCTTGCGGACATAT
>Ga0307434_1001283_pt1 | contig 13838 bp, 11 predicted proteins | sample SalMarWE160220MG_FD_202156 | JGI IMG/M metagenome (GOLD analysis project Ga0307434, IMG submission 202156) | Salt marsh sediment microbial communities from the Plum Island Ecosystem LTER, Massachusetts, United States - WE1603-220 | ecosystem: Environmental > Aquatic > Marine > Intertidal zone >... | reverse complement strand
CCTTCGGGCGTGAAACCGCGACGGGCGAGAATGTTGTGGATCAGGAAGCGGTGGATTCGTCCGTTGCCGTCCTCGAAAGGGTGCAGAAAAACAAAACCATAGGCCACGGCTACGGCATGGACGACGGGGTGAACGCCGTCTTCGCTCATCCGCTGGTGTGCGGCGATCAAGCCAGCCATCAGGTCTAGCAGGTCATCGGGCTTAGGGCAGGCGAAGTGAACCCGCTCCTGCTGCCATGCAACCGTCTCACCAACGTAGTTCTGGCGCGTCCGGTAGTCGACCTCCCGAAAGCGCGGATCGACGATTCGGTTCTGCAAGTCGATCAGGTGGGGCTTGTCGCAGAAGTCCTCGCGCTCGGCCAGTTGCAGAAGCGAGATGAAGCGTTCGGTCCGGGTGGCATTAGGCTTGATGTGCTCGATCTCGAATGACGACTTCGTCTCTTTCGTGTAGAGGTAGCTCAGCACGCGTTTGAGTAGCTCCGGCGGGTAGGAGGCCACGACCTGCTGGCATCGCTGCCGGAGGTCAGCGACTTCGAAGCGACGGAGCATCTCGGTGCGGCGGATCGTCGGGCAGAACCGATTATCGCCGAGAAGGTTATCGTTAACCCGCTGACGCCGCACCTGGCGGGCCAGGCTGGTCGTGTAGTACTCGTCCGGGGCGAGCAGCTCGACATAGTTGCCCCGCTTGAGATCGCCAAGCGGAAGGCGATCGCCGGTGAGGAATTCGTACAGGAACCAGAGCCGCCTGGCGTACTTGCCGGTTGGCTTGGACTGGATGTAGGCCATGAACCCGCCGGGGTCCATTGCGCGGAACAGGGTGGCAAGGATCGCGAGGTTTGTGCCGTCGTATTTCAGGGCGAATTCCAGGTGGTCGCCGAGCGCGTCCCCCGGCCAATACGTCGGTGGGTAGGTTTCCCGAACGATGTCTCCGGTCGAGTCGACCCGATGCGTCCCGCTCGCAGCGACGAAGGACGCGTGCCAATTCGGGATGACCTCGAGGCCGTAGCGATTGATCAGGGCCGCATAGCCTGCCGGCCGAACACCCGAGTTGTCCAGATTCTGTGTGGCCACGGCGATCTCCCGCCAAAAGAGTTGCGAGGCGCAATTATTGATTACATATCGGTGATTTGCAATAAAAACGTTTACAAGGCCGCTTCGGTGTCTGTCGGCGTGCCATCTGTTGCCGCAAAGTGTTACGAACCTTAGAGAATGGTTATAAAACGGGCGCGGGCTCTGTTTTTGATTACGGTGGCCGCCCGGGCACGGGAGCGGGAAATTCGTGCAAGGATTCGGGCAAGCCATGGCCCCGATAGAGCGTAAGTGTCTGTCTTACAAAAGGATAGAACTCAGGCGCCTCGGCTTCCCAAGCTGGACGTCGTGGGTTCGAATCCCATCGCCCGCTTTTCCGCATACCGGCTCGGCATGTCGCGCGTGGTCGCTTAACTCCGCACACGTCAAGGCGTTACGTGAATCGCTCATACTGTCGGCCGTGCCGTCATCGCCGCGCGATGCCGCGCTATTCCGCTCGCTTTCGCGCTTGAACTGTCGGGGTTTTAGGCGGGGGTGAAAACCGTCGGAATCGTCGCCGTAGGTGCCGTTTGCAGCCTCGCGCTCGGCTCCGGCTTGCCCACCGTCCAGCGGCAGGGCCGGTAGCCGGTCCAGCGCTCCCCGCAGGTCAATCAGCTTCGCGTCGGCGTAGTGTTCATCGGTGATGCCTTCGGCCGCGTGCCGCATCAGGATTCGCCGCGTGGTCAGGGGCACGCCCGCCGCGGCCAGCAAGCTGTTGAAGGTCGTGCGGAAGGCGTGCATGTCGAACGTGCGGCCGCGCTCGTCTCGCTTGTCAATGCGCCAGCACGCCGCCCCCTTGCGGTTCTTGCCTTGCACCCGGTGCGCCAGCCCGGCCGCCACCAAGTCCAGGTCCAGCACTTTGAGTGATTCCCCCGGCACGATCACCAGCGGTGATTCCGCCGGGAGCCGCGCGGGCGCCGGGCGGCCTTCCCGCAGGGCGTCCCGCTGTGCCTCAGTCTGCCGCTCGCGAAGATGTTGCCGCAGGTCCGCCGCCAAGTCGGCCCGCAACGGGATGTCCGCGCCCCGGCGGGCCTTCTCATCGGCCGCGGCCAACACCACATAGGGTTCGGTCCCTTCCAGGTCCGCCGCGCCCACCGTCAAAGACCGCAGCTCGTTGAACCGCAGCCCCGTCAGCGCCAGCATCTTGTAGGTCAACGCCCGCTTGCGGCCCAAGGCTTCGAGCTGCGCCACCAGCTCGGGCTTGTCTTTCAGCCGCGCCCGGGCCGCCTTCTCACAATCGTCGATGTTGGCCGGCGTCACCGGCTCATAGGTCCAATTCGCCCGCTTCCGCGTCTGTCCCGCGGCCGGCTCCACCTTGATCGGCGCCCGCCCGTACTCAGCCAATGGCCGGCGCCGCGTCGCGTCAATGAGCCGATGCAGGTCATTCGCCGACAGCGCCCGCCGGTGTCGCCGCCGGTCCGCTCGTTCGTTTGCTCGCCCCAGCCGTGTAAACGGGTTCGCCACCAGCCGATGCGTGTCAACGCACCAGTTGCCGAACGCGCACCAGCTCAGGGCGTAGGTGTTCCGCGTCCGAGCCCCCATGCCATCGGCTTCCCGATCGGACAGCCACCGTTCCAGCCCCAGCCGGTCCAGGTCTTCAAGCTTCGTCCAGCCCAGCCCGTCGGCTACGGCCTTCAAATGGCTCTGCCGATACGCCCGGTGTTCGGGCGTTGCCGGAAAGCCGGTCTTCGGATTGACATGCACCCGCAGGTACTCGTCATGGTCGGCGAAGTGCATCACAAGCGGCTTCTGCGCTTCCTCAAGGAAGCGGTCTTGCGTCGGGTCAATCACGCCGTCGCGACGCAGCGCCGCGTCCGCAACCCGCTTTGCCAGGATGCGTTCGGCCGCGGCCTTGTCGGTAGTGCGCGTCGATGCCTCGCGACGCTTGCCCCGACAGTCAAACCATCGGGCAATCCACGGTCCTTTCGGGTCACGTTTGAACAGCGTCCCTTGTCCGCGTGCCCGCTGTCGCTTCCGGTTCATTTCGTCCGCCCGCCTTTCCGCAATCGCCGCCGCTTGGGCCGGATGATGATTTCCAGCCCCAGGTAGGCAGCCAGCCGTTCCAGCATGTCCACGCCCAACCCACGTTCGCCGCTCATCAGTCGCGACAGGTGCGCTTGGGATACGCCGGTTTCCTTGGCGATGCGATACCGGGTCTGCCCGCTCGCTTCGATCGCCCTTCGGATTCCATCTTCCAGTCCCGCCATGATGACGTATTCTATCTGATTACTTGCCTATTGTCAACTACTATTTGTTTTCCGGCTCCGCCAACGCGTCGGCCAAGTATGCCCGGCCCGCCGCGTCCCGCAAGCTGCCCGGGTCATACCAGCCCCGACCGTCGGGCCGCGGGACCGCCACCCGCAGGAAACGGCGGATTTCCCGGTCGGCGTGTGTCTCCGGCGGCTCCGCCATCGAAGACCGGTTCAGCAGGGCCAGTAGCTCGCCCTTGTGGGCCTTCACCCGTGCGGCCAGCTCCGGCGTCATCGCCGCCACCGGCCGGAACCGCAGCCGCTCGCCTTCGGCCCGCAGCTCGATACCGCGCCCCTTCAAGTCCGCCAGCAGCACGGCCGCCGTGCTCATAGTTCCCCCCAATCATTGCCGCCGCCGGCACCCGCCAGTACGCCCGGGGCCACGGCGTCGCCGCGTTGCCCACGTTCTTCGGCCGGCCCGTCGGGGTCTGCCGCCGCGGTACTGTCACCACCGTCACCGGAACCAAAACCGGCCTTCTCGGTATCGTCAGCGGGGGTTTCGGTGACGGTGACACCGGTGACAAGCTCGAATCGCGACGAAGGCCGCCCGCCGCTCGGGTCCGGGGTCGGGTGTACCCATCGCCCGAAGCCCGCCTTTGCGAGCCCGTCCAGGGCTTCGCGGGCCGCATCCGTCTTTCCGCGGTACTGCCGAAGCCCGTGCGTCAGCTCGCGGACGGTGACGGCGCCCCCGTGCCGTTCGATCCACTCCACCAGCCGGCGCCGGTCCCGGTCTTCGTCGGATTCCCCCAGGGCCGCGTACACCCGCCGGGCCTCGTTGCCGAACCATCGCGACAGCGCCACACCCGCCGCGATGCTCACTTCGTCAACGGCGTCCGAGCTGGCAAGCGTCGGGTCGTCAGCGGCCCACCGGATGAAATGCACCACCAGCGCCAGCCGGGCCGCGTAGCCTTCCAGCTTCGACCACGCCGCGGAAAGATCGCCGGACAGGTCCGCGTGTTCTTCGGCGTGCGCGTTGTAGAACTCAACCCACGCTTCCTTGGCCGCCGGCGTCAATGACACCACCACCGGGCGCAGTTCGCCGTTCTCGCCATAGGTGAATTGCAGCTCCCGCAGTCGCTCGAAGATTGCCAACACGGCGGCCTCGCTCAGCGGCGAGATTTCGGCTTCGGTCCATCGCTTCGTCCGCCGCGGGGGCATCGCCAACAGCAGCCGGGCCAGCAGCCCGGATTCGCGATGCTCATGCCCAAGAGCCCGGTCCAGCACGCCCGGTTGAATCCCGCCGGTTACGCTGACCGACGCGGACGGCACAAAGATCGTCCGCGGTGTCCCAGTCTTGCGGTCTACCACGATGCTTTCGCCGTTGTGCATACTCAGCCAGTGTGCCGCGTCAGCGCCGCCCTTGCCGCTGGCGTACCGATCGAAAGACCCGATCCAGCCGGCCAGCTCATCGCGAGCCAGCAGCACACCGCGCGGATTGTTCAACAGGATCGGCGCCAGGGCCTCGGTCGTGATGTCGGATACCACCATGCGTTCGGCGCGCGGCGGTTCCGGCTTGGCCGGCGGCTCACCCCCCGTCTTGCTCCGCTTCCACGCGGCAAGCTCTTTCTCGTAGTGCAGCAGCTCCGCCTCATGGGCTTGTTGTGCCGCCCCGTATTCCTTCAGCGCTTTCCCTTGCAGGTCCCGCACCGGTCGCAGCACCAGCTTGTAGGCCGGCGTCTTCAGCGTCCCGCTGTCGCCGACAATCACGGCCCACACGATGCAAGGCTCGGTCCAACCGCGCTTGAGCTGGATACGCCGGGTGTTGCCGATCGCCGCCGCCAGGGCGGACAGCAGCGGTAAGGCCACAAAAGATGGATCGCAGCCGATCGCCTTCGAGCTGTTGACCACGAAGCCCCGCACCGGCTCGGGCAACACGTCCACCGGAAACGGCCGGAACACGTCACGCTCGGGCGCCGGCGTACCCTTGTTCACCGCCGCCGTTGCGCTGCCCGCATGTACTTCGTGCGTCGGCCGGGGCGTACCGTTTCGGAAAGCCGAGCTGACCACTTGGGCCAACTCCGTCTCGCCCAGCGGCGGGGTGTTGTGATGGTTCCATGCCCGCATCAGGTCGAGCACTTGCGGTTCGCTCAGCCGCAGGCGCGTCGTGTCCGTCTCGAAGGCGAACAGGTGCCCGGCCAGATTGAAGGCCGCTGTGTTGCGATTCCCTTCGGTCGCGGACGCAGCCTGTAGAACGTACTGCGCGGCCGCCGTCACCAGTCGGGCCAGCTCATCACCCTTGCTATTGTGGGGTACCGGCGGCTCAGTAGGTCGTTGCTGTTGCCCGCCGTCGCGTCGTTCGGTCAGCAGATCCCGCAGCCAGGTCGGCATGGGCGCGGGTTTCAGTTCGTCGGGGGCGTGCCCGGGCCGCCACGAATACGCCCGGCCGCTGATATGAACCGAAGGCGGGGCCACGATGTACCCGCCGTCGCCCCGCACGTCGATGCCCGGCCGGATGTTCGCCCGGTTGGGCACTTCGTCGCCCGGATGCGCGAAGATGAGGTGTCGCCCGCCGCCGCCCGTCTGTGCTTCCACCCTCTCGGGCAACTCGCCGTGTTGTCGGATCAGCTCGGCAAGGGATTCATCGCCGCCGTGCCGCGGGTCGATGTCCAGCACGATCATACCGGACACCGCACCCGTCACAACGCCGATGTTCGCCGTCGGCCACCTGCGCCACCAGCCCGCGATTGCCGCCGGGTTGGTCGTCGCATCCCGCAACCCGTGCCGCGTGCGTGGATGCTTCCCGGGCGAGCTGCACCCGGACCGCTTGCAGGTGCAGGCACCGTCTTGAATGCTGTGCAGCGGTACCACGGGCCAGCCGTCTTCGGCATACCACAAGGCCGCCTCTTTCAAGGTCGATGCGTTCACCGTCGCGCCCCCTTGGCCGCGTGTTCGGCCAGCCACCTTTCCAGCTCCGCGACGGGATACACGGTCGCCTTGCCCAAACGCAGGTGCGGAATCAAGCCTTGATTCGTCATCGACCACAGTAGCCGCTCACCGATGCCAAGGGCCTTCGCAGCCTCTTTCGGTCGAAGGGCGAGCCGGGGCAGCTCCGGGGTCACGGCGTTCGCGCTGGGTGTCGTCTCAGGCATGTCCGCCCCCTTGCGCCGCTTCCCGGGCGCGCTGCATCAAAACATCTTCCACGGCCTCCGGGTTCAGCAGCAGTCGGCGCCCGACGCGCAGACACGGCACACGGCCGGCTACGGCCTCAGCTCGCAGCCATGCCGCAGGGACACCCAAACGCGCGGCGGCTCGCCGCAACGGTACGAATGATTCGGTAGGAATTGCGTCGCTCATACCTGTTACATACACGGGAAATGGGCGCAGGGAAGGACTTTTCGGCGGCCTTGGATTTGTACTTGGTCTTTGGGTTTTCGCTGGATTTCGGCTCGGTCTTCACAGCAGGTTCAGGGCTTCACAGCACCGGTCTTTCATGGCTCGGTCGCTGCTTTGGTCGATGATCGTGTGCAGGATTGCCCGTACCTCATCGGTAGAGTAGCGATGATTTCGCTTGCCCCGTCCCGGCGTGTTCACGTTTGCCAGCTTCGCGTACTTGCTCAGCGTCGTATCGCTCACCCCGGCCATTTCCAACACCCTCGCCACGGTGTAGCCCGTCGGCGTATCGGTCTTCGAGCTGGCCTCGCTGTCCCCGGCCAGCTTTGCTTTCATCTTCTGCCGGTCCACCCACGCCAGCGCCATGACGTATACGTCCCGTGCGGTGAAGTTACCCGATTGGATCGTCTCGAAGGGCATTTCCACCATGCGCCCCAGGTGTTCCCAATCTTCAAGTGTCTCGGGGGGCGTGAAGCATCGGGCCGCCAGCTCGTCGCCAGCGGCTCGCAGCGCTTCGCGGATCGCGTCGGCAAGCTCCGTGAACGCCCGCTGCTGTTCCTGCCGGGCGCGTTCTCGCTCGCGTTGAAACTCCGGCGTCTTCATGGCGGCCGCGAACGCCCGCAATCGCCCTTGGGCTCGGGCCAGCGCAGCTCGGGCCGCGGGGTCGTTCTGTATCGTGGCGAGAAACGCCTTACCCGCTTGCGAAGACCCGCCCAAAGCAAGCCCGGGGGCGTCCTGTTCCTTCTCGCCTGTGTTCGGCATCGCCAGGGCACAACGTACAGCATGGCGCGCCGGCGTCAGGTAAGCAGGGCAGGGATGGGCCAAGTAGAGTTCCAGTCGGTTCCGTGATTGAAGAACCGCCATCAGGTCCGCCCCCCGGAATACCTCACGCACGCCTTGGGGCAACGGTTCCAGGACGTGACGGACTTGCGGACTCAGCTCCGCAAGCTTCAGTCGTAACGAATTGGCCGTTTTCAGCTCGCGGCGGTCATCTTCGAGCTGCGCAAGAATGCCGTCGATTTCCAGTAACGCCGCCCGCGTTGGATCATCGGAAGCATGCGGCTCGGCTTGCTCGTTCCCGGTTGGCATGGCGCCTATCCTTTTGTTCGGGCCGGCCCGACCGGGATCATGGCGATAGGTGTTCCATGATGCCCGGCCGAAGCCGCTCGCCGGGGATCAGCCGGCTACCCACTTATGCGACTCATCGTCCGTCACTTGGCGTCGGTGATCTCGGACCGGTTGAAACGAAGGTAGACATTCTTGCTGTCATCGAGTTCCGGCCAACTGAAGTAGTCATCGTTTGAGGTTATGAAGCGGAGCGTCCAGGTGAAAAGCTTGGCACTCTCGATCTTGGGGGCTTCGCAGACAAGGATAGTCTCAAGTGTTTCTCCGGGTTTCAACTCGTGGTGTTTCTGGCCGTCAATATCGACGGAAAAAGGACTTGCTTGAATCTCCGCAAGGGCGTCCATGCGGTTGCCATAGTTGTCCACTGCATCGCACACAGCAAGCGTCTCGTAACCGATTGGATCGAAGAGCTGGCCGTCTGAAATGTTGGTCAGTCTGACTCCCAATACCAGCATCTTCCCTCTGAGCTTTTCCGTCCCGAATGGCCCGCTGCGCCGCCAACCGATTGTTCTCAGTTTGACCCCAAGCGGCGTTACCCTCAGCTTACCAATCTCAAATCGCCCCGCCAGGCTGATCGTTCTTGATTCGCGATCTCGTTCTCGTTCACGCTCATACTGCTCTTCCGCCTGGCGTTGCAGTTCCTCGAAATCCGGCAAGCCGTTGGCCTGGTCATCCGCTTGGTGGCTGGCCCGGTCTGGGGACTTCATAAGAAAGTGCACGCCCCCACCAAGGGCTAGAGCGACGGCACCCGCAATCGCGACAATGGTCAAGAGCTTCTTGCGATCAGAGGTTGACTCTCGGGTTACTCGTGTTGTGGACACCGGCGCTTCAGGCAGGGCAGTTTCCCTTTGCCCCATGCCAGCCCGGTCTCGCTGGTTTCCCGCTTCCGAGCCCAACCGGGAATCCCCGGTACTTGATTCGATGGGCGGGATGTTCTGCTGTGAGCATGTAGGCTCAATCCCCGGCGCAATCATGAAGGTCCTCTGACAAGCCGGGCACTTGACGCGCTTGCCCACATAGTTACTCGGAATCTTGAGTTGCCGTTCGCAATGAGGGCATCGCCGTCCCAGCTTCTGTTCGGACATGTGTCGCGCTTGCTCCTGATCTGAGTTGGCGGTTGCGACCACTTGTCTGCAAGCTCGCGGGCTTGCAGGCGTCCCGGTCCGCTACCGTACCATCGTCCGCGCTCGGTGCTACGCCGGCGGTAGACGAAGTATCCGACCGACTTCCCCGGGATTATCGCCCACAGGCGGAACCTTCGCAACGCGGTAAGGCGATGACAGCGTTGCCGATTCTGCCGTCGCCGACCGGTTCCATCAGCTCGGACAGGTCCGCCCGGGCCATCACATCGGCTATCCAGGCGTCCAGGGCTTCGGGCGTGAATGGCGGCAAGTGCCCGCGGAAGCGGGCGGCCAGAGCTGCGCACCAATACGCCTCATTCGTCGGCAGCAGCACCGCTACCGGCTCACCGTCCCGGGTCACGGTCAGCCGCTCGCCGTGTCCCACCCGGTCCAGCACCGCCGCCAGCGTCAACCGCAGCTCGGATACCGTTACCGTGTTGGGTTCGTGGTCGTTGTGCATCGTGTATCACTCCAGAAAGAAAGTCTGTATCCCCCCGCGGCTGCTTCCAGGCCAGTGTCGCGGGAAACGGCCCGGGCAGGACCCGCAGCCTGTCAGCCGGCCGGCCCGCCCGCACCAGTCGGCCCCGCGTTCGCGTCACCTGTACCAGCCCTTGCCGCCGATCCACCGCCGGCACCGTCACCGAAAGCCGCCTTGCCGTGCCCGTCTTCCCGGTTTCGGTTGCGGTGACATTGGTGTCGGTACCCATGAGCACCACAGCCGTAAGCCGTTTGCCCCGGGCGGTTCCCGCGCACGTGCGCGCATGCGCGCGTACTTCTTTCGGTCGCCTCAGACAATCCGCAGCATGTCGGCCAATCGCTCGCCGTCCTCATGGCTCCGCTTTTCTGCCTGTAGTCGCTGGTCTTCCAGGTCCACCCGATCGGGGTCCGCGGGCAGGATCGCATGAGCTGCGCCGATCGCGTAGCCCAGCAGCAGCCGAGCTGCCGGCACGTCCCCGCCCTTGGCTGATTCCAGCAGCGCCCGGGCCAGCTCCCGGATGTCATCGCCGGTGACGGTTTCCAGCAGAGCGGATCGCAGGGCTGCCACCCGGCGGGCGTAGGGGTTGCCGGGGCCGCCCGGGTTGCCCTTCGTGAACCGGCCTTGCTCGTCACGTCCGCCGTTTCCGCCGTTTGTTGACGGTTGGCTGCTCATTGGCTCGCCTCACTCTCTGCCGCCCCGATCAGGGCCAGAATCGCTGATTGAATGGCCGAAGGCAGCCCCGGCCACGCCGCGACCACCCGCCGCAAGCGGTCATCATTCGTCGTCATCCCGGATGAACTGTCGGGGGTATTGTTGGGGCCTTCACCCACACGAGCGCAAGTGCTTTCTGTGTCGGTGGTTGTATTCAGCCCCTTTCGATTCCCAAGCTGGACGTCGTGGGTTCGAATCCCATCGCCCGCTGTGCAATGAGAAACGCCTCCCGGTGACAGGCATCGCCAGGAGGCGTCTTTCTTGCGTCGTGTCAAAGCCTTACGACGATTTGTTGGTGGCCAGTTCGCGGAGGACTTGGCCTCGGTTCTGCCAACGTGTGACACGAAATCCCTCCACCGGACTGCCTTCCGTGCAAGCGCTCGTACCAGCGCCCGAAATCACGTGCAAGGACTCGTACAAGGATTCAGGCGGAATTCGCTGCCTTGGCGGGCGATTCGGATGCGTCAAACGCCGGAAGTGCATCGATCGCAGCGCCCATATCCAGCAGCACCTAGCACCGGGTCGGTGTAGATGTTCATCGTTAGGTCCAACCAGTTGTGCCGCATTGCCGCCATCGCCAAGCGCGGGGCCACGCCGGCCTTGCTGAGATGCGTGCCGAAGGTATGCCGGAGTGCGTGGATGCCTCACCGTCTCCCGACGCTCAGGCCGCAGCGTAGATCACACCTTCCCTCGGCACCTCGGCCCTCAATAGCCGCCGTTTACCTGGGCCTCCTGGCCCGCCCGCCGGGGCCGTGTGGTTGCTCGAACGCTCTCCGAACCATTGCGTGAGGTCATCGAGGCCGGCCTGGAACAAGGGTTGAGCGGCCAGCGAATCCGGCAAGACCTGCGGACCGAAAGGAGGCTTATTCACTCGGAGTTAGAGACAATCCTCATTGGAAGTTCGCCGCCGTAAAAGAACGTCTTGGAAAGACGGCCGGAAACCGGGTGGTGAAGTATGCTTGCCGCCCCTTCGATACGCGATGGGTTTCTTATGAACCGCTGATGATCGAAAGGGGAGACGATCGTTGGCCCGTAGCAGCGAGTTCAGAACGGATATCTCGCCGTCAACGATGAGAATCCTCGTAGCCGTCACACAGACGCCTCTGCCTCCTTACCACTGTGATCGGCGACTGCGGAGTTAACCATGGCGACCAACCTGTGATGCTCCCAGGGTTTCGTCAGAATGCCGGTGACGTTCGGAGCCTTGGAAAGTCTCATGACTTGTTCCTTTGTGGCGTTACCGGTGACGATGATGCAGGGCAGGGAAGGAGCACGTCGCCCCAGGTGGCCGATGAGTTCTTCCCCGGACATCGCAGGCATCATCAGGTCAATGAGTACCGCATCAAAGTGGTCGTTCGCTGCCATATCCAGCGCGGCCCTTCCGTCAGCCGTGGCGACCGTTTCGATACCGAGGGGACAAAGTTGGCGCTTGAGGACGTTGCAGACCAGGACGGTGTCGTCAACTACCAAGATCTTGCAGCGCCGCCTGGAGAGAGCTGACGAGGGACGATCGCTCAGTGAGGACGAGGCTGTGGGCATGATGTCTGCCGCGTCAGCAGGTTGGCTGTCGTGAGGACGTTGGGGCTCCGTTGTCGAAAGCTGAGGTGCAGGCGAAAGTTCAGCGGCAAGCTCGGAATTGAGTACGGGCGGCGAATCCGATGAGCGCGCGGTGTCATCGTCACAGCTGTCCGCGACCGTACACCTGACAAACACACCGAAAACCAGAGAATCGATATCCCTCACTTCCTGAACGCGTTGGATCAATTCGGCAGTCAGCGTCACCCCTTTCCCTAGCAGGAGCACGCCGTCGGCATTGTAGATGGGCCGGCTGATCATCATTCCCTTTCTGAGCTGTTTCGCAGGAACCTCGACTTCGGCGCTTCCACCCGGATCGATTCCCTCCTCGCTCAGATGCAACAGTAAGGATTGGACCAGATCAGGATCGAATTGCCTGCCGTCATCCTCGCTCAGCACGCGGTATCCCTCTTCGAGTAACATCCTGGACGGGTCCGGCGAAGCGAAGACGGCCCTGTCGAAAGCATTGGCCACGGCAATGACGCGAGCAATAAGCGGGATGTCCGTGCCCCTGAGGCCGTCAGGAGAGCCACGTCCGTCGAACCACTCATACTGGTGTCGAATACCCCGGGCGATATCGTCGAACCCGGCCACGCGGGAAAGGATGGAGTAGCCAGCTATCGCCTCCAGCGCGAGATCCTGATTCCGGCGGTGGCCGGGCCGCTGTCCAGGGGCCCTCTCCGCGGCGCGAGTTCTGGCAATCTTGCCGATATCGTGGAGATAACCGGCAAACTCGACATCTCGCAGTTTCCCCGTATCCAGATCAAGTTGTTCGGCGAGGTGACGGGCGAGCTGGGCCACGCGTTTTGAATGCATCCCGAGGTTCGGGCTGTAAGCCTCGAGCATGCCCGCCAGGATGGCCACCGTGTCCCGCAACGCCGTCTCAAGGCGGTGATGAAGACTAGTCAGCACCTTGTTCCGGGCGTACAATTCTTTCGTTTGCTGCTCGACCTCCTCTTGCAACTGCTCGTTCCAACGTTCGAGTTCCGCCTTTTGTTGGCGGGTCAGCGCCTGCAGTCGGCGGTTGTCCAGGATCAACTGATACGCCCGGACACCATTCCGAACCACTTCTCGAAGGTAATCATCATCCCAAGGCTTGAGGAGAAAGTGGTTGACGCACCCTTCGTTGATTGAGGTTTGGGCGGCAGCCAGGTCGGTGTACCCAGTCAAGGTAATGCGGAATGCGTCCGGACGGAGCCTGACCGATTCGGCCAGCACCTCGATGCCGGACATACCGGGCATCCGTTGGTCGCAGATGATGACCGCGATTTCCGTGTTGGCGAGGATTTCCAGCGCCGCCTTCCCATTGTCCGCCACATGGATTTCGTAGCCGTCCCGGCGCAGCAAGCGTTTGATCGCCTGCAGAACATGCTGTTCGTCATCGACAATCAGGACAGCGTGGCTCATTGTCGCAGTTCCTTCTCCACCCACCTGATGTCAAATGCCGTGAAGAACCTGGGTATTTCGCACACCCCAATCTCGGAATCGCGCTGCCTGACGCCCCCTTCCTCGCCGGGGTTGAAGAATACTACGACCTTGCGCAAACCGCGTTCCACCAGTACACGAGCCAGCCCGCGCGCCGCGTTCGCCCCCTCCGACAGGTCTATTATTATCAGATCATCGTGTGACACGTCACTGGCCAGATTGGTCGGGGCCACGCGTCGTACCTCATAGCCTTGCTGCTCGAGCAACAACTGACCGATAGGGTTGGGTATCGACCCGTCGTCCGCCACCCAGATCGCCCCTCTTGGCGAGACCGGCTCCATCGTCATGCTCGTCGTGTCTGTCACGTCGAACATCTCCATGGTTTCCTGGATACGCCCCTCCAATCGACCAATGACGTTCACTTGATCCGAATCAGACATCTTCAGGAATTGCGCTAAAGCAACTGCGCGTTGAGAGGAGCCCACTGGCACGTCCAACCCGACTCCCACCAGGTGGGCGAAGATGTCACCCAGCATCACGATTGCAAGCAGGCGAGCATCACTATCCCCCTCAGGGGGTCCCTGGTCGTGATGGTGCCTAGCGACAAGGCTCAGCACGCAGGGCAGTCTCCATCGTGTCAGGATCCGGGATCCGGCCTGCGTATGGTCGAGTCCCAAAAGCGACCGTTCGAGCTCCAGAAAGCGCACGCCTGTGCCTTGAGCTTTGAGCACCTCCTGAAACGCCTTCGGCTGAAAGG
>Ga0307434_1001282_pt1 | contig 13853 bp, 13 predicted proteins | sample SalMarWE160220MG_FD_202156 | JGI IMG/M metagenome (GOLD analysis project Ga0307434, IMG submission 202156) | Salt marsh sediment microbial communities from the Plum Island Ecosystem LTER, Massachusetts, United States - WE1603-220 | ecosystem: Environmental > Aquatic > Marine > Intertidal zone >... | reverse complement strand
TGTGTCTTGCGGAAGACCTCGACGTTTGGCATCAGATTCCTGCAAATGCTTCGCGGGCGAGTTGGATCCTGTTATGCACGTTAGCTTCGCTGGTCGTGGCGGTTTCTGTCGCAGCCTTGAACTCGTCCTTCTCCAATAATGCTTCGTAATGGGCGCGCAGCGCGGCCAGATCACCGATCACCCCTTCCTTCTCCCTGTGCGCTACGCCCACCATCACAGCGTCGAAAACCGCCGCGTTCAACGCTCGAACGGGTCGAAACGCTCTTTGGCCGATCCCGCGATGTATGATCCTGATCGTAGACTCAAACGCGGACTTCAGCCCAGCCTTGGACTCATGGCGAAAGTGCTTATTCCTAGCCATGTAGGTATTCAGAAACTCCTTCATCGGACGAGCATAGTTCGGGCTATCGAAGTACAGAGCTAGAAAACGCAGGATCAGCTCCTGGTCTCTCATCCGCTTGCTGGCTTTCCCATATATCGCGCGCCACGCCTCATCTTTGTTGAGTGCGCCAAGCAGATGGTTGAATTCCCCGTGATACACGCAGGCACGTATCTCCTGCGGAAGAAGCTGAACTCCTCCCGTGTTCAGCCTCTCGAATATGTGATAGACGCTGCTGTCGTCCTCCGACGGCTCCTCTTGCCTTACGATTGTTGCATGCAGGATGCAGTCATCGAGCCGCCGGCGGTCGTCCTCGGCTAGCGTTCTATATGTTGTACCTTCGAACCGAGAGGCAAGACCTGCAAGCTTGAATTCCCGCCCGCTGGGCGCAAACACGCCGTCGTAGAAGTACTGCAGTGTCCGGAGTCTCTGTTGGCCATCTATGACGAGCAATTTGCCACTCTCAGTCTCCCGAGACAAGAAAATACCCGGAACTGGCAAACCAAGAAGGAGAGATTCAATGAATCGGGAAGCCTTCGGCAGCGGCCAAATGTAGCTTCTTTGGAAGGCTGGGATGAAGACATCCTTCTTGCTCAAGCGCTTGACCAAACCATCAATAGGATAATCCGCACCGTAGCTCGTGATGGAGTACCTGAATGGCAGAGCCTCTTCCTGGGAATCGTCCTCTATGGGAGTATCCTCGTCGTGGCTCTGGTCCTCGGGTGGGATATCATCTGCATCCTCTGATGCAGAACGTTCGTTGTTTTCCTGGTCTTTGAGCATCTAATCGGGACCCCCATACCTCATCGCCAAGCAAAACAATCAGTGACGTCCAAACAACGACTCAGGGTGACTCAACGGGACAGATTCGCGAAGGCCCAAACATCTGACTGCATCTCTGGCACACACCCACCCCGTTTTAGGAAGACTATGGTTCCGAGGGGCCTCTGTCAAGGGAACGCCGCGCACAGATGATGGCTATTGCCGTACGTACGCTGCCGTCCCGGCATCCCGTCCCACGTGCGGCCATCCAGGACGCGCCCATTCCGCTTCTTGTTCACGCCGCCCCATTGCTTAAAGAAGAAGGGTATGCTCTGCGAGACGCACCGGTCGCGGATTTGCCTCACCCACGTGTCATCCATCGGCCGGGCGCCGGGGCCGGACTCGCCGCCGACGATGACCCAGTGGAGCCCGCGGAGCGGCAAGCGCGGGATGGGGCCCAGAAGCGGCTCCAATGAGACAAAACGAATTCGAGCCGGGATCCCGGTCAGCGTCCGGATGCGGTGGGTGTAGATGCCGCTCTCGACGCTGGTCCCGAGCCACACGTTCGGCGGCCACGGGAGATCACGAGCGTACTGGGCCGCCAACTCGGGCCGCTTGGTCAGCACCTGAAACGTGTGCTGCTCAGCCCGCACCGTCACATCGAAGACCTGCCGAATAAACGGTACCGGCACGTCCGGATGGAACAGGTCACTCATCGAATTGACGAAGACGAGCCGCGGCTTCTTCCAGCGCAGGGGCAGTTCCAGCGAGCCCGGCTGCGGCGTCACCCGGAAGCCGTTGCGGTACTGCGGCATCCCCATGGCCTGCAGGCGCTTGGCCATCCGCTCGGCGTAACAGTGCTTGCACCCCGGGCTTACCTTCGTGCAACCCGTGACCGGGTTCCAGGTCGCCTCCGTCCACTCGATCCGTGAACCCTGAGCCATGGCCCACCTCCTGCAGGCATCCTAACAAAAACCTACTCTACCACATAAACCCAATCGGCACAAGGGGATCTGTATCTGCAGGAAACGTCGGAAGGTAGCTGGCGTCTCGCCCGGCCCCTTCCGGGCTCGCCTGCCGGGGCTCCGTCGGCCGCCGGTCGGCTCGCCGAACTGATCCAGGCCCACGTCACGCCGGGCAGGCTGATCTGTGTCAAGAGTCAAGAAGCGCTTACGACGCCGCCGTACTGGCGCACCGGCTGGCATGTTCAAAGTCGTCACCTGACTCCGATTTGTCCTTGCGTTGGTGACGACAGGGGGGGTGTCAGCTTCCCCTCGGAACTGGCCGCGTTCGCCGGCCTTGACCGCGAGGCCGACTCATTCAGCCGGAGGCGCCCGCTCCCCTTCCCCTGAGAAGTCGTTCAATCGCAGACGCAACGGCGATAAGCAGACCCCGAGGTCCGTTGAGCTCTGCGGCACGTGATTAGCCGGCAAAGATATCACTTCGACGGCTTCAGCCATTTCCTCGGCCGGCTCGAGAGTGCCGGCTTGCGACTGGCCGGTGATCTCAGGCATTCCGGGCGTGAGAACGAACCTCCCTTCCAGCAGCCGGGCAACCCTGGCGGATAGACCGCACGGGCGGCCCGGGCAAACCAGGTCTCCGCTTGTTATCGGGCGGTTCTCGGACTGCGCTGCACGCCAAGTCCGAACAGGAGTCGGCACCAGTCGGGCGGCACCCGCCTTCCAGTGCTGATAACGGCGATGGCTCGATATCTCCGCGGTGCTTGCCGGCGTGCCTGCGGCAAGAACAAGGGCAGGACGCATAGGAGCAATCAGAGGACACGATTCGCGGGTGACGTCGTGATGTGGCCCCCCTCCGCTCGTCGGGCGGTCAGTTATGGTGCCCGGCAGGCCTGGGCCGAGGTTCCCATCCCGGTTCTCCCGTCCTTTGACGGCGTCCGGTCAGTTATCCGATCGCGTCTGCTTCTCGATCACCTCGACCACGTGGACGCTCTCGACGTTCTCCCGGAGTCGGGCGAGTTCCGCGGCGGGGACGGCGTCATCAATTACCAGCAGATTGATCTGGTCGAGAGCGGCGTATCGCACCGGCGCATGCTTGCCGATCTTGGATGCGTCGGCCAGGATACAGTGCCATGCGGCGTAGCGGAGCATGGTGGCCGACACGCGGGCTCCCTCGGTGTCCGCGGCGAAACACCCGCGAGTCGGCAGCAGCGCATCGCAGCCCAGGAAGGCCCTCGATGCGTGGAGCATTTCCAGAGAGTGTTCGCAGAGAGGCCCCGTCAGGTCGGGCGATCCCGCCCGCAACTGCCCACCCAGCATGAGGACCTTGATCTGGCTGTGCCCCCACAACTCGCTTCCGATGGCCAGGCTCGAGGTCACGACGGTGACCGGGATGTCCCGACGGCTGAGTCCATGGGCAAATTCGAGGGTCGTGGTTCCGGTATCGAGGAAGATGGTCTCGTTGGGCAGGACCAAGCTGGCGCCGTATCGCCCGATGGCCTGTTTGGCGGTCAGGGCATTCCGACGAGTCTGGTCGAACTGGAACTCAAGGTGCAGGCGCTCGGCGAGCGTTGCTCCGCCGTAGCTGCGCAGGACCTTGTTCTGGGCCTCGAGTACCTTGAGGTCGCGGCGGATAGTCATCTCGCTGACGCCCAGCCGGCTGGACAGATCAGCGGTATCGACGCTGGAGCCGGCGCGGAGGATCTCAAGGATACGGCGGCGGCGTTCGATAGCAGGTTGTGCACTGCGTCCCATATGTAAGTGTTCGCATTTCTGTGCGTTCCGGTCGCTAACGACCTCACTCTACCGCGCGTGGTGATCTTTTTCAACTGCTATTGCGATTCTGTTGTCCCGCTGCACTTCCCTGATCCTCGCTGATCGACCCCGGTGTTGCCGCGGGGCCTGGTGCCGGCCCGGCGGTCCGATTGTCAGTGCGGGGCCCTTGTGCCATAATCCGGCCCGCCGGTGGAGCCGGCCCCGCGTGGGACCCCGGCGGAGGGCTTTTCGACGATCGAAGGTGAAAGGGACATATCATGATTCATCGGATTCTCGGGTTTGCGTCCGTGGGGATCGCTGTCGCGACGCTCGGAGGCGGGTGCTCGGCAACGCCGACCACTGCACCGCTGGATGCCGGACCTCGGATCGGGGCGGCCGAAATCGACACCGAGCTGCCGATCATCCCCGATGGCGTAGTCGGCCGGGCCATCACCTGGGAGAACCGGACGGGTGAGGTGGGCGCGGGCGGCAAGATGCGCGACGGACGGAAGGGGTCTCCCTGCATTCCGCTCATCAAGAACGGCCAGACCGCCACGCTCATGGACGTGACCGGCTGCGGCGTGGTCCGGCACATCTGGATCACAATTCCCGACCGCTCGCCCCAGGCTATGCGCAACATGATCCTCCGCATGTACTGGGACAACAGCCTGGTGCCGAGCGTTGAAGTGCCGCTGGGCGACTTCTTCGGGGTGGCCCACGGTCAGCGGCGGATCCTGACGACGGCTTACGTGACCCAGGTCCTGGGCCGGGGGTTCAACTGCTACTTCCCGATGCCCTTCGCGACCCGCGCCAGAATCACCGTCGAGAACGACATGCCCCAGGGCAAGGACATGGAGATGTTCTTCTTCCAGATAGACTATGAGCTGCGCGACAGCCTGCCGCCCGGGACAGGTCGATTCCATGCCCAGTTCCGGCGGGAGAACCCGACGGTCGAGAAGCAGGACTACGTGATCCTGGATAACGTCGAGGGCCCGGGTTGCTTCCTGGGCTGCGTGGTCGGTGTTCGGGCCCTGGGGCCTCACTGGTGGGGCGAGGGTGAGATGAAGTTCTACATGGACGGGGACGCCGACTACCCCACGATCTGCGGCACGGGTACCGAAGACTACTTTGAAGCGGCCTGGGGCATGGAAGAATACCAGACGCCCTACGCCGGCTGTGCCATGCACATGACCAACGAGTTCTTCAAGAACCCGCTGGTGAGCCTCTACCGCTTCCACGCGAAGGATCCGGTGTATTTCCGCGAGAGTCTCAAGGCCACGATCCAGCAGATCGGCTGGCACGACGGTCTGGTCGAGCGGAGTGACGACTGGTGCAGTGTTGCCTACTGGTACCAGCTCAAGCCGGTCAAGCAGATGCCGCCGCTGCCGGACCGCGAGGCCCGCACCGCGGACATCATCGAACCACCGGGGCCCGAAGCAGACGCCGAGGGATTCATCCCGCTCTTTGACGGCAAGACGCTCAACGGCTGGACGCCCTGCAAGCACAACGGCGAGAAGGTGCCGGTGCCTGACAGTGCCTGGAGCGTCAAGGACGGGGTAATCTACTGCAATGGCGACCAGAGCAAGGACTACTGGCTGGCGAGCAATGCCAAGTACGGCGATATCGTGCTGCGGATGGACTACAAGATCGCCAAGGGGGCCAACAGCGGGATCTTCCTGCGGTCTCCGGGTCTGGATCGGCCTGCGTACACGGGTTTCGAAGTGCAGATCATCGACGACATCGGCAAGGGGCCGGACAAGCACTCGTCGGGGTCGATCTACGACATCTTTGCTCCCCTGCAAAACACCTCGCGCCCGATCGGCGAGTGGAACCACGTCGAGATCACGTGCAACCGTTCGCTGGTGACGGTCATCCTGAACGGTCTCAAGGTCATCGAGGCGGACTTCGCCATGATGACCGAGCCGGTGGGCAAGTACGATTTCCCGTACTCTAAGATGCCGAAGACGGGCTACATCGGCGTGCAGAACCATGGGGGCCAGGTGTGGTTCCGGAACATCCGGATCAAGAAGCTGAAACGCTGATGCCGTTTTCGGTCAGCGCTGATGCGCCGGGTTGCCGTGCGATGCGACTTCGCTTAGAAAGCGTTGCCATGATTCGCGTCGGTGTAATTGGCTGCGGGCGCATCCTGAACGCCCATCTGTCGGGCTTCAAGATCATGCGCGAAAAGGGACTGGGTGATTCCCGGATCACGGCATTCGCCGCCCGGCCCGGGAAGCTGAATGACGCCAAGCAGTTCTGCCGGCGGGGCTGGGTCCCGCGTCGGGTGTGCGTGACCGACGGGACCGATCCGCTTGGGGCGGCCTACACGCCGGTGAGCGACTTCCAGGACGATATCGAAGCCAAACCGTACGACGACTACCGCCGGATGCTCGATGACGACGTGTGCGAGGCGGTGCTGGATACGACCAGCCTGTTTGCACATCACCAGGTTGTCCGCGACGCGCTGGAGGCGGGCAAGCACGTACTGGTCCAGAAGCCGATCGCCATCAGCGTCAAAGCCGCCCGCAGGATGTGTGAGTTGGCCGAGAGAAAGGGGCTCATTCTGGGCTTGGTCGAGACTGCCCGTTATGCCGAGAGCACGCGGGCCCAGCGTTGGGCATTCGAGTCCGGCCTGCTCGGCGAGCCGCAGCTTGCCTTTCTGGGCGTCATCGGCGGGAGGTGGTCGCCCGATCGCATCACCGCCGAGACCGCCTGGCGACACCACAAGCTGGAGGCCGGCGGTGGCGGATCGATCGACATCGGCGTCCATCTGTTCCATCAGTTGCGCTACGTGCTCGGCGAGGTGGTCGATGTCTCGGCCACCGCGAGTACGATCGAGAAGACCCGTTACACCCGCGATCAGAGCGGCAAGGTCGCCGATCAGACCGACGTTGACGTGGACGATACGTTCATTGCCACGTCGCGCTTCGCCTCGGGAGCCCAGGCAACGCTCGTCTGGTCGTGGGCGTGTCACGGGGAAGCGAGCGGCTTCGACGGCGGCACGGTGATGTACGGCTCCAGGGGCTCGCTGAAAGGCGACACGTTCACCCTCGACGACGGGACCACCGGTTCCGTGAGCGAACGGTTCCTCGCTGAGGCTGGCGCCGAGCAGATCGATCGTTTCTTCCCTGCCGGCGTGCGCGACGGGTTCGCGTTGAATCAATACGATTGGCTGCGGGCCGTCGAGCATCCATCACACAGACCCGAGGCCGACGGCCGGCAGGGCCTGCACGACCTGGCCGCATCGTTCGCCATCCTGGAATCCTCGCTCGCCCGGCGGACCGTCACGTTGGACGAGGTCCTCACCGGCCGGGTAAACGCCTATCAGAAGCCGATCGACGAGCACTATGGGTTGTAAACCGCCTCTTGTAGAACGACATCCGATGTCACGTGACCGAACGCATGCGGCTCGGCCGCGGGTGCATGACACTTTGGGCGGCTTATTGGAAGGCGCCGCCCCCAGGTGTTTCCGAACCGCGCCCGTAAGGAAGCGGACCCCCTCTCCGTAGCGAGCCCGTAAGGAAGCGGCCCTGGCGCATCCACAGATACTCCCCTCCCTGACGGTCGGGGTTCAGAAAGACAACGCCCGGCAGCGCAGTCCGAACCGCGCCCGTAAGGAAGCGGCCCTGGCGCATCCGCAGATACTCCCCTCCCTGACGGTCGGGGTTCGGAAAAGCGAGGTGCCGTCCCCTTCTCCGCCCGAAGGTCCCCGCCGGAACTGTCACGCACCCCCCGGCCGGTGTGTTCCGTCAATCCTGCGGCTGTTCGGCGAGCAGGGATCGGCGGATGTCGTTGATCGCGCTTTGGATCTTGGCCTTGCGCATCTCCTTGACTTCCGGGGGCAGGTCGTCTTCGCGGATGAAGAAGGAGAAGGACGAGCCGTCCTCGTTGGGGATGGTGATGTGCCCGACGATCGGATTGGCCCGCAGGGCACGGATGGCGGCATCGACGCCGGCTGAGCCCCCGTCGCTCGGCGGCGGTGCGAGCGGGTTGGTGGTCAGGCGGATCCCGGTGGGCTGGATGGAATACCCGAGTCCGGTCTGCCCGGCTACGACCTCCAAGGCCTGGCGAACGGTGGCGTTGTCGATGGACAGGGAGAAGCGTTCCGCGGTCTGAGGGGGCAGGTTCGCCAGCGCGCCCGGGTCGATCTGGAGCAAGACGCCCGCCCGGTCGGCCAGATCCAGCAGAGCGTCGCTCAGGGTGGTCTGGACATACTGCAACGAGACCCGCGTCTCCAACTGGCGTTCGACCTGCATGGTCTTGGTCAGGATCGCGATATGGTCGCCCGAGGGATACCAGGCCCAGCCATACTGGTCGCAGGCGTGCTCCAGCACCTCGGCGGCCGACCCGTCTCCCACCCCGCCGGCGAGGCGAAACAGCGTCCCGCGGTTGGTCTTGAAATCACCCGCCCGCGCGTCCTGGAACTGGAGGTGGAGGGACTCGAACAGTTCGCGGCTCCAGGGCTTCGAGTGGAGCATCTCCAGCGTCGCCAGCTCCTCCCATGTTGCCCGCCGAACGACCCGGCCCAGCGGCCTGGTGGGTACGATCGAGACCTTGCCTTTGTCCGGCCTGAACGTGAGACCCAGCGGCCGGAGCAAGGCGGTCAGAGTATCGCGCAACGGCCGGCCTTCGATCTTGGCCGACACTATGGTTTTAGAACCATAGGGAAGTAGATCGAGGGTCCGGGGCTCGATCTCGATGGAGACGCCCGCCGCCTCGGCGAGTTGGCGGATCGCCTCGCGGAGCGGCACGTCGTTGACGTTGAGCGCAGCCCGTTGGTCAAGGGCCTGGATAACCCGAATCTCGGATTCGTCGTTCTCCTCGTCTGGCCTTGCGCCGCGAGGCGCAGCCTGGGCCAGGACAGTCAATGGCCGAGCCGCTTGCGGCGACGCCGCCGAACCAGCGGCGGCCCCGGTGGTGATTGTCGGGGGTTCGAGGTCCGCGGCGGCCGAAAAGAGGGTATCCTCACCGCGGGTGACCGCGAGCGCCACGCACGTCACCCCGGCCAGGAAAACAGCGGCCGACAACACGGGGCGGTGGATGAATGTGTCAAGCGGCATGATCTGCTCCTGCCAACGGTTTCAGCAACATTCGTGATGGTCCATATCCACAGCGCTAAAGCGGCGGCGCCTCCAAGAAGGCTCTAAGCGCTCCGTCCGGCAAGGATGGAGGAGGAACGGCCGCGAAAACCGTCGGCGGCCGACTCCTGTTCGCCTTGTCCTCCTGCTGTATAGCCTCGGCCAGTTGGGCCGACCGCGCGAAGCTGACCTGGACCACGCCCGTCTGCCCCGCCGAGTCCAGCGGCGGGCGCTCGAAGCGAACGAGCACCTGGCCCACATCACCGGACGGGGCAACGGCGGCAACCGGGCCGGCGCTCGAGGCCGCTTCAGGTCCGCCCGTCTCGGGACCGGCCGGATACCGCGAAACGAGCAGGGCGATGGCCGCCGCCGCTGCCAGCGGCGCGCCGATCCGCAACCAACGCGCCAGTTGGGACCTCCGGGGCGGGGCAACCGGCTCCGCCTCCACCGCGTCCATGACCCGTTTGTGGAATCCCCGCCAATCGACTCGGGGCTGATCGGCTTGCCGCCGGGCGAGCAGCGCGTGCACATCGGCCAGCGACTTGAAGGCCGCCCGCAGCTCCGGCTGACGTTCCATGCGTTGGCGCAGGTCCGCCGCCTGGTCCGCCGGCAGGTGGCCGTCCAGCAACTCGGCCAACAGGAATTCGTCGTTCTCCCTGATCCGCCTACCCATCGCTCTCCCCGTCGTCAACCGGCGACAAGATCACCCAAGTCCGCCCGCAATCGCCGGCGGGCCCGGAACACGTTCCATTTCACGGTCTCAAGGCTGCATTCGAGCATGGCCGCGATGTCCTTCTGAGGCCACCCTTCGATCGCAAAGAGCACCAGGGCGAGCCGTTGTCTTTCGGGCAGCTTGCCCAGGGCGGCATCGATCGCGTCTTGCAGCTCGCGACTTTCGGCCCGGTGGTCCGGACCGACGGACGTGATCGCGGGCTCGTCTCTCCCGCTGGCGGCCCCCTCCGCGACCCGTTGCTCGTCCAGCGCCACTGTCGACGCGGACCGGCGAGCGCGCCGGATGTTGAGAGCGAGGTTGCTGACGATCCGCATGATCCATGGGCCGAACCGCGTTGGCTCCTTCAACCGCCCCAACGAACGAAAGGCTCGAAGGAACCCTTCCTGGGCCACCTCCATCGCGTCGTGGGTGTTGCCGAGCAGCCGGTAGGCGATTGAAACCGCCTGCCGTTCGTACGCCAGGACCAGCCGCCCGAAAGCCTCGGTGTCACCCTCGAGAGTTGCCCGGACCCATGCAGCGTCGCGGTTGCCGGTGTCTTCGGAGAAGAGCGGCCGGTCTGAACGCGTCATAGGTGTAGACACCGTGGGCAGGAAACGGTTAGATGCGGAGAGGCACCCGCGGACGTGGGAGATTATCGGTCCATGGGCCGGGTTGTCAACGACTGACCTGGCGACCGGCAGAAGGTGCCAACGGGGCGACGCCGGCGGTGCTCGGAACGCAGGTAACTGCAAATGAAAGAGTTACAGACAATCAGCAGCGTTCGCGATCATCTCGGGCCTCTCCGGCGGGCGGGCAAGCGGATCGGGTTGGTCCCGACGATGGGAGCCATCCACGAGGGGCATCGCTCGCTGATGCGGGTGGCCCGGCGGGATTGCCAGGAGGTTGTCGTCTCCATCTTCGTCAACCCGACGCAGTTCGCTCCCGGCGAGGACTACGAGGAGTATCCCCGCCCGATTGAGGGGGACCTCGCTGCCTGCCGGGCCGAGGGCGTGGATGTGGTACTCTGCCCGCCGGTGGCGGAGATGTATCCCGAACGGTCCGCGACGACCGTATCGGTGGCCCGCCTGACCGACGGGCTCTGCGGGCCCCACCGGCCCGGGCATTTCGACGGCGTGACGACCGCGGTGGCCAAGCTCTTCAATATCGTCCAGCCCGACGCAGCCTACTTCGGCCAGAAAGACGCCCAGCAGGCGGTGGTGATCCGCCGGATGGTGACCGACCTGTTGTGGCCGATCGAAATCGTGGTCTGCCCGACCGTCCGCGAGCCGGACGGCTTGGCCCTGTCCAGCCGCAATGCCTACCTGAGCCCGCAAGCCCGCACGCAGGCCCGGAGTCTGTTTGCGACGCTGGATTGGGCACGCGGGCAGATCGAGAGCGGTCGCCGCGACGTCGCGCCGCTGCTCAGGGAAATGCGCGAACGGATCGAGGCGGCGGGCCGGTGCTCGATCGATTACCTCGAGCTGGTCGATGCGGACGAGTTGACGCCGAAGCAGGTCGCCCGGGGGCGGTGTCTGATTGCCCTGGCAGTGCGTATCGGTCCGGCGAGGCTCATTGACAACGTGGTGGTAGACGCCGGCCGGGGCAGCAGCTAACATGCTCCCCCATGTGGCCAACCCTGTTCAAGCTTCCCTGGATTCACCTCCCGGTCCGGGGCTACGGCCTGATGCTGATGATCGGTTTTCTGGGGGGCACCTGGTGGGCTGCCCGGCGGGCGGTGCGGGTGAAAGCCGACCCCGATTTCGTGGTCAACCTCGGGTTCGTTTCGCTGATCGCCAGTGTCGTCGGGGCCCGCATTCTCTACGTCACGCATTACTGGCACAAGCATTTCGCCGGCAGGGGGCTGTGGGCAATCGTGGATGTAAGCGCCGGGGGGCTGGAGTACTACGGGGGTCTGGTGGGGGCGCTGGTGGCGGGGCTGGCCTACGTTCGGCTCAAAGGGAACTCGACCCGGCTCTACCTCGACATTGTGGCTCCGTCGCTGATGTTCGGTATGGGGGTGGCGCGGATCGGCTGCTTCCTGAACGGCTGCTGCTGGGGTGGGCCTTGCCCGCCCGAGATCCCTTGGGCTGTTCATTTCCCCTATGCGAGCCCGGCGTTCCATCGGCAATGGGAGGAACGCCTGGTGACCGTGCCGGCCGAACTGATCTACGTCAGCCCGTCAGGGATCCCCTGTCCCATCCCTCGCGATCTGCTCGAGATGACGCCCGAGGAGCGCGACGCGAGCAGACTCGCCTTGGAGAAAGCCCGCGCTGCCCTTAAAGAGGCCCAGGCCGCCGGGGCCGACAGCAACACTCTGGATAGGCTTCGCAAGAAAGGCCAGGACGCCAGCAAGCGGCGGACAAAGATGGCCGGCCTCCTGGCGCCGTTCGCACGACAAGCGGCCGACTTCGACCTGACGCCCTCGGAGCTCGAACAACTTGCACACGCATCGCAGAACCGGTCGAACCCGATCCATCCCGTGCAACTCTACGCTTCAACGGACGGGCTGCTGCTGGCGGTGCTGCTGAACGCATACTTCTATCGGCGCAAACGGCACGGGATGGTGTTCGCGATGTTGCTCTTGTTCTACCCGATCGTCCGCATCGTCGAGGAGATAATCCGGATCGACAACCCGTACGACACGGCCGGCCTGACCGTCTCCCAGTTCGTCAGCGTCGCGCTATTTGCCGCCGGCCTGGCCTACATCTACCTGTTGCGCCGCTCACCGCCGCGCTCGCCCCGGGCGGTGCCCTACGTGGCGCCACCACCCGAGCCTGAGCAGAAGAAAAAGAAAAAGAGATCGTAGCCTCATCCCAGCCCCTCCCGCGTCGAATCAGTCAGGATCAGGCCCGAGGCAAGGGAGTACGCCCCCCGTTACGACCTGTGTTCCAGCGAGATCCCCTCGCGGCTCAGGTCCGCCTCGACCATGATCCGCACCAGTTCGGGGAATGTGGTCTTAGGTTTCCAGCCGAGCCTGGCTCGTGCCTTGCTCGCGTCGCCGCACAGATGGTTGACCTCTGTGGGGCGGAAGTATCTCGGGTCGATGCGCACGTAGTCGTCCGGATTGAGGTTGACCAGCGAAAAGGCTGCCTCCAGGAACTCGCGTACGGAATGTGACTCGCCGGTGGCGATCACGTAGTCGTCCGGCTCATCCTGTTGCAGCATGAGCCACATCGCCTCGACGTAATCCGGCGCATAGCCCCAGTCCCTCAGGGCGTCGAGATTGCCCAGGTACAACTCCTTCTGCTTGCCGGCGACGATCGCCGCCACCGCCCGGGTGATCTTTCGCGTGACGAACGTTTCCCCCCGCCGAGGCGATTCGTGATTGAACAGGATGCCGTTGGCCGCGAACATCCCGTATGCCTCGCGATAGTTGATCGTCGTCCAGTAGGCGTACAGCTTGGCGGCGGCATACGGGCTCCGAGGGGCGAAAGGGGTCCGTTCGCTCTGCGGTGGTGGTGACGAGCCGAACATCTCGCTGCTCGACGCCTGGTAGAACCGGCACGCCACCTTAGCGTCACGGATCGCCTCCAGCAGGCGGATGCACGACAGGGCCGTCACGTCCGCGGTGTATTCCGGTATTTCGAAGCTCACGCGAACGTGGCTCTGGGCGCCGAGGTGGTAGATTTCATCCGGCTCAATCCTGCGGACCAGCGCCGCGAGCATGCTCGAGTCGCTCACATCGCCGTAGTGCAGGTGCAACCCGGCCGACTCAACGTGCGGGTCCTGGTAAATGTGGTCGAGGCGCCCCGTGTTGAACGAACTGCTCCGCCGAATGATGCCGTGGACCTGATAGCCTTTGTTCAACAGGAGTTCCGCCAGGTACGAGCCGTCCTGACCGGTGATGCCGGTAATCAGTGCTTTCTTCATGTGCTCTCTGCCTGTGCTCTTACGGGCTTGTTCTCTCTGCCGGGTCTACTGGCCCGCCATCGGCCCGTTCCACCACTCTCCGCTGTCCGAGCCGGGCTTTGCGAGCCCGTACGTGTATAGCGTGGGCAACGACTCCGAGCCGGGCTCTGCGAGCCCGGTGCGCTGCATTCCGTATTCCGAGCCGGGTTCTGCGAGCCCGGTGCCCCTTCGCGGCGCGAGGCTTCCCCGTCCGAGGAAACACCGGCCTCACAGAGGCCGGCTCTGACCTTGCCAGAAGCCGCGAAACACGTACCCACAAGCCGGATCAGGCGGGGCGCCGAGTGGATTCGTACCATTCA
>Ga0307434_1001281_pt1 | contig 13855 bp, 17 predicted proteins | sample SalMarWE160220MG_FD_202156 | JGI IMG/M metagenome (GOLD analysis project Ga0307434, IMG submission 202156) | Salt marsh sediment microbial communities from the Plum Island Ecosystem LTER, Massachusetts, United States - WE1603-220 | ecosystem: Environmental > Aquatic > Marine > Intertidal zone >... | reverse complement strand
ATCTCCTCTGACTTACGCTCTGCGAACTCCCTCGCGAATGCGAAAGCTTCCTCAATCTCCTCAACGTAACAAGGGACCGTTACGATGACTCCGGTCTTCACGGACTCATAATTGCCCAGGTTATGGGTAATGCTTATCGGTACCGATACAGATGCCGTTGCGGTTTGAAACTCTCCGACTTCAAACTCAGAGTGTTCCTCCGTATCTCCTGGTCTCTTGTTAAATGTCCTCGAAACAACAATGCTTCCTTTTCCAACCTTTTTTTCCATGACGTTCTCCTATAACGCTGTTGGGTTAACTCCTTTGGGATACTTCTCCCAAATTTCTTTGAGCCTTCTCGGAAGGGATGTTGAGCTGACCCTTGTATCAATCTTCTTTCTTCCATCTTCCTGCAAAGACTTTGCATAAGCTTCAAGAATAAGAGTGAACTGAAACTCCGGATACAAACGATTCCCAGAAGACCCACAGGTATCTCTGTATAAAGCCTTAGGAAGAATCCCTCGATCCTCCCATGCTCTAAGAGTCTTTATGCTTTTCCCTAATGCAACAGATAGCTGTCGAAGGGTATACATCTTAATCTCAACAAGAACCTCGTCTACAGATACCTCAAATATCTTTGGGTCAGATGCGCGTCTCTTTCTTCGCGTAACTGCTACGCGCCTAGTTCTCTGCCGGTCTACAGCCCTGGCATTGGCCCTCTCTCGATACTCTGCATCCTCGAGATATCTCTGCCGCTTTTTCTCAAGAAGCCTGTCTCGATTTTCCTCGTAATACTTCTTATTGTACTCCCTCTGCTCCTCTGGACTCTTGTGAGACATCAGAACTCCTCGATCAAATCCAAAATCTGCCTTGGTGCTTTGACCTTAAGGACATCTGTAGGCTTTCCTTCCTTGACGATCAGATCGAAATCACCCTGTGTCATGACTCCTCGTTCCCTGAGACTCAGAAGAACCGCTTCATCAACAACAGGCTCATATCGAATGAGGTTTCCAACCATAGGGTCCTTGCTCTTATGTGCTCCAATGAAAGCCAGTGCAGCCGGCACGATATACACCAGCTTTCCAGCTCTAACTTCATTCTTAACCGCGGCACCGAGACTTCCGAGCTTTAAAACTTTGTATCCATTTTTGTCCTTCTTTCCGAGCTCCTCTACCAAAGCGAGTAGACGAACCCTCAGAGCAGACTTCCGTTCCTTGAGAATCTTCTTCTCAAGAATATCCAGAATGCTCCAAAACGTAACACACTCCTCGGTTGTAAGCTTAGAAATGTCCTCCTTTAGCAGCTTCCTTATATCGAAGACACCCTTCGCAACCTTAACCAAACTTCTATCCAACATACCTTTCTCCTTCTATTGAACGTCGCCGTGAACGTTACAACCCATGGCCTGATAATCCCGGAGCCGATGGAACGCCTGCCCCACAAGCTCTTCAATTGAAGTATCGACAAAATCAACCGTAATCGGATGACACTTTCCAACAAGGTCCCTTAGAATTCTGCCAACAGTCTGTCGAATGTCAGCTTGTGGTGAAGCCAAAAACAAAGTGTCTAAAGATGGTATATCAAGGCCCTCCTTTGACATTCCATACGTAGAGAAGATTACCTGCTTCTCCTGAATCTGCTCCCTATCGGCCTTCTTTGTTCCTCCAATAAGAAGCCCGATGTGCTCAGGATCTCCGCCGGCTTTAACCAGCATATCTATCAATATTTCGAGCTGATTTATCCTCTCTGAGATGACCAGAATTCTTCGACCCTTACTATAGGCTTTCTCAATCTGGCCCGAGATGGCTCTGTTACGCCCTTCATGCGCCGCTAGAACGGATAGCATCTTGGCCCTGCGCTGCATCTTATCCATCCACTCATCACTCCACTCGGCGGTATTCACAGGAGTTCTCAACTTCACGATGTACACCGAATTATCGATTGCCTCGGATTCAAGCTCATAGGCAACTGGACCAATGTTGGAGTATATCACCGGCCACATTCCATCCATTCTATCGGGAGTAGCTGTAAGTCCAAGCCTCATAGCAGCTGGGTATTTCCAAATGGCAGTCTGCCAGACTTCGGCTCCGTACCTATGTACCTCATCTAGGATGAGGAGCCCAAACGATTTCAAGAACTCCTCAGGTATATCTCGCTTCTTCGACGTTATGGTCTGTGTTGATGCCACAACTACGTCGTGAGTGTTTCCATTATCAACTTTATTCCTTCGAAATACTCCGACTGTAGCCTTAGACCCCAACGTCTCCTGAAGAGCGACCTTCCATTGCTTCTCCAGGAATTCTTTGTGCACCAGAATGCAGGTAGGAACGCCAAGATTCAAAAGGATCTTGGACGCCATAACAGTCTTCCCCTTCCCACATCCGGCACTTAGAATGCCCCCCGAGAAGCCCTTCTCAACTACCCCATAAGAAAGGAACTTTGTAATAACATGTATGGCTTCACCTTGGCCATCTCTCGGGGAGAACCTTGGTGCCTCTCTCGGAATCTTTCGATCTCCGAGGCAAACTTTAATTTTTGCTCTATTGGTAAAAAATCGATGAGCACTCCGTGGAAACCGAAACACTTGGGTCTCCTCGTCATACTCGAACATCTCAAACTTTCCCTTCTCCCATGGAAGGGAGACTGTGTGAGCCTTTTTCAACTCTTCCAAAAATTCTGGCTCTACATCAGACCCTCTGAATTGAACGGTAGAATCCACGATTACCATCAACGTCTCCTATATCCGAAATTTCTGGCAAGGTCCCAATCAATGCCTTCGCCTATGATCCCCAACGCTTCTCTCGATAAGAGCCCTGTCCACTCCTCGTTTTTGTAGTACGCCTTGTAGAAGGCACTCTTTATATCAGACCCAGCGACAGTTGACTTTTCATAGTCAATAAATCTATCCCCACTATCCAGATCAAAATACCTCGCGACTCTTCGCGTAAACATCTCAGGATCCGTAACCAACTCCTCAAATCGAAACATCGGAAATTCCGACTTAAGATACGAACGATTCTTAACGTTCCACAACTCTATGGGAGATGAAACGCTTCCGCATCCGTCCCTAGAGCGCGTCTTCCACGGTGCCTGTAAGAAATCTTCGAATCTCCTCGGTAAGCTCTGACTGTCGTATGGAACCCGATGAAGAGATAACAACCACGAATATGGGTCCCTTACCAGGAATGCGAACCGAACAGCTTTCTCCTGAACAAGCCAATATCTGTCGAGCCTTTCCTGAGAAGGAGCAGCCGAATGCTTCCATCCGAATATGAATGGGTATGTAATCTTGAAATATGCATCATAAAGACTGTCAACAAATCTTCTACTTGGAATCCTTTCGAACGCATCGAGTCCTCTTCCCTCAATGACATACACCTCATCAAAATTCGCTTCGATCAGCTTCGCTGCATACTTTGTTCCTGTATGCCGCTCTCCAAAAAACTTCAGAAAGAACCTCATGCCGCCTTCTCTTTCTTCTCTCCATCCTTGTACGCTTCTATCCAGGAACGCCCAACACCTGGCCCAGCTTTCATCGGAACGCGCAACTTGACCGCATACTCCATGTGCCGTCTGATGTCATCAGCTCCCTCCTCGACGAAGTCCTCTCTCAGCTCACAAATCGTCTCATCGTGAACAAATGACAAAATCTTAGCCTTTCCTTCTCCGGTCCAATAATCGTAAAGAACGCCTCTCTCTTTCCATTCTCGATAGAGATTTCTACCCGCAATCATCAGAACATCTGCAACAGACCCCTGACAGGGGGTATTCGAAGCCTCCCTGAATGGAGCTCCATATTTTCGGCCATCATCATCTGCAATGATCCGTCTTCTCTCTGTACTCGGAGACATCCCAATTGGAAGAACATCCGGGTCAACCTTGATGTACCCCTTCGGTATGAACCGAAGCCGCCCAGTGATGGTCTTCACGTATCCTCTCTCAGCTACATACAGATGCATCCTCTTCTGGTACTCTTGAACTCTCGGATACATAGAATGCCATCTGCGCCAGATGACTTGGGCTTCAGGGATAGAAATCCCAAGATTCGCCGCAAGAGTCCTCGGCATCATCTCATAGATGATCCCTAGATTGAGCACTTTTCCTGTGCCCCTGCCGCAGCGGCACCCATCAGCTGTTTGCTGATGAAGATCGATGTCCTCGATGTACGCCTTCATCAAGTTCTCATCTTGACTCAGATGCGCCATCATTCTCAGATCTGCTTGAGAATAATCTGCATCACAGATTACCCATCCATCCTCTGCAACAAAGGCCCCTCGAATCTCCCCACCAAACTTTTTAGGGTTCGGTATGTTCTGAAGATTCGGATTTGAAGAAGCTAATCTACCTGTAGCCGCACGATTCTGATTAAACTCACATCGAAGACGCCCATCGAGAGACCGATCAGCTTTCTCTATCAACGATAGAGTATAATTCGAAAGAAACTTCGAAATCTTAGAATGCCTATCTTTTAGGTCCATGATGTGCATTCCCTTGGACCCCTTTTTCAGACGCTCACGGATTTTATTCCTGACCTTCGCATCAATAGAAAACTCGTGATTCTTTCCCTCCGACATAAAAGGAAGTACAGGCCAAACTTTCATCTCCTTAAGAAGGATCCTACTGACGGCTTGATTTTTATTTGGATGAACCCCAACAATACTCTCGAATTCCTCTACAATGCTCGTCTCCTCTTCTCTGAGAGCCACGTCTAGGTCCAGAATCTTTTCCCGATCAAGGGCAAAACCAACTTCACGCATGTGAACTAATACCTTTGCAAATTCACATGACATCTCTCTGAAAGCTTTAAGCGCTCCATAGCTCTCGAGTTCAGGTACCCATAACTCCCCTAGGCGAAGGGCCGCCAGGGCGTCGTCGCCACAGTAATCTCCGACTCGGAGAGAGCTGACTTCATGAGCTCTCGTACCCAGTGGTACGACATCAACCCAGTCCTGCATCTTCATTCCGAGATACTTCCTTGCCGCAGGCTTCAACTTCAGCCCACCAGTTCCTGGTAACTGCTTGCCCAAAGCAAACTGTGCGATCTGACTACAATAGAGCTTGGCCTTCACCTCTATACCGAATGTCCTAAAGGCCATGTACTCATACTTCATGTTATAGGCCCAAGCCTCGTTATCAGAATCCTCTAAGACCCTCTTAACAGCTTCAAAAGCTTCCGAAGGTGCTGAAGGCCCATCGGCATGTGCAAACGGAAAATACGTCTTGGACCCATCTGGAAATCCGAACCCTATACCGACAACCTGAAGAAAATCATGACATAGTGGAGCGTCATCTCGAGACATAGAAGACGTTGCCTCAACATCTGTCCCGAATTTCTTGCAGACTGAAACCTTCTCAAGAAACTCCGAAACATCTTTCGGAGATGAGACAATAGTATTCATCTAAACTCCTATCAGAATTGTCTAAAATGGAATATCTCAGAAAGGAATATCGTCATCCCCTTGTCCAATAGAAGCGTTAACAGGCCCGTTGTATCCAATCGGTTCTGCTAACCCTCCCTGAACAAGCTTCTTCATGACCTGTTCCGGAGTCTTTGGAGCCAAGATCTGAGAATAATCGAAGGGAATGACCTCATCAGGAAGCTTGGTTTGTCCCTCCCACTGAATCTCATTTCCAGTATTGGCCTGCTTCTTATCAGTCCTGAAGAATCGACCTTGCCATCCGCGTATACCCCCGCTTTGTTGCTCTCTCCGGCGCTTACGCTTTATGACTGTGGCAAGCTGTGTCTTAGCGACTAACAAAGTCAACTCGGTACCGTCTTCATTTTTTCGAGTGCCATCCTTAAGCTGGTACGGCATATGGTTTATGACAGTATACGCATGTGCCGTGTATGGCTTTCGCTGATTCTCAGGAATGACCTTGCTTCTACAGATAGGGCACGCCATAGGCAGGCCTGTCTCAGGATGAGGAAGCCCTTCGATACAAGTCGTATGATTCCTCCAATTGCCCATCTTGAAATTGTGCTCTTCAAAGGCATATGGAGTGGGATATCCCCCTGGATTCATAATCCCATCTACGAATGTATATAGAATCCCCTCACTATCTTCTGGAGTGACTGGCATATACACCCTCGGAATATACCCCTGAGCTGCTGCTCTCACCTTCTCCTCTAAAAAGGAGTCCGCATCGTCCCCTGATCTAAAATACCTTGGCTTAACTGGCTTATCCGACATGTCTGCTTCTCCTTGGGTTCTTAGAACCCGATCTTGGCTTTACAAGCCCCAAATATCCTTCATCACATAGTGATAAAACAATTATGGTAGTATCTGCGATTTTGTCAATCGTTAATCGCAATAACAACTTTAGGAGACCGATAAAATATATTCCCAAAGGCTACGCTCGATGATGGCTTAATCCTAACCCATGATTTACTTGGCGTATCCATCTTTCCGCCAAAATGATTTGCGCCCTTAACGGGATTCTCCCTGTATCCCTTTGACCACTGATCAAGCTCATATAGTATCTTCTCCCAAAATGGTCTGTGACCATCCCAACGAAGTCGCTTTGGCCATCCTTTTGGCCTAGTTCCATCCAACTGAAGATTCAAAATCCACTTCCTCCTAAGAGTGCTGCGCCTCTTAACCGCAGCCGAGTATCCTCGAATTACAGCTTTCAATGTTGCTCCACTAGGGGCGGCTCTCCATCGTGAGGCATACACCCACGCGATTCCTATGCATTCTTCGTAGGCCACAAATCCTGCCTCTCCAACACAACTCCGTGCGAGCCACAGCTTGGTCTCATCATCCCATTGAGACGCTGGGACTGGCCTCTCAACTCTTAAATTCTCGCTCCCAAAACTGGCCGCGCTAATGGCAACCAAGATAAAAATGACAAATAATCTTTTCATAGAATACCCTTTCAGACTGCTATAAGCCCAGCTTCCCGGATCATCTTCGAGACATCCTCTCCTTTCTTAACCAGATCAGCTGGGTCACTTTTGTTATACCCGGGAGACCGGGGATACCTAACACCTCTCAACAATGTCCTATCTTGAATTGCTACTATAAGACCCCTTTGACCTGTCCAACCAGCCGGATCATTGTCAAAAAAAGAAACAACCGACGTAAACTCCTCACACAATCTCCTTTCTTGTACCCTGGATGAACTCGACCCCATAAGCCCAAGAACACTATATTCTTCAAGCATCCCAGCATTCCTAAGTGCCTGCCACGTCAGAACTGCATCCATAACTCCTTCAACAACGACGGCAATTGTATGCCTCTTAGCTAAGTGCTCCCCAAAGAAATAATTGGCCTTTGAGAATCTAAAATAGTTGAAGTACTTAACGGGACTATCCCCTACCGCACGCCCTATGGCCCCCACCAGATTCTGATACCCCACACAATTATATTTCGTATCCACAGACATCTTACGAACAGGAAATACAACCCTATTTTGAAACTTGTCATAAAGACTTCCCCACGCCTTAAGAGTCTCAAGTTCAATCCCGCGATTCTCAAGATACGAAACCCTTAAATCACAGAAAAGCATCCGCAAAATGCTCTCGCATAAAATGTTATGCTTAATTGTGGCCTCATCGTCCGTCTCACCAAACGATCCGAGATCAAGAATCATTTGGACTGGGTCCCCATCTTCAATATCTTCAACCCAATCACGAAGCTTTCGAAGATCTGCCCTCTTTGAAAGCTGTTCATACTTAAAAACTAAATAAGACAGAGTTCCTCTGAACTTGCAGGAAAAACAATTTACCAACGAAGGCTTCCCCTTATCGTTGAAACTGATTCCCATAGACCCAGAATGATCACTCTCTCTGGTATGGCCTGGCCGCCATTTCGCTAGAAGGCAGGGTATTTGAACGTTGTCCTTGTAGTCAATAACATCAACTATCCCGAGTTCCTCGATTACCCTTCCCAACTGCTTCCTATTCATCTCCCTTACTTCCCTCCCCCTGAAGGAGGGGTAGAACCGCATCTATCTGCAACGCAACACCGGAAGCCTTACCGCCGGGCTCTCCAAATCTCTCGTTGTATAGATGCCCTTCAAAAGTCCCTACAACTCCCTTCAGGTATTCGACCATAGGCCCATCGATAATGTCACCCTGCCGGTCAACCACATACCGAATAGCCTCTAACAACTCCTTTAAATCCTTATCCTTTATCTCTAAATACATAGTCACCTCAGTAATCTATCTGCGCATCGATTATATCCGATCCACGAGAAGACCCCAAATCATCAGAACTTTGACCCTTATCGACAAACTCCATATTATCAAGGTCCCAACTACTAACCCACTCTGCTCTTCCCTCCCCCTCTCGAATCTTTAGCAGTCTGAATAACATCTCTTTACTGACTTCAAGATCCTCGGACTGATACATCCCAACGATAACATCAAACCACATCTGGACATCGCCGTACTTCAGCGTATCCGCGGTGCCCATATCCTTCTTTCCCTCAAGATTAAACTGATGAGATAGCCCGATGGGTATCCCCTCATCCTGAGCAACTCTCTTCAACCCCTCGCAAACATTTGACCATCTTTCCCACTTCGCTTTACCTCCAGTCTCATCATGAAGAAGATACCCACCATCTATCCAAACAATGCTCGGCCTGTATTTACGAATTTTAGCCTTAATACTCGTTACGCCCAGATGAGAACGATCACCGGATACCCAAAAAGGTAATCCACCTTCCATATCCCGAAGAGCCCTCTCCCATCTCTCGAGTTCTTCGCCGCTCAACATACCTGCTCGAAAACGCTTATACGGAAGCCGAGCATTAGTCGCATCTATACGACGAACCATTTGCTTGACAGACATCTCATTCGATATGACCAATGGAAGATACCCCATTTGCCATTGAGTGCACGCCAGTACTACCTCTCCCCATGTTTTTCCGACACCCCCTCTACCTGCCAACATAATCAAATCCTCTGGCTGAAACCCCAGTGTGGCCTCATTAAGAATTCTCCATGGAGTCTGTATCCCCAACATTCCTTCGCATCTGGCTACTTCGTGATACTCCTCCATACGACTGAGAGGAGTGACCGATAGATTTACATCTCTTGAAGTGTTATCTGGAATATCCATACTGACAACAGTAGACTTCATGGTCTCAAAAGCTTTGATCGGGTCACCACTCTCCATAAGCCGAGCAATCGTCCGTAATGATGCCCTCATGGAATTATGAACATGTCTTTTTCTAAGCTCCTGAACCGCTAGAGAAATCGGAACACTGGTCTTCTCTACAGTAAACTCCGGATGATACTGAGACAACATCTCTATTGGTGGCGGCTTTCCGTGCTCAGAGTACACCCCTCGAACAAACTCCCAAACATCTTTGTGGCTCACAAAAAAATCGTCGAGAACATTCATGTCCACGATGTCTCCGACTTTATCTTCAAGGACCGCCGTTGAGATTAATACTGCCTCATAATCCATCTACTATCTCCATCCATCCTCGATGCGGAACAACCATTTTATCTAACCCAAGAAGATTCTTATCGTTGGTGAATACCTTGACAACTTCAAACGCAGTTCTTGTCCATCCAATAAATTCATACCTATCACGGAAAAATATGACCTCCGGAACAAGCTCCTCGAGAACTTCTAAAATCATCTCTCGATATAAGATCTCCCCAACGATAAATCCTACAGCTCGATACTCAAAATTTTTCTGAAGCCACTCCTCGGCACCCGTCTTCCAGGTATACCTTCCAAGAATATACCCTTGAAGTCTCGAAGCCATAAGCGCACTGCTCATAATCTCCTTTGCTTTAGAGCCACTGTTTGTGGTCAAAAGTATCCTGTAATCCACCCCAAATCTAGGAGCGGGCCTATTTGATAGCTCGCCTCTGAGCATAACTATGCTTTAATCGAGACCCAATTTCTGTCGCTCAAATTCCGCGGCCATGGCATAAGCCCCGCGCTCATGAATGCTCTGCCGGTACGCTGGCATCCCCCTTAGCCAAGCTTGAATCCAGCCTGGAACAGTCCAAAGAAGGACCCCAAGAGGTATCCACAGAACAAGGAAAATAACGCCCATAAGAGCTGAGCACCCAACAAAATACGATGCCCCAAGAACTGGGCCCATTTGTAAACAAAGCCTGAGACAAACAACCTCGAACTGATAGACATGCTCATGCTCATGAAACTCTGTTGCAGTATCTATAACACCCAACTTCCCCGCTCTTCCGTTTCCGAGCCATCCACCATGGCCAACTACGCCACCGGACATCCCCCTCCAGGATTTGTCAGCTATTTCACACCAAAGACCCTTCTCCCAGAATAGCCTACCGCCCTTCGCAATCCGAATCCCTAGAACGATCAGCCATGCGATCAAATCTGGCCCGATACAGTAACTGAACGTTAAATAATACCTGAAAGGTACCTTTTTCATGGCTCTAAAGCTCCTTCGGCATAACGCCATCATCACCGAATAGAGAAGCATCCCATCTGCGCTTCGCATAGGCCCTCGTACGCTGGTATCTACCGTTTTTGAGACCATCGTCCCACCGAGCAAACGGTGTGTCTCCTAGCGCCCGTATGATGGCTCTGGAGGCGCTTTCATTCTTGTCCAGAACATCCTGAAGATGCTTGTCGACCACCTGCCGGCAGAGCCTCTTCAACGCATATCCGGGTGCATTCACAGAATGACTCCAGAACATAGACATAGCCAAACTGTAATGGTCTGGGAGATCGTCAATAAGTGACAGAGGAACGCCATCATAGAACACATCCAGAATAGACCTCTCTGAAACCTCCGTATCGCTACAAAATCTCAGCGACTTTCTGCTCATCTTCTCGAAATGCTCTGATCCAAAATGAATCTGTACACCGAAACCAGCGTCATCAGAAAACGCCTCGTGAAATTCTTTGACCCACCGAGCGCACTCCCTACGACCTTTTCCGGATAGTGGCATTACGCCAGACGAATCACCCGTAAACATCTCTCGTATGAAGTTCCCACTGACCAACTTTCCGTTGCTCGTCCAAAGACACTTCGAGTCATTCGACAAATACACCCCGTACTCATCTAGATGATCGTCAATGAAACCCGTAAGCCCCACAGAACGTAACCGGGTCAAAAGGCGCCACAAAGGCCCCTGGTCATTTTTCAGATTATTGTCCCGTAGAGCTCTTGGGTAGACTGCGATAGCCTGATGGATGCCGGCGGTAATCCCAGTTCCATCATAATTCATTACGCTACCGAATCTACCGTTGCTTTCAACTTGAGCCGTGAGCCAAGAAATCTCGTCTAAATGGACCGACGAATCTTCCATGCCGAGTATGACCGTCCCTTTGATACTCAGGCCTCTATAATCTCGAAAATTAACCACTCTTGCTCTCGTACTTGTCATAAATCCTCCTATTAAGACCAGCCCAAACTGGCCATGTTCTTACGCTCAATCACGGCTCTTAGATTGCTTCCTCTCATCTCCTGGATAATCATACACTCACGGACTAACTCAAAAGCAGCTTTCCCATAAATAGACGTATACGCTTCGGGGTCGAGGTTTGTGGTTATAACCGTGGTTTTCTTATCTCTTGATCGCTGACGAAGTAGAGCCCCAAATTTATTCTCTGCAAATCCTGAGGAGGACCTATGCTCACGACCAAGGTCATCTATCACTAAAAATCTTACTTTGGCTGAACGCTCACAGACGGTCTCGCGAGACTCAGGAAAGAGTGGTCTATCATCTATCCAGGCTTCTTTAAGCTCCGCAGCCGTAACACAAAAACTTGGGACTCCATAAAGGCCCCAAACAACCTTGCACAAGACAGCGCCTACGTGGGACTTCCCTACACTATTATCTCCCCATAGGAACATCCCAACACCTCTCCGGACATGCTCATCAAGAATCCCCAAATAATTCCCTACAGCGTGAAGCTGACTCTCTGTAAGCCCTTTTCGGGTAGCTCCCCAAAAACGCTTACCGATATTCATAAGCTTTAAATGGTCACCTGTAAGCTTCTGCATTGAGTTCTCTCTCCAGTTCCTCCCGATACTGCTTCGGACTTTTGTCTCTTATTATTGCCTCTGGGGGAACCCGATATGATTTAGCCCAATTTGAAACATATCTTCTCTCGTCATTAGGACTGTGCGCAACTTGGCTTATGACAGCTTTGTTCACAACAAAATCCCATACTGAAACAACGGTCTTTCCAGACTCATCTACAATCCCGACAAAAATATGCTTATACCTGAGTAACGATCTCTTGCTAACTGTGTGCCTCATGAATTCCTCCTGCTCTTATCGGCCTCTATCATATGCTTCTCAGCTTCCATCGCTCTTTCTATAGCCTCTACAGCTTCTTGGTCAAACTCCTCTGTGGAAGGCAAAGAGGACTCTACCATACTTCTATCTCGGTATTCGGCCGTTGGAGTACTAGACAGTCCATTCATCATCTCTGGATACCAGGACCTGCCGAAAGACTTAATAACGCCAACGGAAGGATATCCGCTAACCTTGTATCTTTGACACAAATCACTCCAATTTCTAAATACGTACTGGATGTACTTGACGGTATCCTCAGGACCATATTCCTCAATAATCATCTTCATAAGGCCATAGTCCTTCCCAATCCACTTTGGAGTTCGCCCTTTCCATCCAGCACGCTCCCACTCATCCTCAAATACAAATCTCATATCCGAACAGGTATACTCAGAAACATCTTTCTCTACCATCTTAGCTCGAAGTCTCTCGTCACGACTTTGCCTTGTGAATGGTACAATTTTTTTCGGCTTTTTTGGCTTATTCGGAGTTCTTTTAGCTGCATCAACTAGGGCGTCGACAAGTGGCGTCCGATGTTTGAATTTGAGAGGAGCCATAAAGATCCGTGGGTCGTCACTTGGCTGAAGGGCCACACATGTATAAGACTTTTTTGTTAGATCTAGAGAGGAAGAATTTATAAGAGGTGCCCCTTCACCTGGGAGAAGAGCCATGGAAAACCGATACAGCCACTTAGACGATCCAATTCTCTTCATGAGAAGGAGTCCCTTTTCTCTCAAGCTCCTAAGCGTTCTCTCAATGGTTGACCTGCTTACAGAAAGGAGGTCCTCTAGTTCAGCTTTAATGACAGCTCTAGCAGACTGTAGCGTATCAATCGTTAACAACAATCGAACTTCACGATCAGTTAAACCCGGATAAGATAGAACTTTCTCTACTGCGACTACCATGATATCTCCTTCGGATAAAAAAGGGCCTCCTCTGATGCAGTTCAGACCCGATGGGAACGATTTCCCGAGGGAGTAGGCCCGAAAGAGGAGGCCCAAAAATATTGGGGATTGCTTTGTTGAATCTATTGATACTCAGTATAAACACACCTTACCTGCATCTAATAGGGTGTCGGTAGGGATATAATAGTAGTCTGATAAAAGAGTGTAAAGAGAAATTTACAAAATAGCTGTGGCTCTACAATTTGCTGTGGTAGAAGAGAGCCCAAAGGTCCTCAACCCCTGTAAATACCGATGGTATTGCCCCATTTTCGTTTCCGAGATGGGCGACTCCACGAATAAGCAACCGCAAAATTGTGGGTGTTCCAGATAAAGCCTTACGGGATACGCCGACTTCGTTCAACTCTTTACACGACATCATCTCACACTTGCTATCCGATAACTCTACAACTCTAAATACTATATCTGTTTCAGATAAGAAAGAAACCACTTCGACTGGAACCCTCGCGTAATCGAACAAAAGACTTTTTTCTTCCTCAATCTGAGGACTCCTACAAAAGCTGACCAAGGATTGAATCTCGCTTACAGCCTTTAAAAATCTTTTGCGAGACTTCGGGTCTAAGTCTGATAACTCATATCTTTTGGTTACTTGAGCAGAGTAGCTTCGCTTTAAATCTGACGCCTTCGGAATCGATGTCTGTTGAAGTATGTCTTTAGCTTTTTA
>Ga0307434_1001280_pt1 | contig 13855 bp, 13 predicted proteins | sample SalMarWE160220MG_FD_202156 | JGI IMG/M metagenome (GOLD analysis project Ga0307434, IMG submission 202156) | Salt marsh sediment microbial communities from the Plum Island Ecosystem LTER, Massachusetts, United States - WE1603-220 | ecosystem: Environmental > Aquatic > Marine > Intertidal zone >... | reverse complement strand
TATTCACCGTCTTCATTCCTAACATCGTGCATTTTATATATCTTTACAGAAACCACAAGAGTTGCAATACAAATTGTAATCAATACAATCACGGACATAAATATCAATAATCCCAAAAAAGTTTCCATTTTACCCGCCTATTATTGGTCTGATATAAAATTTACCCATATTTCCAGATCCAGACCAAGAAGGAAATACGACTCTTGCTTGAAACCAATACTCTCCAGATTGATCAAAATCCCCATTCATTACTATATAACTAATATACCTAATATCACTTACCGTTCCAGACCATGTTTCTATATCACCATTTGGTTTTTCAACCACTATTGATACACTGGTAGCACCAGTCAAATCAGAACATGTATCTACTAATATTTCCGTTCCTATATCACCAACATAGTATTTGTCATCGTCTGAATCGCAAGATTGGCACAGATTAGATGAACCATTAGTTATTGGTGATAGATCACTATCTATACCTATCTTTGATATTAATCGCATGATCTCATGTGGACCAGAAACATACCCAAGTCCGTATCCTCTCGTTATTAATAGACCACTTCCAAGACCATTTGTTACAATAAAACTCAAACGGGAACCCTCTCGAATGGATTTTGCGTTGTTGGTTCACCATCCGCATCCAATAGAGAAAATGTCAACAATGGTGTTGTTCCATCGGAATCGTATATAATCATCTGATTATCTGATGTTATCTCCCACCTTCCTGATTCAACTTGTCTTAAAAATGTAATATCAGTCTGTAAACCAACAACTGATGATTGAACTGCTGTAACATCTGTCTGAACTGCTGTAACATCTGTCTGAACTGCTGTAACATCTGTCTGAATTGATGTAACATCTGTCTGAATTGATGTAACATCTGTCTGAATTGATGTAACATCTGTCTGAATTGATGTAACATCTGTCTGAATTGATGTAACATCAGACTGAACATTAGAAATATCCCCCTGTATAACAGCTTGTGATACAGCAGCATCATTCATAACAAATAAATTTTCTGTAGCATATGTTACTGTTGCTACATTATCCGTTAATGAATACTCAATAAAATATTGACCAGCATCCAATGTAGTAGGTTCCCATTCATATGACCAATATGAACCAACAATATTCACAAGTGGAGTACTCACAAGTACATCTGTTTGAACACCACTATCAACCGTATATACTCTAACTGTCCCAGAAACAATGTCAGAACTCAACTCACCTGTCTGTGTAACTGCTAATACCGGTAACACAACCTTGCTTTGATTTACAATGGCAATCATTCCAATTTATCTCCTTAACTGGCCGTATAAACAGCAACATTAAGCCAATTCTTGCCACCCTCACCGATGACACCAATTGCGGTTCCTGATTGTGTTCTAGTAAAGGTACCATATTCCTGGCCATCTAATATGATTTGCCAACTTGTTCCAACCACTCTTAGAGCAACCGTATGATCCTGATCAACTGACCAAGACGCAGGAAATCCACCAGTTACTGTAATTGTTGATGTAGGTGCTCCACCAGCTTCAGCAGTATTACATATCAATGGATCATTTGGATCAGTAAGGAAAAAGAAACCACAACCATCAAACGTAGAAGTATTTATATGTGTTGCTATACCCCAGAAGTTATCTGATAATCTACTATGTGGTATAGTCCAAATAACCTCGTGATTCGCAGGTAACGCACCCCCTATCTCATTATACAATATTCCATATCCACCTGCATCACTCAGCAACGCATTAGAGGTTATTTGACCATCAGCACCATGACCAGCCCAATTGTTATCTAATACAGTTGTATCAGGACGATCAAATGTATCCTCCCATACAGCTGCGCTTGCTGCAGTTGTAAAATTCCACGTTGTATTATCTGATATTCCAGCATATGGATTTGAATCAATATCCTCAAATGCACCAGAATCTATATGAATATAATAACTAGTATCAATAGTAAGACTTGACGTAGGTGTAAACGTTATCACAGATGTACCAGAACCTGAAATATCCGAAGTCACATCAAATGATTGAACCAAAGCATCTAAACTATCATAGAGATCAATTGTTCCAGTTTGTGCAAATACATTCTCATTAAATGTAATACTAAAACTTGTATCTACAGCAACACCTGTTTCATCATCATCTGGACTATATATTGTTACATACGGATTTGATGACTCAACATTAACTGTCCATCCTCTTCCCTCTAAAGATGAAACAGATGCAAATCCAGCAACAGATGGTACAGCATTTCCAACTAGATTCACTTCACCATTATTAGTTCCATACGCATCCAAAACCGACAAAATACCGTCAACTTGAGTCTCAGATAATGAATTATTCTGCATATATACATATAATAATAACGGATTACTTGATATATCAACAGTTGCCAATGAATTATTTGCTGCATTAATATACGTTACAAATCCACATGAAGAAATATCTAGTTCTGTATATGCATTGTCTTCAATAGATATGTTTCCAAGATCTGTACTATTAAAAACCAATGATCCAGACTGATTAGATTCGAACATTAAAAATTCATTTAAACTTGTAAATCTATCTACACTTGGAAGCTGATTCAAAGCAGGATTCTGATTGATACAAACGTGATCAAAATTTGGCCCTAACGAACCAAAATTAACATTTGTCATGCCATTGCTTCCAGCCCTAACATCCCTTAGGGCTGAACACCCACTTAAATCCAACGTCCCAACACTTGATCCTTCTAACGCCAACCTTAAAATAGATGTATTTTCCTGTAACTGTACCGTATCCAATGAAGCACACGATAAACTCTCAACATCCTGTAAAGCTGAAAACCCCCTAATATCCAAATCCGTAATTAAATTTCCAGTCAATGCTAATATCTCGAGATATGGAGAAACAACATTTAATCCACTAATATCTGTAATATTTTGTGGAGCCAATAAATCAATTGTTCCAGGTCCATCATCACCAGCATCATACCCTAAATTTAATTCTTTTAATGCTGACCAAGGTGTAACCATTAAGGTTGTATCTCTAGTAGCAGATGTACCAAAATCCTTAGATGGATGATTTGTATCATCAGTCGTTGCATCAGAAAATGTCCATAATATTGTAGCACCAACATCTACATCTATAATGGCTTCAAATGTCGATCCAGTATGTGTAAATGTTATCACATAATCTTCAAAATTCTGATAAACCGGTCCAAAATATATTGTAGTAGCAGATTCTACATAACCAATTTCTTTACCAGCGGTTCCAACATATGACAAATCACCAGCTGTATCACTACTAATATACAATGGTTCTCCAGGTGTTAGAGACCATGAATCATTTCTTACGTATGCACTTGTTCCCCATACAAGAACGTCTCTTAATCCAGTTCCAGCCTCTAAAGCGACAAACAATCCTGGTCTAACAGCAGCAATATCACCATATGCTTCTACAAGTTCTCCAGAAGCATTATAATTTAATATAGCACCAAATCCCAATGCATTTGAAGCCACAGTACGCTTAACAATGACACCAGAATAAGATTGATCTGACGCTAATTCAGGATTAACACTTTCAACGGAAAATTTACCAACTCTTAATTCCATCGAATATCCTCCTATCGACCAAGATTATACTCACATAAAAAAAGTTTTTTTTCAATAAATAACAGGTGCAACTCTTTCAATTACTGTAACTTTTTTCCTACTTAGGATACTATATAATTTATCAATACATGTTTTTCCTTCAGTACCAACATTATTACATACACCTATAAATCTATTATTAATCTCTATACTAGCACAAGAATCCCTACCACAAATAAAACAGTATTTTGACAATGAATTCTCAAATGGACCCTTATACTTCGGAAATCCCATCCCAACTAATGGACCACCACAATTCTGTCCACACTCAACTGTTTTATGTTTTTTACTTTTAGCATTATGCCAATGTTCACAAGACGCACAAACAAAACTCAACCCTGTAGACAATTCAACATCTATCATATCCTTAGTAATCATAAATCGATCTTCCTATCAGGAGTGAATTTACTTCTATATTTTAATTCAAACTTGTACCCAACAAATACTGGAGTACCAAGAACATAGCCAGATTTACCAACTTTAACAACATCCCACCACTCATTAAAACAATACACAACATCTCCCTCCTTAGGTTTTCTTCCAACCATACATGTAATCTCTGAATCAGATATGCCACATTCCCAGTGAACAACCGCAATAGTCATAATGGCATCAGACTCAACGATCTTTCCCTCCGGTCTAACCATCGGATTTCTATTCTCTGCCTCTTCATACTGAAATCCACATATAACAACCAATGGATTATCTCCCTGTGCTATATCAGGACAAAAATTCCAAGACAATCTATCTGTTTGAGGTGTTCCCAATGGTGAGTTAGGATTTGTCCCCCCATATAATGGATCATTATCTGGTTCTCCATATAATGGATCCACATTTTTCCCCCTATTCAATGAATAATATTCACATGTAGTTGCAGATTGAGCTATTCTATCAGCTTCTTGCTGTTTGAAATAATCGGCATCTTGATCCGACCAAACTTGTCCACTTCCTCTGCATCCCATTTAAGCACCAATATGAATTATCTATTATATTTTGCTCTCATCTCCATCAAGAACGATAAATCAGCTACATTAATATCCTCTTTAGCTCTCTTTTTACCCTTCATGATTGCTGCAATTCTTGCTCCAGCACCACCACTACCATCCCAACATCTAATATCCTTCCCCTTCATTCTTGCAGCACGACCACATGGATGCTTTGTTGACCCATATTTTACCAACAATCCCCCATCTTTATTTTTACCTTTTCCTGTAAATTTAAGTTTTCTTTTTCCAATAGCCCAAGAACCACCACCTTTTGATGCGTGATTCTCGGCACCAGTAAACTTACCATCGTCTCTATCGTGAAAAGGATTCCCCATTCCAGCTTTCCTCTTCGGAGCACCAGATGTTCTTGTTCCAGAAGCTTCATCGAGCAAATCAGAAACGCCATCGATAACACTCTCAAACGCCTCTACATCTTCATCATCATCAGCATACAACCTATCTTCATATGCTAAAATAGCCGCATTAATTAATTCTGGTTTCTGAACTATAACACTCGGCATAAACGCGACTGAATGCTGTTCCTCAATATTTCTAAGCACTATTTCACCAGGCTCAAGCAATTTAGCCTCAACAAAAAATGTATACATATCAATGGCATCATCCATATCCTCAAACATGAAAACCAACTCGCCATCACTATCTTTACCCTGTATAGGTTTCAATAAAGATCCCATCTCAGGATCGTTATAAGATCCTATCTTATAACCAACGACATCTTCATCCATTTGACGAAATCTATCTTTTTGTCTCCCAACACCAGTCAAATCTTTCTCTTCATCACTCAACAATGACTCGGTGATCATTCTAAACATTGTAATTTCTTCCATTTTATTACCCTCTCTTCTAACGAACTCGAGTTCGTTATATCAATATTAATCAGTCATTATTCCAACTGGACGTTGCAATAATCGCATTTTTTCTTCTATTCTCATCTCCATTGCCTCTGCATTGGCCCACATGGCTTCTCCATCCATAGTATAAGTTCCAGTAGCAGACACTTTATCTGGATATTTCATCCTAATTGTAGCCAGTGTCTTCATGGCTCGCATAAGTGCATATTCCTTAAATAACCCCCATTCATATGTACTTAAATAGTTATAATCAAAACATCTAGATAAATAAACAACTTTCACAATATTCGTGCTACTATATCTAGGAGATATAATCAAAACACGCCTAGATCTATCCCATTCCCAATCCATATCCGATGAAACAATTTTTTTAGCATCATCTCTATACATCATATACTGAACCAAACTAGAATACCCACCCCTACTCTGATAAACATATTCAAATGGATTAATTTCTACATCAGCCCAACCATATATATCCCTCAATGATGAATTATTAGAATCGAAATATACATCAATAACACTGTCAACATCTGATCCAATAGTAGCAGCAGGATATTCCCTGGCACTTGTAAGTGTCAAATCTACTGACCTTTTCCTACCAACCCACATTAACCAATATTCTTGAGATTTCCTTATGGCATTATCCAACTGGTTATCACTTAATTCTACTGAAATAACATCGCATCCTAATTCTTCAAGAATATACTGTTTAATAGCATCGGTAGCCCTATCATCTCTCCATTCTCTTCCACAATTCATAGCTATTTCTTCTTGCTATTACTCTTTATTGGAGTTGTTAAAATATGCTCTATATAATCCTGTATTTCACCCACAACTTTATATATTTCTGGATCTTTAATATTTATACGCTTCAGTGCTTTAATAGCAGAATCACCTATTTCAGACAAAACAGCATTCAATTGATTTTCATTCATTTGAGTTGTTGATATTACAGCAGTTTTTATATCATCAGGAAGACTATTAATATCAATTGACGAATCAGTATTAGCTAATGGCTCATCATTTTTTTCTTTACTCTTACTATTAATATCAAATTTTGAATTTTCTTTTTTATCCTTATCTTTATCTCCAGTAGAATTATCATCCAAATTTTCAGCTTCAAAGACTGGAATATTTTCACCAAATTCTTTTAGTTTTTCCAGTACTCTTTCATCAGGAGAACTTAATAATTGATAACCAATTACATTTGGTTGCTCTTGCTCTATTACGGCAAATAAATACAAGTCCCTATTATAGAAATTACCGTTTTTCAAAGAAACTCCAAATGGTGTCGATGCAGCAACATCTCCAAGATCAACATGAACACCCATTCTGTTTCTAATTTCTACAGTTTCTCCAATACCAATAGTACAAGGATCTACAGTATTATCCAACCTACCTTCAAATAAAGTCTTTTTCATTGAAAAATCCAATTTATAAATCACCTACAATGTTTAATAACATGTGTAATCATTCTTTTTTCACTTTTCAAAACCTTACCACAATATATACACCTAAAACCTCCAGCTGTTTCTTTATATTTATTAGCAATATCATCCTTATCATCATTTACAATAGTATCATATTCATCACCTTTTTCTAGATCTATATCTTTATCATCGACTTTTTCTTTATCTTCATCATCAGTTTCATCATTATCTTCATCATCAGTTTCATCATCATTATTTAAACTATCATCTTTGTCATCAGTTTCATCCAATATATCATCTTCTAAAGTATCAACATCTTCTCCACTATCAATACAAACGATAATTCCGGCATCTACCCATGCACTCATATCAGCATCAGTATGGATAGCCTTCTGTGGTTCAAATATATAATCAACTCTTCTCCTTACGTGTATTCCATTTATCTCCTCATGAAAATAACCACATAACGGCTGTTTTTTATTTCTTTCTCGCGTCAAAATATATGTCTTCATTTTTATCTCCTAAAAAAAAGGTCGGGCCGATACCGACCCGACCAAAAACTAACCGGAAACAGAATACCACTACGATTTAGACTGTAGTCGTTACTGTCGGAAGACCACTTACAGTAATAACACCATAATACTCTGGTCGAAGCATCTTTGTAGCATGTCGAGTTCTGATTCCCTTACGATATGTGAAATCATCAGGATCCAAAAATGTCGGTGTGATCTGCAACGGCACATAAGGACTGTAACAGTACCCTGCATCCAAAAAGCTCCTACCTTTCAATCCCATGAGAATCTGAGTATCATCTTGGTATGGATCTAGATAAATTGCCCATTTTCTAAGAAGAGTTCCAACTCGAGTAATACCATAATCTGCCGTCATTGGACCGTATGAAGCAGATTGAATGTTTTGTTCAACCGCAGCATAGTCACCATGCGTTGAAAGCTGATCAAGCAATGCCGCAACAGCTGGTCCTACAACAGCAAAGTTAGCAGGAGCACGACCGCTTGTCTTATGGATACGTGCTGACATTGCACCCATCTGCGTCAATAACTCTCGAATACTCTCGATTTCACCAGGAACTGTTGATGAATAAGTATAAGATGCCGCATGTTGAGCACCAGCAATCAGATCACCAATGATTTCCCTATCAATTTCAAGCATCACTTCATTGCTAAACGTAGAAACAATCTCAGTTTCAACGTCCAATCCATGAAGTGCACGCATATCATCGACAGCTTCAACCGTCCAACGCGCTTTTAATTTCTTGCTCTCGGCCTGAACAGTCTGAAGTTGAATATCCAAACTAACACTTGGAATCTTCGATCCACTTGTTTGATATACTTGCTCATAATTTATATAATACTGGAAGTAAATAACAGTATTATTTGTAAATGGACTATTACTTCCAGCTGAACCAGCCGCATTAATAGACCAATTACCAGTAGTAATATCAAATGTACCAACCGTATTGGTATTTGCAGTATTATCGATAAGATTTCCAGCATCGTTCATAGTTGCAGTAACAAGCGTTGGTGCACTAGCGGCATCAGCGTCATTCATACTGTAAAATGCACGAACAGTAAATGTTCTCTGTCCAGCAGTACCATTGGCACGAATCGGAGACCAACCTGTAACTCGACAATTTGAGGAAGCTTGCGTTAAAGCACCTGATGTTGCTGTTCCAGTATCTGTGCAAACAGCATCATAATCTATAAATTCAGATGCATAGTACTTACCAAGGTTCTGCTGCATATTATCTTCAGCAGCTAATTCCCCATCATAAGACATTGCAGTAGGAGCATTTGAAATTCCAGAATATGGAATCTTAGAACCCTTCCTATCTGTATACTTTTTCTCATAATAGAAAATACCGCCAACTGGTGCTGTCATCGGCTGAACTGATACAATTTGATTCGCAATCAGATTCGGCCAAACTCTCCTCAAAATAGGAAATGTGTATTTGGTGAAATACCCAGTGTTAGTACTAAGCGTATCCTCGTTAAGTTGCTTGAGATGCTGCATCTCATTTTCTAACAAGACCGCCGTAACTTTCCTCACATAAGGAACCTGGATAGGATCTGTTTTACCAGTTGATTCCAAAAGTGGTTTCCACTTTGAAATACAACTATTCGCATAACTATCATCGTGAATAGTACGCGGACCAGCCATTTCTAAAAGTTGTCTAGCTTCTGTACCCATGATTTCAATCTCCTAACATTAGGGTCGTGTTGTTTCACTTGTTTCCAATAGTAATTCCAGACAATGACGCCAATTCGTGCACATTATGACCCAACTCTGTGACTATCCTTTTATCATTGGTGTAATTGCTATCCTCAACAATAGGATTACTACTTGTTTTCCCCTTACCAAGCGTTTTCCTCATATATTGAAGATCTGGATCACTAACCTCAGTCAACCCTCTTTTTCTAACAAGCTCATCAACACCTGATCTGCTATGGACATCTTCCATGATTCCCATCAACTCTCTACCATTTGTATATTGCGCAACCTTTTGAAGCTTATAGACTTCCAATTGGGCATCGGCTACTTTCTTCTCTGATTCAGTAAAGATATTCCTGGCCTTATTTTTAGCCTCTATCGCTTCCAATAAAGCCTTATCTAGTTTATCTTCTAATTCTGAAATCTTAGAATTTGCCTCTTCTAGATCGCCCCTTCTCTGTTCGTCTATACGCTCGCTCAACTTAGAAACTTTCACCAATTTACCAGACAACTCTTCAACCTTGCTTTCCAGCAGGGTTATCTTACCTCGAAGATCAGCATTTTCCTCTCTGATCTTCACATCTTCTTCTTTGACTATTTTTTCTCCTGGAATGTCTTTTAAAATAACATCCAATATAGATATAGCCTCATCTATTGATTTGTATTCCCTTCCACCCATTAAATTTCTTATTGATTCAATCATTGGATGACCTGAAATTTTTCTTTCAATCTCAAGCCAACATTTACTATTCATTGCTTCAGTAAGTGCATCATCCCTCTCTCGATTAGCTTCCGAAACCTCTAATTCACTGGCTTTAATGGCTGCCCTTACATCGTTTTCATTTGGATCTTTATTATAAGATCCAACCAAGTCTGCAACCGCAGACAATATAGCCTTTGCACCAGAAATCTCAGGATCCGATGAAACTTCCTCCATTATCTGATCTCTTACAACTTTTTTCAAATCAGCTAATTCATCACGTAATCGTCTCTCAAATTTCTCAGAAATATCCTCTGGAATATTCTCATTAGATTTATTACTATCAGAACCTTCAGATAATACAGAATCATTACCTTTTCTCAGTGAATCTGCAACCTCAGGAAATTCATCAAGAAACATTTTAGCTAGTGTTGGATCATCAACATCTTCAGTATAAATACCAGGAATAGCTGTTTTAACAGCAGGATCAGCAACAAAATCATATGTTTTCAATACCAGATCTTCCTGAACTTCCTCTGCTTCTGATTGACCCTTATATGGCGCAGTAGATCCCCATGCCCTACTTGAAACTCCAACTTGAACATCAGCCTCAATAAGAGCTTTTAATGTCTTTCCTTCTGGTGTGTTTAATATCTCTGCCTCACCAATTACAAGACCATCTTTAATTGTTAGTCCTGTAATTACATGACTAACTCTCTTAAGTGATGTTTTACCGTCATTAGGATGATCTAATTCACCAAGGATTCTCCTATTGGATATATCCTCCTGTAAACGATCAATTTCTCGCTGCATTAATTTTTCTGGGTAAACCCTACCATTCTGCGTTGGAACACCACAACGACCAAATTCCCCTCTTGCTATTACTTTTCCGCCACTAACCCCTTCAACCAAGGACAATTTAACAGGTGATGATTCAATTAAAAGATTACGTTTCATATTATTACCACTTTCTCCATCTTTTAAAACGAAGCCCAGATTTTCTAGCGAGTGGATTTCGGTCAAGTTTTCTCTTCGCTTCAGGAGATATTTTTCGCCTTGTCTTATTACCATCAAGACTCAAACTCTTTAACGGTGATACATAACCAATCAATTCCAATCTCCCTGATCTATAAGCTGTCCTTCTTTTCCGCTTACCACCCGATATATCGGTCTTCTTTTCTGATAAGCGGTTTAATCGTTTCCCAACGTACTACTATCATCTAATCTATTTATAGACTTGGTGATAACATTCAATATCGGACTCAACTCCTCAATGAACTCATCATCATCCATTACATCCTCTTCTAATCTACCCGCTTCATACGTATCGATAATAGAATCAACAGCTTCAGTATATATATCAGCAATTGTATCTTCACAAAATTCTTCGTTTAGAAAATCAATAATATTAATTATTCTCTCTATTATTTCATCTCTAACCGTAATACTTGACCCAGAAACACTTTCAGAAATTTGCATCAATTCTAGGGCCAATGGAGACATGGTCTCGTCCATTTTTGAATCTTCTGATCTTAAACCAGTTCGTCTCCTTTCTACTCTCGTAGATTTCATCTGAGACATGGTACCATGACCACTCCTACTCCATTTTTTCTTTTTACGTCTCTCCTTGGAAAGCTTCCCCATTCCACCAGCAACAATATGAGATGGCCTACAAACAGGTCTTCCACCACCAGTACTCACAGCCCGTTGTCCCTTTGGACATTGAAACGATATCTTCCTTGCCGTAGAACCAGCCTTAAAGCGTCGTTGTCTGCTCGCAACACCCTCTTTAAGCGCATTAACTACCCGTTCTGCTTGCTCAAGAATCCCAGCATCATCTTCTGGTATTTTCTTGGAGGATAATCCATCCAAAATTTGATTCAAATGATCTTCATCAATAGTATCCAGCGGTAAAGCCTCAATCCTATCAAAAAGCTCCTTGGTGACATATTCACCATCAAAAGAAATGGCATCATCATCTTCATTAACCACATCAGAGTTTTCCTCTAAAATATCACCGGTATTTCCAGAAGAATCAGAATCATCTTCTTTATCTTCTCCTAAAATACCAGACATCTCAGCAGATCTCTGAGTAGTAAGCATCCCTAATGATTGAAAGTCTTCCTCTAGCGTTGTCCCAATTCGATTCATCACATTTACTCCTTGTTGTTGTTTGATCCCATTTTTGCCTTAACATATTCAGCAACCAGGATCATACTTCTTGCTCGATCAGCCAATCTGTCATGCGTCTTGGCAATTATGGGCAAATCTTTTTTACCCAACAACTTTTCGGCCTTCTCAAGCAAGCCAACAAGGGCTTGTGCTTCACCATTCAACGATTCGCAGACAGCACCTAAGAAATCATTACCATGATTCTGTATCTCTTTGCAACTTTCTATTACATTTTTATAGCATTTTTTTATAATGCCAATCGATTCTCTTATTTCGCTTTCAAAATCCTGTATTCTATCCTCAGGTAATTTTGAATATCTAGTCCTTGGTACGTTACCACTTAACTCTCTTATTTTTCCGTAAAGTGAAGTACGAACTCTTTCTATATTCGCATCATACATCCTACTCCATGTATTAGGAATAATAGATTCATCTATCTTAGAAATAACATCTGATATCCAAATATCATCTTCCTCTCTTATAAATGGTATCAACTCGCGAACTCGAGTTCGCGACACAACATCTCCCTCTAAGATACTCTTGGTGATAACTTTTAATTCTCTAGCGACATGAATGGGTATATCCTCATCCTCAATTATTTTTAATGATCTACATGCCCTATCACTGATAATTTTAATATCACCACTTTCATCCATAGAAAAAGAAATTTTCCTTGGCTTTCCATCGTGAAATGCTATTAAATAATCCGAAAACGTGGCAATTATATTCAGTTCGTCATTATACTCTTCTTGAATATAATCCTGTATTAATCCCATTTGGTATTCCATGCTATCAGTTGTTACTTTTTCTAACATCGAACCTTGAATATATGACATAAAAATCTCCTGTCTTATTTTAAACCATGTATACGTCTAACATTACTATCCACAATTCTCATTCTTCTCTTAGAATACGAATCCATTTCCTCTAGTTTTTTTATCGCCAAATTAGATTCTTTCATATATTTAGTTATCATTTCTGATAACTTTTTAATTTCACCTGAAACATTTATACTTTCTTGCTGAACACCAGATGCATCTGTTGGTGCAACTTCAACTCCAGGATATCTCGTTTGTATTAATGATGCAATTCTGGCTTGATCAAGTGCATCTCGCTCATCTTCTGATGCTTTATCATTAACCACTGCAACAGCATCATCCTGACTTAAATGCAATATTCGTTTAACTAACCACTCTTTGGGTAGCAATGAAGATAATGTTTCTATCAACCCAGCTTGGGCATTCATAACTTCTATCTGTTGAAGTTCAAATATGGACGATGGCATCGTCATACGTGTATCCCATTCTGATTTATCTGGATCTATATTAATAGCCGCCAAATGAACACGTATAATCTGTCTGATACCATTTCTAAATTCACGTTGAATTCTCATACAGGTTCTAGCAAACCTAACATCCTTTTGCGCTAATCCCTGATCTGCCTCTGCATCACCACCATAATAACTCCTTGGTATTTTTATGGACGTGAACATTTTATCTCTAAAATATTCGATATCTTCCATAGATTGCCAATCTGGACCTGAAAGCACATCAACTCTAGTTGAATCTTTTCCACTCCTGGTTGGTATCCAGACATCATCCTCTGGACTAAGTGGATTATTCCTAAACTCAAGTTCTCCGGTTGATGGATTTATAAGAGTTCTTTTCTTGTATTGTCGTCTTACCTTCTTCACCAAGGCCATCGCCTCATCTGGAGGCAAATCCCCCGTATCTACATAAAATGCATATCTACCTGGACTCCTAGTAAGTTTATAAACCAATGCTGTATCTTCCAACATCGCTAGTCTTTTCCAGATCCAC
>Ga0307434_1001279_pt1 | contig 13861 bp, 15 predicted proteins | sample SalMarWE160220MG_FD_202156 | JGI IMG/M metagenome (GOLD analysis project Ga0307434, IMG submission 202156) | Salt marsh sediment microbial communities from the Plum Island Ecosystem LTER, Massachusetts, United States - WE1603-220 | ecosystem: Environmental > Aquatic > Marine > Intertidal zone >... | reverse complement strand
GGGTGTACGGATTTCTGTCTCATCTCCACTCCTTGATGGTTACGATGAGCCAGAAATCCTCCCTTCCTCAAGCCGCTAAATCTGTCTCACAGGCGCTGATGTCGGACACCTTCGTCGGATCGTACTGCGTATCGGCAGACCGCGCGCGAGCCATGCTCATCATCTGCTCGCGGAGGTGGAAGTCGAAATCGCAGGGGTCCGGGATGAGGTTGATTAGCCCGAGATCGACCAGCGGCATAACGTTCAGAAAGAACAAGATCGTCTTCAGGAACTCCTGTCGGTAGGACTTCGGATTTCCAGTCGGGCTCATCTCCTTTTTCATTATCCCCGAGTGGACGAATGGATGTGCCACGGTCAGCTCGCCGAAGTACAGCGGAGCCGCCAGTGCGAAGTCGGTGATCGACGAAGGGTGGATAGACCCAGTGTAGACCGCGCGCGCCTCCCCGTCGGGCTTCGGCAGTAGCGCGAGCAAGTCGGTCTCAAGCGGCCAGAGGGCTTCGTAGAGGCTATAAATTTTGCTGATCTTATCGTCGGTCAACTCACGGCGAATTTGTACCCAGTCCTTTCCGGATTCGAGCTCCAGGACATTCGCGATGCCGTTTTGCAGCATCAGGTTTCGCTCGCGGATGCTCCTCTCGTTCCAGGTCGGGCGCAGTGCCTCGGGCTTGGACTGGCAGCAGTCCTTGAACTGCCTTCCCCGCCCGCATCCGCATAAGTCTCCCGGCCGCAAGGGTTTGTCCGGCGCCTTCTTGATCAGGAATTCGCGCGGCTTCTCGGTCCTACCGAACTCATCCTGGTAATGGACATCGCCGCTCTCGTACTTCACGAATATCTCGCCGCCGAAGTGGAACAGACCGCCCTTGGGGGGGAAAGTATTTTCCGGAGCTCGCTCCAGGACTGTGTGACGGTCTTTTCCGGGTACAGCCACTCCTTTCGGCCGCCGCCGACAAAACGGCGCGCGCGCCTCTTCATGATGAAATTGATTTGCGCGACTTCCTGCGCGTTAAGTTTTCGCGTGCGTATGAACGCGTCGATCCGGGTCAAGGATTGCCGGTAATTGCGCGCAAAGGTTCTCTTCTCCAGCGGGCCGGTGCTCGGGTCCTGCGCGTATTCTAGATTCGTAAGGATCAAGCAGTGGTTGCGGTCCATCGGATAGAGCGTTTGCGATCCCCGCAACGCTATTCCAGGATCAAGCGGGTACGCGCACGCCCCATCCGCCGGAGGGACGGCGTGATTGTAGATCGTCACAGGATGATCGCTAGTGATAAACTTCACGTCGGAGTCTTCAGCAGAGACTATCTCTCGCACCCCGCCGACCCAGATCGCGCAGTGCAGCATGCGGATGCCTTGCATCTCGAACATCAGCTCGTTCTGCGAGAGAGCGGGATACTGAGCCTTTAGCCAATCCAAGCCCTTCGGCGTGCGGATTTTCTGAATATCGAGGAATTCAAAGAGAGTTTGGAAATGCCGGTGCCATTCCCGCACATCCGTGCCTATGAATGCCCGGACAGCTTTTGAGCCCTGGCCGTCGACATCGCCGAACAAGCGGCGCTCAATCTCATCGTTGACGGACGTTCCGAAGAAGGTCGAGTACAAGTCCTTCTGGCAAAACGCCCGAGAGGTCGGCGTGCTGTCCCACGCAGAGTTTTGAATGATCACGCGGCCGTCCGGAAGGACCCTCTGGTCGGGCATCATGTCGACATAGGCAAGCGACGAGCGACCAGGCTCAATGAACCCCTCTTGGTACCATTGCGGAACGTAGTGATTGTTTCTCGTGACCGACATCGCAGCAATCCGTTCGACATTGTGGTATCCCACGCACTTATCTGCAAAAGCACGCGGGCCTGCGCCTGCATGTTGCCGGCTGACGACCGTGCGAAAGGCTTGCCACAAGCATCTGCTGGACGTTTCGCCGGGAACACGGCACCCTCGATGTATTGCCTAAAGCACCGGATGCCGTCCACGTGCGAAATCCCAACACGCTTTTCATTGTCGGAGCCGGCGCGAGCGCCGAAGCCGATATGCCCACCGGAAAGGGGCTCATCGACATCATTGCCCGGCGGCTCGACTATGTTCTGGAAAACAAAAGCCTGAAGGCCGGGACTGGCGATCCCGACATCCTCGATATTTTTCAGCAGCGCTACCACACGCGCGAGGAAATCAAACGGTTCTTCGAGGCTGCGTGGCGTATCCGCGATGGCATCATCTACGCGAAGTCGATCGACAGTTTCCTTGACGGCCATCGCGGCGATAAAGACATCCAGTTATGCGGCAAGCTGGCTATCGTGAAGTCTATCCTTGAAGCCGAACAGCAGAGCTACCTCTACATCGAGGAGGCGAGCGGCCAGTTCCGGGACCTTCCCAAACTGAAGGAGACTTGGTTCTTCGACTTCGCGAAAAATCTGAACGACGGCGTGCCGAAGTCCGAGATTGAGCGCATCTTCGAGAAAGTCACATTCGTCATCTTCAACTACGACCGCTGCTTCGAACATTTCATGTTCCACGCGCTCAAGAATCTCTATGGGGTCAACGATGCTGTGGCGGCCCGCGTCATGCACGGCCTCAAAATCATTCATCCCTATGGCTCAATTGGCGAGACGCCGTGGCAAAACCCTGAGGGCATTCCGTTCGAATTTCGCGCCAATCGCGCCAACATGGAATTCATGGCCAAGCGCGTCCGGACGTATACGGAGCAGATCGAGGAAGGCGAGACGCTCGCGGCGCTCAAACAAGCCGTCGCTGATGCCGACACACTGGTGTTTCTCGGGTTCTCCTACCATCCTGAAAACATGAATTTGCTTTCGCTGGAGGCGCCCGGCGCAACCGAGCGTGTGTTCGGGACGGCAAAAGGTATTTCAGAACCCGACATCGACATCATCAAAGACCAGATCAGGAAAATGGTCGGCGGTAAGTCGCTCAATGTCCCGGGACGTGGCCCCGAAAGCGAGCGCCTGTTCATCAGCGATGTTACCGCGACGAAGCTGTTGCAGGACTATTCGCGCAGCCTGTTTATCTCGGGCCGGGCACGGGCCTAACCCCGCGGCCGCGGCTTTGGGAGCAACGCGTCGTCAACCAATTCAATGTGCTCGATCCGATCGGCAAGGATGGGCGCGAGGAAACGCAGGGCGATCGAATCCCTCTGCGCCACAACCGTGAATTTTGGGTGTGACTTCCTGTAAGCCCATGCGCCAAGAAAGCTATTGATCAGGCTCGGCAGATCTTCTGATGGAAACCCGTAGGGGTTCGCCGCCACGGCGGCGTCGGGGTAGGGTGCCGAAAAGCTAACGATGTATGGCTTGCGCGCGCGGGTAAGCAATTCAAGGCCGCTGTTGTCATCGAACAGCATCATCGCGATGTGCTGATCGACCTCCGCCCCATGCATGAGATAGTGATTGCAGCCGTGTAGGAGCCCAGCGCGGGACAGGCACACGTGCACGCAATCGTCCTCCCGCTTACCGGTGCCTGCCTTCTCCCAACCCGGTCCGTACCGGTGAATTTCGCGGTTTAGCATCGGCTCCTTGTGCGGCCACTCGGGATGCTCGCTGAACACGGCGACAAGGCCCACGCGTCTCTCTGACAGCGCCAGCGCGCGTAACCCATGCTGCTTGATGCTGCCCAGTTCAGCATCGGTGACGCGCGTGCCATGAAAGACGCGCACGTGATACGACGCCAAAGCGGTCTGGAGGTGCGCAATGAGGGCGGGGAGACCCACCACCGAGACCACAAGAGCGCGGGCGTCCTCGACATATTCAGGGGTTGTCGCGTGGAGGCGCTCGATCAGATCAGCCGGTCCGATCGCGCCCATGATCTCGTCAAACCACGGCGACCACTCGTCGATGTTATCGTAATCGAGAATCCGGAGAGGGCGTGTCATCCGCGCAGTGTAGCGAGTGGCCCCGCGATTAACACCGATGCTAGCTGCCCGTGAGAGTAGCGTATGAGCCTGACGGGCTTTCGATGCGTGACTGAGACATTAGAAACTCGATCAAGCGAAAGCGGCTGGAATCAAACCGCACTAAGTTCTCTCTGATCGGTCGAGCGTGAGCGATTCGAAACCGGCGGGCTGGGCCTCTCCCAAATTGTCTGAAAAATCATTCGCCTAAGACTCCGTACTTTTGCAGTGAAGTACAGAGCGTCAGAGAAACTGGGACGGTTGAGAGCGCCACGACGGCCAAGGCCGCCCAATAAGGTCCAGAGGTCGGGCAACCAGCACGCGCCAGTCTGTGCCTTATTGAGATCGAGCGCGCGAGTCAGAGAACGGCCCATCCCGGAGGGTGGCGGAGCGAGAGTGAATCGAAATCAATGTACGGTTTCTGTGACAGTCCCTGTAAACAAGGGGACGAGCGGCTCCAAAAGCAATGATTATTTTCCTGGGTATATGTTGGGCCGGGTAGAATCGAGGTCCAAAATATTGGAATTGCATCTAGCACTCTTCAAAAGAAGCCGGAGGAGGAATTAAGTCTCAAACCAAAAGGTTCGAGCTGCCGCATATCCACCGTCGAGCCTGGATTCGGGGCATAAAAAATATATTTTGGTAATTCATTGATATGTTTTTTCGCCTTAGGCCGCCGGTCCTGACCGAGAGCCCCAAAACCTTTTACCCCCCTCCCCCCGAGGGCTTGAAATTCAGTTCGCTGCCGGCGCTGTCGCAACAACGAGGCGCACCCTTGTGATGCTTGGTAAGAACCGCTGCCAGCCTGCGACCAGGTCTAGTTCGAACGGGTGCTGCTCGATCCAGTGCTTATGAAACTTGGTCGGCGCGATCATGACCACTTCCGTTTGCAAAATCGCTTGGACGCGAAGGGGATCGAACCACGCACGGACTTTGTCTGGACCCAGGCTGGCCTTCAGCTTTTCCTTGACCGATTGCCATGTGAGCTCGTTTGGGTCACGGCCTTGAACGACTTGGAGGGCGTCGCCTTGGAGAATCTTAGGAGGAGTCTTAGGTACAATAGGAACTGGTGTTCCGGGTTTCGCACTTTCCCGTTCCGGGTTTTTTGTTTCGTCGTTCCGGGTTTCACGGGGACCGCCGTTCCGCGCTTCCTCCGTTGATCTTAACGGCCGATATACGGCCGACATGCCCCGTCCATTCGGAGCTCGAGCCACCATCAACAGGCAGACGACCTCCATGGCTTTGAGGCCCTTCCGGACGCCACGAACGGTCGCGCTCGTTTTTCTGGCAAGCCATTCCTGGCTAATAGTCGCCGTGCCTTCGTATTTGTCGATTCGATTGCTGAGGGCGATTGCTAGACGGGAATGAAAGTTCTTCATTTCAGGATGAAACGCCACCGCCTCCAGCCAGCGCAGCTTGTCACCGGGGCCGAAGATAATCGCTCGGGAGTTCACCGCGCGCCCCGCTCCGCACTCCACGTCGGAGTAATCGTCTGTTCTTTGATCCAGCTGACTAGATCGGTCGACCGATATCGCACTGCTCGCCCGGCACGCACAAACCTTGGCCCTCGACCTTGGCCGCGCCACGCCTGAAGCGTACGGACGGATAGGTTGAGCAAATGGGAAGCCTGAGCTTCCGTCAGTAGTGAGTCTGGTTCATTGGTATTCGAAAGCGAATGCATCGGCGTAGTTCCTTGCTGACTACGACGATGTTGCAGTTGCTGATTAGAAATGCACGAGACATTAGGGACGTTGTCCGTGATGTCTGCGAGCCAATTTTCAAGCGAGCGGTTTGTGCTTATTGAAATGCCGTCCGACGGCTTTGCTAAGCGCGTCGGGGCTCATATGCTGGTCTGATAGCTCAGGAGCGATCTTCTTGGCGATCTCTTTATCCGTAAGGCCGGCTGGACGTTGCGTAATTCCTTTCCGTTCCAGCGCTGCCGCGACCGCGTCGGCTTTCGGAGACCTCCTGACCTTCGACGAGCGGCGTAACGAGGCCGACGCGTCGCATTTGCCAGTATTTGACCGTATATGAACGGAAGTGGTCGGCTTCACGTGAAACAAATCAGCGTTTCTAGGCTGAACTGTGTTAGGTGCACGCAGTTCAACCGCAACCCAACGTCGGGTCAAAAAATCGAAGGGCAGGTTCTCGCATTGTACATTGATATGAAGGACATCTCCTTGAACGCTTATGTAAAAATCTTCGTGTCCCCATATTGAACGTGGAATCCCTTCAAACCGACCATCAACACCGGCAAGACCATAGGCTTCAAGATCACCCTGCCGCAGCACCCCGACCAGCGCACGATAACGGCGCACGAGAGTCTCAGACGCGACAGCAATTTCGATCGGGTCTCGGCGATCATAGCAAGTTATCGACCACCTTTCAGAGTCGACCGGCCATTCTGCTACACCACTAACAAAACAACGGCCCCTGCGGAATACCGCTTCGAATTTGGGGGCCAATTTCATACCTTCGCGCGCAATAGCCGCCACTTCCGGGTCTTCGATTACGAATCTTTTGAAGGCGTCCGCAAGCGAATGCTGCGCAAGGATCCGGACCCGGTCCGGCGCCAGCACAACCGGAAAGACCTGCACCGAACAAAATGTTCGTCCGCCAGGTCGTTCTTCTCGCACAGTCGACGAATCCAGATCGAGGATCGCGGACGCCGTAAAGGCATCTTTCCGGATCGCGAACAGGCTGGCAGAAACCGGACTAGGCCGCCCATAAGCCATCAGGCCTCCAGAACGCAGCACCGTACGAAGATCTGAATTGAGCTTTTCCTCGTATTCTTGAATTTTCTGGCGAAGATTGACGCGATTATCATCGCTTTTCGAGGAAGATCGACTTAACCGTTTGTACTCGTCCGTCGCTTCGGTCCATTCTCGCAATATTCCACGATCTGCGATGCGTTCTCGTGCCGCGGCGAGCGAGCACCCACCCGTTGGCCAAATTGTGTAAGTCGCAGCGCCTTTGTTTATTGCGGGAGCGGCAGCGGCAGCGGCAGCCATAAGTGCTTCTCAATAGCAATCGACGAATCACAAGACGAGAGCCGCTATGCTGCCAGACAAGCCAATCCGCGGAGGTACGTTTCCACAGGAAAGTTTTACGATTGGCAACGATGGGTTTGGTTCCTTTCCGACCAAATACTTCGGGCTGTTATAGGCGCTGGAATGCGACTGGATCATCAATTACTTGGTTCTCAGGCGATGCCATGAACGCGCCGGTGGATACCATGTCGGAAGATTTCGGGACTGCACCAACACTGTTTCTGCTGATGGCGCAGTACAACGGCCAGACCGTTGTGCCGATCGATCGGGTCTGTCACGACTACTTCGGGCATCTCTCGGTGGACAAGCTGTTGCGCAAGGCGCTGCGCGGCGACATTGCCCTGCCGATCGTGCGGATCGAGACCAGCCAGAAGTCCCAGCGGGGCGTTCATCTGGTGGATCTGGCCGCCTATATCGATAAACGCCGGGCAGCCGCGGTGAAAGAATGCCGCCAGCTCACCGGGCAGACATGAATACGACGCCGATACGACGGGCGAGACGACGAGGGCGATAAACGCCCGGCTTTCAAGGGCGCCCTCACCTGTCGCTCCCATCATCAAATTTCACAACGCCTGGTGACGGAGCCCGAGTCCCACGGCTGGTAGACGTAACTGCCGTCGACCCCAACTCCACTCTCACATTCCCTACTGAGGACCAAAGCGGACATTAGTGTTAGCTATTGACGCTGTGGACGCGCCCAGTCTGCGACATCGTGCTCTTCCGGCGAGGAAGTGTGAAGCTAATACACGTCAAAAAGTGGTTGTTGGGTCGTAAGTAATTCCGGCATACGTCTTCGCGCCTGCATCGGCCCCGGCTGCTACCCTTGGGGGGTCGTCCCGCCCGTCGTGCCCAATATCAGTCGAGATAAATAAATTATTAGGGCCCGCCTCTGCCTCATATTTGTCACGCTAATTGGCGATCGTTCATTGAGCCGACGGGGCTACGCCGATGCATTTCTCAGCCGAAAACATTTTTCTCATTCTGATAGTCGGCGCCATTGTCGGCTTGCTGCCGAGCACTATCGTGGAGCGAACAGGCGTCCGCCTTGCCAGAGACCTTGCCATCGGCATCATCAGTGTCTTTATCGCAGGCTGGCTGACGCTCGCATGGCACGATTTGGTTCCGGCGACGATCGACTTTCCGTCGAGCAAGCCAACGGAAAACATCAGCGTGGACTTGGCGCCAAACTATGAAGTCGTCGTGTTCCCACTGGCGCCGCTTCACCCCCTTCTTAAGCCAATCATCCCCCGCTCGCGCGAGGAAATCTGCGACACACTGACGAAGGCCGCGCATACATATGACCTGCCTGCACCTTTCTTCATTCGTCTGCTGTATCAGGAAAGCAATTTTAGGCCCGGCGCCATCAGCTCGGCCGGCGCACTCGGCATGGCCCAATTCATGCCCGAAACCGCCACCGATAGAGGTCTCGATAATCCGTTCGATCCGTTGCAAGCAATACTAGCATCGGCGCGCCTGCTGCGCGATCTGCATCAGAAGTTTGGCAATCTTGGCCTCGCCGCCGCCGCCTACAACGCGGGCCCGAGGCGCGTGGCGGAATGGCTCGCCCGCAAGGGCCGGCTGCCGCAAGAGACGCAAGACTACGTAATGACTATTACCGGCAGGCCGGCGGAGAGGTGGACCGTCGCCCAAGCCGGCAGTCCGCCGGTTAAGCTGCCGCAGGATGCGCCCTGCCAGGAGGCCGCCGGTCTGCTTGCCTGGAACGGACCAGACCAGATTCCATTGCCACCACTGAGGCCGCGCGCAAAGAATTTATCGAACCATGTAACGGTCGCGCAGCAGCCCAAGGGACCACCTACCAAGAACCTTCATAAAAAGAGGGACGAGGCGAAGCGTGGAGAGGACGTTGAGATCACAGACTTTGCTGGAAAACCAAATTCAGAAAAATTGGCACGGCCGCCTAACTTTCGATAGCTTATGTTCCAGCAAAATATTTATGTCTGCCCAAACCTCATATCGAGAGTTGCAACGCCATGAGAGAAATAATTGCAGAAGTGGGCCCCGAGCACAGCGTTGAATTAATTGAGCAGCACTCAGGAAAACGAAATTTACTTGGTCGTATCGCGCCGCAAGACGCCTCATATCTGGCTCGAGGTATACTCGCGTGCGCTGACGCATTATGCCAAGAAAATCCTCCTCGGGTCGGCACAATAATCGCGGATAGACACCTGGAGGTCGTGAAGTGGGCGGCCACGCAATGTAGTGACGAAGTTTTGCTCACTTTGACTACCGTATCGGGAATTGATTTGATTTTTCGGATACCGCAACCGCGAATAAAATCAGCGCTTTCTAATGCGTAATGGCGCCTTCAAGGAAAGAGGTCGGCATTTGGCACTTAGCGGACAAACCAGCCGCGCCCGCGTTTGTCCGCTTTTGGACAATAGCGGACAATGTGCGACGATGGCGCGACTTTCGCTTTTGACTTTAAAGTAGACGTGCGCGGCGGGCAGGTCACAACCTACAAGTTTCCGGTCAATCGGAGGATAACTCTGATAACTGCGCCCGTTGAGATTGAAATAAAATGCGACACAAAACTGAGATCTACTCCCAATTGCGAACCCAGCAGGGGAAGGACAATTACGAATCCAATAAGGATCATCATCCCGTAACGCTCAAGCCGAGCAAACCGATTGGCCAATTCATTGGGAAGCAACCCCACGACAATACGCCCGCCATCAAGCGGTGGCAGGGGAAACAGATTAAACACCGCCAGAACCACGTTGATGATCAGGGCGTTCTTTAGATTCAGGACAGCCCATCGGGCAGCGATGACTGGCAGATAATCTATTAGGTGAAAGCTCAAGGCGGCAACAATTCCCAAGCCAATATTCATTGCAGGTCCAGCCGCAGCGACAAGCACCATTCCGATACGGGGATTACGAAGTGCCCGAAAGTTAACCGGCACTGGTTTGGCGTATCCGAACAAGAATGGCGACCGCGCGAGAAGCAAGATTCCAGGCAAAAGAATCGTGCCAAATGGATCTACATGTCGGAGCGGATTAAGGCTGACACGTCCAAGTCGCGATGCCGTTTCATCACCAAGGAGACGAGCAACGTATCCGTGAGCTGCTTCGTGAAAAGTAATGGCGATAACGACCGGCAATAGCCAGATGGAGACGATATAAATCAGGTCCATACTCGGGCGCTCATAGACTGGCAGCCAAATGCCGGATTGGATGTACTGACAAATGTCTGCTTCTGAAGAATAAGTGGACTTCACCCCGACGTCAGGTCATGTCTGCGATTGGCACTTAGCAGACAATCCAACTGAGCCCAGTATTGTCCGCTCTTGAGCCAACGCCGACGTAGCGGCCAGAATTCCGCAGCAGGTCATCATGCGCTTTGAACCTGATCCGCGTGGCGGCATTTACGTTAACTTTGAGGATTGCTCGCTTTTTCCGCCAACTAGAGATAATTCCGCTTGGCCAGTGTAACAAGAGCGCCCCTGGTTTCAGGCGAGGCCATGATTGTTGATGCCATTTATTCCAGACTCATCGGCCCCGCCGCGGCGCGTGCACTTTGTTGACCATGCATCTGCAACGAACACGCGTCCAGAAATCACAAGAAACTAACGGCATTGTTACACCGCTCCGGTGAGATCTTTATTTCAGGAGTATTTCCACGATGAGCCCGTTAGAGACCGGAACCCACGACCCCACTCCGCGACAGTATATGGCCCGCCACATGCTGGAACGGGCCAGTGCCGCACTGGTTTATCTGGCGATAGTATCGACCTTTGCATCGGTCAGTTTGATTGCGTGCATGATCTTGCTACTGATCCGGTGATGGGGTCTTAGCGACAGAGCAATCCGAGAGCGGAACTGTTGTGAAATGATGCCATCAGTCCGGCGGTAAGTTTGGTCTGGTGCGCTATAATTTTCTGCGCCGGGCCTTTTGCGGTCGTCGCTGCGTAGATTGCTTTCAATGCCGCTGGAAGCAGAGGCGTTACACCGCAAGACGCTCGTCAGCTGTCTGCCTCGTTTGCGATGATTGCCGGATCAGCGGACGTCGCATTTTAACTTGGTGACTTCCGCTCCTGGCCCTTAGCGGACAATGCGCTCAGGTTTGTCCGCAATTGGACCAAAGCGGACAAATGTGGGTTTTAGCTTTGAATCGGTTGTCCGCTAATAACCCAAAAGCGGAAGCGACGAATGAAGCGAATTATTCACCTCTTATTCCTATAATTTTCCACGAACAATGCGATGCTTACGTTGCTAGCGTCGCGTTCCCCTGCGCCATCGACACTTCAATCTGACGAAGCAGCGTCACAATCTGCTCCGCGCTGAATCTCTTCTTCGGCATGACCAGCTCCTTTCCAAGCTATTTTCTCACAACGCTTGGTCTAAAAAAGCCCGAGCAGGTCAGTCGTGGACATGCGGCAGGACTGGAAGGTCATTTTCAAATTCGAGAAACAGTAGCTCCACACGGGTCCCATGCTGCATCCTTGGGCAAGATCGGCCTGGATGTATCGCGACCATACAAATAAGCTGACCCACGAAGAGCGCCGTCGACCTGCGAGAGCAGGCCGTTCAATCTGCGGGGGCGGCGCGCAACGTCAATGAGGCAATGGGCCTTGCCACGTGATCGAAAAGCCGCTGGTCAATTGCGCCCTGCAGCATGGCGAACTGCGGCGGCAATGGCGATGTTCATGTTTTTCGCCGCGCCGGTGGTTGGACCGAACCGTGTGCAGGCTGAGGATGCCGCAACTTACGTCGGCGTCGAGGTCTGCGCCGGCTGCCATCAGACGCAGGCGCAACTGTGGAGAAAATCGCACCACGCCCTGGCAATGCAGAAGGCCACGCCGGCAACGGTGCTCGGCGATTTCTCCGGCGTCTCGGTCGAGAATTTCGGCGTGGTCAGTACGTTTTCGCGCAGTGGCGACAAATTCATGGTGCGCACCGGCGGCCCGGATGGCGCCCTGCACGACTACGAGATTGTCTACACATTCGGCATCGACCCGCTGCAGCAATATCTGATCGCGTTCCCCGGCGGCCGCTACCAGATGCTCGGGCTGGCCTGGGATACACGGCCGAAGGCCCAGGGTGGCCAGCGCTGGTTCCACCTCTACCCGGGACAGAAGCTCGCGCCGGGGTCGCTGTTGCATTGGACCGGCCGCGACCAGACCTGGAATTACCAGTGCGCCGACTGCCACACGACCGACCTGAAAAAAAACTACACTCTCTCGACCAATAGTTACGCGACGACCTGGGCCAGTCTGGGCGTGACCTGCGAGTCCTGCCACGGCCCGGGCTCGCGCCATGTGGCATGGGCGAAGACCGGCGCGAGCCCGGCGCCAAGCGGAAAGTCCGGGCTCTCGGATAAGGTCCGGATGGGCCTGGAGGCCTGGCTGAAGGCAACCGATTCCGGCCGCTGGGAAATGGACCCTGCAACGGGCACGGCCCGCCGCACCGAACCGCTGGTTTCGAGACAACTCGACGCCTGCGCTCCATGTCATTCCCGACGAAAGCTTCTCGCCACTGGACTGGCGCCGGCCACGCCATTCCTTGATGTGGCTCTGCCAAGCCTCTTGGAGCCGGGGCTCTATCACGCGGATGGCCAGATCGACGGCGAAGTGTTCGAGTATGACTCCTTTCTGCAGAGCGCGATGCACAAGGCCGGCGTCGTCTGTTCCAACTGTCACGAGCCGCACGCTGCCAAGCTGCGCGCTAAAGGCAATGCCCTATGCGGCCAGTGCCACCTGCCTGCAAAATTCGACATCACGGCTCATCATAAGCATCCGCCCGGCAGCGCCGGGGCCCAGTGCGTCAACTGCCACATGCCGACCAAGACCTATATGGTGGTGCACGCCCGGCGTGATCACAGCATCCGCGTTCCGCGGCCAGACCTGTCAGTCTCGATCGGTACCCCCAATGCTTGCAATCAGTGTCATACCGATCGCTCGGCGCAGTGGGCGGCAAAGGCGATCGCAACTTGGTACCCGAACGGCCGGCAGACAAAGCCGCATTACGGCACCGCACTCCACGCCGGCCGCACGGGCGCGGTCGATGCAGAACGCCAACTCGACCAGTTGATCCTGGACAAAACCCAGCCCGCGATCGCGCGGGCCAGCGGCTTGCTCCTTCTGGCTCCTTATGCATCCAGGGCCTCTGAGCCTGCCATCAAGGCGGCAATCGCCGATCCGGACCCGCTGGTCCGCATGGCCGTAACGCGGGCACTGCCATCATCGGCGCCGCGGTCCATGGTTGTGGCGCTTCTTCCTCTGCTCAGCGACCCGGTCCGTGTCGTTCGTGTCGAGGCCGCGCGCACCCTCGCAGGAATCGATCCGCAGACAATGACGCCGCAGCAACGCGGCGCCTTTACAGTCGCCTATCAGGAGCTGATTGCGGCCGAGATGGTCGACGCCGACCGTCCGGAGGCTCATCTCAACCTCGGCCTTATCAAGGTGCGGCGCCACCAGGCCAACGAAGCGGAATCCGAATACCGCACCGCGCTTCGTCTTGATCCAAAATTTGTCCCGGCGATGGCAAACCTTGCCGATCTCTATCGAGAGCTTGGCAAGGACAAGGAAGGGGTGGAGCTGCTGCGCGCCGCGATCGCCATCGAACCACAAAATGCCGCCATCAAGCATTCGCTCGGACTCTTGATGGTGCGCCAGCGTAATTACGCGGAAGCTCTGCCGCTCTTGCGTGAGGCTACTGTGCTTGCGCCCGACAACGCGCGCTACGCTTATGTCTACGCCATTGCACTCAATTCTACCGGTTCATCTGTCGACGCCACGACGCTGCTTGAGCGCACCCATAAGCGACACCCGACCGACAGGAATGTTCTGTTGACATTGATTGCGCTTGAACGCGACCATGGCGATCTGGCCGCGGCTCTAACGTATGCGCAGGAATTGGACGCACTCGAACCGAACAATCCGCAAATTCGTGCGCTGATC
>Ga0307434_1001278_pt1 | contig 13876 bp, 5 predicted proteins | sample SalMarWE160220MG_FD_202156 | JGI IMG/M metagenome (GOLD analysis project Ga0307434, IMG submission 202156) | Salt marsh sediment microbial communities from the Plum Island Ecosystem LTER, Massachusetts, United States - WE1603-220 | ecosystem: Environmental > Aquatic > Marine > Intertidal zone >... | reverse complement strand
CGGTGACGGTGCCCTGCGCGAACGGCCGGGCGAAAAGATGGTGCATCTGGTCGGCCTCTTCAACTCCGCAGTACGCCGCCCCGCCCCCGGGGTAGGTGCCGTGGTTGACCGAAGCGCTGTAGGCGAAGGCGCTGCCCCCTTGGCTCCAGTTGTCGAGGTTCCCGTCGAAGCCGTCCGAGAACACTACGGTGGGTTGCGGGGGAAGCGCGGGCGTGGTGGCCGTGGCGGGGTCACTCCACCCGGAGTAATTCGGCACTGCATCTCTGGCTCGCACCTCGTAGGTGTGGGTGGTGTCCGGGGTGGCCGAGTTGTCGGTATAGCCGGCCGTCGGGCTCGACCCGATGATGGTGCTGTCCCGGCGAACGTCGTATCCCACCACGCCGACGTTGTCCGATGACGGGTTCCAGCTCAGCTCCACCGTGGTCGGGCCGGTGGGGTTCGCGCTCAGCCCGGTTGGCGTGGAGGGAGGTTCCGTATCCGAAGGGGTCAGGGCGAAGTTCTTCGTGGTCGTCGCGCCGGCGTTGATGTTGACGGCGTCACTGTCGGGGTTGAATCCGGCGGCGGTAACCGAGACGGTGTAGCTGCCGGCATCGAGGTTGTTGAAGTTGTAGACGCCCGAGCCGTTGGTGGTCGTGTCGCCCACGCCGCTCAGGGACACGGCGGCCCCGACGATGGGCGCCCCGTTGGAAGCGTTGGTGACGGTGCCGGTAAGGTTGCCCAGGCTGGCGGTGACGTTAATAGTCCAGGAAATGGTGGGCCCGAACCAGGTGATGCCCTCGCGCACCAGCTTGTAGTTCTCGACGTAGGTTCCCGGGGTATCCGGGGCAAGGATGATGAAGGTGAAACGTCCGACCTGGCCGTTGGTGACCTCCCACTGATCGACCTCCGTGGGGCGGTTGCAGGAATCCCAGTTGGGGATGTTGCAGAAGGGGCTCGACCGATCCTGGGGGTCGGTCGTGCCGAGGAAGGTCTCATCGTGGTGCCAGGCGTCGGTCCCGGTATTGGTGAACTCCGCCCACACGATCGCGGTCTGCCCCGCCTCGATGCTCCCAGGGTAGGACTCGGCGACGAAGGTGGCGTCCCAGGCGGGCGGAGGAGGGGTGCCGGTCACTAATTGCATGTACGTGTCCCAGGGCAATGGCCCGGGACAAGCGGTTGAACTGCCGGGAACCTCGTTGTGACCGACAATGTACGTCCGCGTCTTCGGTATGCCGTACTGGTTGCAGAAGTAGCTGCAACAGTTGGCGGAGTTGACGAGCATGGGGCTGGAGGGGCTGGTCGGCCAGGGGTTGCTGGGGGTGGCTTCGTGCTCAATGCCGATCGAGCGGGCGTTCCAGTTCCCGCAGTGCCAGGCCTTGTGAGCGATACGCACCATCTGCGTGAGTTCGCCGTCGCTCTTGCGGATCACGAAATGGGCACTGACGTTGGAGCTGGGATTCTTGAACCATGAGATCGTCCCGGCGTAGGTCCCCGCGCCTATCCAGTGGTTCACCCAACGGTCAATGCTCACTCCGCGATAGGTTGAGTAATTGGACGGATCGGCCGGATTCCAGATCGCCGGGCCATAGTCCGTCGATTCGCTTTGACCTTCCTGCAGCCCTTCGCCTATCCTGTCCATATTGATGGGCACTGGCGCAAGGTTGATCTCCATGCCCAGGTTGTTCGTGGCCGCCGCCCCGTCGGCCATGATCCGGTAGTACTCCTGAGCCTGTTTGGCCTGGGTTTCCTTGAGCAATCCACTGAATCTCTTGAGGGCTTCCCAGTAGTCCTCCAGCGTTTCGGGCTTGCCGACGGTTTCTGCTGCGTATCGAGCGATTAGGGCGGCGCCGCCGCGAATGTTCTCGATGGGGCCTGTCTTCAGTTCCTCTACCGATAGGCCCGTGATCGCCGCCGCTTCGAGCAATGTCCGGCTGTAACCGTTGTTCACCAGGTGCATGATGCCATAGCCATAGTCAATCGTCGGGCCCGAATGCACCCATCTGGACTCCTGAAAGGCAACCGCTTTCAGAATCGCTGCGGGTACGCCGTAATCCGACGCTGCCTGCTCGAAAGCCGCTTCCAGGGCTGCCTTGTCGGGATGAGGTCCACTCAGTTGTATTCGTTCGCTTTCCGTGTGGCCCACATGAGCCATGGAGGCCCGGGGGGCAAGAAGGACCATTATCCAGGCAATGATGGCTGATTTGACAAGACTGTTGTTGCAGATGATGTTCCACATCTGTCGGCACCTCCAGAAAGGGTGGACGGACTCTTTTTCCCGACCCGCATACTACTGGCTTGAAAGATGAGAACCCGGCTCTGTTCTCGGTCCGCGACGTAAAGGTTTCCTTGGCTGTCCACATCTATGCCGGAGGGAAACCACAGGTTCCGGGAACCGGTCAATCCCATACCCCGCCGGTTCTTCTCGAACGAGCCGAATTGCCCGTAAACGTAACTCGCCCTATCGCCGCTTGACAGAAGATCGTCATAGAACAGCATCCGGCAATTGGCCGTGTCAGTCGCCAACAATCCTTTCCGCCAGAAGGCAACGCCTTCCGGGCCGCTCAGGCTGGAGGCGGAACAGCCGCTCAGGTTATCCCGGTGGCTGGAGAAGTCTTGGCCCTGGCCAAAGACCTTCTTGGCGGTAAAGGGATCGTCCGCTTTCGTGTCAAAGAGAAGCACGCGATGATTGTTCGTATCGGCGGCAACGAGGAGCCCGTTGGGATTGATGTCAAGACCGAAGGGATATGATAACGTATCAGCCCGCACACCGATTCCCGCATATTCCGCCGAGGTGGTGAAGCTTCCGAGCTGCCCCCAAACCGCGTCCGCGACGGCGTCGGTTCGGATGGCCTGGTCGAAGCGGAGGATCCGGTGATTGCGCGTATCGGCGAGGTAGAGATTCCCCCGGTTGTCCACGGCGACGCCCTCGGGGCGGTTCAGCGACCTGGCCGAGATGCCGCCGCAGTTGGGCGCCGTCGATTCGAGATCCGGTTGGCCAAAGACCCGGTCCGCGATCGTATCCGTCCTGAACGGGTCCTTGAACCAGAGGACCCGATTGTTCTCACGATCGACCGCGAAAAGCCCGCCGGCTGAGTCTACCGCAATCGCGGTGGGCAGAAATAGACCCGCCGGCCCTGCTCCGGGAGTGTCTGACCAGACGTCCGGTTGACCGATGACCAGTGAAGGCTGGGCCTGGGGGCCGAGGTCTTTCGTGGACGCATATCCAAGGATACGGTTGTTGTCGAAGTCGCATACATAGAGGCGATTCGGCTGAACGCAACGGTCGATGGCCACGTCTCTGGGGCTCGAGAAGCACAGGCCGTCCACGAAGTTCGGCGTCCCCCGGCGCAGGTCTATCTGACCGATGACGTGATCTGCGGCGCGATCGCCCCGGACCCCGTTGTCGAAGCCGAGAACCCTGTGGTTGTCCCGGTCGGCTACCCACAACATTCCGTCCGGAGCAACCGCCATCCCGGTCGGGTAGGACAAGGCCCCGGGGCCGGGTCCCCTGAAGTTCGGTTCTCCGGTATGGAGGTTTTCCCCTTGTCCCCATAATCCGATCGGCTGAAGACTCCTCGGCCCCGGCAGGACAAGCATGCGCCGCAGCCTATTGTCCAATCCGGTCGGATAGGAAGTCTCTGATCCCGGCCGATCAAACATGAGTATTCGGTTGTTACCGCTGTCGGAGACCAGGATGCGGGTCGGGGAACCGGCCGGGCCTGACGCGCCGGCCGTGAGTGCGGTGGGAAAGCCAAATCGGAAAGGGCCGCAGCCTTGCTTGGCGGTCTGGAACGAACCATCCTGACCGAGGACGTGATCGGCCGTGACGCCGGTGCGGAGGGGATCCTCGTAAATCAGAACTCGTTTGTTTCCGCTGTCCGATACGATGACATCATCAGCAGACAAGGCCACGTCCATCGGGCCGTACAGCGATTGGGCGCTGATACCACCGGCATTGATCAGAATGGTGTTGAAGTCTCTTTGCCCGATCACCAGGTCAGCGACGCGATCGGTGGTCATTGGAGCGAAATAGCACAGCACCCGGTTATTGCCGGCGTCGGCCACCCACAAGTTACCCGTCCGCTGATCGACACAGATGCCATTGGGAAAGGCGAGCGAGCGGGCTGAAATGCCGCCTTGATTGGGGCCGAAGGCGTCCAAACTCTCACCTTGTCCGAAGACCCGGTCCGCTCTCGTGTCGGTCTCGAAAGGCCGGTCGAACTCCAGGATCCGATGGTAGCCCGCGTCAGAGACGTAAAGATTCCCCTCGGCATCGACCGCCGCGCACAGGGGCGTGAGCAATCGTGCCGCCCCAGCTTCCGTTTCGTTAAAGAATCCACAATAAGGATCCGGCTGGCCGATGACCAGATCGGCCCGGACCGGTCTTTCCGAGGCCAGCGGCGCCTTGTATCCCAACACCCGCCGGTTCCCGGTATCGACGACGTAGAGGCGATAGGGCGTGGCACTTGTATCCACGGCAACGGAGGACGGCCGGACGACGCCGCGGGCATCGGTCCGGTTGGCAAAGGGATACGCCATGTCCGCCTGGCCCAGGACGACGTCGGCGATGTCATCGGCGATGCCGCCGCCGGTACCACCGGCCGCCGCGTTCCCGCTCCCAGCAACGCCCGCAACGGCAGCGGTCAGGCACGATGCAACGGTCCACGACGCGTGCCAGCACGACATGATCGCGTCCACCTCCCGTCAACCGTGACGTCCCCTCTGGCGCAGCTCGACCTGCGTGTGATACCACAACGCGACCCTACAATCGTACCACGGGCCGGGCGGCACTTACAACTGTAAGGGCCCGATCCTGCGTCAGGAGGTGAAGATCTGATCCTTGCCTTGGCGCTCATTGCGGCACCGGGACACCATGACCTCGGCTTGCACGTTACTGGTCGCTCAACCGCCATCCGCTGAAGCGACGGATTGCCGCTCGACGAGATCCACATCGATGATCGTGTGGTAGAGCGTTTTTCGCGATCCGGTCTCGGGGGGGCCGGTTTCAAGACGCCGCTCCAACAACTCAACGGCGGCTCGACCGATCTCGTCCGTGCGTTGTGAGACGATGGTGATCGGGGGTCTCATGGCCAGGGCGATCTCCGAGTCGTCACACCCCACGATGGACACGTCGTCGGGAATACGGAGCCCAAGTTCCCGGCACCTCTCGTAAACTCCCCAGGCCGTGTAAGGATCGACGGCAAAAACCGCCAGCGGCGGTTCGAGCTTCTTCAGCACCGGCAGGATGGCCTGGTAGCCGCCGTACCACTTCCGGCTCTCGCGAAAGGCAGCGGCCTGGACCTCCAGGTCAAGCCAGACCTTCCACTCCGGCAAGGGCTCCTTCCCGGCGTCCCGCAGGGCCCGCTCATACCCGTGGATACGCGCCGCCAGCGACGACACCCCGGGGCGGGGAGTCAACATCAGCACATGCCGGTGACCGTGCTCAAGGAGGTACTTGGTGGCCAGGTACGCCCCCTTCTCGTGGTCCGACTCTACCAGATCCGCCTTCAGGCCGAGCGGAATCCGGTCAACCAGGACCACCGGCAAGTCGCTCGCTTGTATCTTGAACAAGGTTTCGACGCACTTGGGATCGCCCCAGGTGGGCAGAATGAGCGCTCCCCGGCAGCCGGAACCCGGCAGACGCAGCATGTTACGCGCCTCCAGGCTGGGGTCATGCTGGGCATCGAGGATCTGGACCGCCCACCCATGGTCCTGACACGCTTTTTCAACGCCCCGGGCAATGCCCATCTCGAACCCGCTGCTCAGATCGCTGGCGGCAAAGGCGAGCATCTTCTGAGCAACCGCCCTGGTGGGAGGGGTGGGGCGAACGAATACGCCGACGCCAGCGATCCGGTAGACGTGACCCTCGCCTTCCAGCGTGCGGATGGCCCGGCGCACCGTCATCGTGCTGACGTCGAACTCGTCCGCGATTTCGCGGAGGGCGGGCAGCTTTGAGCCGCCGCCCCAGTTGCCTTCCGTGACCCGGCGCCGCAACGTTTCGGCAACTGATCGATGCAGGAATTCGGGGGCGCCCGCGAAGCCGGTGGCGTTTCCCTCCTGGTCTCGGTTGTCGCTCATACCACCAGGATAAGCACGGCGCGATGAAAAAACAAGTCACGGGACTTCGTCCCACAAGGCTAGAATCCCGTAAACCCCTGTCATTAAACGGATTACGCTTATGCTCGGCCGAAACGCCGGCCCACACCCTGGTATCATGCTGTGATGCAGGAAAAACCCTCTTAACTCCTTTGTTTGTAATATCTTACGCTTCGCCGCGCTCGCAAGCCGCCGCATTTGGATAGAGTTTTTTTCATCACGTCATGACAATTCTTGCTTGCAACCCGGGGCATCCGGTGGTAGGATGGCTGCTTGGAGGTGACGGCTCTTGCCGCTTGGGCCGACGACCATGTAGAAACCGTCGAAGCAGCAGAAGCCGGCACTGCTTGCAACGAGAATGCCAGCCGATACACTGGTGGTGTGAGGCAGATTTCCTGCGGGTATTGTACTCACATGACCGGGCGATTTCTGGGGGCGAGGAAACGTGCCTGACGCGCGACGCCGCAACGGGAAAGGCTCGCGAGTGCGGACACGGATTCCAAGTGGAGTGAGCTGGATCATGATGATTCGATCGACGGGCCAGGTTGGCGGATGGGGGGCTCGCCGTGCGGGGCGCTGCGGCGCCAGGCGGGCCGGGTTTACGCTCATCGAGGTCCTGGTGGTGGTGGCGATCATCGCCCTGCTGCTGGCTATCCTGATGCCCTCGCTGTCCGCGGCCCGCGAGAGCGCCCGGGCGTCGCAGTGCCTGTCGAACCTCAAGCAGCTAGGCAGCGCGATGATGATGTACACGGTGGATCAGAAATCATACCTGCCCGGGGCGGCACATCTGCTCTTGTACCACAACAGCTATGAGGTCTTCGCCCAGAGCGGTCACGAACGCTGGTTCAAGCAGAACCTGCCTTACTTCCTCTCGCGTTATATCGGCGGCAAGAGCAGGGACGCAAAGCTGGTGGATCAGGTGGCGACTTGCCCGACCGCCAGCGGGATCTCGGTCGCCTCAACCGAGGGCGAGGCCTGGTATTACCAGGCAAAAGCCCATTACGTGGCCAACTCGATTATCGGCTCGGAGCCTGAGCAGACCCCTCAGATTACGCCCTACTACGGGACGGACCCGCCGCTCTACTTTGGCCACCTCAACGTGGACCAAACATGGGAGGATCTCCTACCGTGGCAGAAGAACATCTATGCACCCAAGAAGATCGGGCGGATCAAGCACACTTCGCGAGAATGGGCGCTCGCGGATCTGTGGTATTGCATGGAGTCAAGGGGGCGCGGGGGCACCAGGCTGGTGGGCACTTGGCCGAATGCATACGGGGGCATAGCCACGTCGGTATTTACCACCAATGGTGAGATGAAGTGTCCGTCGTATCCGTACCACAACACCACCCGGTCGTTTGCCGAAGCCAAGCAGGACCGGGCGGGTTCGCTCCGTTTCGAGTCGGGTAAGTTCAACCTGGCCTTCATGGACGGCCACGCCGAGGCCTACCGGCGGGCCCAGTGGAAAGGAACGGTGAATCCTGACCTGGAGTAGCAGGTGAATAGTTGCTTCGAGCCCCCAGCGGCTGGCTCGAACGCCGGCCGCCATGAGGGTGAAGGAAGATAAAGACAAGTCGGGGCCGGGGCATCGGGCAGCGAAAAAGGGTGTAACTGTAAGTGGTTTATGAAAGGCAGTTAGTTAACGTCAGTCTCGGGCGCTGAACGAAGGAGGAATGTGGAACGTTGAGGGCCAGGCCCCCCAGGTCCGGTCGGCAAAGCGGATGTAAAGCGACTGTTGCCGTTGACAATTCAGGCCGGTCATGTAGAATGGCCAGAAAGCGATAGCGAGGAGGCGGGAAGGTCTCGCCTTATGATACAATTCGGTTGGCGGGTGTTCTGACGCCAAAAGGTCATGTGTTTAGTCTCTAACAAGAGGAGGACGAGGCTATGAAGGGAAAAGTTGTGTTCGTGATGGCGGCTGCCGTCGCGATGCTCTGGGCCGGGGTGGCCCAGGCAGGTGTGATCTGGTGTGATGACTTCGATTCGTATCAGACCCAGGCGGAGTTGGACGCCGTATACACCCAGCTCTACACGCCAAATGAGTTTCTGCTGGACACCACGGACGGGCATAGCCAGGGGAACTACCCCGGGAACTGTGTGCACCCCACCGCTCCCAACGTCAACTACGAGCGGAGGATGTACAAGAACCTTGGCGTGGAAGCTGCAGGTACCGACGCCATGCCGCTTGAGTTTACGGTCTGGGTCAAGCTCTCGGCGGGCGACGACTGGTGGACCCGGGAGTACATCGAGATCCGCGGGTACACAGGCAGCGGTTACGGCGACGGAGATCTGGAGGAGCTGATCGCCTTGGGCTGCACTTCCAGCGGCGTTGACACCACCAAGTACAACGCCCGCGTCGTGACGGGCAACAACTGGTTCGACACGACCGTCGATAAGTCCACGGACTGGGTCAAGTTGACGGCCATGGTGAAGACCGCGTCGGTTGACATCTACGTGAACGACGCGCTGGATGTCAGCAGCCCCAGGGCCCCCGGATTCACTTTCGACTCCGTAGTGATCGGCTCGGGGCTGAGTTCGCGGGTGGACGTCAAGTTCGATGACCTGTGCATCGTGGAGGTCCCCGAGCCGGCGACGCTGGCGTTGCTGGGTCTGGGCGGCCTGTTCCTGCGTCGTCGTCGGACGGGGTGAGGGGTAATGTCTGTGGTTTGATGGCCTGATAGCCGGGTATGTGTGATTACGCCTGGCAAGAGAGGAGGACGGAATTGTGAAAAGGCTTGGAGTGTTAGTTATTTGTGTTGCACTGTTGGGGTGGTCGGCAACGGCCTCGGCAGTGTGGATCGACGTGGACGGCGTACTTCCTGCGTTCGAAAATACGCCAGCCCCGGGAATCGAGGCGGGTTGGGTGGTCACTGCCGGTGCAGGTTGCCCGAATGATACTCAGCCGCCCGGCCAGGTGTACGAGGGGCAACAGTCGTGTCTGGTCCCGATCGGCACCAACGTCATCTGCCATGACGTCAACCTCGGCGACGAAGGTTTGTATGAGTTCATGTTCTACGATGACATGGACGAGAGCAAGAACGTGCGGGCCGGTCTGCATTACGCTGCCTGTCCGTACACGGCCCCGAGGTTGGGAGCTCTCGCGGTGGAGACGAACCAGTCGCTCACGCACTACGTCGTTCACCGAAAGTGGGGGTTCGTGGTCGGTGCCGTGCCCCGCAGCCCCGGCTGGCGCCACATGCAGATCGAATGGTACAACGCCAGCGATCCGCGCGGCGCTGGGATGTCGGCCTATGTGGACGGCCAGTTGGCCGCTGCCTTCAACGACGGGTCCGTCTACACCGCGCTAGCCGAGATCGTGGGCTCGCCGTACGCCAATAACAGCCCCGCGTGGGTGGATTCGGTCCCCGAGCCGGCGACGCTGGTGTTGCTGGGTCTGGGCGGCCTGTTCCTGCGTCGTCGTCGGACGGCGTAAGAGGGGATATAAGCGGCCTCCCCCTCGAGGTCTGCCGGCATGGAGAAGCCGGGCAGACGAGTAAGTGCTGCCTAGTCGGGACGCATGTTTGAGTGCTTGACGTGCGGGCGGGTAATTTGCGCCCGCCTGCACGCCTCTTTTTCGGCTCGTGCCCGGACCGGATTTTGGGCAGCGGGGGCGCAGACGAAAACCATGGGAGCGGATAGCGGCCGGGAACGGCGAACGTTCCCGCAGCCGACGAACAACGGTATTGCCCAAGAACAGAACTTTAAGGAGTCGGGATACCATGAAACCCAAGATCGGTGTTGGAGCGGTTCTCGGGGCGCTCGCCCTCCTGGCGGTCTCGTCGGGAGCGCCCGGTGCGACGCGGACGTTCGATTTCGATTCGGCTGAATACGGTATAAGCGATCCCGATTGCGGCCTGTACCCCAATCCGGAACCACCATTGTTCAACCGTCCGGAGTACGGGTCTCAGACGAAGGACTACATCGTGGATCCGGCCGGTTGCGGGGAGGGGACGTGTGGGGGCTCCGATGGGAGTGACAGTCTGCGCACGGATTTCGCGAGCACGAGTGGGCAGAACAGCAACGAACTCCGGTTCAGTTGGGAGGACCCGACGAACGACGACTCATGGCTGCGAGTGCTAACGCTCGCCGCCGGCGACGGAATACCCAAATTCCAGAGTCCCACCGTGGACTTGCGCGCCGGCAGCAGTATCAGCATGAACATCATGATTTTCGCCACGGATGGGAACGAGGATCTGAACTGCAGCCCCGACATCCCGGACGCCCCGCTGGAGTTTGCCCTGATAATCCGGGAGACGGGCAGGAACCTGCCCCTGGGCGAGAACGGCGGGACGGTCGGCGACCTGGAATTCGTTGGCCTCGACAGCGCGGGCGGGGCCGTCGATCCCTATACGCCCATCGGTGGTACCACTGTCACGAACGACTACGTGTTCCACACGGTGACGTGGGAGTTCACCGACGCGGGCGGCGGTGCGGTGGGGGTGCGGGTCAAGGTTGACGCCGGCGGCTGGGTCACCAAGAGCATCGCGGGCTGTTTCACGGGCGACGGGGTGCTGTCGGCGGCGTACAACCGGGGCACCCTGGACGGGCTGGCGATCCGCAAGCCGGCCGACGATGACACGACCGTCAAGTGGTGGATCAACATCGACGACGTGGTCATTAACGCGCCCGGGATCACCGATCCGGTGATGGTCGAGGCACCGGTCTTCGAGTATGAGACCGACGTGACGGTCGCGTACATCAATCCGACGGCCACCGAGGTGAAACTGATCCGGAACGGGACCGAGATCCTCGGCACGGCGGACCCGGGAGGGTCGCCGACCTACACCTTTTCCGGTCTGACGCTGTCGGAAGGCGAGGTATTGACGGCGACCCAGACGGTTGGTGGGATCGAGAGCGAGCAGTCGGCCTCGGTGCCGGTGCTCAGCGCGGTGCTCATGAAGGATGATTTCGACGACTACGCGGACCAGGCGGCGTTCAACGCGGCTTGGCCGGTGGTGGGCGATACGACCGAGCCGGACCGGATCACGCTCAGTACGATGGCGGCGGCGAGTTGCCCGAAGTCGGCGCTGGAGCCGGGCTCGTCGGGCGGCTCAGTCCCCTACCGGGCCCAGGTCGCCCGGACCATCACCGGGGCGCAGCAAGCGGGCGGATATCAAGCGACCGACGAGGAGCCGCTGGTCATGACCGTCTGGGTCCTGCATTCGGCGGGCAGCCAGAACCGCAACTGGATCGCCCTGATGGGCTGGGGCGGGCACGAGTACGGAAGTGGCTCCCTGCGCACCTGGTTGCGAATCGGCATGTACAACAGCCCGCCGGCCAACACCGGCATCTATCAGGGTGGTGTTAACATCGGCTGGACCGGGGATTTCCCGATCAACCTGGACCAGGGTCCCAACGGGGCCGGCACCGATCCGGCCACGCGAAGGCCGGGCGAGTGGGTGAAGTTCCGGATCCGGGTCAAGACCACTACCGTCGAGTTCCTGGTCGATGACGTGCTGTACAAGATCTGGACCCGGCCGAACTCGACCGACACGTTCGACTCGATCCGGATCGGGTCCGGCGTCACGAACACCAACAATCCGATGTGGTACGACAATCTCAGCATCTCGATTGGAGATGCCGACCCGTATCCCAACGCGCTCCCGGAGGTGACCCCGGTCGGCCCGCTCTCGCCCGCTTCGACATCGGTGACGATCAACGACGTCGATCCCACTGCGACGCTGGTCAAGGTTTACGTGAACGGCGCCTACCACAACGAGCAGGCGGTGAGCGGCCAGACCAGCGCAAGCGTTCCGGTCTCCGGGCTGCAGGACGGCGACGTCATCCGTGCGACGCAGGTGATCAGCGGCGTCGAGAGCTGCGTGTCGTCGGCCAGCGTGACGGTGTACGCGGCAACGGTCAGCAAGTTGACGGTCACGCTGATGATTCGCGAGGTGGACGACGCCTCGCTGAGCACGCTCGGGGTAGGCGCCACCGGGCCTTCGTCACCCAACCACGGACTCGAGTTCATCGGCGCTTCCAGCAAGATCGGCAGCGCGCCTCAGGGCAAGGATCTTATCCCGGGGCCGACTTGGCATACGATCACCTTCGACGCGTCCACCGATCCGGTCCTTTCAATGTGGACCGGGAACGGCATTCTCGACAGTCCCCAGCACCCGTGGGTCATTATCGACAGCATCGACTTCTCGATCAGCTCGGATGATCCGAGGCCGGGGCCATATACGGTCTACATCGACAGCGTCGAGAACGACGGCATCGTGTTCGGCAACTTCGACACGCATGCGCCGGGCACGGGTGAGGTGATGTTCCGGCACCCGAGGTACTCCGGCTCCACATCCGGCGACCTGCAGGCGAGTCCGGACACCAGTGTGGTATCGGCTGAGCAGGCTGCGTCCGGCAACAACTCGGCCAAGATCGAGTGGGCGTTCGTCGATACGTCAACATCCCGATGGCTGCGTCTGACGTGCTACAACCTGCCCGCCGCTCAGCTCGGGAACCCGATCATCCGGCTGGACCGGCCGGTGACCGTGAAGTTCCTGTTGTGTCCGCTGGCGCCGGTAACCATCGGGAGCATCCTTGCCGACGGCACGACCACGGTGACGCTGGTGGACGTCAATCCGGCGGCGGATTCGGTGACGGTGTACGTTGACGGAAGCCCGAACGGGACGGCGCCCGGCAACGGGACCAGCAGCGTGGAGGTGACGCTCGATTCGCCACTGGTGAACAACCAGGTCGTCACCGCGACCCAGACGCTCGGCGGTATCGAGGGCTGCTTCTCGGCCGGGGTAGTGGTCGGATCCTGTGGCCAGATACCGGAGGTGTCAGTGAGCGGTCCGCTCGCCGCCGGTCAGACGACGGTTACCGTGAGCGAGGTCGATCCCGGCGCCGACCCGGTCAAGGTCTACGCCCAGGGTGTCGAAATCGGTCAGGCCCCGACCGGCGGAAACACTACCGTGGATGTCCCGGTCACGGCGCTGGTGCAGGGCAACACGATCACCGCGACCCAAACGCTCGTCGGTATCGAGGGCTGTGTCCCGACGAGTGGGCCGGTGGTGGGCTCCGGGGCGAACTCCGGATTGCTGCTGTGCGTGGGCATTCGCGAGTCGTCGGATCAGATCGAGTGGCTCGGGGCGACGTCGGTGGTGAGCGGCGCTCCGCAAGGAACCCAGTACCTGCCCGGCCCCGCCTGGCAATCGTTGACGGTCAGCGACCTGAGCCCGATTCAGGGCTTCACGGGCAACGGTGTCCTGGACGAGACTACGGTGGTTCTGGAGCACCTGGCGATCGCGGCCGACCCGGCCAATCTGGATACCGGGCCCTACGAGATGTACATCGACAACGTCACGAACGGGGCGACGGTGATTGAGGACTTCCAGGCCGCGGCGCCGGGCGACCAGGTCCTGTTCCGCCAGCCGAGCTACTCCGGAACCACCGATCGCGATATCCTTACGCCGCCCAACCTGTCGGAGGTTGACGGGTCGGTGGGCGACGCCAGCAGTCAGTCGGAACGGATCGAATGGCAGTTCTATGATGAGGATCCGAGCCGATGGGTGCGTCTGACCACGACCGGCGACCCCGCGGCCTCGACCTATATCCGCGACTGGCTGGTACTCGGGCCGTTCACCGCGGCCGATCGGACAACGGCTCACAATACCGATTGGCTGTCCGGCTTCGGCGGGGAAGCGAATGTCGAGCCCGAAGCCGGCGATCCCGGGCCGGATAGCAAGACCTGGGCCGTTTACAACAGCCCCGAGAACCTCATCAATTGGGATACGGTATGGGGCGACCAGACCAACGCCGCCTCTTACGCGGTCGTCTACGTCTACAATCACGGCGCCCAGCG
>Ga0307434_1001274_pt1 | contig 13884 bp, 11 predicted proteins | sample SalMarWE160220MG_FD_202156 | JGI IMG/M metagenome (GOLD analysis project Ga0307434, IMG submission 202156) | Salt marsh sediment microbial communities from the Plum Island Ecosystem LTER, Massachusetts, United States - WE1603-220 | ecosystem: Environmental > Aquatic > Marine > Intertidal zone >... | reverse complement strand
TGAAGGCATCAAAGCCCATCTCTTTGATCCAGTATAGGGCGGAGCCGTTGGAGGAGCCGATGTCGCTGAGCTTATGATCTAATATCGCAAGCATTCCTTCTTCGTGAATCTTTTTCACGATTTTCTTGAGTATGCCCGTGTGTCCAAGGTAATATTGGGTGTTAGGTTTTACGGAGCAGCAGTAATCGCTGACCTGCTCTATGATATCCAAAGAAAAGTTGAGGAGAGTCTCACTGTCTTCCTTGGAAACGTATATGCTTGGAACAACGTTTTCGCTTCTTTGTTTCGGCAGCGCCGGATCAAGGTTGATGTTGATGAAGCTGCCTTTATCTTTGGTTGCCTTCAAGTATTTTTCGTAGAACATTTGTGACCCTTATTTCTTAAGGGCCTACGTTATTTAACTATTAAGTTGGACGGAAAGCCTTCCTTTTGACTACTACACCAACTAGAGTAGCAACAAAAAATACATTAGTCATGATTTCTTGACCAAAGCTTTGCCAGCGTTCTGTTAGCCTATTACTGGCCAGCAGGTACGAAAGACAAAAAACACTCTGTCTAGCTTACAAAAACGGTTTAGGTTATGCTTACGTTCTGTATCTGGAAGTACCGCTTTGCCAGAAACCGAATTCTTTCAGCGTTTCTTCCGTTTTTTCCGATGGCAACGCCCTTGTCTTTGGGATTAACTGAGATAACTGCGATTGTTTTTCCGTCCATGCGCTCGCTTATGCGCACCTCGTCTACTTTGGCGGGTTTGAGAGCGTTCTTGATGAATTGGGCGGGGTTGTCTGAGTGTTCAATAACTTCATGTTTTTTGCCGGTGATCTTTTCTAGGTAATGAATATTTTTTCCTCTTTTGCCTATAGCCATGCCTATAGAGCCTTCCTTCACGACAAAGATTATTCTGTTGAGGTCGCTGTCAACAATGCAGTCTTTCACTGTTGCGCCTGTTACGCTCTGAAACAGGGCGATGTAGCGCATCTCCAGACTTGTCAATTTTATTCCGCTAGCCATGCTATGCCTCCGCAATCTTAAGGATATTTGAATCTCCAGGTTCTCTTATGCAAAGAGCTGAAACCTCAAACGGTTTTCCGCACACTGCTCCTAAGTCTAAACTATCTCCGTTATAAATACTCACCGGGATCTTGGAAAGCTTACAGTAATATTCTATTTCTTCGCGAGTTTTTTGAGGACAGTTTGAAGCAAAGATTACGAGTTTAGCTTTTTTGGTTTTAGCACTTTTTAGGGCGTTGTTGGCTCCAAACTGGATTTTTCCTGTTTTCGCTGTTGCGGCTATTGCTTTGTTGACGTCTATCATTCTTTCTTCTCTCTGTTGCCTGTTGTCATGTAAAGGTCCACTAGTCCTGTGCCGATGGGTATTGATTGCCCAACTATAACGTTTTCGGTTACACCTTTCAACGGATCACTTTCCCCTCTGAGAGCAGCCTCAATTATGTTGGGAACAGTTATCTCGAATGCCGCCCTAGCGAGAACACTAGATTTCTTCCCGCTGATTCCATGCCGCCCAATCTGCCGCACATCACCCGTTGAAGTCATAATATCCGCCATCAACATAACATGGCGTATGTCCACATCAAGACCCTGCTCCTCAAGAACGCCCAAGGCTTCTTTAATCAACGAGTTTCTAGCCGCTTCAATCCCAAGGGTTTTGGCGATCTCATGAACATTGTTGGTGGTTGTTCGCGTTGGGTCTATCCCAGCAATGTCAAGAACAGCGGCTAGGTTGGAACCGTCCGTTCTTATAACCCACTCTCCAGTCTCTTCGGTGACAAGCACCCTGCGGATGTCAGGTGCACCTTTAACACGCTCGGATGGCAGTTTTGCCAACAGCTTCTTCAAGTTCACCTGCTTTTTAGGTTTGATGGTTAATTGGTTTTCTTCAACATTCAACTCGTAATTTGACATGTCCAAAAGGTTAGATATATCCTCAGCCTTGATGCCACGCTCGCTCATCATGTTGGAATTAAGCTTGACAACAACTAAATCAAGTTCGGGATCTATGTAAGGTTCGGTCTCTGATATATCCCCTAACGTTGTGTCGATGATATCGCGGGCGATCTCTGTTGCCTTTTCTTTGCTCTTTCGGTGCTTCTTGTCAAGGTAGATGGTCATGATAGGCGTTGACGGGCTTCGTCTAGCATCCACTATCTCTATAAGCCGAGGCAATCCAAGAGTTACGTTCTGTTCTCTAACTCCAGCGTAGTGAAACGTCCGAAGAGTCATCTGGGTTCCCGGCTCCCCAATAGATTGAGCAGCCACAATCCCCACAGCTTCTCCAGGCTCAACAAGAGCCCGCTCATAGTTCTCTAAGGTCAAACTGATGGCTTGGTCCACGCCCTTGCGACTTAATTTAGCCTTAGTCAACCCAGACTTTAGCTCTTTAACAAGAATCGGAGTCAACTGTTCTTCAACTTCTTTAAGGCGTTCCAGAATGTATTCTTTGGAGGCAGCCTTTTCCGGCTCAACCATGATTTTTACTTGCTCAATCAGACGGCTAACATTAACCGCTTTTCCATGATCGCTCTTAGCTGGGTCAACTCCATCCTCTCCATACTTAAGTTGGATGATGTCGCCGGTGGAAGTGCGCACAGTTCCGTCGTACTCGACTCGAAGCTGTTCAAGGGCATTGATGAGGCGTCGCTGCATGTAACCGCTCTGCTGGGTTCTAACGGCTGTGTCTACCAGACCCTCTCTTCCACCCATGGCGTGGAAGAAATACTCGATGGGATCTAAACCACTTTGATAAGACGCATACACAAAGCCTCGAGCCTTGGGAGTGGGGTCTCCAGGTTTGAAGTGTGACAAGGCTCGGTTAACGTAACCGCGCATTATCCGTTTTCCTCTTACAGCCTGTTGACCTACAGAGGCTGCCATCTGACCTATGTTGAGGTTGGATCCTCGCGCTCCTGTTCTGGTCATAATTATGCCAGAATTATCAATCTCAAAGTCTTCGTCTGCAACTTTTCCAGCTTTGTCTCTGGCTTCCGCGAGTTCGTTCATTACGTAGATTTCGAAGGATTCGTTAAGGGTCTGACCGGGCAGCCTTGGCAGTGTGCCGTTTCGGTAATCTTCGATCAGTTTTTCTATGCGTTTCTCAATTATACTCATGTTTCGTTTAATCTTCTTTTTAGCTTCGTCAGAGAGTTCAAGTTCGTCGTAGGAGAAAGTGAAGCCTCGCATACTTATGAAGACCTTCAGAAGTTGAGTTATGCCATTCAGGAACTTCCGTCCAGCTTGGGATCCGTAATCTTTTATTATCCGATGTAGAAGGCTCTCCGATTGTTCAGCCCCGATGGAACGTCTGTCGATGAGACCACACTTCAGAATTCCATCTTTAACAACCACATAGGCGTCATAGGGACATTTCTCGCATAGGCAGGTTGTGCAATTATGGCAGATGGTTGATTTCAAAACGTAGTTCAGGTCCTTCGGAAGGAAGACGCTGAATATCTGTTTTCCAGTCCAAAGAGGCGTGGGCTCTTTGATTGCAGGTTCAGGCAGAGGCCCCTCAAAACCTGAGGCTACAAGTAACCTACAAACCTCTTCTTTGGTTAGAACATTGGATTTTCTGGTGAACATGTAAGCTGCTGTTATGTAATCTCGAATAGCCCCTATGATGGGTCCCCCAAATCTCGGGGAAAGTATCTGGTCTTGAACCTGCATCAGAAGCCGCGCCTCAGTCTGAGCTTCTTCGCCTTGGGGTACGTGAAGGTTCATTTCGTCCCCATCAAAGTCGGCGTTGTAGGGAGGGCAAACACACAGGTGCAATCGGAATGTTTTATGAGGTAGAACTCGAACGTAATGCGCCATTATGGACATTCGGTGAAGTGAGGGCTGCCTGTTAAAGATGGCAATATCGCTGTCCATGAGGTGACGCTCCACAATGAAGCCGGTTTCCAGAGATTCGGCGACTTTTTCTCTTTCAACAACAAACTCTAGTCTAACCCTTTTTCCGTCAGGTCTCACCACGTAGAGGGCGCCGGGGAATTTTTCAGGACCGTTGATGATCAGTTTCCGCATCTCTTCGATGTTCCACAACGTAATCTTTTCAGGCATTGAAAGCCTCATGGCGATGTCCATTGGAACACCAACCTCGTTGATGTCAATGTTGGGGTCGGGTGAAATCACGGTGCGCGCCGAAAAGTCCACTCTCTTTCCGGAGAGGTTACTTCGGAATCGTCCTTCTTTTCCTTTTAGACGCTGAGAGATTGTTTTGAGGGCTCTTCCTGAGCGGTGTCGGGCAGGAGGAATTCCTGAAGCCTCGTTGTTGAAGTATGTTGTAACGTGATACTGAAGCAGTTCAGACAGGTCTTGGATGATAAGCGTTGGGGCGCCTGCCTCCATGTTTTCTCTGAGGCGTTGGTTGATTCGGATGATGTCTACGAGTTTGTGGGTTAAGTCGTCTTCGGATCTGATGCCTGATTCTAAGGTTATTGAGGGGCGCACGTAAACTGGAGGAACAGGGAGAACCTGTAGAATCATCCATTCTGGTCTAGCAGTTGCGGGGCTAAAGCCGAACAACTCAAGGTCTTCATCAGGTATCCGTTCAAGTCTCTCCCGGACCATGCTCTGTGTTAACCGCTGCGCTCCTTCCTCCAAAATCTCGTAAAAACTTGTGGGCTTTGCAAATTCTATTTTTGATTGCTGAGCCCCACAGTAAGGACACTCCTTTTTCTTTGCTTCCTTCACTATTTTTTTGTAAAGATCGCTTGGAACTTCCCCCACCAAATCTTGAGTCTGCCTAATCAAAACCTTAAGTTTTTTAACACGGTTTTCAGGAAGCAGGATGCGCCCGCAGTTTCTGCATGTAGCTTGGAGAAGATTGTGGATTATTTTGGTGAACTCGATGTGGATGATGGGAACCGCTAGTTCTATGTGACCGAAGTGTCCTGGGCACCTTATGGCTGTGTTTCCGCACGTTTTGCATCTTTGTCTGGGCTCAAGAGTTCCTAACCTGCCGTCCATCAGCCCAGAGGTTATTGGAGCTCCATCCTCGTCGTAGGTGTCTGCGGTCTGTATCTCTGCAACGGATTGCCTGCGGATGTCTTGGGGGGAGAAAAGCCCGAAGTAAATTTCGTCTATAATTTTGTGAACAGTATCTTCCATTGACATTATGCTCTCTCCTTCAGTTTTAGGCGGGGAGTTATGCACAGACTCATCATTTCTTGGAGAAGAAGCTTGAAGGCATAGGACACGACTACAGGGGATATCTGGGCTTTATCTTCACAGATTCTGCATGTGTACCTACGCTGCTTAATGTCATAGTAGGCTATGAAACCACAGTTTTCGCACACATACAGAAGATACTTGTCAGATTCTTCCAGCAGCCTGTCACGTAGCACCATGGCGGCGCCGTGACCAATTAAACAGTCTCGTTCCATCTCACCAAACCGTAATCCGCCGCCCCTAGCGCGTCCCTCAGTCGGTTGCCGAGTTAACATTTGAACCTGTCCCCGAGCCCTCGCATGCATCTTGTCCGCAACCATGTGGTGAAGCTTCTGATAGTATACGACACCCATGAAAATGTCGGCAACAAATTTCTCTCCAGAAACGCCGCTGTACAGAATTTCTCTGCCGGTGTTACTGAAGCCTAACTTTACAAGCGCCTCCTTCAACTGCTCCGGACCTTCATTGCTGAAGGGAGTTCCGTCAACCGTTTTGCCTCTTGCTGAGGCAACTTTTCCAGCCATGGATTCAAGGAACTGTCCAATGGTCATTCGTGACGGCATTGCGTGGGGGTTGATTATGAGGTCTGGAGTGATTCCTTTCGGAGAGAAGGGCATGTCCTCCTGTGGAACAATCATTCCTATGACTCCTTTTTGTCCGTGGCGTGAAGCAAATTTGTCTCCCAGTTCGGGTATACGTTGGTCTCGGACTCTGACCTTTACAAGTTTGCTTCCTTCTCCAGTCTCTGTGATGAACACATCGTCCACAACCCCGGTTTCGGCTGGTCGCACGTCAACGGAGGTGTCCCGCATTGTCGGACCTTTAACTTCAAACTCTTTGTATTCTTCCAGAAATCTTGGCGGGCTTGTTCTTCCTATAAGCACATCGCCTCCAGTTACCTCAGATTCTATGCTAACTATGCCGTCAGGTTCTAGAAGGCGGTAGTATTGCTCGCCTCGGTATCCTCTGATTCCCGATTCGGGTAGCAGAAATCTGTCTCTGAGACCGCCGAGGTATTGGCGGCATTCTGCCTCGTAGATTCTGTAGAAGGTTGAGCGCATCAAACCACGCTCGATAGAGGCTTTGTTGAATATGATGGCGTCTTCCATGTTGTAACCTTCAAAGGATAGAATGGCGACAACACAGTTTTGCCCTGAAGGCCTCTCGTTGTATCCTATGATATCCATTGGTTTCGTTTTCACCAAGGGTGTTTGGGGATAGTGGAGAATGTGGGAGCGGGAGTCAACTCTGTTGGGAAAGTTGGTTAGGTTGATTCCTAGGGCTTGTTTGGACATGGCTGCCTCGTAGGAGTTACGGGGTGATTGGTTATGTTCAGGGTATGGTATGATGGAGGCGCAGATTCCGAGAATTGTATAACTAGCAATCTCTAGGTGGGTGTGTTCGGGAGTAATATCGCTGAACTCTAGAGCCACAAATATGTTCTCTTCTTCTTCCGCGTCAATGTATTCCACTATTCCGTGTTTGATGAGGTCTTCCCAGCTCCACTCTTCGGAGCGAATTTTTTCTACATGTTCAGGCTGTAACTTGGACACTCCGTTTTCAACTATTATAAGTGGGCGGCGCACACGTCCCTCATCGCAACTGATGTAAACCTCTTCACTGCCTCCCCCCTGAGTCTTTGAGAAGTAGGCAACATTAACTTCGGTGGAGATCTCCCCTTTCCTACGTTTTCTTCTTATTTCATCAACTAATTTCTGCGGTGAAACGCAATAACCTAGAATGGAACCGTTGACGAAGACCTTGGCGCTTGAAGCTCGCTGCTCTATGTCTGTTTCTTCTATTGGAATTACATCCATCTGATAGAGTTTCTTTTTAGCGCTATCGGGATCAACATATATAGAAGTAGAAGCGGCTAAGGCAAGGTTCTTCACCAAACCACAGTTTGATCCTTCTGGTGTTTCGTTTGGACATAGTCTTCCCCAGTGAGTTGGATGCAAGTCTCGCGCTTCAAAGTTGGGTTGGCTGCGGCTGAGAGGAGACTGTAATCTTCTGAGGTGACTTAAGGTAGAAACCGTGTTTGTTCGATCAAGAAGTTGGGTGATGCCGACGCGTCCTCTGCCCCAGTTGCCTGTTGCGAGGGCGTGCCGATAACGATCGGTGACTATGCCGGGACGGACAGCTGCTGAGATGGTGATAAGCTGTCTTTTGACGCCCATCCGTTCAAGCTGATATTTTATGTCTCGGCATAGGTTTCTGAAGGCTATTCTGAACAGATCGGCGAGGAGAGGACCTGCAAGTTTTAGTCGCTTGTTTTTGAAGTGATCTTTGTCGTCCGGCTGTCTGAGTTCAAGCTTCAGTTCGATGACTCGGCTAGCCATCTCACCGAGGAAAAGCGCTTTTTCTAGGCGGCTTTCTTCGGTTCTGCCGATGTGGGGTAGGAAGTTGCGGTCGATTATGCTTCTGGCTTTTTGGTTGCGATATTCTTCTACTTGTCCGTGTGCGACTCGGTTTCCGATGTACATTATTGCGTCTTCGGTAGTGTCGAATCCTGCGGCTTTTTCGAAGGAGGCTTCAAGTTCGTTCTGTATTAGTGGGTTTGGGGAAACGGTTTCGGCGATTTCCTTGTCTGACTCTATGCCGAGCGCCCGCATCAGAATCACAAATGGGGCTTCTGCGGGTACGCCAGGTATGGAGACGTAGAGTCCGCCGTCAGATTTCATTCGCAGCTGGATTCTTGCTCTGAAGCCTACGGTTGTTGAGAAGATTTTGGCTTGATAGACGGGTTTTGTTCCTCTGGTGTCGATGTCTACGAGAACGCGGTTTGGAGCTAGGTCCTCCATGGCGACTACGACTCGTTCAGAGCCGTTGATTAAAAAGTAGCCGCCGGGATCATGGGGGTCTTCTCCATATTCGATTAGTTCCTCGTCTGTTAGTTGAGAGAGAATGCATAGTTTAGATTTCAGCATGACTGGAAGATCGCCTATGAGAACAAGTTCAGGTTCCTGTTCTCTTTCATCTATAACTGGAGTCATCTCCAGCGCTAGGGGTGCCGCATAGGTTAGGTTGCGGAATCGGGCTTCCATGGGAAAGATTTCGTGTTTTGTTCCGTCGACTTCGGTTTTGTAGGGTCTGCTGATTTTTGATTGCGGATCTATTACCCAGAGTTGACCAAGCTTTATTTTGTAGGGCATCTCCGGGATTTCGATTTCAATTTCGCCTATTTCATCTATGACTTCCTGTAGTCCAGTGTCGATGAACTTGTTAAACGAGTCAAGGTGCTGTCTAACCAGACCTTTCTCTTTGAAAAAAGATTTTTGGAGGAGCAGAAGGTCATCTTGTGAGGTTACCAAATTTTCTTAATTCCTCCCTAATGTACTGTACTGATAAGGGGAGTTCGATCGTTTTATCTCGATTTTTTTCAAACTGGGAGTTTCCTCCGCTGGGTAGGTGCATCCAACCCTAAAAGCCGGGTCTCCTTAATAAGCCTCAATTTTTCTTCCTGAAGCTAACATCGTAAACCAGCGTGCCCACTAATAAATTTTACCGTCACAAATTACTGCTAAGTTGTATGCTAATGGTTTTCTGGACTGTCTAATCCCTAATAAGTTAACAGTATGTGTTTTAAGTAAGAGATTTAAATGATTGGTTGGATACTCCATCCGCATGACTTGACGTTCCCAAACATTATGTGTATAAGTTAGAAAGTGAGAAAAAGTGTTTGACATAATCCAAGCATATAACAAAACAAGAGGCACGGCACTACTAGACCAGCTGAAAGAAAAAAAGCCTCTTTTCCTCTGCGTAATCGGCGTCACTGAAACAGCGAAGATTCAGGGAATATCAGCAGCCGGAGAGAACCCGGAGATAACCGATTACACTCCCCCAGCCGACGTTGAGCTTCTCCACCTCGGAAAATGCAAATGCATACCGGGTGTGCCCGTGACGCCGGATGGGATACCCACCCCCGCCCTCATAACCATGTCAGCCCTGAAGCTGGCAGACATACCGACCCTCGTCGTTAGTGCTGGATTAAAGGTTAAACCGTATGTTCCCTTTGTGGATTTGTGCGGTAGCCCCGGAAGGGACATAAGAACTGGCAGAGCCGTCGACAACGCAGAAGAAGTGCTGAACAGAGCGAAGATTGCTGGAGAAAACCTGTCGAAGATAGTGGACTATCTGGTGATAGGTGAAAGCATCCCCGGCGGCACCACAACAGCCCTAAGTGTCCTGTTGGCTATGGGCGTAGACGCGAAGGGGAAGGTCAGCAGCAGTATGCCGCTTAATCCTCATGAACTCAAAATAAGGACGGTTGAGGAAGGCTTCAAAGCCGCAGGCGTCAAGTTTGGCGACTATGCAGACGACCCAATAAAAGCAGTTTCCACTGTAGGAGACCCAATGCAGCCTGCCCTAGCAGGGCTAGTTCTCGGCGCTGCAGAAAGGGTTCCCGTTATCATAGCGGGGGGAACCCAGATGGCTGCTGTGTTAGCTGTTGTCAAAGCGTTAAACCCAGACATTCTGGATAATGTGGCGGTTGGAACTACGCGGTGGATTATAGCTGACAAAACCGCTGACATGAAAGCGTTAGTTGCCGAAATCGCTGATGTTCCACTGCTCGCTGCAGACATAGATTTTAGCAATTCAAAGTTTGATGGCTTAAGGGCTTATGAAGCGGGAGTGGTGAAAGAGGGAGTTGGATGCGGGGGAGCAGCAATGGCTGCCATGCTGAAAACGAACGGAAAAATAACCAAAATCGTTCTACTCAAAGAAATCGAAAACAACTACAAGCAGCTAGTAGACACAAAATAACGAGCCATTTCAATAACAAGCGGTTTAAACTTAGTTACATCCTCTAATTCTCTTTTTATTGAGCTATTATGTTGAGACGATCCCATTGCATTTCCTAATTTTGAATCAGAGAAAAAAGCGGTACTGACTGTTGTTAACTAATTTTGAGTAAAAGTCAGATCTACGATTCTTCCAGCGTTTCGTATGATGATGTTATTTCAACTGCCTTTTTTAGCATGCCGCCAACTGAGCAGTATTTTTCTTCGGAGAGCTGTATCGCCTTTTTTACTGCCTCTGGATCGATGTTTTGTCCTTTCACTATGTATTTGAGATGAATTTTGGTGAAGACTCTCGGCGGCGGTTCCTCTCTTCTTTCCGCTGTTGCTTCCACATTGTAGCTGCTTATTTTTTGTCTCTTCTTTTTCAGTATTGTCAAAACATGGAAGCTGCTGCAGGCGGCTAAGCTTGCCAAAACATTCTCCATCGGAGATAACGCAGTTTCTTCTCCACCATGAGTTATTGGAGCATCAAATTTTACAGAAAGACCTTTCTCGTTTCTAGCCTCAAGCTGATAATTGGTCTTCCATTCTAAAATCATCTTCTTTTCCGAATGCATATTTACATCATCTACGGTGAACTAGTTTGAATTTCTTTCTTCAATTTTTTAATTATCTTAAGGGTCTCTTCCTCCGAAGGGTGTGTTATAGCGCCGACGAGACATTCTGGCTGACAGCCCGTACACAATACTACACAGGTGTAGGGATTTTTCACGACAGCCCTCTTTTCTCCATCTTTCTCTTCAATATCGAAGACCCGATTGTGGCAGTATTCAAAGCATTTTCCGCAGCCGATACATTTTCCATAGTCAATTATTGGATACCAGGGTATCTTTTTCCGAGGAATTCCCTCATACTTTTTTTCAATCATACTTTTTGCCGCCTTTTGATTTTTGTCAATTGGAAAGACTGAAATATATAGCAATATTTTTCCTTATTTTTGTCATGCTGAGTATGAGCCATTTTTGTGGGCTTCGACTTGTATGCTGACTATTTTTCCCCTCACCACAGGAGAAAGCTCTATCGTGTAGGGTTTTTGAGAAACAACCTTAACGTTCTGGAATCCTGCCTGCGTTATCTTCTCCAAATAGTCACTTTTTTCGAGGGCTCCTGCTACACATCCTGCCCAGGCATCAAAACTGTTTCTGACATTCTCGGGCAATTCTCCTTCGGTGACAAGGTCGGACACCATAAGTCGCCCATTTGGTTTCAGAATGCGGTACGCTTCTTGGAACACCTTCAGCTTGTCTGGAGCCAAGTTGATTACGCAGTTGCTGATGACGACATCCACGCTCTCATCCTCAACAGGCAAGGCTTCTATTTCGCCTAAACGGAACTCAACGTTAGTGTAGCCATGCTTAGAGGCAGTAGCTTTAGCTCTCTCCAGCATCTCCTGTGTAATGTCAACGCCGATCACTTTTCCTGTTGGTCCTACCTTCTTGGATGCCAAAAAGACGTCTATGCCTCCTCCTGAACCGAGGTCTAGGACGGTTTCGCCCTCCTTCAAGCTTGCGAGGGCAACAGGGTTTCCGCAGCCCAAACCCAAAACCGACTCTTCAGGAACACTTTCTATGTCATCCGGAGAGTAGCCAAGTTTCCAAGCGATATACCGTGGAGGAGGACCGCAACTGGATGAGGAGCAGCAGGACGATGAGCAACTTGAACATTCTGTTTTGGCTATCTCACCATACCGCCTTTTCACATTTTCCTTAATTTTCTTGTTTTCCATCCGTAATCACCTTTTTTGTTAATCTTTTTTCCAGAATCCTCTTTGCCCCAATTTCTTGCCCAGATACACTAGACTAAGCATTACCGGAACCTCCCAGAACAAACCCATAGTCGTTCCCAATGCAGCTTGTGAACCTAAGCCGTAGAGGCTGATGGCTGTGGCAATCGCAATCTCGAAGTGGCTGGAAGAGCCGATGATTACAGTTATGATTCCTTCCTTGTATCTGAGTCCAGCAAACTTTGTAATTAGCAAGTTGATGCCTACAATAATGGCGAATCCAAGTAGCAACGGTATTGACACCAAACCTAGTTCCGCCGGATGCTGTATAAGCACATCTCCGTTAAGGGAGAAGAGGACAATCAAAGTTGCTAAGAGGGCAAGAATAGCTACTTTTCCTACTGCAGGACGATACGTTTCGGTGAACCATGTTTCTCCTTTCTCACGTATAATGAATCTTCTTGAAATGTAGCCTGCAACAAGAGGGATTCCTATGAACACAAGCACTGAAAGCAGAAGCATTGTCCTGTTGATTTGGATGTTCTGGAGTCCAGTTAAAAGGGCTACAACAGGTGCATACAGAAACATTATAGTTATAGTGTTCAGGGTGGTGGTTATGACGTTCTGTTCTTGGTTTCCTTTAGCCAGGTATCCCCAAACACACACCATCGCTGTACAAGGGCTGGAACTAAGCAATATTACGGCTACAATTAGTTGATCATTGCCAGCCAAGAAAGAACGAGCCAAAAAGGTGCCGATTAATGGAGCAAATATCCAGTTCGACATTAACGTCAGGATGATGGGCTTTGGGGCTTTCGCCAATTTCTTCAATTCGTTCAATTGAATATTCATAAGTGCGGGATACATCATAAGAAACAAACATACACCAATAGGGATTGATATTCCAGCGATTTGTAGGTTGTCAATCGCGAGACCTAACTGAGGAACAAACTGAGAGAGCAAAAGCCCAACTGCCATACAGATTACAACCCATAAGGCAAGATATTTTTCAAAGAAACTAAGACCAGCATCAGACGTTGTTTCTACCATTTCATTTCGCCTTCTTTTTAGATTCGTCCATAATTCTAGCCGTCGCTGCAAGCTAAACCGCCTGTTGCGTTGATATATTGTTGTGCTTCTGTGGTTGACTTGAATGGACCATAAATAAAGTCATATTGAGGATAGGATTCTTTTGTCGGCTTTGTTTCTGCCTCGAAGATTTCTGGGTTCTTGTTTTCTTTAAATCCGATGTAGGTCTTCAATGTCTTGTCCTCCAGCAACTCTAGAGTCATATAAATGATTTTAGATATATTTATATATTTTGTTTTCATAAACATATTTAAATATGTTTTCCAAAAATATGGTGAAAAGTCATGAACAACACTGAACAAAGGCTAAAGAGACTAACAGAAACGGACTATTGCCAAGCAGACGCCGCCGAATACCGCAACGAACTGCTCCAACTAGCCGAAGAGGTTGCAGACGCAGAAACTGCAAAGAAAAACAGCAGATTCTTCAAGGCTTTATCTGACGAAAAGAGGCTCAGAATAGTAAAACTGCTGAGGGTTAAAGAGATGTGTATATGCGAACTGATGGTATGCCTTGACATGACCCAGCCAAACCTCTCCCATCACATCCAAATACTGGAAAATTGCGGCATCGTCAACCGCACAAAGAAAGGAAAATGGGTCTACTGCTCTCTTGCTGACAGAAAACTTGTAGACAACATGATCAAACTGAAACTACTGTAAAAAACGGCTTCACAACTTTTTCCTAACAAACACAATCATAGCCACAATAGCGACTGCTGACAGGGTGATGCTGTAGGTGGATGCAGCCGATGAGCCGAAGTACTCCCACAAAGTTCCGACCACAGCGTTAGAAACAAAGAATGCTGAACCGACAACTAGATAGTAAATTCCATACGCTGTTCCCCGCAGACCTTTTTCGGCATAATCTGGAATTAACGCTCTCTGAACCGTTTCAACCACCCCCATGTAAGCACCATACATTACAGCAACCAAGAGAGCACCATAACCAGTTGTGGGAAACAGAATCAGCAGGGTGGTGGAAAGAAAAATGCCGTAACCCAAAACCATGACTTTTTCCTTGCCTACCCTGTCAGACAAAACACCTGCAGGAATCGCTATTGCAGTGTGTGTAACGTTAACC
>Ga0307434_1001271_pt1 | contig 13892 bp, 15 predicted proteins | sample SalMarWE160220MG_FD_202156 | JGI IMG/M metagenome (GOLD analysis project Ga0307434, IMG submission 202156) | Salt marsh sediment microbial communities from the Plum Island Ecosystem LTER, Massachusetts, United States - WE1603-220 | ecosystem: Environmental > Aquatic > Marine > Intertidal zone >... | reverse complement strand
CGAACTGGTGTTGGATCTCGAGACGACGTTGAGGCTGTATACGCTGTATGAGTTGAGCTCATGTATGTACCTCTTTTTGGCTATGGTCAGAATCACTTTAAATACTTTTTGCAGAGTTTGTCTAAGAGGACAAAAATTCACTGAGAATTGCTGCGCAAGTGCCATTTCTCAATCCATAATAAGTACTCCTTTTAACTGTTCCTTATTCTCTTTATATCCATTTTGAATTAGCTGTTGAACTGTAGTTTTTGAAAAGTCAAATGTCTTATTTGAAATAGTATTGGCGTCATTCTTTCGTTCCAAACGAGCGACAAAGTCAACGTCTACTATACCCCTCACTAAATCATCATATGTTCCTTGTTTGCCCGTGGAGAAAAAAATACCTTTAGTTTTCTTCTTCAAAATGCCTCGCAGTTCCTCTTCATTTGCACCCTTTTCTTCGGCCAATTTGATTAGAGTTTGCTAATGCCACGAGGTCGGCCATAAAAGATATAGGATGTCATTCTTTTTTCTATTGGTAGTTACCTGGACAGAGACCCTTAAGTTATAGAAGGTAGTTACTATATCCGGAATCCTCGGTTTGAACTACTGGAGTGCTGGAGAAAAAATAAACTAGATACCACTCACTTAACTAACTTCAGGTTTAAATGATGATGGTGCCAGATAAGCCGAAAAAAAGGAGGCCAATCATCTAATTTAATTTCCATTAAATTCTATTATAGCTCCATTGCTAACTCTGGATTCAGCTTCTTCTTTTCCATTTGCTGTCTTGCTAAAAGTGCAGCCACTAACGCTAATGCGCCCCCGGTTATGCTTGCCAGTCCTAACGCCGTGGTACCATAAAATGCACCTGCTATGGTTACACCCAGCGTACTTATGGCCAATCCCCATGGGATTGTATTGCTTATCTTATTCATATCATTGAAAATATGTACTGTAATATATAAACTAGTGGTAAGTCGATATCATAATGCCAACCTACTCTAATTTTCAGTTATTTCTACAAGTTTCTAGTAGTACTATACATAGAAACTAATGAAGAAATGCCAGTACGTGGGCCAGGCATGCTGATAATTCCGAAATGGTGGTCCGTACTGATACTCACATCCAGCCGCTCAAAAGTGCGACAATCACAGCAAATTTCGCAAGCTAAATATCATTACAATGCATGGAATGCTAAAATAATACCTCAGGTATTGGGAGGTATGGAAGCAACGGCGACCATTACTGCAACTCAAGAGATTCCAAACTGGAGAGTTAAAGGAGATTGGTTTGACGTTTGTATGTGTAACATTCCGTGTCCATGTGAGTTTGCACAGACTCCCACCTATGGTGATTGTGATGGTATCTTTGCCTACAATATTAAAAAGGGCAATCATGGCGAAACATGTCTTGACGGTTTGAATGTATTAGCTCCGGGTAGCTTCAAAGGTAATATTTGGGCTGGCGATGGTAAAACAAAAGTGAAGTGGAGTGGTCCATAGTAACTAGCTAACCAGGATAGTTAAGTTATATGCGAGTGCTCTTGAAAAAGTGGAATTAGGCACAATATGAGAACTTCAACCCTAGTTGTCATTTCTATAATAGTATCAATTTCCGTACTGACATGGTTAGTGTCAATATGGCAATACGATGTAATGATGTCATCTATGATGACATTTTATAGTCCATCGGCATTATCATTGTTTGTGGTCATATGGACAGCCGGAATGGCTGCTATGATGTTCCCTGCTATAGTACCAATGATTCTTGTTTACAATCGACTTATTGATACTAGTAATACCAAAAATAATGCTGGTGATGGGAACAGTCAAATAATACACCATAAGAGTAATAATGATCCTAATGATAATGATATTGAAGAAGCTGAGCATGAACGTGGTGCTCTTAATAGTTTGAGATCCAAGTTAAGATCCAAATCATATGACATCATTCTCTTTGTATCAGCATACCTTGCTATCTGGGCCTTAACAGGAATAATCCTACTGGTCGGATGGTCACTTTTGTTAGATACATTACTTTCCCATCTAGGAGAAAATGATGTTCAAGACCAATTTGTGTTAACTAATACTATTTACGGAATTGTACTGATCGTATCAGGAGGATACCAGTTTAGCTCATTAAAAACTAGGTGTCTTGGATATTGTGAATCTCCGCTTAGCTTCTTTATGAGACGATGGCAAAAGGGTAAAGCAGGAGCATTGAAGATGGGGATGTATCATGGTCTTTATTGTCTTGGTTGCTGTTGGCCTTATTTTCTACTCATGGTAGCACTAGGTTGGATGAATGTCATCTGGATGGCATTATTTGCTGCAATCATATTTGCTGAAAAAGTGTGGTCTAGTGGTGGTCTTTGGATCGCAAGGATCGCAGGTATAGGGTTTATAGCATTAGGAATAGTGTCCTCAATTGGGGCTATATCTCTGCCATCTGATTCGATGAGTAGTAGCAGTAGCAGTAACGGTGATGGCGGAATGATGATGCCTATGGATATGTCTTCGTCTTCGCCAGATAGCATGATGTATGTTTCTACGTCTTCACCAGATGATGTCAATATCGACTAGTAATCAGCAAACATGGTGTCCTGTATTCTCATATATTCTATATGCTACCTCTTTGCCTAGAATTGGATTTTATAGAGTAGATCAAAATTTATTATTGCATAAGACATACTGATACTTTCGTGTAGTCTGTCAGAAATTAGGTTGTTAAATTAAATTAAAGCAAAATATCTGCGAGGCTGAAAATATTGCTAACACGTGTGCTGCATCTTTCATATCAATAACAAGATAGATAATCTTTTATCGAAGCGATCGCCTATATTATACGTGGCAAACACGGCCAGCAGACAGAAGGCATCGTGGAAGCTTGAAGGAGACTATTTTGAAGGATGTAATTGCAAATCGATTTGTCCTTGTATCTTTAAGCTAGATCCAACTGAAGGTGACTGTTGGATTACATGTGCATGGCACATTCGAAAAGGTAACTATGAGAATATAAGTCTAGATAACCTCAATGCTGCGGCAATGTTTAATTCGCCTGGGAATATGTTTACAGGACCAAAATGGAAGGCAGCACTATATATTGACGACAAAGCTTCGTCAGAACAGACAGACTCCATTAAAAAGATCTATTCTGGTCAAGCGGGTGGATTTTTTGCTGTAGCTCATGGTTTCATTGGTGAAATGTTAGGTGCAAAGTCTGTTCCAATCGAATTCGAAGTCGATGGAAAACGCAGATCGCTAAACATAAAAGATTCAGTAGAACTTGAGATAGAAGGACTAACGGGAGCAGATCCTAATAAAGAGTCATGTGTAGTTAATCCATCTTTCAGTGTTGTTCCAGGATATGATTTAGAAGTTGCACGTTCAACTAAATACAGTTACAATGATTATGGACTACGATGGGATAATTCTGTTAGGAATGGTTTCTACTGCAGGTTTAGTTATTCCCCATAACAGCTGACTATCCCAATAGAGTTCAAGATCATCTAGCAAAGTTGAACACTTCATGTAGAAATATTACCTTAGTCGAAGCCTAGAAGCCTGACTTCGAGGAGAGGCTTGGAGAACTACTAGATTACACAGTATTTCTTTCGGAATTCTACTTCGGTTAGTTGAGGGTGGTGACTGATTCATCCAATTAGTTACCATAGATGATTTGGCTGATTTAGCCAATATACCATCTAATTCAATAGTATAACCAAGACCAAGAAACCTCAAACTTGGCAGCATACTCCAGCGAGGACGCATGAAACGCCGTGTGTTCAGCTGTTTTTTCTCTAAATATATTTAAACATCCACTAAGAGTACTCAAATATTTGAACAGAGCCTTACTTTGGATAGGAATATGAGAACAGAGCCTTACGAATGGCACGCCCCGCCCGGTACGCCTAACGAATGCTTTTATATCACTTATTTACCCGATGAACTGGTTTTATAAGCTTGGGAAACGTGCAGGATGGAAAATTCAAGGCAGCGGCCACATACAACTCTGCCTCAGGCCATTATACTCCTTTCTGAAAAAAGCATCAGAAAGGAGTCTCAATAATACCGAATTCAGAGTAGGTGACATGGAGAAACTTGAAGACTATTTCCCTGAGAACGATGATGCACAGTTTGACGCAGTAGTATGCGTATTTGCAATTTTCTTTGTAAATGATATGGAATCGCAAATAAAAAAGCTATGGAAGTTTGTAAAATCAAAAGGGGGAAAACTCGCAATTACCACTTGGGGCCCAAGAATGTTTGAACCAGCCTATTCTTATTGGAATAACATTTTGAGGTTAGAGCGTCCAGATTTATATTCTGCATCTAATCCATGGGATAGAATAACGGATATCGACTCAGTACGTAGATTGATACGAAATGGAGTAACACCAATAACGGCAAAGATAGAAGTCTTGGAAGAACATGCAACACAATCTCTAAAGACGCCTGACGATTGGTGGACAGTTGCGCTGGGTTCTGGTCTTAGATGGGCCATAGATCAGTTGGACCCTCCCACATTTCAGAAGATAAGACAAGCCAACATACAATTCGTGAAATAGAATAACATATAAGCGATTGAGACAAATGCAATTTATGCGATCGCTACGAAGGTTTAATCGTTAAAACAATCCAGCACTGTAGCAGTTCAAAATTAAGGTTCTGTGTATACCAGAGTATGACTTAATCTTTTCTAATCCAGTAATGCTAGACCGGTACTTATCGGCTTACAAGGTGGTTTCTTACACACACGTACGTACGTAAGTGTCTCTCAAAGCGTTCTGGCATCGAATCCTTAGCCGCCAAAGAGGGATTACCAATACATGTCGTAGTGTCAGATCTAGCTGATGATAAATCCGTTATTAGTGCATTTCAACGAATCATCTTTAAGGCCGGCAGAATTGACGCTGACTAGTCAACTGTAGTAAATGTTTTAACAAGATTTCTCCTATGAAAACTGATTTATTCAATGATGATGATAGTGCCCTGTGCAGAGATTGTTATATTAATCAAGTTTTTGAACCAACTACTCAAGCCGCTCTTCTTTTTCGTATTAGTTTAGTACCTGCATATGCTAGCTATAGCTTTTTCTATCTGCTACTTAGGGTTTGATGAGGATGGCAGTCGTATTAGATCAATTGCTGGCATTTGGCAAAGATAGTGGCATAGATATAGGGATAGAAGCCAATGCCTCGGACTGTGTGGTTAGGACCGATGTTGGCATGAATACTACACCCGCCGCAACGAAGTTACAGTCTGTAATGGCACTAGAATCTAAATGAACCCCGAGATCGGCTCCATTTAAACTGTCTAATGAAAATGCTCCGCAGCTTGTACCGTCAAACCCGCTGATTGTGAATCCTTTCATTGTTACTTCGGACCCGAAACTAATTTTGATTATGTTGGGTATTCCAAGTACTCCTGATTCTGACTCTACAGGTGCTTTGATTGTTGTAGACTCGGCACCTGAACCTACTAGTGTTATACTCTTACCAATCGTGAGTTGTTCAGTGTATATTCCAGGAAGTACTTTTATAGTATCTCTGGGGCTGGCCGCATCTATTGCAGACTGTATGGTGGGATAATCAGTTGGAACAGTTATCAGAGCTGCCGCTTTAGATTCTTGCAGATCAACGCAAGTAGCTAATAGAATCAATACGAACACTGTTCCAACTATAGAGGTTTGCAAGGGTATCTTCATATTAGCACGCTTCTTGAAATCAAATAATAAGTGATTCGTCGATTTTTGTAGACTCCAAACTTCTTGAATACTTCCATATAGTAATGATCAAAACAAAGTAATCATCCTTATCTATTACAACTGTTATATATGATTACAAGTGTTATGTTTACCATTTGACAGGGTTATTGTAAGTGCTTTGCATTGGGATAATCCTCTCTAAGGATTCAGAAGATTTTCACAGGCAGCATACTCTGACCGATTCCATCAATCCTGGAGATCATTTTCTCTTAAAAAATTTAGCCCACTGCTACACAATAAAAATGAATGAAAATCTTTCTGGATAAGGAGAGGCTGAAGACCCTTTCTAATACAGTACTTTTGGAATTGGAATTGTATTATTGCAACTCTGGTCCGTGATGCTTATACAATACTAGAACCACCTTTCTCCGTTTCCCAACAATGTCGAATATAGCATATTATTTGTGTGTAATTTATGTCCCGTTACCGTTTTGTTAATTGACTTTCTGCAACTTTTAATTGCATTGCCTAACAGGAAAAGTGGTAGACGATCGTCATCTTCTCTTGAGCCTCCATCATCATCCCCATTGCTGTCATTGGTATTATCATTGTCATTCTTATTGCCGTTGGGAAGACCTATTGGCTCTATCCCACCGCCCTGAGGAGGTTGAGGGCGATTTCCTCTCTCGCTACATAGACACTGTCTATGTACTCTACCTACTAACATCCATTCTACTCAGGTGGTTTAAATAGCCTGATATGGTTCTACATACTACTAATACGACAATAAAAGTTGAACATGAACAACAAAAAAACGATAACAGACAACTAAACTCAGTCAGTTGTTTTATCTGTCAGAACGATTACACAAATATCATTACTGATTCTGAATCAGGCGAGGTTGTTTGTAGTAATTGTGGTATAGTTATTACTGAAAAGTCTGAGAATATTAGTAATCCTGAATGGCGTGCATTTACAGCCGAAGAACAAAATAAAAGAGCAAGAACAGGAGCTCCAACTTCTCTAGCTATACACGATCGAGGCCTTGCTACACTAATTTCAAAAACAGGCAGAGACGCAAGTGGACAGAAATTAGATACTACAATGTATTCGGTGTACAAGAGATTAGGAACATGGGATTATAGAATAATTCACGATAATTCGCATAATAGAAATCTATTTCAGGCTTTCTCTCAACTTTATGCATTAAAAGATAAGCTTGGGCTCTCATATACGATAATTGAGAAAACAGCATATATCTATAGGAAAGCAGAAGATAGAGGATTGGTGCGTGGTAGAACAACTTCAGGAATGGTCACTGCAGCAATATATCTCGCATGCAGAGATATTGGAGTACCCAGAACTCTCAAGGAAATAGCTGCAATTAGTAACACCAAACGTAAGCACATAGCACTATGTTGCAGACTACTGATAACCGAGCTTGACCTTAAGGTGCCTATAGCAGACCCCATGAAATGTATTGTCAAAATTGCAAATAAGGCTGAACTGTCGGAGAAAACAACACGACTAGCAATGAATATGATGACAGAAATAATTAAAAGTAAAATATCTGCTGGAAAAAATCCAATGAGTTTCGCAGCAACAGTGCTTTATATTTCATCCCTCAAGGTGGGTGAAAGGTTAACGCAGTTTGATATAGCAAACGCTGCAGGGGTAACAGAAGTAACTATTCGAAATAGAGTCAAGGAATTAAATAATATGGTTAGCAGAACAATTCATTGGAATTAGAAATTAAGTATTCAGTACCATTAGAAAAGATCTATTCACAAATGGAAATAACGTTGCTAACGAGCCAAATAGGCTATCGTTGAAGACGGATTCCCGAAGCATACCGATTTCCATAGCCTCTTAGAATGCTATTATGTGCGAAGCTTTGAATAGAAAATTCGAAGTAAGTCTGTCTTTAATCCCTTCACAGAAGGGATTTGATGATGTGCGTGTGTACCACCAGATTTTTGTGAAACAGGAGCATTGTATCCTATTACGAATAACGAAGGACTAGTCAAAATTCTAAAAGACAGACCTAGAAGAGGTGAAATAGAAATCCATGGCTTTTCTCATTCTGTGGTTAGAGGGTACAGAGGGGAGTTTGGAATCAATACACTGACATCCTGAAACCCCGTTGCATTGAACATGATGGACGCTGCTGCTGCCGCTAACAGAGTTACTCCAAATATTTTTGAGCTAATCATTCTGTAGAAAGAAAATCACATAAATATTTATGTGTACTACTGTGGATACACTCAAAGATTATGTTGAATAACCAAGAAATACGTGCCACATTGGATCGTTACCCATGCGTTTGATTTAGAGAGAGTGCACGAGATTTATCATGATGATGTTGTGGTTGAATTTCCACAGTTTGGCGAACGAATACTAACTAAATTAGTAACTTTCTTAGCTATCGCATTTCTATTCCGCGTAGCAATAAAGGTAAAAAAGAGAGATCACAGTAGATCCCCAACCAATTTTCTTTTTTTGCCTGTTGTCCAAAAATTTTGACGTCAAACAGCAGCAACAGAGACTGATAATAGATTAACAGAAACAAACAAATGGAATGATCATTTAGTCTAACCTACTTACTTTGCATTCCAATAGTACTATGTATCATAGGTCGCTAACACGGGCTAATTAGTGGCCCTGCCAGATGATTTGTTGGTTGGTCACGATTAGAATCGCTATGAGTAAGCAAGGTCAAGATAGCAGTAGAGTAAAAAAGAATGTGACTCCTTTCCCGTCATCATTATTCTCCACCCATATTCTGCCGCCGTGAGCCTCAACAATGTTTTTAGCGATATATAAACCAAGGCCGATGCCTCCAATAGATCTAGAACTATACTTTGTGAACAACTCTGGTAGTACTATGGGGTCAATCCCCACCCCTGTATCTTTTATACTTATGATGACTTCCTTTTTGCTTTGAGGATTAATACCTACTCGAACAGATATGGTCCCATCCCTGGTAAATTTAATAGCATTACTTAACAAATTAGAAACAACCTGGAATATCTTATCTCTATCTGCATTCACATAAATTCTATTTCTATTGTTATTGTAACTATTAGTTTTCCCTTTACCATCAGTTTCAGCTTCAAAAACTAGGTTCAAGTCCTGTCTGTCCTCTGCAACTTGTCTCTTGGAATCAATAGCAAAATCTGATAATGCAGAGAGTATGTCAAATCTCTGTAAGTTGAGGTCAAACTCTTTACTTTCTATCCTTGCAACGTCCAGTATCCCCTGTGCAAGTCTACTCAGTCTTTTTGCATTTTTGGTTATGATATCTAGTATACTTTCTACTTCAGGGTCTAGCACCGTACTCCTACTCCTCAGTTTATCTCGAAGCACATCAGATAAGCTTAGAATGGGCTGGATTGGTGTGCGTAATTCATGTGCTGCTATATTGATGAACTCATCCTTTAAGCGATCTTTCTGTTTTAGTTCTTCGTTTGCTTTCAAAAGCTCCCTTGTTTTGCTTACTATTGTTTGTCTCATATTCTCAAAGCTAGATGATAACTCAGCAAGTTCATCACTACCTCCTTTTTGGGCTTTTATTTTAGTATCAAAGTTGCCTTTGCTGACCTCATTGGTAATATCTCTTAACTTTATTATTGGTCTTGATACACTCCTAGCAAAAATAAATACTAAAGTGATAGAGATGACTAAAATTATCACCGCTATCATGATGAACTGGTTTCTTAGGGTAGTAACGGCCCTAAACGCGTCGTCCGTAGTTACAGCAAGAATCGATGACCAATTATTTCCTTTATAATCTAAAAATCCTGGTTCTTTGGCACCGATGAATATCATTTTTCTGTTCTCACTATTACTATCACTAGCACCATTACTCTCGCTTGGATTTGCTATTATAGTTTCTACCCTATCAGTTGAGTTCCTTAATTTGTCAAATATCATCAAGTCATTTACATTCTTCGTTAAAACTGATTTCTGATCATTATTTGAGTATATAATGCGCCCATCCTCAGATAACAATTCTATATCTACATCACCTGATTTCGATCCTCCAGCTTCGCGCATAATGTTATTTATCTTATTAAGCGGGAACGTAAGTACTAGAACCCCGCTCGTTTGATTGTTCTTGACATCGTAGAGTGGTGCCGAGAAATGGATCACATACTGTTGTAAGTCATTGGAAAATGTGGGGACTTCATCATAATAGATGTCAGCGCCATCAATTACATTTTTGTAAAATGGTTCTTGAGAACTGTTACTGCCCAGACCGAGGCTCCTTGTATCGCCAATCTTCATCCCGTTTTGATCGTATAAGGAAATTGACGCATAGGCTTTATTGGCTGTCTCGATTTTTCTTAGATACTCAACTTTTTCTGCTGTAGTAAAATTGTTACTCTCCGTACTGCTAATTACAACGTTACCCCGGTCAGTAAGGAATTTAAGATCTGCGATACGCTCGAACATCAGTCTAGATAATTTATCCATGGAGCTAAGTGCTTCCTGTTTAAGCTCGTCAGTAATCTCTGTTTCCAAACTGCTTGTAAATGTATTCAATGCAACAACGGAGGGTACGACAATAGATGTCGTAACAAGGGATATCATTATTATGAATAGTTTTGATCTAATTTGCATGGGTTAACTATGACTATTGTTAATACTGGTCATGATTCTGCTACCAACACTATCATTATTACTACTATTACCATCATTCTCATATATGGCATCAACAAATCTGGGATCAATTATTTCGTCAAAATATGGTATTTGCCTGATCTGTCCTCTATCTAACAAATATTTTGCTATAGTGGTTCCTGATCGATATAATGACTTCATATTACTACTAGCTAATGATTTGTTCATCGCTTCGACATTCTCTTCTAGACCCAGAATCTGTATTCCCTCGAATCCATCTCTCACCTCGTCTCGACTCATGTTATAGAAGTCTGAAAGTATCTGGGAAGAATTCTCTTTGTTGTTGTCCAAATATTCCTTACCTTGACTTATTGATTCTATTATTGCTTGGATATCATCTGGCCTACTATCAACAATTTTTGAATTAAAGATCAGGACATCTGTTATGATTCCTACAACGTCTTTAGCTGTAGTGAGTGTATTGTATCCACTCTGGATAGCTGCTAGCTTGGTCGGTCCCCATGTGTGACCTGCCTCAATTTGCTTGTTATTTAAGGCTTTCAATACATCCTGTCCAGGTATGTTCTCAAACTGAACATCCTTTTCATACAGTCCCGCTTTGGCCAAGGCCTGAAGTACAAAGATGTGAGAAAAGGTGTTTAACCCTTCTACGCTAATTTTTTTTCCTTTGAGGTCAGCAATGGTAATATTCTTTGCACCAACGATAGCGTCAGCGGTGCCAGAATAGTCAAATACCCAAACTAGTTTTGAATTTACGCCCTCAGAATTCTGGAAAATGGTATTCGTATATACGCTGGAAAGGCCATCGACCAGACCATTAGCGTATAGCTCCCCTGCCTTTGTCACATTTTCGGTTACCACAAACTCCACTGGCACATTATTTTTCCTGAATTCATCTGCGGCTAGAACAAGTGCAGCATTTCCAACCCAAGGTGAAAAGGCTATTCTAATGGGTCTTGTTGTTGTTGTTGTTGTGGATTGGATGCCTAGGTTTGAGTTCGACGTACTATCAGGCTGCATAAGGAACAGCGATAGTGCGGTTCCAATCCCTACCACGGCCGCAGCAGAAATAAAGACAACGACTTTCAGTTTTTTGGGCTCAATACTCATCTAAGAAGACAATGATAAAATTAAATGTTTGTGTCTGTATATGGAGAGGACTTTCCATTGTACACTTATTCTGGCAATTACACTAAAACCCAAAGCCAGGAATGCTAGCGCGCTAGCATTAGAGAGAACTGCAGAAAACCGGAAAGGAGCTCATTGCAAGTCAAGATATTCTAGGGGGAAAAAGCGACAAAAGCCGAGATTGATGAGAAAGAACTAAGAAAATATCTCGACCAAGTCATTGAGGAAGTCAAGAGAGTTCGATAAATTCGAATTCAGGCTTTCTTGGTGTCCATTTCAGGACTCCTTTTTAGAACTTTGTCATACTGGTCATGCCTGCGAATCCATGCCATCGGATACGGAAATTCATTTTCATCTCGCCCTTTGGGTGTTAGATCCATAAAGCGATATGCTCCCAACAACATCTCTAAACCACGGGCATAAGTGGAATAAGTATGATAAATCTCGCCATTTTCATTCTTAAAAAATACACTGATCCCTGGCGCCTCTCCATACATGGATGGTTCTTCATTGATATACATCCTGGAATTATAGGTCTGATTGCCTTTACCAGAATTAGGAGAAATAGTTACTCCAAAATCGTCGTTGAAGTCGTTATTCAATGATTAGACCCAGGCAAAACCCCAACCCATACGTGTTTTATAAGATTCTAGTTTGTTTATTGGTCCTCTTGAGATTGCTACTAGATTTATATCTCTTTGATTGAGATGTACGTTAAGTCCATTAAAACCATCTGCCATATAAGAACAACTTTGACAACCTTCGTCGCTATTAGGTTCAAACATGAAATGATACACAATTAATTGACTCTTGCCATTAAATAGATCAGAGAGTGAAACATTCCCATTTAAATTGTCAAACTGATAGTCCTTCTCAATTTTTACCCAAGGAAGATTTTGCCTTTCTTGTGTTAGGTGGTCTTTAAGCCTAGTAAATTCCTTTTCCTTGGCTAGTAATGCCTTACGAGCGTCTAACCATTCATTTCTCGATACTATCTTCGAGTTTTTCATAACAAATTGGTATAGTAGTTGTAATTAATAACTATGCAATTGTAGCAAAGGTCAAATGATCTTTGCTAGCTTGTAATGTTTAAGGGTACCAGAAAATCCAATGTCATATGATGATATTATTTCATGGATACCGCTTATAGAATTTAGACCATCCATACGGATCGCTAAGCGATCGTCGTTGGTTCTTCTTCGACAACGGATAGGCCTCCACGTAGGAATTTCTCGATGTCATTCTCTTTTCCGGGCTTTGCTTCCAACCGAACACTACCAATTATCTATTTCATGGCCTCTTCGGGAATTCAATTGGGTGCCTGGGAGTATCTTAAATGGAGACATAGCACAGGCATAAATGATTCTTACTACAGACCTACAGAAAACGACCTTTTAGATGACTACCTAAAGGTAGTGCCTCACTAAACTAGGTCTTAGGAGACATTTCGGGTACTTTCGCACAAGCTGCCTAAGTATGAAAGTGTTTGTTTGCAAGGGTCTTAAAACAGTTTTACAAATCAATCTCTAGAAATAATCGAATTATTATTCCGATAATCTGAAAAGAGTAGACAACACTTTCTACACTTTTACCAATAAAGGATAATAGTATTGGTAATAGTTGATATTCGAAATGAAATGGTCTAAAAAATCATGAGCGCGCGCGTATTTACTCCTAATATAAAGGTAGAACATGTAATATCATTTAGTGATGCGGTATTTGCCTTTGCCATAACTCTTATGGCACTTTCAATCGAAATACCTGAGTTACCCCTAGATCTTAGTCAATCACAACTATTAGACAGGTTATATGATCTATATCCGCAGGTTGAGGATTATATAATTAGTTTTGCAGTTATTGCAGTGTTCTGGATTTCATATCACAGGGTATTCAACCATATTGAAGGTTCACACATCTCAATGGTTTATCTTAATCTGTTATTTTTATTACTAATAACCCTTCTATCATTGACAACCTCCATTGTGGTAAACTACGGGTCGTATCAGATACCATATATCATTTATTGCATAGTAGTAATTATGGCAAGTTCATTACTTGTGTTGATATGGTGGTACGCCACAAAAGATCACAGATTAGTAGACAAAAACATGCATCCATTATTCATAAAAGGCATCTTCCTTGTTCTTCTATCTATACCTATAATTTTCAGTATTTCCATACTTATCTCATTCATTGACTTGGATCTCGCGCAATATTTCTGGTTGGGTATTATTCCAATGAATGTCTTGATCAGATACAAGTATAAACACTAACTAATGAAAATCTAGACCAATTAAGATAAGTCCCCTGACATATTCCTAGTAAGATAATTCCTCATATTCAGATTGAAATGCTTAGTTCTGAAGTACTGTCCTAGCCTCTTTCTGAATTCCGTAAATGACTTGTGATATGTCAATACCAATAGATCATCT
>Ga0307434_1001270_pt1 | contig 13914 bp, 11 predicted proteins | sample SalMarWE160220MG_FD_202156 | JGI IMG/M metagenome (GOLD analysis project Ga0307434, IMG submission 202156) | Salt marsh sediment microbial communities from the Plum Island Ecosystem LTER, Massachusetts, United States - WE1603-220 | ecosystem: Environmental > Aquatic > Marine > Intertidal zone >... | reverse complement strand
ATTGCTGCACCGTTCGGTTCGGACCGTCGAAGACCATCGCAATCACATTATGAGCAAGCTCGGCGTCGATAACTTAGTCGAGCTGGTCAAACAGGTCGCTGTGGTTAGACTGCCTGAGTTCTCAGAAGATGAATAACAGCTAAAAACCACTTCGCAATACCGAAAATCCGGCTATAATTGTTGCCCATATTAATTTCATTTGGACTATTTTGCTCCTGCTTATTCATCTTTGTAGAAAACCACGTAAGTTCAACGTTTTGCAGCCGTTAAAGCTAATAAATTGCCCTAAAATTACGTAGTTTCCACTATAAAATTACGTAGTTTCCACAATTGATTTGCAACACGATAAATTCCTACAATATATGTATTGTGAGGTAGGGCAATCCCAAGAATTGATAATGAAATTTACAATAGCATTAGCAGCACTTAGCCGCTGTGCTATATTGGGTTTCGGAGGAGAGTGACTTGTCTGACGCATGGCCGGTAAATGATTCGCTTTGGCTGGCGCATAGAGGGAGCGGAGCATCTCAGCTACAAGGCCATTCCAAAGCACAATTAGTGTCACTCCGTCTGATCGCTGAAAAACAGTGCTCTTCCGCAAATGTCCCATCCTACCTATCGGAAAGACAGGGACAGCCGAGGCCATATCCACCTATCAACCTCAGATGAACTTTCTACTATTGCTACCAGTGTTGGTGGTGACAAAGAGATCGACTCTCGTAACTGCGATCGCCAATTAAAGCAGACCTGCTCTGTTAGATAGAGCAAAATGTACGCTTTGCTTTTGAATTTCAGCAACAAAGAAGAAAAAAGGTAAATCGAAGGCTGCAGCTTTGATGGCTGGAGCGTGGGCCTCACTTTTACCTTTTGAGTTTGAAGCCATAGAGAGAAAATTTTGTCCGTGCACCGACAGGGACGAAGTCTATACGGGCTAAGCTTATCATTTATTACTCGTGGCTGATTGAAAAGAGCCTCTCGTAGTTTTCATCAAGAAAGCTGTGTGTGACTGTGGCAAAAAGGAATATTTTTTAGCCGACGATATAATAATGATGTGACCAAGGCCTGGTCCGACGTTTATATCGTATATTGTGCGTCACGACCTGGCGGGATACTGGGCCATCGGCCTCGAATATGTTATCCAGGATTCGGCTGGATACATGACGGCACCGAGTCCGCTCAAGGCGGACCAAATTACAGCCGATGAGAGCGATTTTTCTGGGCCTTTTGGCTGAAGACCTAACATCTCCAGAGACCCTGCTCGGTACGTGGCCCAGGTTCAGATAAGCTCAATTTTGGAAAACTCTATATTAAGAGCAGCTATGGATATGATCCGCCATGGCGGAATACTTGATTTCCTGCCGGATAGGAGCAGCCGAACCAGGGCGGAATATAGCAACACCACTGAGTCACAAATGATTTAAAAATCTACGGAATAGGGGTCAGGAGCCAGAAATTAGCATCTATTCTGTCTTCTGACCCCTCGACTGCGCTCGGGACAAGCTTCTGTCTTTGGCGTAAGCCATCTCTAATGGGACTGTGTTCTGCTCTTGGAAGTTACATTTATGTTTTCAATGCAACAGACGAGAACGGGGTGCGCGCAGAGGTTAATAAATGCTCAAAATGTCTAAAAATCCGGCTATTTTAACGCCGAAAGTACAGTCCCTGAACGAACTAACCGGCACGTGGTGGATTGCCAATACAAAGCCGCGATTCGAAAAGGCCTTTGCATGGGATTTGCTTAGTCGCGGTATAGGTTATTTTCTGCCGATGTGGGAAAAGATTACGTTCTCCGGCGGTCGCAAGCGCCATGTCATGGTGCCGTTATTTACTTCGTATGTCTTTTTCTGTGGCACAGAATCCGACCGCTATATCGCAATGACAACGAACCGTCTGTACCAGACGATAGAAGTAGTTGACCAGAACAGCTTAATAGAAGAACTCACGAATATAGAAAAAGCTCTTTTGAGCAAAGCAATTATTGATAATTATTCTCGTTTTCCTGTTGGTGTACGCTGCAGAATAATATCCGGCCCGATGATGGGCACTGAAGGCGTTGTTATTGAAAGAAAAGATGCGAAGGCTCGTATGGTGCTTGAAGTAAAAATCCTTGCCCAGGGTGCTGTAGTAGAAATTGATGCGGACTTACTGGAAACAATAGAGTGAAAGCTGAAAGTTGAAGGTCGCCAGCTCAATATGAAAACCTACCTATGCGTATATCTTGGTTCTGCTTTCCTTGCGTTAGTTATTACGCCGGTTATAATCCGGCTTGCGCGTCGACTCAGTATCATCGCTATTCCAGGTGCTCGGCATATACATTCAAAGCCGATAGCGCGTATCGGAGGCGTGGCAATATTTCTCTCTATGATGTGTCTTACTGTTATCGTGCTATTCGTGTCGAACGTCATTGGAGATGCATTCCATGATATTCTGCCTAAGGTCATTGTGCTGCTTTACGCCACTACGTTTATATTCTTTGTCGGCCTGATTGACGACATTAAGACCAAGGGCCTGAGGGTACGCGTAAAGTTTCTTGCTCAGATGGCCGCCGCTATCGCTATCTGTTCCATCGGCATCCGGATAAATTCGGTGGTTGTTACTAATTGGCTTACCCTCGACTTCGGTTGGTTCTCTTGGCCACTGACAATTTTTTGGATTGTGGGCATTACGAACGCAGTGAATCTCAGCGACGGCCTAGACGGCCTTGCCGCCGGTATCTCAGCGGTGGCCTGTGGAGTGATTGCCATATTTGCCGTCTATAGCGGCCAGGTTGTGATGGCCGTGTTAATGCTTGCTATGCTCGGCAGTTTGACCGGCTTTTTGTTCTTCAACTTCAATCCGGCTAAGATTTTTATGGGCGACTGCGGCAGCATGTTCTTAGGTTTTACAATCGCCTCTTCCAGCGTTCTTTGCTCGATGAAATCTTCGACTTTGGTTGGGCTTGCTTTGCCGGCTTTAGCTTTGGGAATACCGATTTTTGATACCCTGTTTTCTATGCTTCGGCGGTTTCTGGAACGCCGTTCAATGTTCGCTCCCGACCGCAGGCATTTCCATCACAGGCTGATTGATTTGGGCCTTAAGCAACGTCACGTGGTTATTACAATATATGTTCTGACCTTGATTTCAGCAGGGCTGGGAATGTTCATGATGGTCACCCATGATGTTAGTACGCTCGTGGTTTTCTTCTGCGTTTTGTTGCTACTGCTTATTGTATTCCGTGTGGTCGGCTCGGTTCGGCTGAGAGAAAGCATATCCGGATTGAAGAAGAAATATAATATTGCAAGTCAACGTAAGCAGGAGCAGATGGACTTCGAGCAGTCTCAACTTCATTTTCGCAATGCACACACTTACCAGCAGTGGTGGGTTGCGGTCTGCGAAGCTGCGAAGCGAATGGATTTTGCCTGGATTTCTGTGAAGACCGAAGATGAAGATGGAACGGAGCAAACCGAAGTTTGGCGGCCAAACAACTCTCAGCCGGATTTATCAAAGGTGGTTATTATGAATGTTCCGATTCGCAATCACGGCTTATCTGGAGCGATGGAGTTTGAGATAGCGATTTTGGTCAATGGCTCACTCGAATCTGCCGGCCATCGAGCAACGCTATTCAGCAGACTAATCGATGAACACGCCATAATTGGCCCAACGTGAAGTGGAATAAACTCTCCGTCCATTAGAAATAAATGAACTACTGAATGAATATCTTAGGTAGGGAACGCTGTCTTATGATGAATTCAATGCGACAAGCGCATTCCCGCCATGCGGCACCTCATGACCAACCAAAGTTGCACTACTACTATCGGACATAGAAAGGCCAGTTTCGCCGCTGATACGATGAAACTGGTTTCTGGTACAACTATAGCCCTGGCGCTGGGAATTCTGGCCGCACCGCTTTTGACCCGCCTATACGCACCGGAAGCGTTTGGCACGCTGGCGTTGTTCACCTCCATTACCGGTATCCTCGGAGTAGTAGGCTGCATGCGCTATGAGCTTGCCATCATGTTGCCGGAGACAGACGAGGAGGCAGCCAACCTGCTTGGCGTGAGCATAGGTTTTTCAGTCCTGATTTCATTGCTCACTGTGCCGGTTATCTGGTGGGGAAAAGAACCCATTCTGCGCTGGTTGAACGCACCAAGGTTAGCACCATACCTGTGGCTAGTACCTATCCTTGTGTTTATCCACGGTGTGTTTTTAGCCCTTAATTACTGGAATTCCCGCACTCGGCATTTCGGGCGCCTTTCCATCGCGCGCGTGACCAGTTCCGTAGCAACAACGGCCACAAAACTTAGTGCTGGTTACGCCGGATATGCCACCGCCGGCACCATGATCGGAGCAAATGTCGGAGGTCAAGCACTTGCAACCACCGTTTTGGGCGGGCAGATTTGGCGGGATGATGGCAGACTTTTTCGACGGTCTATCCGCTTGCGAGAGATGTTTTTGGGCGTCAAACAGCATAGGAAGTTTCCCATATTCAGTACATGGTCATCTCTTCTCAACACTATATCCATACAACTTCCAGCCCTTCTGATTGCTGTCTTTTTTTCTCCCGTGGTGGTTGGTTTCTATGCCCTTAGCCATCGAATTTTAAGTGTTCCGATGAGCCTTATTGGCAGTGCCATAGGTCAGGTGTTTTTTCAAAGGGCATCTCAAGCGAAAAATGATGGAACACTTCCTTTAGTAGTCGAAAACACCTTCATGCACCTTCTGCTGATAGCAGGCTTGCCGTTTCTTCTTCTTATCATAATCGGTCCTGAAGTCTTTATGGTTGTATTTGGGGCAAGATGGATTGAAGCAGGTGTATTCGCACAAATCCTAGCCCCATGGCTTTTTTTTGTATTCTTGGGATCGCCTATTTCAACATTATACATTGTTCTTGAACGCCAAGAAATTGGGTTGGTTTTCAATATAATCTTGGTTTTATCGCGTGCTGGATCACTTATCATTGGGAGTATCCAAGACAATATTTTCCTTGCTTTAATGCTGTTTTCCGCTTCTGGCACCATTATGTGGGCTTGCTTAATCGTTTATCTAATTTCTTATTCAGGTGTGCGTTTGTCTATATTTGTCAAAACATTAGGTGCGCAATTATTCATTGTGACTATATTTTTATTACCGGTCGTAGTTGCCAAGTGGCTTCTAGATTGGCCTGCGTTGCTCATTTTGGTAACAGGGACATTCGCAACAGTCTTGTACTACGCATATGTCATTTTTCGAGACGATAGAATCAGGTCATTAATAGCACAAATCAGTAAAGGCGGAATATGAACCAGTTTGCGGCAGCACAATTCAATATTAACTTGAAGTGGAATAAAGGTATCAGTTGGTCTTCCTCATCGATACCCTCCATTGAAGTCCGGGCAAAAGGGTTTGCGTTTAAAGATGGTTCACTATTCAGCCAGGATAAACTGGCATCGCTTTTTGCCCGGGCCATAACGGATATCCCGGAAGCCGAGCGTGCGGATATTATCCTTGCCCTCCTTGCAGAACTAAACGGGACCTTTGCCATGGTGCTCAGTGCTAATCAGTGGCTCTTTGCCGCTGTGGATCGGGTGCGCAGCACCCCGCTTTTTTACGGTCTTAAGAACGACGAACTTTATTTAAGCGATGATGCATACTGTGTAAAGCAGCAAATTGAGAACAAAAAGCTGGATCCTTTAAGCGTAAAAGAGTTCATGCTCACCGGTTATGTAACGTGTGCAGACACGCTCTTTGACAAAGTCAAACAACTCCAGGCTGGCGAATGCATGTGGTGTACAACCTCCAACGGCCGCCTGCAGGTTACAACGCACCGGTACTACAGGTGGATACACGGTGAATATTTCGACACGACCGAAGAGGAACTCTACGATGCGATGGGCCGCATGCATCTGCGTGTTTTTGAACGTCTCCTGGAATCAACCAGCAGACGCACCATCGTGGTACCCTTGAGCGGAGGTTTTGACTCAAGATTGATCGTAGCCATGCTAAAGAAAATTGGGGCAGAGAAGGTCATTTGCTTTTCTTACGGAAAACCCTCAAATTGGGAATCGGAAATTAGTAGAAAGGTTGCAGCTAGAGTTGGTTATCGTTGGGAGTTTATTCCATACAGTGATGAAAGATGGTTCCAAGAGTTTCAAAGCAGTGAGAGAAGCCAATACTTTAAGTACGCAGCCAACCTGACGTCTGTTCCGGTTATGACGAACTGGCCTGCTGTTAGGGAATTGAAAAATAAAATGTTAGTGCCGGAAGATTCTATCTTTGTTCCTGGGCACACTGGCGATTTTATTTCCGGTGGACACATTCCTAAACATTGGGAAGGAAAAATCCTATCAAACAAGAACCTTCTCTTGGAAGGGATTTGGAAAAAACACTATAACTTATGGAAAGCTGATCTACCAACCCTTTCGAGGTATTTTGAGGAGAAAAATCTTTTCTCCATTAAGGGAATGTCTTGGAATAATACAGAAAATATGGCCAGTGCATTTGAATGCTGGGAATGGCAGGAACGCCAAGCGAAATTCATTATCAACAGCGTCCGGGTTTACGAATTTTGGGGATATGAGTGGCGGATTCCATTATGGGATAATGAGGTGATGGATTTCTTCAGCAAGGTACCTCTAGAGCTAAGATTCAAGAAAAAGCTGTACACCGATTACTTGTTCACGAAAGTATTTCCTGAATATGACATACCATTCACAGTTCCGACAACTTCTTTTTTTTCAAGAGCAAAAAACAAGCTTTGCAGGATGTTAGGAACATACCACAGCGGAATGCTTTTTGAGAGCTTGTATAAGCTTATCGACATGTCAAATTCGAGCTTCGATCATCCTGTAAATATTAATTCCTATTTTGGCGTGCTCCTTCTTGAAAATATAAAGGAGGCCTTGAGGAAGGAATCACTTATACGCGGTGTGTCGGAAAGAGCGAGTGAATGAAGTTACCTCCAGAAGAATTAATGCATTTGATTAAAGAAAGAAGAAGTGTTCGTATATTCACCGGTGAAAAAATCGCCAAGGATGACGTCTTATCGATAATTGAGGCTGCCACATGGGCGCCAACCGGTTGCAATAATCAGGAATTGAGGTTCCTAGTATTAGATGAAAAGAGCGAACTCGAGGAATTTCTTAAGTTCAAGCCTTTCCTAAAAGGCGTCTCAACAGTTGTGTTGGTATTTTGTGATATGTCTTTGCCGATGAGCCATAAGATGTATTGCGAGTATAAGCACGAAAGACATCTTCCTTATGTGGACACAGGACTTGCCTTGGCGGATATGGTTTTATATGCCAAAGCTAAAGGTATAGACAGTTGTATCGTTAATTTGTCTAAATACCATTTTAGACGAAGTGGAGAAAAAAGAATCACCAAAAGGTTGATAGGCAAGATTAATTGTAGGTTGGGCTTATATGACCGAGTAAAAAATAACTTCGAGTTTTATCTGCGGAATCATTTAAAGTTACCGCACCACTTGGCAATTATGTGTGGTATGGCTTTGGGATTTGCAGAAAAATACCCGGACGTCAACACGTTCAAGCACGGGGGGCGAGGCATAATGAGACAACCGGTGAATCATCATATGATTTCAAAGTAACAACAACTCATACCAAAATACTCACACACATTTCGACAAGCGAAATGGCATGGAGCGGCTGGGATTAAAAGAGATCAGTAAATTTTCTTATTATAAGATACACTGTAGAAAAGAAAGTTTTAATGGGAATTAATATTGCTCTAACAGAAATCAGGTTATCTAGTAATTTAGGCGGTCCATCTATTTTGGTTGCAATCAAAACCGCATTAAACGATGTTTTTCCAGATGCTGAATATACATTATTCGTCCCGTATAGTTACTATGAATCTGACGTTCCATGGGCACCAAAATATGGTGTAAAAATTGCACCTCTTGTTAATGCAAAGCGATTGTTTCCTTCAGCATTACTTAACCGATGCACTGGAGTTTCTATGGGCTCTGCATGCGTCAAGGATGCTATCAGATTGCTGAGACAGGCCGATGTAATTGTTGATATTCGCGGAATTATTTTCGCAGATAATTTGGGAGGAAACTCGTTCCGCAGCCGAATGATCGAAGGTTTCATCTTCTTTGTTAGCCGAATACTGCGAAAACCTGTCATAAAATACACAGCCAGTATGGGGCCATTCAACCATCGATGGAATCGTATTTTTGCAAAAATATGCTTGGGACATTTGACTAAACTTATCCTTGCTCGTGATGAAACCTCGCGTAAACACCTTGAAGATTTAAATATCAAGACACCAACCTTAACTGTTCCAGACACAGCGTTTTTGCTACCATCGTGCGAAAGTGAGGTTTCGAAGCGTTATGCAGAAATACGTAAGAGACATCCATTGGTTGGTCTTTCTGTGAGTTTCCAGGCAAAAAAACGCTCACCAGCGTCTACAGACTACCTTATCATAATGGCAAATTTCGTTCGATACTTGATTGATAAATACGCCATACACATAGTGCTTATTCCCAACGAGCAATCGAAAGGTCTGAATAACGATCATCAAATAGCTGAGGAGATTAGCCGGGAAGTGAGAGATGTGAGGTGTGATGTATTGGATACAGATAATCTTTTAGCACAGGAAATAAAAGGCGTGATTCAACAATGTGAACTGATTGTCGCTGCGCGCTACCATACTATCGTGGCATCACTCTCATTGGGAATTCCTACATTAGCCATTGGTTGGCACCACAAATATGCTGGTGTTCTTGGACTCTTCGGGCAGCAACATCGGATATGCAATATTGAAGAGCTTAACCTTGAGGATTTGGTTAAGAAGTTCAATGACTTGTGGCAGAATCGTGAAGAGGTCGGACAGACAATTGCTGCTTTTATTCCTGATGTAAAAGAGCAAATTATTGCAGGCGCAAGAGCTGTTCGCGAGGTTGTGTCAGTAAAGGCAAAATGAACGAAACAACAGCTTGGTTGCTGAGTGTGGTAGGTATGACTGGAAGCTCAACAGTTACAAGTATGTTTGGTGCTCGGCCACAGTTTATTAAGTCCACGGCATCAGCCGGGCAGAAAATTGGTAGCCAATGAAAACAGTTCTGCTTTTAGCCTATCAATATCCGCCAGCACAAGCTGTATCGGCTCGTCGGTCTGGCTGCATGGCAAAGTATCTCCCTCATTATGGATGGCGTGCCGTGGTAGTGTCGAGGCTTTGGACACCTCAGAATGGGCAATATGATCCAAATTTTGTCCAGAACTTACCTCCAGAGGCTTTGGTTGCAGCAATTCCAGATGGTAATAATCGACGCCCCTTCACAGGTGCTTTCGCAAGGCTGCGGATGTTTGTCCACCCATCCACGAATCCGCATAGATGGACACACAAAGCGCTCCAGATACTTCCTCAAATTGTTGGTCAATACAAACCAGATGCAATATGGGCTACATGCCCACCACATGCGACACATTACTTAGCTAACCATCTGTCAAGAGCACTTAGAATTCCGTGGATTGCAGACTTTCGTGACGTTATAGGTCAGAGCGGTAGCGTTGAGAGATTTCACAATCGTTTTCTAAATTTGAGGATTTTGCCCGCGGAGAAGCGACTTATCAAGAGTGCATCAGCTATTACCACAGTGTCAGAAGGGCTTGCGGGCATTTTGGAAGCCAGATATCACCGAGAGATCGATGTTGTTCCAAATGGCTTCGATCCAGATGATTATTCACAGAATGTCCTAAATTTGTGCGATAAGTTTATTATTGCGTACTTTGGGTCTGTTTACACATATCGTGATCCTCGCCCGCTTTTTGCAGCACTTGACCTACTACAAGACAATCGTGAAATACAGTTGGAAGACATTAGGGTAAGATTCTATGGTCAAAACTCTGAAAATATTAGTACATTAGCCAGAAATTACCACTGCAGTCGAATAGTTGAATGCCATGCGCCTATCCCACATTCGGAAGTGGCACGTTGCCAACAGGAGGCTTCCGTACTCTTGGTATTGAGTTGTCCACGGGGAGAAGGAATTCTGACTGGCAAAGTGTTCGAGTACTTGGGTGCCCGCAGACCAATTATGTGCATACCAACCGATCGGGCTATTTATGCGTTGCTGAGGGAAACAAAAGCCGGAGTCAGTTGTTCAACTGTGGACGAGGTTACTGCACAACTTATGAAGTGGTACCGGGAGTGGAAATCTACTGGGACAGTCATTTGCCATAGCAAGGAGGAAATCATACAGAAGTATTCCCGAAGAAGACAGGCTGAGCAGTTAGCACAACTATTGGACAGTGTGGCTCTTTCGCCCACGCGAGTCGGTGCATGCGTTGCGGAATTTACGTAATACCTGAGATCCATTCATACCAAAATGTCCAGGGTTTCAAAGTAATCTAATGAGCGAAAAAATCTGAAATCGAACGTCACATAAAATGTTGGAAATTAAAGCCAACTCCATAGCGAGCACAAAGATAGTATATATGCTGGCCGCTCTGCCTATTATCGACGTCATCATTGGACAGATACACGGCCTATTGGCGCCCAGGATAGGGCCTCTTAGCCTTGCCCAAGTATATCACGGAGCGATACTAGACGAATGGGAATTAGTTGTCCAGCTTTTAAAATCATGGGTACATCCCGTAAAATATTGAAGATCCCTTTTGTCCTCACAAGAAACGGATTTCTACGCTGTTTTAACCTGGCTTATATCTGTTTTGTTTTGCCTTTTATAATGAAGTTTTTACCGATTGGTTTAAGACTTTACCCATGGATTAAAAGAATAATACAGAAGTATTTTTCCGCAGACAAAAAGATATCGTATTGGCGACAGAATAAGGAGAAATTACTAAGAAACGGAGAGACAGGTTACAGGACAAGAGTAGAGAGTCTGGGGTTAGATTGGCTAAAACTCCAATCACTAACAAATGTCAATTCACAATTATACAAAATCGTGATTGGTGAAATGGACCAAGATGGGTTTCTGTTATCGAAGATTGGAGTAATCCCTAATGTACCAAGTATCTCCGAGAAGCAGTTCTTGGCAAGAAAGCGATTTGACCTGCGAATGGTAGCTATAAATGGATATGTTTGTGTGGAAAAGCAATATAAAGGTGACAAGTTTTCCTTTGTGAATGAGATAGAAGCACTTCATAATCTTGGGCTTGCCGGCTGTAATGTGCCTGCCATAATGGATGTTGATTTCGATAATCTAACGCTAACTTTATCGTACATCTTGGGCTTTGTCCTCCGTGAAGAATTAGCTAAAAAGGGTGCTGTTTTGCGCGACCGTGACGTAAATAGTAGCTCCGCATTTACGAGTATTGACCAAAAACAAAAACGCCTTAAGCGTATCCAAGAAGGCAAGCGTGTTTTGTATGAGGTGATTGACTCCCAATTTGTGGAAAGTCTCTTTGCCGAACTGAACAAGATTCACGCATCACGTTTCATATGGAATGATATTAAATATGGCAACATTATAATTGAGAAGAGGTCTCGTAAACCGTACTTAGTTGATTTTGACTGGGCCGGTCATTATCCCAGATTAGGAAATAATGCGTTTAGGATCCTACGTGACCGAGATATAGAAAAATTCAATTTGCATTTTGGCACAGAAAAATTGACCCACAAAAGAATGAGACAGAGAATTAAACACCTCAAGTGTAACAAGATTTATGCACCAGTCTATTTTGGCAGTAGTCTGAGCTTTGGCAACACTTGGAATACCGATGTGGGATATGGCCGTTGGCATTATATTCTCAAACACAACCTACCAGTTTTGTCGGGAAAACGCATCTTAGACTTGGGATGCAATAACGCTTTTAATTCAATTCAAATGCTACGCAGCGGGGCCCGAGAAGTGATAGGGATAGAGTTAAATAGTGAAGTCATTTCACAGGGAAACTTTGTTAAGGAAGGATTTGAGTGGGTCGACAATAAGAAATACAAGTTCAAATATATTCAGGCAAATATGAAAGAACTCCCACAGATGAATTTGGGCAACTTTGATATTGTGTTGGCACTATGTTCAATATACTATCTTGACGATTACTCCATGGCCAATCTGGTAAAGTATATAAGCACGATAACGAACACATTTGTGCTTCAATGTAACACGGCCACAAATATAGATCGAAGCAACCAGCATACATATGAGAAAGCATCTGTAGAATATACCTTGAATGTGCTTAGGTCTAATGGATTTCCAGTTACTCAAGCTGTTGCTCCTTACAAATATAGCCGCCCATTGGTAATAGGTAGAAAAAAGGAATAGATACTTTCTTAAACAAAATTCTTTCTGGTTTTCTTCATCCACTCATTTATGTCGTTTCGCAATTTTTCAATACATCTGTTGACGGCAAATCTGATAGCTCAAAGTCACCTCATTAGAATAAGCGTACAAAAACAAGAGGCTTAAGAAGGTCAGCCCAATATTAGTAAACTTGGTTGGAGTTCAATAAATCCTATGGCTTCATTAGGGGGAGCATATCGCTATCATTTATGTGCAGAATCGCGCAGTTATACTTCTTTGCACGGTTTACGATTAGTGCACTTTTTTGCACTTATTCCACTTTTTGATGTTGTACTGGGACAGATACACGGCCTATTGGCGCCCAGGATAGGGCCTCTTAGCCTTGCCCAAGTATATCACGGAGCGATGTTGTTGGTCATAATAGCAATCTTGCTTGGACGATTGAGAAGTTTTCCCCGTAAATACCAATTCGTGCTTGTTTCGTGTCTATGTTTTGCAGGCGTGGTGATATTATCTCATATTTGTTACTGGCTCGAAGAAGGGGTCTCCTTGGAAAACCTGGTAGCTATAGGACAAATAATGTATTGGTTAGCATTATGGTCAGCGGTTTTTGTCATTTGCCGTAGTGAGCATGACTGCCGGATTGTGCTAACTGGGATTGTTCTTGCTGGAATCTACGCATCGTTTTCGGTACTTTACTTTTGCATCACCGAAGGGGGAGAATCTACCGGTTACGCGGATGTAACCTCCAGCTTCGGCGGGTGGGTCACAGCTAAGGGCTTGACAGGGCCACTGGTGACTTCGGCCTTAGCTGCTCTGTGGCTTTGGAGGGAGAAGTTTCGGACAATTGGAACACTCGCTTTTTCCTTATGTCTTTTCGGTCTTATATTTACGTACCAGCGAGCAGGCCAAGTCGCCATTGTTGCAGCTTCACTATGGCTTCTGCTTTGGTACATTCTGTTCGCAAGAAAATCCGGGAATTCTACATGGGCGATTAAACCGGCTGTTTGGGTTACCTTGGCAGCAATCTTAATAGTAGCAGTAGTCGGGACAGCGGGATTTGCGAAACGATGGGAAGATATCCACGACCCCGAAAAAGCTGGCTCTGGCCGAGTCACATATTGGTCGGTTGCATCCAATGCCTTCACAAAGCTCGACATGGCTTATCAACTGACAGGGGTAGGATATACGGGTATGCGAGATACGATGGAAAAGAGGCATGGGAGGCGACTTCATACCCATAGTGACTGGTTTGACATTCTTCTAACGCTCGGTGTTTTTGGGGTGGTAGGCTGGATAATTCTGAATTTGGCAATTGTAAGAACTATTCTTTTCTGTGCCTCACATTCCGCGGAATTTGCGATTGGCATGGCCATTTTTCTTGTCATGCTTCTCGAGAGTTTCTTTACAGGTCAAATGTTTGCTCCCCATACGATGACGTTTTATTTGGTCACAATAACCTGCATTGGTCTCAGTGCAAAACAGTATCTAAGTTTGAATAGTTCAGAAACAAACTTCTCACAATAACAATAAAAGAATTTGGCCAGGTGGACCGTGGTTCATCTGTAGGAAATTGGAGGAGATGGAAGGTAAACGCTACATAATTATCCATTTCTGGCCCACTTATGGCGGTTTCCACAAGCGAATCGAAATGCTAATTGATGTGCTCCGGAAAAAGAGTACTGTTGAAAGAATCAAAACGCCAGTAGCTTTTGTACGATTCTTGA
>Ga0307434_1001268_pt1 | contig 13926 bp, 23 predicted proteins | sample SalMarWE160220MG_FD_202156 | JGI IMG/M metagenome (GOLD analysis project Ga0307434, IMG submission 202156) | Salt marsh sediment microbial communities from the Plum Island Ecosystem LTER, Massachusetts, United States - WE1603-220 | ecosystem: Environmental > Aquatic > Marine > Intertidal zone >... | reverse complement strand
GCCACCGGAATTGCCTGGATTTATGGCTGCATCGGTCTGAATAAAAAACTGGTAATCGGAAATTCCAATTCTGGTCCTTGCCAGCGCTGAAACAATGCCACTGGTCACCGTTTGCCCTACACCGAAGGGGTTACCGATTGCTAGTACTAAATCTCCTACTTCTAAATTGTCTGAGTCTTCAATGTCAACGAATGGAAATGTTGAGTTGCCACTATCAACGGCAAGCGACTCATCAATTTTGAGAACGGCCAGATCCGTTTGTTCATCCTTAAGAAGAATCTGTGCGGTAAATTCCCGTTTGTCCGCCAGGGCCACCTTGATATCACCATCTGAAGCCCCCTTTATCACGTGAAAATTGGTGACAATGACACCGTCGGATTGGACAATGACACCAGAGCCAAGAGAGCTTTGCACACGCTCCCTTGGAATGCCAAATTCATCACCAAAAAACCGGCGGAAAAATGGATCATTAAAGAAAGGAGACAGCTGGCTCTGGCGCACTTTACGCCTGACGTAAACATTGACCACCGCTGGAGCTACGCGTTTGACGATCGGCGAATACGAATGAATTACGTCAATGTTATTTCTCGGGACGATCCGATCAGGTTCCCTGCCCTCGCTGAGCCCAATTAAAAACAGGGTCGGAACCAGCGCCAGAACTGCCGGCAAGGACCGGAAGACAACCGAACGGCGGTTCAGAAATTCCTTGTAAGTTTCCCGATTGGCAATCCGTTCATTCCTCATGTGGCGGCCTCAGAATTTTCTGATTTTAACATGAACTAGAACAATTTTAACTTTCAAAATAATCTTCCAACAGATCGAGTCAATGGCCGAAAATTTCAAATGATTATGTCAGACCAACTCATGAAATAGATCAAAAAATTTCTTGATATGCAAAAAGAGCGGCACAATGACCACTCTTTGAAATTCCTGCGATAATCCCGAAATTTAAACCCCAGACAACTGCTTAAGCCGTCGCTTCCGCGGTTCTTCTTTCCTCTTCAATTTCCTGAGTCGGACCAGAATCCACCCCCTTGGCGGTTTCATCCCGATCGACCAACTCAATCACCGCTACAGGCGCCGAGTCGCCGAATCTATAACCAGCCTTCAATACCCTTGTATAACCGCCATTTCGCCCAGCGTAACGCGGCCCCAGGGTATCAAAAAGCTTCTTCACCATGGCTTCGTCACGAATTTTCGATACGGCCAACCGCCTGGAACCAAGATCCCCCTTTTTGGCGAGTGTAATCAGACGATCAATAACACGTCTTAATTCCCTGGCTTTTGGCAGAGTGGTTGTAATCTGCTCGTGTTTGATCAGAGAGGAAGCCATATTGGCGAATAAAGACTTTCGATGGCTTGGTGTCCGATTAAGCCTTCTATAGCCTTTTCCGTGACGCATAATCTGCTCCTATCGAGAATTACGACTTTGAGTCGTCGAATATAAATAACCTTAATAATGTTCTTCAAACCGCTTGGCCAGATCTTCAATATTTTCTGGCGGCCAGTTTGGCACTTCCATGCCAAGATGCAGCCCCATACCTGCCAGAACTTCCTTGATCTCATTAAGCGATTTCCGCCCGAAATTCGGTGTTCTCAACATTTCCGCTTCTGTTTTCTGAATCAGATCACCTATATAGACGATATTATCATTCTTCAGACAATTCGCCGATCGAACAGAGAGTTCAAGTTCGTCAACTTTTTTCAGAAGCGCCGCGTTAAACTCCAACTCGGGAATTCTTTCCTCGACCGTCGGCTTCTCCGGTTCTTCGAAATTGACGAAAATTGAAAGTTGATCCTGTAAAATTCTAGCTCCCAGGGCAATCGTGTCTTCAGGCGTCACAGAACCGTCTGTTTCTATTTGCATCGTCAGTTTATCATAATCAAGGATCTGACCTTCCCTGGTATTTTCAACGCGATAAGATACCTTTTTTACCGGGCTGTACAGACTGTCTACAGGTATCAGTCCGATAGGCGCGTCATCGGGACGATTTTTGTCAGCGGGGACATAACCTTTCCCAACATCGGCCGTGAACTCCATACGAATGGAAACGCCATCATCCAGGGTGCAGATTGGAAGTTCAGGATTAAGGACTTCGACATCTGCGCCGGTCTCAATGTCCCCGGCAGTTGCAACACCGGGGCCCTCTTTTCGTAAAACCATCCGTTTTTGTCCTTCGCTGTGGACCCGCAAAGCGATGGCTTTGATATTTAGTACGATATCCGTGACGTCCTCTCTCACCCCGGCAATGGATGAAAATTCGTGTAAAACGCCATCAATATGGACCGATGTGATTGCCGATCCCTGGAGCGATGATAACAGCACACGGCGCAAGGCATTGCCCAAAGTCATGCCAAACCCGCGCTCAAGCGGTTCCGCCACGATAGTCGCCACTCTTGATTCGTCACGACCTGTCATAATATCCAACTTGGTCGGTTTAATGAGATCTTGCCAGTTTTTCTGAAGCACTTTCGTACCCTCTTCAATTCGTATTTGGAAATTCCGCCTCTTCGGCATTTTGTTTCTGCCTAGAGAGAATTCAATTAGGATCCACTTCAGGCCGGTTCAGACACGCCGCCGTTTTCTGGGTCTGCACCCATTGTGGGGAATCGATGTCACATCTCGGATTGTTGTGATTTGAAAACCAGTGGACTGCAATGCCCGCAAGGCCGACTCACGACCCGAACCGGGTCCGCGAACTTCGACCTCCAAAGTTTTCATTCCATGTTCTTGTGCTTTTTTTCCTGCATCTTCGGCGGCAACCTGCGCCGCATAGGGTGTTGATTTGCGTGATCCGCTAAATCCCATCGACCCTGCTGACGACCAGGATATTGCATTGCCTTGCGCATCGGTGATTGTAATCATCGTGTTATTGAATGTGGCATTCACATGAGCCACGCCGGATGATATATTTTTCCTTTCGCGACGGCGAACTTTCGTACGATCTTTGGCCATTATTTATTATCTCGATTTTATATGTCTGAATTATCAGCAATCAGAATTTTGATGCGCCGTTAAACGGCAGAGACGACGCTTTTTGATCCCAGACGGATCAAATTTAGCCGTTAATTATTTCTTCTTACCAGCAATAGGTTTGGCTGGTCCCTTTCGCGTTCGGGCGTTGGTATGGGTACGCTGACCATTAGCAGGAAGCCCGCGCCGGTGACGCAATCCACGATAGCTACCCAAATCCATCAATCTCTTTATGTTCATGGACACCTCACGTCTCAAATCACCTTCAACCACATATTCGCCGTCAATCATTTCCCTGATTTGAATAACTTCGGAATCTGAAAGTTCGTTAACCCGACGTTCTGGAGGGATATTAACTTTCTCACAAATTGTCTTGGCATGCGATGAGCCAATACCATGAATATAGGTCAAGGCTATTTCAACACGCTTGTTCGTAGGTATATTTACTCCGGCTATTCGTGCCACGATTTTCTCTCCTTAAGTTGCCATTCGCGTTTTCAACCTAACCGCGTTCTGACAATCCATTGCCAAATGACAAACTGAATATTCTGGCGCCATGATGCCCTGTCCGACACCTGCACCCAAAACTCAATTGACGTTTTATCATTGTGTGTTCAGACCCCTGATTGGGTGAAAATGCATAAATTACCCTTATTATTCAGGTACAAAGGTCCAAATACACACGAAACCGGCCGGCGGCGGCCCAACCTCCGGAACCGATTTATAGCTCTTCAAACAATTGGATGAGTATATCTAGCTAACTTTGCTGGATGTCGTCAACATCCCAACTTGAATAAAAAGCAATTTCAAGCCTCTATTTGCGTTAATACCTCCTGAATATGGCTGGCAATCTCGTCAATTTCATGCATTCCATCAATAGAATGTAAATTTCCTTTGCAAAAATAATATCCAATCAGCGGTGACGTATCCCGATAATAATTGAGCAGCCGATTTCTTACGGTTTCCTCATTGTCGTCAGAACGTTTTATAAATTCATCCCCGCCACAGATATCACATTTTCCCGCAATTTTTGTGGGACGAAATGTGTTGTGATAGCTGCGACCGCAATTGGAGCAGGTAAACCGGCCTGATATCCGGTCGATAAGAACACTATCATTAACTTTCAATTCTATAACGGCGGTCAGAGATTTGTTTTGATCCTGCAACAGTTTGTCCAGCGCTGCCGCTTGTTGCAAAGTGCGGGGAAAACCATCCAGAATAAAGCCTTTTTTACAATCTTGCTTGCCGATGCGGTTCGCTACTATGGCAATAACGATTTCATCTGGAACCAGATCTCCGCGCTCTATAACAGCTTTCGCTTTCTGTCCCACAGCGCTACCCCGACGGACCGCCGCTCTCAACATCTCACCAGTCGACAGCTGGACAATATCAAACTTCTCTTCGATCCTTTTGGCTTGTGTCCCTTTACCGGCACCAGGAGGACCGAGGATAATCAAATTCATCGACGTCGGCTCCCCCGTAACTTGGACTTCTTGATCAGGCCTTCATACTGATGTGCAAGCAGATGACTTTGGATTTGACCCACTGTGTCCATGGTCACACTCACAACGATAAGCAGAGACGTGCCACCAAAGTAAAACGGGACCGCAGCATAGGAAATCAGAATTTCAGGTAGAATACAGACCAGGGCCAGATAAGCCGCGCCGACGACGGTTATTCTGGTGAGCACATAATCAATATATTCTGCCGTCTTCGCCCCCGGGCGGATACCGGGAATAAAACCACCGTATTTTTTCAGATTGTCCGCCGTCTCCTCGGGATTGAACACAATCGCCGTGTAGAAAAACGCAAAGAATACGATGAGAGCAACAAATATCAGCAGATAGAGTGGTTGGCCCCGTCCAAGAAGCGCCGTGATACTGGTCAGCCAATCCGGTCCACCCTGAGAGAAATTGGCTACCGTTATCGGCAACAGCAACAGTGACGTCGCAAATATCGGCGGAATCACGCCGGAAGTATTTAGTTTCAGCGGCAAGTGTGAAGATTGCCCATCCATCATCCTATTGCCCATCTGCCGCTTCGGATATTGAATGAGAAGCCTCCTTTGTGCTCGTTCCATGAAGACAATAAATGCAATCACGACAATGGACATCATCAGTAACCCGACTAGCAGAGGCGCAGATAGAGCCCCTTGTCGACTTAATTCCAACGTCCCAACCAGAGCAGCGGGTAGTTCAGCAACAATACCCGAGAAAATTATAAGTGAAATTCCATTGCCGACACCGCGGGCCGTAATTTGCTCACCCAACCACATCAGAAAAACGGTTCCACCAACCAGCGTAATGACCGTTGTGAACCGGAAAAACCAGCCACCGTCGGGAACCACTCCAGACGCACTTTCAAGGCCAACTGCAATGCCATAGGCTTGTAATGCGGCGAGAATAACTGTTCCATAGCGGGTATACTGATTGATCTGCTTGCGCCCCTGCTCACCTTCTTTCTTCAATTGTTCCAGATGCGGCGACACCGTCGTCAGAAGCTGTATGATAATAGATGCCGAGATATATGGCATTATATTCAATGCGAAAATCGCCATTCTTCCAACCGCGCCACCCGAGAACATATTGAACAGTCCTAGAATTCCGGATTGCTGCTGTTCAATCAACTCACGGAGAGCCGAGGGATCTATCCCCGGAATCGGAATATAAGTCCCAAGCCTGTAGATAAGCAATGCGCCCAGAGTAAACCAAATCCTTTTTTTCAGCTCTTCAGCTTTTGCGAAGGCGGAAAAATTCAGATTGGCTGCTAGCTGTTCCGCGGCTGATGCCATTTAATTTCTCTCCAAACCTCTGATCTTTACCCCATTTTTAATTGTCATCTCGAGATAGGGACTCTGCGCTTTTATTGCAACAAAATTGGGCAACGAGTTACCCGTCTTCGGATGTTGCCTGATCGCCGTTCTTTCTGTTTTTGTTAGGCTTTTCCGGCTTCAATTCAATTATATCAATGGTGCCTCCAGCTCCTTCTACGGCTTTTCTGGCCCCGCTGGATACACCATTGACTTCCAGACTTATTTTTGCTTTCAGCTCGCCATTGCCGAGAATTCGCACACCGTCAAGAGAACGGCGCAAAATGCCGGCAGCTTTCAGTGTGTCTACATTAATTGGCGAATTTGCGTCGAGCAGCCCGGCATCAATGGCATATTGAATACGCGAAATATTAACTTCATTGAATTTTTTGCTAAAAATATTATTGAAACCACGTTTAGGCAAACGCCTGTGAATTGCCATTTGACCGCCTTCAAAGCCTTTTAAAGCAACTCCAGATCGTGATTTCTGACCTTTCATGCCGCGTCCCGCGGTTTTGCCCTTGCCAGAAGCTGCCCCTCGGCCAACGCGCTTTCTCTTTTTGACCGCACCGGGATTATCTCTAAGTTCGTTGAGCCGCATGGCTATCATTCCTGTTTCTATTCCAATTGTGGTTCTTACAGATACCCCTGAAACCGGGTTTATTCGTCAATGACCCGCACCAGGTGCTGAACCTTACTTATCATTCCACGGACTTCCGGGGTATCGGGCAAAATTCGTTTGCGGTGCATTTTGTTCAATCCCAGACCCACCAGGGTCGCTCTCTGATCGCGGGGACGTCGCACTGCGCTGCCTGTTTGCTCGACTACAACCGTCTTGTCAGCTTTTCCCTTGGCCATTACCATCGTCTCCACAAATACAAAGTTCCTCGTCCTTAAGCTTCGGCTGACGCAGCGACTTCACCAGCCGAATCCCGGCGACGCGCCACAATTTCACTTACTTTCTTGCCCCGGCGCGCCGCAACGCCTCGTGGGCTGTCTTCACTTTGCAGGGCTGAAAATGTTGCACGAACCATGTTGTAGGGATTGGAACTTCCGAGCGATTTTGCAACGACGTCCTGAATGCCCAACGTCTCAAATACAGCACGCATCGGACCACCAGCAATAATACCTGTACCAGGTGGGGCAGCCCGTAACAGGACACGTCCAGCACCGTGGCGGCCACTTACGTCATGATGAAGCGTTCTGCCTTCGCGAAGCGGGATCTTAATCAAATTCCTTTTAGCCGCATCAGTTGCTTTTCGAATGGCCTCTGGCACCTCACGTGCTTTACCATGTCCGAAGCCGACACGACCTTTCTGATCACCGACGACAACGAGTGCTGCAAAGCCGAATCGCCGCCCCCCTTTAACAACCTTGGCAACCCGATTGATATGGACCAGTTTGTCAACAAATTCACTGTCGCGCTCTTCCCGATCACGACCTCTTTCTCTTCCTTGTCCTCTCGACGGTGCTCGTCCCACGTCAAAAATCCCTTCTTTGAATTTGGTTAAACAACTGATACCTTCAGTCTTAAAACTTTAATCCCACTTCTCTTGCACCTTCGGCAAGCGACTTCACCCGGCCATGAAACAGATAAGATCCCCTGTCAAAAACAACATTATTGACACCGGCTTCCAACGCCCGGTGCGCGACAAGCTTGCCAACTTCCTTGGCGGCACCGGTATCTGAACCTTTTGTTAGCTTATTCCGCAATTCCTTATCCAGACTGGAAGCGGAAGCTATGGTTCGACCATTGTTATCATCAATAACTTGCGCGTATATATTCTTTAAAGACCGGTGCACAGACAACCGTGCTCTGTTATCGCCAACCTTCCGCAATTTCCTGCGCATCCTGTATTTTCTGCGCTTCTCTTTAATGTTTGCTGCAACCATCTGGAAAATCCTACTTCTTCTTACCTTCCTTACGGAAAATATATTCATCGCCATACCTGATACCTTTACCTTTATAGGGTTCAGGTGGACGATAGCTCCGTATCTCGGCCGCAACCTGGCCAACCCTTTGCTTGTCAATTCCGCTCACAACAATCTCAGTCGGTCGCGGACACTCCACGGTGATACCCTCAGGCACCGGATAAACGACATCATGACTGAGGCCAACCTGTATCTGCAAATTTTTTCCTTGCAGCGCAGCCCGGTATCCAACACCGCTTATTTCAAGAGATTTCTTGAAACCGTCGGTCACGCCCGTCATTAAATTCTGGACCAATGTTCGAGACATTCCCCACATAGAGCGGGCCCTTTTAGTGTCATTGATCGGCTCAACGACGATCGCATCATCATTTTTCGAAACACGAACATCATCCAGCAACAATATTGACAGTTCGCCTTGAGGTCCCTTGACCCTCACCTCCTGGCCACTAACCGTCGCTTCGACATTGCTCGGAATCGGTATTGGCTTTTTTCCGATCCGTGACATGGTGTTTACCTCTCTAACATTTCTGTCTTGCAATAGCAGATTGCTCAATCTTCAACCCCTGAAATTCAGGTCAAAATACATTGCAAAGAACTTCTCCACCAACATTATTTTCACGAGCCTGGCTGTCCGACATCACACCCTTTGGGGTTGACAGAATTGCGACACCAAGTCCATTGGCAACTGTAGGCAGGTTTTTAACGGATGAATAAACACGCCGACCGGGCTTGGAAATACGCCTGATCTCCTTTATCACCGGTTGTCCGTCAAAATATTTCAGTTCAATGTCAAACTGGGGAACGGATCCTTGCATTTCAACTTCCGAATAACCTCTGATATAGCCTTCATTCTCAAGAACGTCCAACACCCGGCCTCGTAATTTGGACGCCGGAGTCGATACTCTGGATTTTTTTCGCATCTGCGCATTTCTAATCCGAGTTAGCATATCCCCCAAGGGATCAGTCATTGTCATGTGCGTATTCCTACCAGCTCGATTTTGTCATACCCGGGACGAGTCCATGAGATGAGAGCTCTCTCAGCGCGACCCGTGACATTTTCAATTTTCGGTAAAATCCACGAGGTCTTCCCGTCAATTCACAACGGTTTCGCACGCGGTTTGGTGATGAATTTCTAGGTAACTCGGCCAGTTTCAGGCGCGCCGCAAATCGTTCTTCGGCTGGAAGATTCTTGTCATTGGCGATTGCCTTCAATCGAGCGCGCCGACTGGCATATTTTTTTACCAGATTACGCCGCTTCAAGTCTCTTTCAATCGAACTCGTCTTCGCCATCTATCTCTCCATAAATTCCGCGTGGCACGATTAACTGCGGTTCCGGAACGGAAAATTAAATCCTTTAAGCAATTCTTGTGCTTCATCGTCGGTCCGGGCGCTCGTACACACCACAACATCAAGCCCCCAGATCGCATCAACCTTGTCGTAGTCGATCTCTGGAAAAACAATGTGCTCCTTAATACCCAGTGCATAATTACCGCGTCCATCAAAGCTTCTGGAATTCAGGCCGCGAAAGTCGCGAACGCGGGGCAATGCGATATTGACCAGGCGGTCAACAAACTCATACATCCGGTTTTTTCTGAGTGTCACCTTCACGCCGATTGGCATTCCTTCCCGCAGTTTAAAGGTCGCAATCGATCGCCGGGCTTTGGTGATTACGGATTTCTGTCCGGAAATTAATCCGAGATCTTCTGCTGCGGCATGTATCTTTTTTGAGTCTCCCACCGCTTCACCAACACCCATATTGAGAACAACTTTCTCAAGTTTCGGCACTTCCATAGGATTGATGTAACCAAATTTTTGAATCAATGCGTCGCGAACAACATCATCATAGTGGATCTTCATCCGCGTTTTATAACCTGCCTCAGCCATCTATCACTTCTCCAGACCTCTTGGCGTAACGCACCTTCCGGCCGTCATTCAAAATCTTCCAGCCAATACGAGATGGTTTACCATCCGTTGGATCTTCAATTGCCAGATTTGAAATATGTATGGCAGCTTCCTTGGAAACAATGCCACCTTCCTGGGTTTGAGTCTGACGTTGGTGCCGGCGCACGAGATTTACGCCCTGGACAATCGCGCGCTGGTCTTTAGGCATCACCTTAAGAACCTCTCCATGCTTTCCCTTGTCTTTACCGCTTGTCACGATCACATGATCGCCTTTTCTGATTTTTAATTTCAAACCCATCACAATACCTCGGGTGCAAGCGAAACGATCTTCATTAGATTCTTGGATCGGAGTTCGCGAGTTACTGGACCGAATATTCTTGTCCCGATAGGCTCTCCCTGCTGGTTGACCAGAACTGCTGCATTTCGATCGAACCTGATGATGCTGCCATCGGTACGTCGAACCCCATTTGCGGTACGCACAACGATGGCCTTCATGACCTGCCCCTTTTTCACACGTCCACGTGGAATAGCCTCCTTAACGCTGACAACAATCGTGTCACCAATTGAAGCGTATTTCCGTTTGGACCCGCCAAGTATCTTGATGCACTGGACGCGTCTGGCACCAGAATTGTCAGCGACATCTAAATTTGTTTGCATCTGTATCATTACGTCAGCTCTTGCCTATCTCCGGTTGTCTAACCCGGTGCTCCCAATCACATTTCCACCGTTACGGCTAATTGGCCCGATTTTGTTAACTTAAACAGCAAATTTGCGTCTAGATATTTGCAGCTAATTCTTCCAATATCCTTCGCGACGACATCAACTGCAATTGTTTCATTCCTCAGACATGTCGCTTCGGCAAACTTCACTCAAGAAGAATGTGCTCCCTCCGAAATTACAATCCATTTCTTGTATTTGGAGATCGGCGCGCACTCCTCGATACGAACGGTTTCTCCAATCTTGATGCTATTAGACTCATCATGTGCGTGATAGCGCTTACTTCTGCGGACAACCTTGTTCAAAAGTGGATGCGTGAACCGGCGATCGACCCGAACAACCACTGTCTTTTCGTTTTTGTCGCTTACTACGACACCCTGCAAAATTCTCTTCGGCATTGTTGTCCTCGTTAAGTCTTTTCTTTCTCAGACTGATGTTCCTTGCTCAGCGTATTTATGCGTGCAATATCCCGTCGCACCTGACGAATGCGAGCGGTATTTTCCAACTGCCCTGAGGCGGTCTGGAACCGTAGGTTAAATTGCTCTTTTTTCAACTTCAACAATTCGTCTTGGAGCTGATCCTGCGTAAAATCACGGAGATCGCCAGCTTTCATTTGTCTCCACCTTTTGCTATCTCAGACAACTGTTCGTACAGACTCAAATCTTTTCCATGCGCTACTGAAAACTTGTCGCCACTTTCCGGTGTTATACATCGATCAGGAGTGCCCCTCTCCTAAACGCATGACAACCCGGGTTTTGATCGGCAACTTCGCGGCCCCCAACCTTAAGGCTTCCCTTGCGACTGGCTCTGTGACGCCATCGATTTCGAACATGATACGACCAGGCTTAACCTTTGCCGCCCAGAATTCCGGCGCCCCTTTACCTTTACCCATTCTGACTTCCGTGGGCTTTTTTGAAACCGGGACATCGGGGAAAATTCTGATCCACACTCGCCCTGCCCGCTTCATCTGTCGAGTCATCGCACGTCGCGCCGCTTCAATCTGTCGTGCCGTTATTCGCGCCGGTTCCTGCGCCTTCAGCCCAAAAGAGCCAAAATTCAATGCCGTCCCGCCTTTGGCAGCGCCCTTGATGCGCCCTTTCTGGGCCTTTCGAAATTTCGTTCGTTTCGGTTGTAACATGTTAGTGTACCTTCAAAACAATCAGGAAACAGCCTAAGCGCCGGCGCTTGCGCCTTCGCGCCGTACATTGCGGCCTCCCTCCTGACTCTCAAGGGTCCGCCGTTCCTGGGCCATCGGATCATGCTCCAGGATATCACCCTTAAAGATCCAAACCTTAATTCCAATAATGCCATATGCAGTTCGGCCAAGGGCAGTGCCATAGTCGATATCGGCCCGGAGCGTATGAAGGGGCACCCGGCCTTCACGGTACCATTCCATTCGGGCAATCTCCGCTCCCCCGAGTCTCCCGCCACAATTGATCCGAATTCCGAGTGCACCGAGCCTGATCGCTGATTGCACGGCTCGCTTCATTGCCCGACGAAAGGCGACGCGTCTTTCAAGCTGCTGAGCAATGCCCTCTGCGACCAGGTTGGCATCAATTTCCGGTTTGCGCACCTCAACAATGTTTAGATAAACTTCAGAATCCGTGAGATTGGAAAGTGAACGCCGCATATTTTCTATATCCGATCCCTTTTTGCCAATCAGTATTCCGGGTCTCGCGGTATGTACCGTCACCCGGCACTTTTTATGGGGACGCTCTATGACAACTTTGGAAATTCCGGCCTGACGGCGATTTTTCAATACAAAATCCCGAATGCGCATATCTTCATGAAGTAAATTTCCATAATCATCGCCATCCGCATACCAGCGAGAGTCCCACGTTCGGTTTATGCCAAGGCGCAAACCAATTGGATTAACTTTTTGTCCCATCAGACCTGTTCCTCGACTTCTCTAACCACGACTGTCAATTGTGAAAACGGTTTCAATATCCTGCCCACGCGTCCCCTGGCCCTCGGTTGCCATCTCTTCATGACAAGGTTTTTGCCAACATGAGCCTCGGCCACCACAAGAGAATCAACATCGAGACCGTGATTGTTTTCAGCATTTGCAATAGCAGATTCCAAGGTTTTCTTAACTTCATGGGCAATTCTCTTCCTCGAAAAGGAAAGGTTTGCAATTGCCTTTTCAACTTTCAATCCACGAATAGATGCCGCTACCAAATTGAGTTTTTGGGGACTGACGCGTAAATTTCGCGCAATGGCCTTGGCTTCATTGTCGGTGAGCCGCCGTTCTCCTTTGGCCTTGCCCATCGCCTATTTCCTCTTCGCTTTTTTATCGGCCGTATGCCCGTAATAGGTACGGGTCGGTGCGAACTCGCCAAACTTGTGACCGATCATATCTTCGGATACGAGAACGGGAATGTGTTTATGTCCATTGTGAACGCCAAAAGTCAGACCAACAAACTGCGGCAGGACGGTTGACCGGCGGCTCCAGATTCTGATGATGGCATTAGAGCCGCTTTCACGGGCCCGCTCCACCTTCTTTAGAAGATATCCATCAACAAAAGGACCTTTCCAGACTGAACGTGACACGCACTCTCTCCTTAACGTTTTTTCTTCAGATGCCGGCTTCGCACGATAAATTTGTCTGACGCGCGATTGGACCGGGTTCTCTTGCCTTTGGTCGGGACACCCCACGGCGTTACCGGATGACGGCCACCCGAAGTCCGCCCTTCTCCGCCTCCGTGTGGATGATCCACCGGATTCATGGCGACACCACGGACCGACGGCCGTTTGCCGATCCAGCGCTTCCGCCCCGCCTTTCCGAGTTTAATGTTTGAATTATCCGGATTCGAAACCGCTCCGACTGTCGCCATGCACTCAGCCCGCACCATCCGCGTTTCACCGGAATTCAATCTCAATATTGCATAACCGGCATCTCGTCCAACGAGTTGAACATAGGTGCCGGCAGCTCTGGCAATCTTTCCGCCCGAACCTGGTTTTAATTCCACATTGTGCAAAATCGTTCCAATTGGAGTGCTGGCAAGTGTCATGGCATTGCCCGGTTTCACATCGACATTCGAGCCGGAAACAATTACATCACCTTCGGCCATGCGTTGGGGCGCAAGTATATAAGACTGCTCGCCATCCTCATAACTGATCAGTGCGATGAATGCTGTGCGATTAGGATCATATTCCAATCGTTCGACACGAGCCGGAACATCAAACTTACGACGTTTGAAATCAATTTTCCGATAGGCCCGTTTATGTCCACCTCCGCGACGTCGTGCTGTAATCCGTCCCTTGTTGTTCCGCCCGCCCTTGGAACTCAACCCCTCTGTCAGACCTTTTTCCGGCTTGCCCTTCCAAAGGCGTGATCTGTCAACGATCACCAGGTTACGTCGTCCGGGCGTAATTGGATTAAAGCTTTTCAACGGCATAATCTTTCTCCCTTACAGCCCAGTGGTCACATCGATCGTGTGCCCTTCCGCAAGTGTTACAATAGCATTCTTTGAATCGCTTCTCCGTCCCAGCCTTCCTCGAAACCGCTTGACCTTGCCTTTTCTGTTAATCGTATTCACCGCCTTTACCTTGACCTTGAACAGGTCCTCGACGGCAGCCTTGATCTCAAATT
>Ga0307434_1001265_pt1 | contig 13939 bp, 6 predicted proteins | sample SalMarWE160220MG_FD_202156 | JGI IMG/M metagenome (GOLD analysis project Ga0307434, IMG submission 202156) | Salt marsh sediment microbial communities from the Plum Island Ecosystem LTER, Massachusetts, United States - WE1603-220 | ecosystem: Environmental > Aquatic > Marine > Intertidal zone >... | reverse complement strand
GGTTGAAAAACGCCGAAGATGTAGCAGTTCTATCATTGATCAGACGCTGGAGCGACAAGGGAGAACCCACAATGGTTGCATTCACGATCAACGGAAAACAGGCGAGCGTAAAGTCTTCGCCCGATACACCACTGCTTTGGGCAATTCGCGAACACTTGAAATTGACGGGAACAAAGTTTGGCTGTGGCGCTGGATTGTGTGGCGCTTGCACAGTGCATGTCGATGGCAAGGCCGTACGGTCATGCCAGACCGCCGTTTCAGAAGTTGAGGGAAAGGCCGTCATGACCATTGAAGGTCTTTCGCCCGGCAGTAATCATCCGCTACAGAAAGCATGGATCGCCGAGCAGGTCCCACAATGCGGCTACTGTCAGTCGGGCCAGATCATGAAGGCCGCAGAACTGCTTGCAATGAACAAGAACCCATCGCGTGCTGATATCGTCGCCCACATGAACGGCAACATATGCCGTTGCGGCACTTACAACCGGATAATTGCCGCAATCCAGCGCGCCGCTAAGGAGTCCTGAACATGACCACCCACAAACGAATTGATGCAAGTGAAGGTATTATCGGTCGCCGCGACTTCGTAAAAGGCGCAACCGGTCTCACATTTACAATTGCCATTGGAGTAAACGGCGTCTCTCTGGTCAACTCAGCACATGGCAAGGCGGAACACGCAATTTCCGCCTGGGTGCGAATTTCACCCGATGATTCCATCACCATCGTCACTCCCGCCGCTGAGATGGGGCAGGGATCGATGACCGGCGTGCCTGTAATTTTGGCAGAAGAGCTGGATGCCGACTGGTCCAAGGTGACATTGGAAATGTCCCCGGCCGATCCGGAAATTTACGGCTACGACACCCCCAGAGGCAAAGGCATGGCAATTGTCGGCAGTCGTGCGGTCAAGATGTATTTTGACCAGATGCGGATCGTCGGCGCTCAGGTCCGCAAAGTGTTATTGATGAATGCGGCACAAAAATGGGATGTGCCGGTTTCTGAGTTGAAGACCGAGCCCAGCATCGTCTTCCATCCGGCCTCCGCCCGGCGTTTGACCTATGGCGAAATTGCGGCGTTTGCGGCTGTGCCCGCGAGAATGCCCGACATTAAAAAATCGGATCTCAAAAAGCCGAGCGAGTTTCGCATCATTGGAAAATCCGTACCTCGCCGCGATATCCCGGCCAAGGTCAATGGCACGGCTCAATATTCCATCGACGTCCAGATTCCCGGCATGGTTTACGCCAGTACGATACATTCGCCGATCCAGAATGGCGAGCCGGTATCGTGGAACGATTCCAAAATCAGAGCGATGCCGGGCATCATCGATATTGTCAAGCTTGAGGCCGGTGTCGCCACCGTTGCCGATAGTATGGAAGGCGTTCTGGCCGCCCGGGACGCTCTGGAAGTCAAATGGAAGACAAGCGCTACGGCGCAGGATTACGACTCTGAAAAGATGCTCAACGAGGATTATGCCAGGGTCGCGACTGATCCGGCTTCAGAAAAGGAGAACCTTCACAAGAAGGGCAATGACATGGCCGCTTTTGCCGGTGCTGCGAAAACATTCAAGGCTGAATATCGCAGTGACTATGGCTACCACGCGCAAATGGAACCGCTTAACGCGGTGGCTCGTATCAACGCTGATGGAACACTGGAGGTCTGGGAAGGTACGCAGTCCCCTGGCTGGTCAAGGGTCCGGCTCGCGAATGCCCTCAGGCTTGACATTAGCAAAGTCACACTTCACCAGCAGTATCTCGGCGGCGGGTTCGGCAGGCGCTCGAACAATGATTATGCGGTAGAGGCGGCGATGATCGCGCGCGAGGTCAAGCGTCCGGTTAAGATGATCTGGACACGCGAGGAAGATATCGCGTACGGCATGTTCCGTCCGCAGGCCTTGCTTTGCATGGAAGCGGCGCTCGACACTTCGGGCAAGGTTATCGGATGGCGTCAATGCGTGATCGGCGATGGTAACCGGTTGCTGCAATCGGGGATCAAGATCCCGTATTACGAGATTCCCCATCAATCCATCGAACGGCGCGGTGTGTCACACAATATCCGTCTCAAGCATTGGCGGGCTGTTGCTCATCCTTTCAATATTTTTGCGCACGAAAGCTTCATTGACGAGATGGCGGTGGCGGAAGACGTCGATCCGTTGGAATTCAGGCGCCAACGCATGGCTATGACAGATAAGGCGCGGGCGGTTTTCGACAAAGTTGCCGAGATGTGCGACTGGAAAGCCAAGCGGCCCGCCGACAGGGCGCTCGGTCTGTCTATTACCGAGCGTTCCGGCTCGCTCGGCGCCGGGGTAGTCGAGATCTCACTCAACCGCTCGTCGGGAAAGATTCGCGTGCACAAGGTGTGGGTTGCAGTCGATGGCGGAACCGTCGTGCAACCGGAAGCAGCGCTCCACAATGTGGAAAGTGGCATAATTTACGGCATATCGAGCGTACTGAAGGAACGCGTCACCATTAAGAGCGGTGCGGTGGAACAGTCAAACTTCCACGATTATGAAGTGCTGCGTATGTCGGAAGCGCCAGAAGAGCTCCATGTCGAGTTCATGGACCGGAGTACCAAACCAACCGGCCTGGGTGAGATTGGCAATCCGTTCATCTCGGCGGCTATTGCAAATGCATTCCATGCACTGACCGGTAAACGGCTTTATCACATGCCGTTTACGCCTGATCGTGTGAGGGCAGCTTTGAAGGCGTGAACCACACCAGATGATCAACCAAAAGGCAGTCCATTGCGGGCGGCCAGCCGCCGGGCAGATTTAGCGCGATTTGAGTTTTTGTTGACTCTCCGATGAAACGGAAGTTTCGACCGTTGTGTGATCGATACGGTAAGTCTTGTGCATAATCGTCTTGATCTTGTTTTTTACCACTTCGACATTCGTTTCCGGTGCGACTTCCACTTCCAATGTCGCCATGGGGCGTTCTTGCGTAATTGACCATGCATGGACATGACGCACTCGCGTTGCGCCAGGAACTTCAGCAGCAATCAGTTCAGCGACCTCGCGCCGGTCGAACCCTTCCGGCGCACCCTCAAGGAGAATATGACCACTTTCCCTGACCACGCGCCATGCCGACCGCAGGATTAAGAGCGCCATCACCACTGAGAGGATTGGATCGATAGCCATCCAGCCGGTGAAAATGATCACCAGTGCGGCAATTAGAGCGCCAATGGAGCCAAGAAGATCACCCGCAACGTGGAGAGCTGCGGCCCTGATGTTAAGATTTTCATTTTTACCACGTGACAACACCCAGAACGCAAGCAGATTGACAACCACGCCACCGATCGCGATCCAAAGCATCAGTCCGCCTAGCACCTCAACTGGCTGTTGCAAACGCTCATAAGCCTCGTAGCAAATCCAACCAGCAATCACGAACAGTGACAGACCGTTAACGAAGGCGGCAAGAACGGAAAACCGGTCAAAGCCATAAGTTCGTTTCCAGTCGGCGGGTCTGCGAACAAGTCGAAACGCAAACCATGCGAGTAAAAGAGACGCAAAATCAGTCAGCATATGTCCAGCATCAGCCAGCAATGCGAGGGAGCCGGTAATGATGCCGCCAACGACCTCCGCTAGCATAAATATACCCGTCAATAGTGCCGCGAAAAGGACAGCGCGTTCATTCGCATAGCCATGATCGTGGCCTCGGGATCTATGATCGGAACGTGACATGAAGTTTCTCTTAGTAATTTTTGCTTTGAAGAGTCAAACGTTTACTGTCAGGAAACTTTAAATTGTCTTTCTGTGAGCGAACACAGAAATTCGCGGCAACTGGAAAGATCGTCGAAATTGCTGCATCACGGACTTTCCGGGGCATCCTTCGCTCATCGTCTTTCATTTACTGGATACTGATAATTCCAAGGGTGATCAGAGTCTGACTGTCGCCGTGGCAGGAGTAGTTTGGCTTAGCCCAATATATTTGATAACGCGTCAACAACCCCTGCCAGGCTCTCGCCGACAATCAGCCCTGCGGCAATTACGATTATCCGCCTCTTCGCCCATTCCGGGTATGCCCAGGCTATGATGCTCGCAGCAAGCGCGCCCAGGAACAGCGAAATCGAATTCCAAGCCGGAATGACGAAGGCGAGGCCGAGTGCCGGTGCACTGGGTATGAAACGCTGCACCGAAGGCGTTGCCACGCTCTCGGCAACGGCAAGTCCGATGCCCAATACGGCAGAGATCACGATTGAAATAAGTGCCGCCGGTGGCATTGTCTCCAGTCCCCGGCTCAGCACTTCGGCGACAGCCTTCCACGTTGCAACGGCAGGCGCCGGCCATTCGGCAGTGATCAGCTGTTGTTGCGGATTGGGAATGAGTAGAAGATAGGTGATTGCCGCCACCAGGGATCCGGTCAGTACGCCAAACACCTGTGCCACGATCTGAAATCCCGGCGTCGCGCCGATGATCTGCCCGGTACGCAAATCATGCATGAGATCGGCGCACTGACCGGCCGCACCCCCCGTTACATTTGCGGTCATCAGATTCGCGGTGACATTGCCTGGAGATATCAAACCAAATGTCAACTGCGTGATCTTGCCAAGTGCCCCTATCGGCGTAATAGCGGTTTCACCGGACACACGCGCTGCGACAATCGCCAGCACATAGCTCAATACAACCGCAATCCCGGCTTCGAACAGACCGATGTCGAAAATCACGATCTGCGCGACGACCGACAACACGGCAGCCACTAGGAACCCTGGCACAAGCATGCGCACAAGACCTGATCCGGGTCGCTGTGGCGTATCACTCACCTTCCTCTCGCGACGGCGGATGAGCAGCTGCATAATAGAGATCACAAAGGCGGTCAGCGATGCGGTGGTCATCAACGTCGCCCCGGGCCACAACAGCCATTCCACAAGTGGACCGAACCAGACCAGTCCTGCATCAGACGTGCCCGGCTTCGCCCAACCGGCCGCAAGTGCGATTGGGGCAAGTATCCCCCAGCCGACAATGGCGCCAAGCAAAACGGAAATGCCGATCCGCAGGCCCGCAATTGCTCCGAATCCGACCATCAGAACGGATGGATCGAGGGCGATGCCAAGATTCATGACCGTCAGCTGGGTCGTACCGCCCGCGCTGGCCGGAAGCTGCACACTCGTTTTCAGTGGTGGCGCCAGAGGCCCGATGGCAAAAACGCTTGTTACCAGTTTTAAACCGGCGCTCAAAATGGCACTGAACGAAAGCAGGCGCAATCTTTGCGCCGCCTCCGGCCCGCCGCCATGGATTTCCTGCATCGTCTCGGCCGTCACCACACCTGAAGGAAACGGCAGATGTTCGCGCAACAAAAGCTGATTGCGCAATCCCGCCGCCACCACAATTCCCAAAATACTGACGACAAAGAGCCATGCGGCGAGGACGGGAAATGCCAGTGTCTGTCCTGTCAGCAGCGCCAGCGCCGGAATTGGCGCGGCCAGACCGGCGGAAATAATCGAAGCGGCGGAAGACGCTGCTGTCTGATTAATATTGTTCTCATACAGACCTAGGGGCTTGCGAGAAAAAAGACCATGTGACGTGGTCCAGAACGCGAACCCGATCAGACCGGCAGCAACCGACATGTTGAATGTCCAGCCGATCTTCAGCCCGCTATATACATTGCATGGCGTCAGTAGCGCACCGATCACCATGCCCGTCGCGACCGCGCGTACCGTCAGCTCCGGCAGGTCTTTCGCGCCTGTAGCAGGCATCTGCTCAGCCACGCCGGTCCAGCTCCAATTTCACGCGATTTCTGCTCATGAAAAAGACATTTCGCTGTAGATTATTATTCGTTGGCCGGAGCAACCATCGCACAACTGCCTGTCCTTCTGCAACATGTGGATGCGCAGCTTCCTTTTTTGGGGAATCATAGCATGCTCCGCGTTTTCACACAGCCTGGACCCCAATTGGACTTCGTTTGGTCCGCTATTGAGTGTATAACAGCTCTTGGCTAATCTTTCCCGCAAATTTTTTAGAGTTGGCACACTGATTATGAGCGTTACGGACTGGTTAAAAAAATACGGACTGGAGCAGTATGTCGATGCTTTCGCTGAGAATGGTGTCGATACTTCATTGCTCACAGAACTAACAAATGAAGACCTGAAAGACCTCGGAGTCGAAAGGTTAGCTGATCGCAAAAGGCTACTTAAGGCTATCGATGAGTTAGGCTCGGTCAGTGACCAAATCACAAACGGGCAGCAACTCCCCGTTGTAGAAGTGCATAGCGCCGAACGCCGACAGGTCACCATACTGTTCGCCGATATAACGAACTATACCTCACTTGCAACTGAGCTTGGCGCAGAGAAGACCCATGCCTTGCTCAACCGCTATTTCGAAACAGTTGACTCTGTAATTGAGAATTATGGCGGCACCGTCGACAAGCATATTGGCGACAGTGTGATGGCCGTATTCGGTGCGCCAGTTGCTCACGATGATGACCCATTACGTGCAATACGCACAGCGCTCGATATTCATGCACGTTTAATTTCCCTATCTGAACAAACCGGCCAACCACTTAAGGCACACGTCGGAATTGCCTGTGGCGAAGTCGTCGCCAGCGATACCGGCAGTGGGGCCCATCATGAATATACCGTCACGGGAGAATCTGTAAACCTGGCATCGCGTCTTCAGGACAGGGCCAAAACCGGGGAAACATTAATCTCAGACGCCGTGCGCCGGGCCGTCGGCGAAAATATCGACTGTGTTTCGTTGGGTGAAGTCTCTGTGAAGGGAATATTGTCACCGGTAAGAATCTGGCGGCTGAATTCACTACTCAAGCTCGAAAAGACGATTGGAATAACTGAATTCGTCGGAAGATATGCTGAACTGGCGCAGTTCAAAGGTTTGGTTGATGCCTGCCACAAGAACGGCAATGGCCAGGCCATCGTCGTGCGCGGAGAAGCAGGAATTGGCAAATCAAGACTCGTAGAAGAGTTCGCAGGCATTGCGGCAGAGAAAGGATTTGTTACCCACAAGGGCTTGGTCTTGGATTTCGGGGTTAGCAAGGGGGACGATGCTGTTCGGTCGGTTGTGCAAAGTCTAATTGGACTTCAAGGAGACGATAGGGATTCGTATCGGTCAGCGGCTGATATGATAATATGCCGGGGTCTTCTATTACCGGCGCAAAGAATTTTTTTGAACGACTTACTCGGCTTACCGCAGACGCGCGAGGATCATGCGGCGTATGAGGCGATGGATAATACAACACGCAATGAAGGTAAGCACGCTGTGGTTTCGAAGTTATTAAGTAAATTGAGTGCTGAAAAACCCTTCATTGTCATTATAGAAGACGTCCATTGGGCTGAACCCTCGCTACTTCGATACTTGGCCAGGATGGCTGTTGTGGTAGCGGAATGCCGGGCAATTTTAATAATGACCTCGCGAGTGGAGGGTGATCCCCTGAATCAGATTTGGCGCAGTACGTTGGGTGGATGCCCCTTGATTACTATTGATTTAGGACCACTACGCAAGGAGGAGTCTCTTAAACTGGCGAGCGCGTTCATTAATTCAACTAACAATATGGCTCAAGAGTGTATTCCGCGTTCGGGAGGAAATCCTTTGTTTTTGGAACAACTTCTGCTTAACGTGGAAGAACGTGGTGATAGGGACATTCCAGCTTCAATTCAGAGCCTAGTCTTAGCACGCATAGACCGGTTGCTGCCGGCCGATAAATCTGCTCTTCAGGCTGCGTCTATTCTGGGGCAGCGCTTTTCGCTTGACGCTTTACGGCATTTGATTGCGAATTCTGAGTATAGTTGTTCTGGATTGTTAGAGCGTCACCTCGTTAGACCAGAGGGAGACGACTATCTGTTTACGCACGCGTTGGTGCAAGAAGGTGTCTATTCATCGCTTTTGACGGACCGACGCACCAGGCTACATCGTATCGCTGCAGAATGGTACGGTAAACGCGACACCGTGCTTCGGGCTGAGCACTTAGAGCGTGCTGGCGATCCAACAGCAGCGGAGGCCTATATTTATGCAGCCCAAGAACAGTTGGCTGCATTCCGTTTTGATGCCGTACTCAAACTGACTGCTCGTGGTTTGGAACTCGCCGAGAATCCGGCCTCAAAATTTTCACTGTCGTGCATCCGAGGTGAAGCGCTGCGGAACATGCGCTCTACCGAAGATTCAATTGCGGCTTTTGAAGGGGCGCTCGAGTGGGCCGTTGATGATGCGCACCGGTGCCGGGCATGGATTGGTATGGGTGAGGGGTTGCGAATTGCCGACCGACAAGAAGATGCCTTGAAAGTGTTGGAAAAGGCTGAAGTAGTTGCAGTCGATCAAAAACTCATCTCGGAACAAGCCAGAATACATTATCTCAGAGGCAATGTTTATTTCCCTCTCGGCAACATCGAAGGGTGCTTGGCTGAACATGAAAAGGCTCTGATCTTCGCGCGCCAAAATGGATCAACCGAAACCGAGGCCCTCGCCTTGGGAGGCCTTGGTGATGCCTACTACCTTAACGGACGCATGCAGACAGCTTGTGAACAATTCCGATCCTGTATTGAGCTCTGTCGTAAGAATGACCACCGCTATATCGAGGTTAGCAATCGACACATGATCGGATGGTCACGGATTTTTATGATGGAGTTCGCTGAAGCGCTCGAAGATGCTAAAGAATGTGCTGAAATGGCGGCCTACGTCAGCCATCATCGTGGAGAATTACTCAGTCTCATGCTGGCAGGCACTATCGAATGTGAGTTTGGAAAATACGCGATAGCTCAGGAGTATCTTGATCGTGGACTAGACGTTGCCAGGACCATGGGAGCTCGCAATTTTGAAGCTCAACTGCTTTCTTTCATGTCTCGGGTAAGCGCTGGCCAAGGACAAAGGGGCCAAGCGAATGATCTGGCAAGACAGGCAGTTGCTGTTGTTCGCGATGTAGGAAAGCCGTTCATTGGTCCTACCGTACTTGCAATGATGGCTGCAACGACTGATGACCCCGGTGAGCGCGAAAAAGCATTAGTTGAAGCTGAAAACATTCTGGATTCCGGGTGTGTGGCTCACAATCAATTCTGGTTTTCTGCGATAGCTATCGACCTTGCCATTTCAAGTTGCGATTGGGAAAAAGCCGATCGTTATGCTGCACGTCTCGAAGCATATACTCAAAATCAGAAGTTGGCCTGGGCCGATTTCTTGATCGCCCGGGGGCGCGCTTTGGCGTCGTGGGGGCGGGGAAATCGGGAATCAGGGCTCTCCAAAGAGCTGGAACGCTTGAAGAATGTAGCAAACACAAGAGGAATACAACCTGCTATTCCAGCGATCGAGCAGGCCTTATCTTGTACGTGACAGTTATTGAGATGTGCTACGTGACGACGAAATCTATAGGAATGCAATACCCTGGTTTGAGAATATTCACCCTCGCCGTCGAAATCTTGAAAAAAGAATAACGACAAAATAGAGCAGTGACCCAATTGCCGAAACCGCACCTGCTACGTAGGTCCATGCCGCCGCAGTCAGGACCTTGTTGATCCCGCTGATCTGTTCGTTGCCCTCTACTAAGTGCTGGCTCACCAGTAGTTCCTTGGCCCGTTTGCTGGCATCGAGTTCCACGGGAAGGGTTATTAATGTGAAAAGAGTATTGGCTCCAAATAGAATAACGCCTGTCCAGGCAATCTGGGACAATCCCAGGAGATATCCGCCAAAAAACAGCCAGGGCGCAATCTTGGCGCTTAACTGAATTATCGGAACGATATAGGACCTCACCTCCATAGGGACATAGTCATCCGCATCCTGCAGGGCATGACCTGCCTCATGGGCGGCGATTCCCGCAGAAGCGATGCTGGGCGTGTAGAATACTTCCTGGCTGAGTCTTAAGCACTTGGCACGGGGATCATAGTGATCGCTCAGCATTCCTTGCGTAGATTCAATCCTCAATTTTTGGAGCCCCTGCGAATCCAGTAGTTGACGGGCGACTTGAGCGCCAGTGATATTACCCAAGGTGGGAACTTGGGAATACCGCACATAATTAGCTTTGATGAGTGACTGCGCGTAAAAACCTAACAGTAGGCCAGGGGCTGTGAATAGCCAGAAAATCGGATCATCCAACATTTATGATACTCTAGTCACGCAAGGATAGATTGGTGTAATTAACATGACTGAATCCTAAGCGCCAGTCCAAGAATTATGGCAAAAGTTTTAAATGCACTATCTGAAGCATATCAATCCCAACTTTGCACGGTCTAAATGTAACTTTGCTTTGTGTAGTTCTGAATGGAAACAGATTGGACACATGACTGCACCCGACCAATGCAAAAACACGTATAAAACCAGCTCAGGTTGGAGGAGCAACAGACGCGCCTTTTCTGAATCTGTGCCATTGGTGGCGAAGGATGATCCCTTAAAAATTTGTTCTTTGTAAACCCCACTATTGAAGAAACTATGATGATTTCGGCGGGCATTTTACGATGGCAGCACATATTTCCAGCTATTGGTGTTCACGGCCCGGACAATACCCTTATATCAATCAGATTTAATGTGCCTTCAATATTGAACTCCCCATTACCATGGGGGTTAACGATCAATACCTCTCCCTCAGCTAAGCTCTTACCGGTGGCAGCACGTCCCAAATTGCCGTGGGCGACGAACAAGTCATTGACTCCCCGAGCTGGCGGCTTTGACAAGCGCTTGCGGGCGCGTTCAATGACGGCCTCGCGTCCTCCAACGAAGCCAACCGATCGCAGATTCATCATGTCTGTCGTTGATTCTGCGTTCTGACCTGATATTAGTAATGCCGTTTCCCTTGTACGGCAGTAGGGGCTGGAGAACACTTTACCCAGTTGAATGCCGAGTTTGCGGAAGGCTGCTCCTAGTTCTCTCGCATCCTTTCGACCCTGTTCAGAAAGCTGTCTGACTTGACGGGGATCACAACTGACCCAATCGCCATGAGCATGGATTTTGTCATTCTGTGACCAGTTAGTAGCAGTATGTCGTACATAAAGATTGTATCCGCCAACTCTCAGTTTCTCGATCAAAGCTGAGTTTGCACCCGAATGTCCGACCTGCGCCGAAGTATCACCGATGACTATAAGCAAGAAAATTAAACACAAAGCCTCAATTGGAAGAAATTTTCTGTACGGAGCCAATTTTGATATAGGGACCAACGTCATGCAATAACACCTATTCATGTAATATCACCTTATCGAAACGGCCACGGTTTCTGCAAGAAACGTTTGTGTTATTCAGTGAATCAACAGAAATAAACCTTCTCAAGCTTTACGGTAGGAATTGCCGGCGAATAATAGCGAATACTGAAAATACAGTGAGAGCAAAAAACAGCCAACATATCCAGTTGCGCAAGAAAATCGAAAAATCTCCCGCTGACAATTGCAGGGACTGACGAAAAACACGCCATAGGGAATAAGCACTGTCCAGAACAGGACCGCCAGAGCGGTTAGAAAAACGCCAAGGATAACATCTGTCTGGGACATGGCCGGATAATCAGCTTCGAGTACAGGCAGCAAACTTAACAGACGATGATTTGAAGCAGCTGGGCGTCACTTTGGGCGCCCGCCGAAAACTGCTTGCGGCGATCGCTGAGTTGGACGAGTTTGCGGCGACCGGCATCGAAGCCGAACGTCGCCAGCTCACCGTCATGTTCTGTGATCTCGTCGGTTCCACCAGGCTTTCCCGGCTGCTTGACCCTGAGGATCTTCGAGAAGTGATCCGAACCTACCAGAATAACGTTGCGGGTGAGATTGCACGATACGAGGGACACGTCGCCAAATTCATGGGCGACGGAGTGATCGCGTATTTCGGCTATCCCCGCGCCCACGAAGACGATGCAGAACGCGCGATACGATCGGCCTTGTCGATCATCAAAGTCATTCCAGAACTAAGAATCCAGGAGGCCAAGCCACTGAAAATCCGGATTGGTATCGCCACCGGGCAGGTGGTGGTAGGCGATATCATTGGTGAAGGGGCGGCACAGGAAGAAGCCGTGACCGGCGACACGCCTAATCTTGCTGCGCGTCTGCAGGAATTGGCAAAGCCGAATTCTATCGTTGTGAGCAACGCCACGAGGCAACTCACGGGTAACATATTCGATTGCACAAACCTGGGGCGGAGAAAACTGAAGGGGATAACCGAGACAGTACAGATCTGGCAGGTAGAAGGGGAACGCTCGATTGAAAGCCGGTTTGAAGGCCGTTCCGGCAAACTTACGGCTTTCGTGGGCCGGGAGCACGAAGTCGGCTTGCTTCTGGAACGATGGCAACGGGCGATGGAAGGTGAAGGCCAGGTCATTCTTCTGTCGGGCGAGGCGGGTATCGGCAAATCGAGAATTCTGGAAGTTCTTCGCACTCACTTGTCAAAAGAGACGCACCTTGGTCTGCACTATCAATGCTCCCCATATCATACAAATAGCGCGTTCTATCCGGTTATCGGACATCTGGAGCGCGCGGCCGGCTTCACAATTGATGATGGCATCGATCAGAAGATTGAAAAACTGGAGAAGTTGTTTGCATCAAATTCTGAGCAACCTGACCTGATACCCCTGATCAGTGCACTGCTCTCAATACCCCTGTCCGATAGCTACCCGCAGCTTGATCTGACGCCACAGCAACTGAAGAGGCGTACCCTGGAGGCACTATTTCTGCTGCTTTCATCACACGCCCGAAAGCAACCGGTGTTGATGTTATTTGAGGACGTGCACTGGGCGGATCCGACAACTCTGGAATTCTTGGAGATGCTGACAGATCGTGTCGTTAATCAGCGCGTATTGGTTCTCATCACACATCGGCCAGAGTTCGAAGTCCACTGGCAGCGTTACGGCCATGTAACCCCATTGGTGCTCAATCGTCTCAGTCGCGCTCAATGTGCGGCGATTGTGCTCAATCTGACCAATGGCAAACCGCTTCCAAATGAAGTCTTAGATCAAATTATCGAGAAGACGGATGGCGTGCCGTTATTCGTGGAAGAACTGACGAAGACGGTTATGGAAACTGGTTTACTGAGAGAAACGGAAGATCGGTACGAGCTTGTCGGACCTTTGCCCACGCTTGCGATACCGAGTACGCTGCAGGATTCCCTGATGGCCCGGTTGGACCGGCTTGAACCAATAAAGAAAATAGCCCAAATCGGGTCTGCCATTGGACGGGAATTTCCGTACCGTCTCCTGGCTGCTGTGGCCAGACTCAGCGACAATGAGCTGAAGGACAATCTTGGGAAACTTGTCGAATCCGAACTTGTCTTTCACCGTGGATCTGACAAAGACGCGATATACATTTTCAAGCATGCGCTTGTGCAGGACGTTGCCTACGAAACTCTCCTCAAGAGCCGACGCCAGGACCTGCATTTGCGGATTGCACGCGCGCTCGAAGAAAGCTTCTCTGATGTTGTCGAGAGCGAACCGGAACTGTTGGCTCACCATTACGCGACTGCCGGACTTGGAAATGAAGCCGTTACATACTGGCAGAAGGCGGGCGAGAGGGCGTTGCGGCGGTCTGCCAATGTTGAAGCGATCAATCATTTGTCGAAGGGATTGGAGCAGCTCAAGAACCTACCGCACAGTGATAAGCGCGACCGGCGTGAACTTGAGATGCAGCTCACCCTGGGGCCAGCTCTTATGGCCGTTAAGGGGCAGGCGTCTCAAGAAGCGAGACAGACCTACGCCCGGGCCCGTGAACTCGGTCAGACAACAGGCAATACCAGACAACACAGCCAGGCATTCTGGGGATCCTGGCGGACCTATTTTGCACATTCGGAGCATGTTAAAGCCCGTGAGATAGGAGAAGAGTATCTGAGCCTGGCAGAAGCCTCGCGGGATGAGGCGATAATCATAGCTGCCCACTTTGCATTAGGCGCCACCTTTTGTTTTGCGGGCGAACTCTCTTCCGCACGCGTTCAGTTCGAAAAAGCAATTTCTCTATATGATATAAAAAAGCACAGATCTCTTGCCTTCAGTTACGCACAAGACCCCGGACTATCCAGCATGTCCAATCTGAGCCGGATGCTATGGTTCCTGGGCTA
>Ga0307434_1001264_pt1 | contig 13955 bp, 13 predicted proteins | sample SalMarWE160220MG_FD_202156 | JGI IMG/M metagenome (GOLD analysis project Ga0307434, IMG submission 202156) | Salt marsh sediment microbial communities from the Plum Island Ecosystem LTER, Massachusetts, United States - WE1603-220 | ecosystem: Environmental > Aquatic > Marine > Intertidal zone >... | reverse complement strand
GAAAAGATCTTCGATTGACTCCTCTCTAATAGATCTAGTTGCTTCCTGCATGAGTGTCAGGTCCTAATGTATTTATTGCTATAGGAAAATATTAAACATTTTGGCTATAGGTTCTTTTATCTTCAAAGGTCTTGGACTAGGGTGCTAACTGTTGCTCACAGTCATATACTGATACATATAATACACATTAGATCATTGTCCGACAATCTCATGGCTAAAATATTGACCTACAGATAGCGTCTAACTCGATCTTCTCTGACTGCCAAAGATATGTTGCTCCCTGTGCATGTCAGTCGATTGTATACCTGTCCTATCACGATATTCAAAGTTTACCTGATCTGCAATGATTGCTTGTGGATACACAGGCCATGCACCATATACAGTCATATTCTATTATAGGATCTGACTTGTCTGTGTAATCCCTTCTTCCTTCTCTGTCACGATCCCCCCCACCACTTGTAGCATTAGCCATTTCTACAGCAGGTGCATTATTGTCTGTCCTGTACTACTGAAGATCCTGTACTGAACATGCTTCGATAAAGGCACCATATGCGTCGAGGGTGTTTGAAAAATGGATGATCACACCTAATCAGGTTAACTTGTCCTTCATCCATTGCGTATTTTCCAGATATTCCAATAACCTTAAAAGTTCCTCTATTCTCGTTTTGCCACCACTTTGAACCTTACATGCGTTATAGTGCTTTTTTATCATTTCATCTTCCTCTATAGATACTACTTTCTTATCTTCAACGATATCAAAGAAAGTATCTTCCTTTGTCGTATGATCTGAGATAAATACCGCATATGATTTAAGAAATCTGGCCACAGGTTCTTTAGATTCATATCTACTTCCCTCCCTCACACTTCTCCTCCATAATACAAGTTCTCTTCTGAGCATTCTAGCAATCCTCCTTCCGAGCTCATGCTCTATCAGAAACTTTCTAATATCTTCCGAAAAGCTATTCTTATCTTTGGTTACTGGAAAGTATGCTTTTTCCTCTTTACCATGATGAAATATATCAACAAATTCCGCCATAATTACAGAAGCAATTTCGATATCTTCGAGTGGTATCGCTACATTAGCATAGAGTCTGTCTGAACATTTCTGAATAACTACTCCGAGCCTTCTAACAAAGAGATGGTCTTTCATTAGATCAGTGGTAGCACTCAACTTCTTGGTCAATACAATCAAAGGTTATTACCGTGATATATACAAACTGATAGCTTCACGAGATTCATTTATGGTTACACCTCCAGTGAGTCTATGATACGAGTTACTTCGATACTATTATCATAATAGCCTGTCTCAGCAAAATTAAATATACTAAACAAATTATAAAAACAATATCGTATTTCTACTGGCTGTGTTAACTTAAGCCAATACAGCTTTAGAGCCTATCCGAAAAGTGGTTGGGTTTTGTTGAGTTATAAGCAAACTGCGTTTAATCGAAAAAGCTAAGCTGTACTGCACTTTCTCATGAGATGTATTGATATCAGAGGTTATAGGAGTTGATTTCTCATACTGCATACCTGAAGTTATATGGGACAGGATCGTTCCACTGCTGCTACCATCATCGTCAACACATAGGAATATGTATGTTGGACAACGCCAGCGCTAGCAAAGCGGACGTCAATGCAACTTCTTTTTGATTATCTCAAATAGTCCATCGAGGTCGGCGCGAATTCTGGCGTAGCCTCTTAAGCCTCAGCCGAAGCCTATCTCCGTCTTTCTAGATCTCGGTACTTCTGATCGCTCTTGAGCAGAGATCCATAAGTCCATAGCCTCCTCCATTGCTCTACTGAGATTTCCTTTCTTAACGCCTCTGTAGTGACCTACGGCTTGCCTAAATCGATGTTCCAGATCGTCGCTTATAACTATATTTATTTTTTTCACTGAGGAATATTAAGCACCTATTAAAGATAAAACATTTTGAGATTTGAACTCTGGAAGCCTTCTATGTTTCTTGGAACTTTCTCCTCCTTGTACAAAGAAATGTAATGTCCCCCTTTGGGGCAACTTTGCTAGCTATCCGCTCATGCTAATCGCTTTATACCTTACTATACCTTATGAATATGGTTTGTTGGAGATTGTGCTGTAACTTTGATATGTTTTTTAAATGATGAAAACAATAAGGATATTACCTTATCTCATCATTTACGTACCGAGTGTACATTATTGTCCTTAGCAATCGCATTATTATTCTTAGCAATCACGGGAACAGAACTCCGTAGACACGAAAATATCCGATTCTTACATATCTTATCCTGCCCCTGGGCTATTTGCAGGTTGACTATAGGGAACCGTTATCAACTCCACCGCAAATTTACAATTATTTGACTTTTCCGCAAAAAATTGTATAAAGCTTCGACTCTTTTTGATATATTCTGGGCTCTAACTGAACAGAGTGAGGTCGGTATCCCAATTGATATACCTGTGATATCTCTTTATCCTCCAATCTGCACAGATATCTCTTTATCCTCCAATCTGCACAGATATCTCTTTATCCTCCAATCTGCACAGATATCTCTTTATCCTCCAATCTAGGTATGACATGTGCATAAACGGTAATCTTTTAGGTAAGTGGATTCGATAATTCGTAAGGCCAAGAATAGCGACTTACAGGTATTTCCATGCAATTTTTAGATAACTTGCTTCTTGGTATATAATAAATTAGTGAGTGGGGATTCATTTGATAATTGTCATTTTTCCTGATGCAAATGTAGGTGATTAATTCTCCATGGGTTTCATTCTCATCACGTAGGTTTCAGGTAGTAGACTTCTGAACTGACTCTAGTATGTCGTTACGACTGCAGGCGCAGGGATACAGGGCGTTGATGGTTTGATATATTGGCGCAGTTGGATCACGATTCCATGGAAAGGCCTTCATGGCAAAAGTCCGTTTAGTGATATTGTGCAGTTCGATCACGATCAGACCGGACATACCACCACCTACCTGGGTGGTAACGAGGCCGTGTAGGTGCGCATGATACCACATAGTTCCTTGTGCATGATTGACCGGAATGTCGATCACATACTTTGCAGTTTGCCCTGGTCCCACCACACGAAACACATTGTCTGAGTTGCCTGATGGTGACACGTGAAGCCCATGAAAGTGAAGATTAGTCGGTTCATCGAGCATGTTGACGTAGTTCACCTCCATTCGTTTGCCATTTGGAAGCGTAACCATAAGCGATGGACTCCATGCTAACGCATATATCGTCCCACCCCGAACTTTAGGCATAAAAATAGAGTTAAGAGATAGATAGTTATTGCACAAATGGCAAATGACAAAATGGAGTTGAGAAAATTGAGACTGCAGGTGCAAATGTCCCTAGATGGTTACATTGCTGGGCCAAACGGTGAGATGGACTGGATGGTTGGACCCCTGGATGACGAACTCTTGAAATACGTAAGCAAAATCACTGAGTCTGTTGACACCATTCTCCTGGGACGAAAAATGACTGACGTCTTCATCTCTTTCTGGTTAGATGTGATGAACAAACCTGATGACCCTTGGAATACGTTCGCCAAAAGGATGATAGAAATCCCAAAAGTTGTGTTCACAAAAACACTGAACAAATCTGAGTGGATAAATACAGATATTGCAACAGGTGATCTCTTGGAAGAAATCAGCAAGATAAAGAGCCAAAACGGCAGGGACGTCGTCGTTTATGGTGGTGCCTCATTCGATTCTTCCTTGATTAAAGAAAAACTAATTGACGAATTTTATATGTTTATTAATCCTGTTGCGATTGGAAACGGTATGACCATATTTAATGACTTGAATGAAATCCAAAAATACTCTCTGATTGAATCAAAAGTGTTTGAAAGCGGTATAGTATTGCTCCGTTATGAGCCAAAGAGATCGTGACTGACTAGGAAAAACCCAGATTCAGTCTGATATCAAGGAGACAGTCATAGAACTCGCAGATACAGAGATTAAGGACCCTGATATTTGCAGTCAACTAGCAAATTTAGTAGGAAGTTGGAACAGCCCTTGTATATCACCCCGGGGAATTCGAATCCATTGACTGTTTCATCATTGGACTTATTGGAAGCCTCTGCTAGACACTAAGACGTTCGAAATCTCCGACGATGAATTTAGCCCCTGGAGGTAGCAAATCCATTGACTGCTTCATCATTGGTCCCATTCTTTCATCCTTCTCCATCTTTGCCATTACTTCATTCATGTGCTGGCGATCTTTATAATAAATTGACTCTATCCATACTTCATCATCTTCATTGGCGGAAACAATACTGGCAATATTTGCAAATTCTTCCATAGGCACAGCGGTATTGCTAAGCTTGAAGGCATCATAATGCATAATTCCATTCTGTTTAAACATATCGGGCTTCCCTGCAGATTTGCAACATCGCATCATGATTCTTTTTGGGAACTCTGTATATGATGTGTGATACAATACTTCCACCAGTCAATACTGATTCGCTCATGCACAATAGATAACTTCGTGGGTACAAGAATGGATAAGTGGATAGTCATATCGAAATAGCTATACGCACCCTGGAATACCACGCTGCAGCTGCTCTCCTATCTGCTACTACTAGCACAAATTTCAATATATGGCTGAGACTGGCTTACCGGCTTATTCGCTTATTATGGTAATAGTTTATGCCCATGGTCGGGGATTCATTCTAAACAAATACAACAACAGTCCCAACTTTCTACAAGTTCATTCCGGTGCTTAATAGTACCTGTCCAAAATGGGACAAAGTTTTTATCGGCAGCATATATATCATTAAACACTCAAGAACCTGTTATGATTGATCAGGGCAGAAACCATAGGAAGTCATACCATAATGCTCCTGAGAGTGGACAGTTAGAATCAGATCAGATAGAAAAGGAGTCTTCAACGAAAAGAGAGGATACTGTGGTATTTCACGGAGTTGATGCTGTCATAGATTTAGTTATATGGTTCTTAGATCAAACAGACAATTTAGTTTATGCTTGTGTCGACCAAACTAGACCTATATTATCGCTTGATATCTCAGTATTAAGAAAGGCTTTTGAAGATGCAAAAAAGAGAGGTGTCAAACTAATGTACGTTACTGAAATTACTAAAGAGAATTTGTCCTATTGTAAACGATTAATGGAAACGACCCATGAGCTCCGGCATCTGGAAGGAATCAGAGGGAATTTTTACATCAGTGAAACTGGATATCTAGCCCCTGCCGCTTATCATGAAAAGGGAATGCCTGCATCCCAAATTATCTATAGCAATGTTAACGAAATAATTGAACACCAAAAATATGTTTTTGAGAGCTTTTGGCACAGGGCGATTCCTGCCGAACAAAGAATTAATGAGATTGAAGCAGGAATAGATTCAGGAAAGACTGAGATAATTTATAATCCTCAGAGTATATATGATCTGTTTTTCAACATGGTAAAGTTTGCCAAACATGAGATTTTATTGATAATTCCTACAGTTAATGCCTTTCTTCGTGAAGAAAGGATAGGAATGTTAAAACTATTAAAACAAGTATGTATGGAATACGAAATTATTGTCAGAATCCTAACGCCGACAAATTATGTTGTTGAAGATATCATACGTAAGATAGACCTAGATGAAACATTAACTACTACTAATACTACAATAACAAGAACAGGAGAACAAGAAAAGGATCAAAAGAAAGGTATTGCCATATACAGAATGAACTCAACTTATGAGGAAATTACAGTTAATACAGTTACCATACTAGTAGTTGACAAAAAAGAGTCCCTGGCAATAGAGAAAAAGAATGATTTAGAACAAGATTTTATACAAGCGATAGGATTAGCCACCTATTCAACAAGTGGACCTACCGTTATGTCTTATGTTTCTATTTTTGAAGGTTTGTGGAAACAAACAGAACTTTATGAACGACTGAAACTTCACGATAAAATGCAAAAGGAATTTATTAATATAGCAGCCCATGAGTTGCGTACTCCTATCCAACCTATTCTTGGACTGAGTGATGTCCTTAAGTCTAAAATAAAAGACAATGAACAGCTTGTGCTAGTGGATGTCATATCAAGAAATGCAAAAAGACTAATGCGGCTTACAGAAGATATTCTTGATGTTAGCAAAATTGAAAGCCAGTCTTTGAAGCTAAGGAATGAGACATTTAATCTAAATGAGGTGGTGAGGAATGTAATTGCAGAATATTCAGAATATGGAGGTCGAGCTCTAGGCAAACCTGATGTAACAATAACATCTACATGTAAGGATAGTGGTAATGTCATTGTGAGAGGGGATAGAGGAAGACTTTATCAGGTTATCTCCAACTTTGTAAGCAATGGAATCCGGTTTGCACAACAAGGTAATATAGAAATATCAATATACAAAGCACAAAAAAATAACAAAGAGGTTGTACTGTCCGTAAGTGATACAGGTTCTGGTATAGACCCTGAAATTATGCCAAGGTTATTTACTAAGTTCGCCAGTGGGTCAGGAACAGGACTTGGACTTTATATTTCTAAAAATATTGTTGAAGCTCATGGTGGCAGGATCTGGGCGCAGAATAATCCTCATGGGATGGGCGCCACTTTTTCATTCAGTCTACCTGTTTCAAGCATTTGATAGTGTAAGAAGGTACCAGCGCGTATTAATTAGGAATAAGTTCAATCTGTCTTGCATCTACTCCTTACCATTTGCATAAACGGGGAAGGGCAATGCTCAGCTTACCAGACATAAGCAAGAAGCATAACATATGTGTGAGGGTAGTGGAATTGGAGGTCCCATTGGCGGCTCTCCTGGATTAACTCTGTGCTTCGCCGCGGCGCTCCTAGATTTATTGGCGCTGGAGGAGGATCGCATGTATCACCAATACCGTCTCTATCTCTATCACTCATCAGGGTTCGGTGTTGCATGACAGTTATCAGCAAGACTATCAACGCCATCATCGTCGGAATCTCCATTAGGTGTTGAATCAGTTGAGTGAAAATGAATATAGCTTAGAAGTACGAATGTTAGTATGAATAACAACCAGCTTGACTTTGAATAACAACAAGAAAATTAAGGAGAGAAGGAAAAAGGTCGGATTCCTTTTATCCAGGTCTTCACAGAAGCCGAAATAGCAGAACAGTTGGGTACAAGTCAAGCCACCGTATCAAGAGATATTCAGGCACTTAAGTCGGAGTCCCAACAGTTTGTGTACGATCTGGCAAAGTACGATCTCGCCTTCTACTACCAGCAATCAATCCTGGGTATAGATGAGGCAAAGAAGGAGTCGTGGCGATTATACGATGATAGGCATTGAATCTAATTGAAAAACACTGAACAGAATACAGATACAAATACGGAACAGAATACAAATACTAATAATGCTAGTGTTGTTTTGACTCTGCCCAATACTTTTCAAATATTGAGCTGTGGGTCCATATTGCAGATAAGCTATTAGAATATGTTGCTAACAAGGAGGACTCAGTATAAGGATTGAAGTGGTCTGGTCCTGTTTCAAGTGTAACGATCTCCTCATTATCTTTCATCAATACAGCCTCATCGCTTGGCAATGATACGTTTGTATATTTGATCTCTACTTCGTTTGAGGATGCATGACTCCTTATGCCGATTTTTTCCATAAATGTCTCAGGGAAGATAGAAAAATCTTGTCTGTCTTTTTGTTGTTCATAAGAACGAACTAGTATTCTAGTATTAATCCCACGCACAGATGCTTCTTTTAATAGGTCAGCTAGATCTGAAAGGACTGGCATTGAATCAATGAAATTATCAGGTAAAAACACAACAATTTCATTTTTAGCCGATGTTAAGATATACTAATAATATCTCTTATACGTGTTCTGTCTGTAATACTTTCAACAAATTCTGATTCTATCTCCGATTCCAATTCTCTGAATCGTTCTTCTACAGGAATTGCTTTCATCCAGAGGTTTTCAAATAAGGCTTTATGCTTGTCCACAAGAGATTTCGCATTACTAACAACACAACAACTAACGGGGGTCTCAGAATATAACAATGGTGAGCTTATGTAATAGTCATCTGAAACAATAAGAAGTCCAGCAATACCAGACATGTGACGAGCCTCAGAAAAATACCGCATGTCAGCCTTTCCATAAAAAATACTCTCTTTTGTGACCTCTCCAAGGACTCGTATTTTGACTCCACGTTTCAGAGCTCTGAGTGCGGCTTCTTTCAGTTCGTACATCACATGAAAAGCAGATGTTCCTCGACTTTCAGAACAAACATCCCACCTTTTCTTGGTTTTGGAAAGACATTCAATTAGAACTCGATAGGTCTCTTCTCTGGATAGTATTAATTCACTTACTTCTGACGAATTACTCTCATCCAGAGTTCATATACACCAGACGTATAATGATGTTGTTTGAAATAAAAACTTTGATGAGTGAAATCAAGAGAAATTGGCCATGGGTATACTAGGGTATTACAATGGCCGGTAAATTTTCTGCGGTGTTAAGACTGGTATACAATCTCAAGTAAACGTGCTGATCTTTATTCGCTGTTTTCTAAATTAGAATAACAGGAAGGAAAATGAAAACTAGAAAGAATAAGAATAAAGATAAATACATTATAAAGATAAATACCAACAGAAAGATAAACATGGATACTGGACGGCTCTGAACTAAGATTTGATGATAAAGACAAAGTTCATGTAATATCTGATGCGGATGTTGTTATCAAAAAACTATACGACATCATGGATGAATCAGAAGAGACTGTTGACGTTTATGCTGACTTTAGGGGCCCAAATATTGTAGATAACATGGAAGGAGGCATTGGGCTTTATATTGCTGCCCAAAAAAGAGGAGTCAAAACCAGGGTTATTACTGAAATTACAAAGGAGAATATATTATTCTGCAAAGAAAATATGAAGTATATCGAGGGGTTACGTCATATGGATACGATTACACATATGTTTGAAGTATCAGAGAAACATTATGGTAGTGCAAAAATGCTATCTGAAAATCCACATCTACTTGAGGGAGTATTTTGCAACATAGAATGGTTTGTAAAAGCACAACGATATCTTTTTGAAAGTCTTTGGAGAAAAGCGATTCCAGCAAAACAGAGATTTAAGGAGATAGAAGAAGGGAGCAAGAGAGAATTCATTGAAACAATAAGAGACCCCATAGAAATAGTAGAAATTCTTCCACAAGTGCTGTCATCCACGTATGAAGAGTTATCAATATTATTTCCCACCGTCATGACTTTCAAAAGATTTGAATCAGAAGGTTTGTTTGAGTTTGTGAGACATCAAATAGATAAATTCAATATAAGTGTCAAGTTATTAGTCAGAGGAAATCATAATAACTATGATGAAAATAAACTATACACAGGATTTGAATCTCTGAAAAAATACCATCAAAATATAGAATTGCAGTTCGCTGACAAACTAGATACCAGCATGTTAACAATTATTGGAGATAGAGATAAGTTACTGACCATAGACATACATGATGACTCTGAGATGAAGATAATAGACTCATTAGGATTAGCAACATATTCAAACAGCGAACCTACAATTATATCACACAATTCAATATTTGAGACATCATGGATAAAGTCCCAGATTAGGAGAGATAGAAATGAATAGCTCTGTCAGCTGAAGTTTGTTTCGATAATTAAGATTCAGAAGAGATTTATACAACTAGAGGTATCATTCCAGCGCCATATTGCTGCGCTAGAGTTCTATAGGTAAATGATATACAAACGGTGGCGCTAGTTCAAGAGTAATCAGATTTCAAATTTGGTTCATGCAGAAATGAATTCGTTGTCGATGAACCATGGCGCAAAAACCTGATCATAGGTTTACGCCCCTACCTTCTTAGAGGTTGGTTCTAGTGGCAAATTAAATGCGAATGTAGCTCCTCTACTCATAAAGATTATTTTCAGCCCATATGTTACCACCATGTTTTTCAACTATGCTTTTGCAAATAAATAGCCCCAAACCAGTTCCTCCAGTATCTGATTTAGTGGCAAATTTTGTAAATAGCTTCGGTAATATGTCTGGATGTATCCCAACTCCTGTATCCTTCACTCTAATCATTATGCTATTGTCACTAACCTGCCGCTCAACGATGACTCCAATGCTTCCCTTAGTTGTGAACTTGAGAGCATTATCTAACAAGTTGTCAATTACTTGACAAAGCCTGTTTCTATCTCCTTCGATAATTATTGGACTACCTTCACTGGATTCACAATATAGATAGACACCTCCTCCGCTGTGGCTAATTCTTTGACTATATTCACGCCTTTATTGCCTAACGATACGCATTCTCTGATACTGTGCCTCAAGCCTGTCGAGAAAAGGAAACATCCCATAAAATGTGAGAAGTTATTTCAACCTACCCAGACGAGTATTTCCAGAAGCGGAATTATAACCGCAGTAACGACAACATGGCAAAAATTTTTATAATTTTATTTACACCAGTATAGAAGATATGAAGATTGTCTTCAACGATCCTACATTCTCGTTTCAACTACTGCGGATCATTGGTTCATCATATTATGGCGGAGCAGATATAGGAGAATGTTTGTCAACTGCATACTCCATAACGGAAGGAGACTTTGAAAGTTGGTATAGAGAATGGTTCAAGACTGCTGAGAGGGTCAGAAAGTATGGAGAAGAGTGTGTCTCGGCAGGCAATAGGCTTAGCGCACGTCAGGCCTACCTAAGGGCATCAAGCTATTACCGAACCTCAGAATTCTTTTTACATGAGAATCCTAATGATCTGAGGATTGTAGAATCATGGCAAAATAGTGTGGACTCTTTTCTCAAAGCAACAGATCACTTTTCACATACCTTTGAATCGGTAGAAATACCGTTTGAAGGAACAACCATTCCTGCATATTTTTATGGGGCCTCTCGTTCTTCATCATCCCCGTCACGTAGACCTACCCTTGTTGTACATACAGGGTTTGATGGAACTCAGGAGGAATTATACTCGCAATGTGCGGTAGCCGCCTTAGAAAGAGGATACAACGTAATTACGTTTGAAGGACCGGGTCAAGGTAGAGTAATACGTAAACAAGGAATTCACTTTAGATACGATTGGGAAACCGTCCTAAGCCCGGTTATAGATTATGCCATCGGCAGAGATGATGTTAATTCGGACCATGTGGCATTGATGGGGATAAGTTTGGGTGGCTATCTTGCTGCCCGGGCTGCAGCATTCGAACAGAGAATTACTGCCTGCATTTTAGATGATGGTGTGTTCGACGTCTATAGATCATTTGTTAGGAACTTCCCCAAACCATTAACAGACATCGTGGAACAGAATATTGAATCGAAGTCAGAAGTGTTAGATACGGCTATAGAAGTATCCATGGGTTTGGTAACAGGAGCCAGGTGGGCATATTCCCATGGAATGTGGGCCTTTGGAGTAACAACACCTTTCGAGCTTCTCAGAAAGGCCCTAGATTTTACACTTAAAGCAATTATTGACAGAATAAAATGCCAAACCCTTGTTCTGGAAGCAGAAAAAGATGAATCATTTCCTGGACAGCCAAAACAGGTTTACGATTCTTTAACATGTCCAAAGAATTACATTCTATTTACGAAAGAGGAAGGTGCAGAGGAGCACTGTCATATAAGCGCACTCTCCTTGGCAAACCAAAGGATCTTTGATTGGCTTGATAGATTCACTAATGTCAATGGCTAACTCACTAAAATGAGGCTCAGTAACTGCCGATAATGTACTCAAAAAAAGATCGATCTCAATAATGCAAACGGCTTACCAATATACACTCTGTATCATCTTCGATGAATAGTAGTAGCAGCGGTGCCATGTCGCAATATTTGTATAAGAATAGGTTCAAGTTTTGGATATTATAAGACAGGAATAAAGTATTGTAGAAGATGTGAGGCATATCTTTTTCATGATGGATACATCTGTCCTTGCTGTAAACGCCCTTTACGAACTTCGCCCAATAATAGAAGAGGTAAGGAAAAATTACGCGCTAAGCGAATGATACAACAAAATGATCAACCTGCCTCAAGTCTCAAAGTTTAGGTATTTTTGTATTCATGCTAGTTGGTAGTAGTGATATGCTATTGGTGTTAGTATTAGTGTTACTAGTGCAAGTCTAGCCTAAGCCATTTTTTCTGTATTGAACTCCAAAATAGAATCTGTTCTGTTATAAGTTAAGATTCAAGCATTTTTCGCATTTCTTCGTACTCTTCTCTAGTAATCTCTCCTTTTGCAAACCTTAGCTTAAGTATCTTAAGAGGATCACTATTTACGTTTTGAGCATTAGACAAATTATTATCAACTTGAGATGATTGAATCTGTGAATGAGAACTGAGACTAGAATCGATCTTTTCCTTTACTACTTGTTAATATAGTTTTGCAGCCCATTCCCTTATTGCTTTGCCGCGAAAGGAAGAAACACCAAATCTAGGTTCTTGGGGGATTCCATTTTCATCCACATACGGAATAACGATGTGCCTTACCTGTATCACAGACAACAGCACTTCCAATTGCTCCAAATCTGTCTATAAAGTCGCCTCCTCCCAAGACTTTGTGTCTTCTACCTTCCTCTTGTATACCCCATCTTTCAACGATAATCGAATTCAACGATGGGTTCAGTATTCTCTGTGAATATAATTTCAACTGTTGATTTTACAAGAGACCCGAACTGCTGCAATTTACACTCCGCTTAACATATGCTGCCAGATTTGCCATAATTCATATATCAAAGCTGTGTAAACTGTATTTAGGAAGTAATAATGAAATGACATCCCATATAGCGAAAATAGTAGAGATTGTAGGTAGTTCTGAAAAAAGTTGGCAAGACGCCGCACAGGCTGCGGTGAGCGAAGCAAAGAAGACAGTTCGTGGAATAAAAGGATTAGAAGTTCAGGACATGACTGCAAAAGTAGATCCTAACACAGGTAACATAACTCAATATCGAGTCTGTGTGAAACTAGCATTTGGTATAGAACACTGATTGTAAATAATACCTAATACCGAAAAATCCTTTTTCTACTCTAGACATAGGAGATTAATTCAATTACGCCAACATTACATATCCCATAAACTACCTAATGAAAATAGCTCACTTGTAGGAATGCAGAATATTGAAACGTATTGCAAACACTGCAAAACAAATTTGTAATGATCTTGATTGTAAACGTATAAAGATTATCGAGACAGATCAGGGTAGAATTAATTTCGAATTCGCTGATAAAGAAGCAATCGACTGTGTTCTTCAATCAATACAAAAACATTTACCAGCAATGCCTGGCACACAACAAGAAGTCTTCAAAAGGCTGAAAGCAGAATTTGAAATCAAAAAGACGCAGTATTAGCTGCCAATCAGTTTAATTATCTGGAAGTTACCCTACTACATGATAGCGTTTCATTTAATAGAATCATTTTGAATTCGACTCCATTTAGCAGGACTATGTCTGTCTTGATGGAGACACAAGCAATTCATACATATCCTGTAATACATCAACCTGCGTTTTTATCTGCTGAGTCTATTAGTCCCATATGCTTGTAAACAACTACTGATGCTCCATCTACTGGTAGACCATCTGAGCCTGTTACAAAGCCATTTACCCTACCAAGATCTATAGCTGGTATTTCCGGTATTGTTGATGCTGCTTGTTCAGGTAATGGTAGTGGGCTATTGAAAATAGTGGATTCATACATTGTGGAAATTACGACAGCTGTAGCAACTCCAAAACAACCAGCAACAATTATCGAAATTACTGCGATGGTACTTAATTTGTGGTAAAACTCTGACTCTGTGATGATTTGTTGTGTGATGGAGTTGAATTCTAGCTTTGATACGCTAGTGTATTTCTGTGAGAACTGCAGCTTTTTGTTAAAGTGTGTCTAGTGGTAATGATGTGGTGGTAGTGGTGGTGGTAGTGGTGGTGGTAGTGGTGGTGGTAGTGGTGGTGGTAGTGGTGGTGGTAGTGGTGGTGGTAGTGGTGGTGGTAGTGGTGGTGGTGGTGGTAGTAGTAGTAG
>Ga0307434_1001261_pt1 | contig 13985 bp, 16 predicted proteins | sample SalMarWE160220MG_FD_202156 | JGI IMG/M metagenome (GOLD analysis project Ga0307434, IMG submission 202156) | Salt marsh sediment microbial communities from the Plum Island Ecosystem LTER, Massachusetts, United States - WE1603-220 | ecosystem: Environmental > Aquatic > Marine > Intertidal zone >... | reverse complement strand
CCTGCAGTTAGGCTCATGCCGACGTCTCTGCATGTCTTTTCGAGCCGTGAATAATCAGGTTTCTTCTTTTTGTCAAGAGCCGATGGGACACCGATTATTATGATGTCGCTTTCTGAAACCGCCTTTCTGAGGTTGGTTGTTGCCCTGAATCTGCTATCCTTTATGTGCGGTTCTATGAACTTGCGGAGACCTGATTCAATGAAAGGAGACTTTCCTCTCTTTAACTGGTGAACTGTGTGACTGCTAGAGTCAACACCAATAACGTTGAAGCCTGCTTCTGCAAAAAGACAAGCTGTAACTAAACCGGTTCTTCCGCAACCCACAACACAAACAGTGTATTCTCGCCGCTTTTCCGGTGACTCCAAGTCTTTGCCTGCAAGCTTCATGATTCTAGACATTTTTTCTCCTCCACTTCATTATTTGCCTGTGTTATTAATACGTGACGAACATTTTCGTTGCAAGCAGATTAAATACGCGGAAAAATCTATCGGCTGAATTTAACAAGAAAATGTAAAAATTTGCTTAGTAACTTCTGGAAAATTTTTGGGTTTTCAACTCAAAAACACTAGATGGCTACTCTTCTGAAACATGTTTCCTGATTTTACTTCTCATAGAGAATTTGAGACTCCCCAACCGAGATTCTATTTCTTCCTTTAGTTCTTCTATTGGGTCAATGTCTCGAACCCAATCTTCCCAATCATCGGGATAGTCAGGTATCATGCCAAACTCTTTCTCTTTTGAATAGATGAAGGCATCCACACTTGAGACTTCATTTTTTAACTCCTTTCTTAGATTATCGGGTAGGAAAATTGCTGAGCTTCCATCCAAAAACGATTCAACTGCATTCTTGAAGTCTCGGAAGGTTTTATACCGTTTCTTTAGCAATTCATCCAAGTTCAATCAAAGCCTTCTTTTTGTTCTCACGGTAGAGCTGCATCCGAAGAATTCTTTCGCCATGTTCTTGTTGAGCTTTCAAATTTTTCTTGGACAAGTAGTGTCCTATTATTTGGGCAATAACTGACGAAATGATACCAGACAGCCAACCCAAGAGAAACTCAACATACTCCAAATTTTGCACCTATTTTGGTCTCTAGGTCTCATAAAAGTTTGCTCATAGAAAACTCATGTCATTGTTCCTTTCTTTTCTACGCCTACTGAAAAGAGTCCAAGCTTTACGGAGATTTTTCTTTCTCCAACTTTTGAGGCTTTGTCTGACAGTTTAGCATACAAAACTTGGCGTTCTGTATCGTTGATTCTTCCAACTTGATAGGCACTTTCAATGGCTGTTTTAACAATGTCAAGTCCTTCTACGGTCTTTACTCTCTCAATTTGCCTCAAAAGTCTTCTAAACTCGGAGACTGCAACATATGTTCTCTTCAACTTTTTCGGTCTTCCCATCCCCTATCGCTCCTGCTACTTTTCTACAATAATTTATATCTAACTACCTTAAAAAACAAGACTATTGTTCAATTCTTCTGTATTCTAATTAGCTTTTTTTGGTTCTGCTATTATCTTACCACATTTCTTACATTTAGTAACTTCCAAAGTCTCATATATAGAAATAAAAACAATGAACATGATATGATGGATGTGAATAGTTTATGAACACCCTAGGATTCGTAGATTTTCTTTCAATTTTCCATCTGCTCTCAATTCTTTCACAAAATCGAAATCCTTGTAAGGATTGTGCGTCTTCAGGTAATTTATCAAATGCTCAAGCTTCCACCTCGATCGAGAGAGCTGAAAAGGTGCCAGAGGCTGCGAGGAAGGGTGGAATTTGAGCATTTTTTAACACTTTGCAGAGATGCTGACGACTTGCTGGCTTTGAATATTCCCTTTTTGGAATGTTCTCCCATCGGAAATAACCTGTTTAAAACTGTTCTAGAATGTACTAGACCGACTGTGATAGAGTTCACAGCGAGGAGGAGTGAGGATGATTAGGGAGTTTACTGTCTTGGCCTTTACGATTCTCATAGGTTCAACCGTTGGGCTAGTCACGCTTAATTCCAGCGACCAAGTGAACGAATACGTTTCCATCATGAACAGGGTGGGCGACAGCTACCAGCACCTCTTAAACGACCTCTGCGGCATGATGGAGATAGCCCAGAGGTTCAGGAACGACACAGACTACCACTACGACCCAGCTGACATGGATCGCATAATAATGAGGGACGGCGTCAACGGAACTAAAGAGCTGATCGACCTATACAACGGGCTCATCAACACAACAATGCGGGAGGCCGAGGCTGAAAGCGGAGGCTAGTTCTTCTTCGGGAGCGATTGAGGAGAAATGACCGCATTTAAGAGTGGGTGCATGGATAGTTGGAATAAGGACTTTAACTTTGGGTTCTGGACTATTCTGTTCAATGAAAAGTGAAAAGTTTTGTCTTTACTTCCTCAGTCCCGATAAGAAGTCTTCTATCTTTTTCATGTATTTCTTCTTCTTGAAAGTCAGATACCCCTTAGCAATTGGCTGTCTTAGATTCAAGTCTGTAAATGCATTCACCGACATCTTTTCAGGGAACAGTCCCATAAAACGTTCTTCTCTTTTTACCTCTTCCTTATACTCCTCTAGGTCTAAAGGATACGCACACAGGTCACAGTTGGTGTTTGTATAGGGATTAAGTGCATTACAGTGGGGACAAGTCTTGGGTTTGATAGTTATGGGCTTTTCTTCTTCTATAGCATACATACGCTGTAAATAGGCTCTACCTTCTAATTCAGCACCAGAATGGATATAGCGTTTAGCCATTGTAGTGTTTTTCCAACCAGCTCTCCACATCAATAGCTGTTCATTGTAATTAAGGTCATTAGCACAGTAACTCAACCCACTATGTCTTAGCCAATGAGGATTAGTATTCTTGTTTATGCCTAACCTTTCTCTTGCATTCCATAAGGCGGTTGAGACAGCGTCTAAAGTAATTGTTTTTGATGAGTTTTGAGGTGAAGGGAATAGCCAAGTATTGTCTCCTTTCAATTGATGGTTATCTACCCATCTTTTGACTTCTGAAGCAAACATTGTTAAGACAACAGGCTGTTTGTTCACTTTTCCTTTGCTCCTTTTGAAATGTAAGGTTGCGATTAGTTTTCTATGTCCTTCGCCTTTATATCCTCAAACTTAGCAATCTTTTGGCTCATTAAGAAGTATCCGAATTTTCTAACTTGCCCAATGTAAATCTCTTTTGAACCATCGCTGATGCCGTGTAAGGAAAGCAAATAGTCTTCTAATTTCTCTTGCATCCCTTCAGTCAAACCAGAGGTATTAAGCTCAGATTTAGGGTCTATACTGTTTTGTATCTCTTTTAACAAAATTATACCCAATATATACAATATTTAACAAAAGATTTAAATTTTATGGTACTTAAACCCATTAATGTAAAATTTTCAGGTTACTTTGAACTGCTCCAGTTCATATTATGTGCGTGGATTCTGAAACGTTCTCTTTAACCTCTTTAGAATGGCAAACGGTAACGTCTCTGGAAAGAGTGATGTTGTCTCTGATTGTTACGTAATCACCGATTACGCATCCTTCCATAATTGTTGCGCCTCTACCGATTGTGGCTCCTTCTCCGATAATCGCACCCCTTACTGAAGCATGATCCGAAATTGTTGCCTCTGGAAAAACCACAGAATTTTCCAAACGAACATTTCTGCCCAAAACCGTGTCTTTTCCAATAATTGCGTAGGGTCCTAGTTTTGAGTTCTGCCCAACATTAACTCCCGCATCAAACATAACAGGATCATTGAACTCCACTCCCTCACCTAAATTGGCATCCTTTCCGAACAGCCGCTTTTTTGGTTCAGCGTCAAGCATGACCCTGTTTGCTTTCAGGTAATCTTCTGGTTTTCCGATGTCGATCCAGATTTCTTTGAATTCATGACCGAAAAGTTTTCCCTCTTCTGCCAGTTTCGGGAATATCTCATGCTCAATCGAGACTGGGCGCCCAGCAGGAATGTAATTGAAGATTTTTGGGTCTAGCACGTAGACTCCGGCGTTGATGAAGCTGCTGGGGGCTTTTCCAGGAGGAGCCTTCTCTATGAACTGTGTCACTCTGTTTTCTTCGGTTAGTTTCACGGTTCCGTATCTGCTGGGGTCTTCCACCCTGTAGACTGCTATTGTCGCCACCGCCTTGTTTTCTTCATGTTTCTTTAGAAGCGCCGTGTAATCGATCGTGGTGAATATGTCCCCGTTTAGGACCAGAAATGACTCTTCGTAGCCAATAGATTCTTCAGCGTATTTGATGGCTCCGCCTGTGCGCATGGGCTTCTTTTCTCTGGAATATGAGATTTTCATTCCATGCTTTGATTCGCCGTAGCGTTGCATGAAAGCCTCAGCCATGTATTTCACCGCCAAAGTAACTCCATTAACCCCGGTTTCAGCCAGCCGTTCCAGTGTCCAATCTAGCAGAGGCTTGTTCAATATTGGAAACAGAAGCTTCGGTCGGGTACAGCTTAATGGGCGCAGCCTGGTTCCTACGCCTCCAGCCAGAATTATTGCCTTCAATCCAGTTCAGTCCTGAAACAGTAGATGTGGGTTACGTAAGTAAAAGTCTTATGAAGGAATCGCCTGTTCTGACTGGAATAGATTTGGGCTAGGTTAACTTTGGCTAGATAAGATTTAATTTAAGGCTTACAAGTATGTTATCTCTTGCTGCTTAGGAAGCGGGGGTTGCCAAGCCAGGTCAAAGGCGCAGCCCTGAGGCGGCTGTCCCGTAGGGGTTCGTGGGTTCGAATCCCACCCCCCGCACCAAAACTAGTAGTTGACGGTTAAATTTTCGGTTTCAAATTTATTAACTCAATTAGTAATGCACGCAATCTACTGAAAGTACAAGATTACAATTTTTACAATAGTACATACCCAGAGTAAAAAATGGCTAAGCAAAATCATTAGAAGAATCTCCCCAAATCATAATAACTGAAATACAAGAATGCGAAGATATCTGACGGCTGTCTGGTATCTGCCACTAGAACAACACTCCTCGAAATCGTTAAACTCAACGAAAATTTTTATACTCTGTTTAACTTGGTTATAAGTATGCTTGGCTATAAACACCCTTGTAAATACTGTAACCAACTCATTCCGCCAAATTCTAATGTTTGCCCCTTTTGTGGAAAAGTTAACCCATTAGGACCATACAGGTGCCCAAAGTGCCGTGCACCCACTGAAACGACTTGGAAAGCATGCAGCAGATGTGGACTGGCGCTGGAGATTACTTGCCCATCCTGCAAGAAAATAACTTTCTTTGCTGATTACTGTCAACATTGTGACGCGCCGCTATGGATAGAATGCAAAAATTGCCATACATTACAGCCAATAACAAGCAAGAAGTGCGTTAACTGCGGCAAGAAGTTACAGTGACCTCGTTTCTTAGCTGATATTCCTTTTTCGCTTTTTTCCTATTTTCCTCTTTTCCACTTCACAGAATCATCTTGTGCGATAACGTTAAATTTCAACAAATCAATCACATCGTTCTTCCACTGTTCTGGTGAGGTATGAATTACTCTGCCTATAAAATGACTGCGAAGGACTCTGAGGGAGGATAGTTTCTGCACCGCAAATTTATATCGTATATGCCGTGGCTCATCCAATCGTTCGTCAGGTAAATAAATTGGTTCTCGTCTAAAGTTTATATCAAGCATGCATCGATTCATTCTTTTAATAAAGTTATCCACCTCCATGTGCAAATATTCTATATTCTTAAAATTAGGATACTTCCCTCTGCTCACTATTCTGAAGAAATAAGTCGCTTTTCCGCCACTTTCCTCAGAGGCGGCCTCCATCGCTATTGCATTCCCAGGCTCTTTTGGATTTGTGTTGTAAATAGGAATAAAAAACCACATGTATTCGCCTGTCAAATCCCCAAGAAGCCCACGCTTCAAGCCGATGCAAGTTTTTTCCTGTTGAGACAACGATTTAAGGAAATCATATTGTTCCTTAATTCCAGCCGATTCCAATCTTTTTTCAAGCTGAAGCCAGAGGTTCGGACTCACAGACTCGATATCACTTCGCCATGCGGCTTTGCCCTCCTTCATAAATTGGGCAATTTTCCTCAGCCGCAGTGGGTTTTCATCTGGAAAAAGTTCCTGCAGCAAGGCGAGAACCTTTGATTGGAGTTCATTGTTTATGATTGTTAACATCGCCTTAAACGGATCGAGTTGCCAACCCATTTTTGATAGAATCAATCTTTCCCCAAAATCGGTTGTGATAATAAGGACATAATCTTCTTCTTTGGCTTCAAGAATGTCGCTGTAAGGTATTCTGAATATTTCACTCCTTAAAGGAATCACAACTAACCCGGTTTCATACAACCGAACCTTGCAATCCCCCCTATTCTTCTCTTTACCATCCTCATCGAAATATGAAAACTCAGCTTTCACATCTTTTTTCTTCAATGTCTCATGCATAAGCAGGTCTTTCAAAAGAACCTCATTTCTTAACCTCATGAGCATATGCAGGAAATCATCATAATGGTAGCCAAGATAGAATAGAACTAGCTTTTCCTTAGAACTGAGGGCGAGGTTAATTCTATAATCCTTCTCTTCTATATCCAAAATATCTCTGTAAGGCACAGCTAATGCCGGTCCAGACTTAAGCAGGATAGTAACCTTCTCTTTTTCCAGTCTTCCAACGGATTCGCCAGCCTGAATCTCAGCTCCTTTATCGTCTACTAATGAATGATTCATTCGTACTTCCAGTAACGAAGTTGGTCTCTTATCTTGCAGCCATTCTCACCTTGCTACAAGTTTCACATTAACTTCGTACCGCAGTTGCCACAGAACCTCGTTCCCGCTTGGGTCTCGGCGCCGCATTTTGGGCACCTGACCAAGCCCAGTGGTGCACCACAATTATTGCAGAATTTGCCAGTTCCCGCTGGTTTTCCGCACGAAGGGCAGGTTGTCTGTTTTGAGGTTATTTTGCCCGTAAATACTTCGGTTTCAGAAGCCTTTTGCCATATCTGATCCTTCGCCACCGTTGCCTTGGCTGCCGCCACCTCGACAGCAACGCGTGGTGCGTCTTCTACGCAGAGACCTTCTTGCTCATTCCAGTCGTTTTCACACACCCATTTGTGACAGCGTGGACAGCGCTTGAAGTTACCCATGGCTTCGTTTTGCGCCAGCTTAAATACTTTTTCATGCTCCTTATGCCATGCTGGGGTCATACCTCTGAATCTTTCTGATATCACATCACCAGCATGCTCACCAACCCCTAGTCGTGTACCAGTGGCTTCTCCGAATATTCCAGCCGCTTTGCCCAGTCCCGAGAAGAATCTGCTCTTCTTATGGGTCTTGGATTGAACGAACTTCGTCTTGTAGCCGTCGCCGCAAATGTCGCAAAAGAAAGTGAACTGGAAGCCCGCCTCAGTGCTGTTGTCAGCAAAATTTTTAGTAAAAGGTATCAAAGACATGTTTATCTTTGACGATTTTTGTTGAATCATATTAATATGTTTTGCGGCTTTAGGTTATACTGTAAATTGCAAAGTCTCCTTGGAGAGACACAATGTGTTTTTTATGTTGTTTATGAATCTATATAGTTGCCTGAAACAGACGGAAGACTCTTACACTCTCAAGGAATACAAAGTCGAGGTGTGAACAAGGATCTGAATCTAATTCCACGCCTCACAGCAATTTTGAATCTTTCATTTTAGGCAAAAATTTCGAGAATTTAAACCGAAGTCTAAAACTAACCCCCCCGCATCATTCCCCCAACAGAGCACACTCATATTAGGAGCCTAATAAAAGAAGATTGTTGAAAACAGTACTTTTTCAGAAAAACGTGGAAAAAACAAAATCAAGTTACTTCTTCTGGGCGACAACCATAGCGTGTGCCTTGTCAAAGGGTTCAAGACCAACAACCTCTTTGATTCGGAAGCCTCTAGCCTCCAAGACAGAAATCTCATTCTTGTAAACCACAGACGGCTCCTTCGTCACATCTATACTCTGAGCCTTAATCGCCAACATAACCCAGCCCCCATCAGCCAGAAACATGTCAGCATTATCCGCCAAAACCCGAGCCTGCTCAGGCTGAGCCACATCACAGTAAATAGCATCCACCCGCTCCACCATCCGCGAATAGGTTTCCGGCAACCGTGCATCCGCCAATATAGGCGACATGTTATAACGTAAAACGCAAACGTTGTTAACCAGCTCTCTCAGGGAACGCGAAGCAAACTCGACACAGTATACATGACCGCCTTCGCCAACAATGTCAGAGACGTGGCTTGCAGTTGTTCCTGAAGCCGCCCCCAGATACAATACCCTGTGGTCCGGATGGATGGGAACAGTGTCTAAACCCTTGAGTATGGCAGCCGCGAACTTGCTTCTGTAAGGATCCCAGAGTCTATATTCATCTCGCTTAAACTTGACGAGGCGCTCTCCATAAACCGAGGTTCCGGCAGCCAAGTTCTTAGTAGCTAACTTTCGGGTTCCATTCTCCAGAGTAACCCAGTAAATCTCTGGAAAACTGGGGTGAGGCTTAACGTTTACGACCACGGTTCTTTCTCCGCGGATACTTCTTGTCTGTAGGCTTTCTGCTTGGGGTTCTCTTTGGTGGTGCAGAAGGTGGCGGAGGCTTCTCGTACCTCTCCCGAATCTCATCGATTCTCTTCTCAAGGTCAGCCTTCAGCTTGTCTCCCACATACTCGCCTTTGAAGGCATCAACCCGGGCGGCTATAGCCAATTTTCCAGCCAACGCCCGCGCAATCTTTCCACGTTGCCAACGCTTCGCATCGTGAATAAGAGGATGCTGAAAGATTATCCCATGCTTAGGAGGACGCGCCTTTGTCTTCAATGATCTAAACAGGGCTTTCTCAGCACCCAAAACTTGAATCGTGCTTGCCGGCAACTTAGCCAAGTTTAACAGTCCTCCGGCACGGGCTAACAAGCGAGCCCCCAAGAGTGAACCACCTATTGTCCGAGTGTTTGGTGCAACTTCCTCCATAACCGAGTCCACGTACTTCTCTAACGATTGGCGCACACCATACAGCTCAAGGACGTTTCTGCACATGCCCTGAATCTGATTTAGGTCTTCCTCGCCTAGATCGGCACCCATAGATGCCACAGCGACCTTAGCTATTGCCTGCGACTTAGCTTTCGGCAGTCCTTCTTTCTCCAGGTTCTCAGCAGTGAAGTTTTCTCTTGTTCCTAGGTTAACTACGAGACGAGCATAAGTTTCATGCTTGTCAAGCAGCCTATCCAACTCTGGATAGTGGAGCCCAAACCACTCCCGTAACCGGCTCATGAAAATATTCAACGATTTATCCAGATCGTCGACAGTTTGGACTGCCTGAGCAACCAGCAGGTCTCGCCTTTCAACGGTTTTCTTCACTTTCATCTTAGCAAGTTCGATTGAAACATTGTGAACCTGCACACGAAGCTGCTCCGGCTTTTCCACAAACTCTAGGTCCAGGGCAAACTTTTCCAAGTTTTCTCGAAGCCGTTTACCAGCCTCTGAGGACCTCTCCGCAGTCACTTCGATGTTCAGCTTTTCCCGGGCACTTCTAGCCATTTCTTGATTCTCAAAAACAAAATGTGTGTAACCTTTAGCCCGCAGTTTATCAACCAAAACTGCAATTTCCTCGATTACCGTTCCCTCCTCTATCTTTCGGAGCCTTTCCGCCGTTTCCTGCGGGTCTTTGGGGAAGAAGACTTTTTCAACGAGTTCGTTGTCTTCGCCGAAACCAAAAACTCCAATTACAGATTCTACTATTGTTGCTTTCACAAGTTTCCCATCCATCATATAATCATATTAGAGTACGTTTCCTAACCTTTATCTTGGCAGTGGATAACTTTTACTGCAAAGAGGGAATGCAAAATGGAGAATCGCCTTGCCACAGAGATAGCTGGACTGAAACTTGCTAACCCCACCATGCTCGCCTCAGGAATCCTAGGATACACAGGACTATCCTTAAAGAGCATAATAGAAGCAGGAGCCGGAGCCGTTGTAACGAAATCGATGGGATTAGAACCAAGAACCGGCTACCCCAACCCAACCGTTGTCCAGACTGACTGCGGCTTACTCAACGCCATGGGTCTACCAAACCCGGGAATCAGCCACTTCAAAGAGGAAATGAAGGAAATAAAGAGCACCGGAGTTCCCACCATTTTGAGCATTTACGGTTACTCGTCAGAGGAGTTCGCCAAGGTCGCTGAAACCGCAGTTAAAATGGGGGCAGATGCTCTAGAATTGAACGTGTCATGTCCCCACGTCAAAAAAGCTGGGGCAGAGATTGGATGCGACCCCCTGTTGCTGACGGAAATTGTGAAAGAAGTTAAGAAAAAGGTTGACAAGCCAGTGATTGTAAAGTTGACCCCCAACGTCGCAAACATAGGCGAGATTGCTAAAGCCGCTGAAAAAGCTGGAGCAGACGCCATAACGGCCATAAACACGGTTAAGGCTATGAACATCGAGATCGAAACAGGTAGACCTCTATTAGCCAACAAGTTCGGCGGATTGTCCGGACCAGCCATAAAACCCATCGCCGTCAGATGCGTATATGATGTCTACCGGTCAGTCGATGTTTCAGTCATCGGCTGCGGCGGAATAACAAGCTGGCAGGACGCCGTGGAATTCATGCTGGCTGGGGCATCCGCGGTTCAGATAGGAACAGCCATCGCCTTCAAAGGAGTAAGCGTCTTCAGTTCTGTCGCTAAAGGAATCGACGCCTATCTTCAGAGGAAGGGCTTCAAGAACGTGAAAGAACTCGTGGGTCTAGCACAGAACTATTAGAAAACCGAATTTTCTTATGCCTCTAGAACGTGCGTATTCACAAGTGAAGCTTCAGTTGTTTCAATTTGGTGTTGATGCCCTTCAGGATGTAGTAGATGGAGATTACAGCCATGGGCACATCTAGAAGCATGTCTGAGATGAACCAGCCCCACGTATCCCAGAAGTCGTTGGAATACATGAAATAGCTTTGTAAAGTAGGAGGTCCCGCCATTGTCCACTGCAGTCCAAAGGCCTGAGCGGTAAGCATGATAGTTTGCAGATTCCAGAAAACAGCAAGAAAGAACATGAAATACCATAGGGGATTCGCAGATTCTAGTTTATAGAAAGCAAAGAGGATTCCGTAGGCGAGGGCATACCAGAATGTTTCTGAAAGCGTCAGGAAACCCAAAACACCCTGATGCTGTAGAGAAGTGAATAAGACAGTGGTTGCCACAAAAAAGATTATGAATAGAGAGTAGGGTGTCCAGAAAGGATGGAGTCTACGTTCAAGTTTGCTTTTGAAGGTTATGATTATCCACCCGAACACTAGGGGGATGTGCATTAGGCCATTGGCGAAGTAGAATATTATGGGTCGTTCTGTGTGAGTTAAAAAGAATAACCCTAGGAATCCCATAAAAACGAATAAGGTCATTACGATTAAAGGAATTCTACCCCGCACAGAAACATGCTTGGATGCGACTCGCTGGTTTGCCATGACAATAGAGTCGCCATTTTAGAGGGAAAACTTTTGTGAATTTAGCATTCATGCACTTGCATAACAAGATTGCTAGAAAAAAGGAAGCTTGTTTGCGCACGCTATATATTTGATATGTATCAATCTCTTAACAAAGAGAATATATCACAAAAAAGGAATGGCTCAGAAAGAATTGCCTGTCAATTTGAGAAATCGCTCCTCAGTGCCTCCATCCTTCGATTCGGTTAATCGTATGAGAATCGTAGAATTTACGGAGGCGAAAAAAGAAAACTTCACTGTTAAAACATTCACTTTTATTGATAAACTGTGTGGAAAAGCTGAGGCGGGCCAGTTTGTTATGGTTTGGATACCCGGAGTTGATGAGATTCCCATGAGCCTTTCAGCCATAACCTCGGAGGGGCTCTCATCGATAACCGTCGATGATGTTGGAGAAGCCAGCAGGGCTCTTAATCAAAAAGAAAAGGGAGACCAGATTGGAGTACGGGGACCATTCGGTAACGGCTTTGTTCCAGCAGGAGGAAACGTGATGATAGTTGGAGGCGGAACCGGATTGGCGCCACTGATGCCTTTAGCTGAAAAGCTTGTGAAAGTCGCCGATAAAGTAACCTTAATGAGCGGAGTTAAAACCCGAGATAACCTCTTGTTTCTGGATCTCATAAACAAAATTCTTTCAGAAGTGGATTCAGAAACAGTGTTCACAACAGAGGATGGAAGCTACGGAATTGAATGCCTAGTTGTTGATCAGGCAGAAAAGAAGTTGATGAAAGAAAGATTTGACATGATTTACACCTGTGGTCCAGAACAGATGATGTACAATATGTTCCTTCTAGCAGAACAATACAACATTCCTCTTCAGGCTAGTTTGGAGCGGATAATGCGTTGCGCCATCGGATTGTGCGGCAGCTGCCAAATAGGCAAACTGAGAGTCTGCAAAGACGGCCCAGTTCTAAACTCTGAACAGCTGAGAAGCGTCAAAGAGGAGTTCGGAAAATGTCAGCTAGACTTGACGGGAAAAAGAATCAAACTTTAGGAAAGAATACACGCAGGAAACTTGCGGATGGTTTACCCAAAAAAAGTCTATTTCAAAGACCACATTTTCATGGTTGATGAGCACGTTTACGAGCCAGCTGAAGACAGTTTCCTGTTAGCTGAAAAAATGGGGGCTGAAGAAGATGCTGCTGTTTTGGATATGGGAACTGGCTGCGGAATTCTAGCTGTTTTGGCGGCGGAAAAAGCAAAAAGGGTCTTGGCTGTTGACATAAATCCGCATGCTATCGAATGTGCCATCAAGAACGCGGAAACTAATGGTGTGAAGGGGAGGATAGAGTTTCGGCAGGGAGACCTGTTTCAGCCCATCAAACAGAATGAGAACTTCAGTCTGATACTTTTCAACGCGCCGTATCTGCCTTCTGAGCCAGATGAAGAGCGAAGCTGGATAGGGAAAGCATGGGCGGGAGGATCAAACGGAAGAAAAGTTATTGACCGATTCGTAACGGATGCCCCCAACTTCTTGGCTGCTGGAGGCAGGATTCAGCTTGTTCAATCTTCGCTCTCTGACGTGAACAGAACCATCCAAATGTTCAGTGAAAGGAACTTGCGGGCAATGGTTGTTGCTCAAGTTAAAGTCGCCTTCGAGACCATAGTTTTGGTTGAAGCTAAACGCTAGGCGATCGTTTAGACAGAGAAATAAGCTAAAAGTTATTCTTTTTTGCTAGAGACGAAAGCGCTACAACTCCGGCAAACCAAACTATAAACGTAGCATACCACACTGGAAAAGCAGTCTCATAATTGCAGATAAGATTATGGTACACGGAAACAAGAAATAGCGATATCCAGCAACCTACAGTCCAAAACAGCTTCACATGCTTCATGACCCATACAAAGCTTTCGTGTCCGTAAAAGACTTAGGAATTGCAAATAAGGCTCAGAAATACTGATCCAACGTTAAGCTTCTAATTCTCCAAAGCGGAGATGTCTCCCGACGTCAGAACTCTGAGTTCACTTATCCTTTTTCATCTGTAACGAAGCTAAATCGATATTAAACGATACATGGAGGAAACTATTTTTCTGGCTCTGGTTTTCTTTCAAACAGCCATGTTCGAAAGTGGAACATAATCACGTCTTTCGTGCAGGCGTTAGATGCAAGGTACTCTCTGAAGGATAAGCCTTTGTCTCGAAGAAACTCTTGGAAAAGAGCCTCTTCGTCAAGTTCAGCAACGGAAAAATCGCCTTTAACACCATATCGCACCCTGAAACTCTGTGGACCCGCTGGTTCAGTCTCCTTCACTTCCACTCTAAAGGCTCTGCTCACGGTTTCTAGCTCGTGGATGAAGTCTTCAAAGTAGTCTCTTACACCGCAACTCTGGCAGAAAGGTCCCTCAAACTCGATGATGAATCCGTCTTTCTCCATTCCAACAAGCTTCGCTGTCGCTTCAGGACTTCGATACCTGTTGTAAACTTCTATGGCTCTTAAAACCAGATCATTCAAATGAGCACCAGCTATGCCCTTCATCAAGGTTCCCCTGTAATCCCCAAAACTTTTCCAGATATTTCAAGTTTTCCAGT
>Ga0307434_1001259_pt1 | contig 13995 bp, 11 predicted proteins | sample SalMarWE160220MG_FD_202156 | JGI IMG/M metagenome (GOLD analysis project Ga0307434, IMG submission 202156) | Salt marsh sediment microbial communities from the Plum Island Ecosystem LTER, Massachusetts, United States - WE1603-220 | ecosystem: Environmental > Aquatic > Marine > Intertidal zone >... | reverse complement strand
TCAGGACGGACTCGGGCCATGCAGGCTGTCCGAGCGCGATATCTCCAATTCCCGTTTCTTTAGCACCGATCGAGGAAACACGTTTGAACTCCACCCGACCCAAAGGAAAAAATGTCAGCGTCACCTGCACCATTAGGGGCCATATGATCGCGGCTGCCTGCATCGACTACCATACCAACCATGTACCATTTGTTTAATTTGGACCCAGCAAACTCCCGGCATTGTTGTTGTTCTAACCTCGGCTTGGATAGTTCGGGCTTTCGCGAGTGATTGTAACATCGTGGGCATGACTTTCGCTGAGCCCGGCTGGCGAGACTCGCTGAAAGCACGCCCGTTGCTGGAAAGATTTGATATCTTTGGATCCGGTATAGCCCATGGCTGCACGCAATCCGCCTACCAGTTGGTGCAAGACGCTTTGCACCGAGCCCTTATAGGGTACCTGACCTTCAATTCCTTCGGGCACCAGCTTGAGCGTATCCGTAACTTCCTGTTGGAAATAACGATCCGCTGACCCGCGGGCCATAGCGCCCACCGACCCCATGCCACGATAGGATTTATAGGATCTCCCCTGATAAAGATAAACTTCTCCCGGACTTTCATCGGTTCCGGCAAACAAGGATCCAATCATCGCCGAACTGGCCCCTGCGCCAATCGCTTTCGCAAGATCACCTGAGTACTTAATGCCACCATCGGCTACAATGGGAATGCCTGCCTTGTTCGCTTCTTCAACCGAATTCAGGATAGCGGTAAGCTGGGGCACTCCGACACCCGCAACGATGCGTGTTGTGCATATGGACCCCGGACCAATGCCCACCTTTACTGCATCTGCGCCGGCGTCAATCAGCGCCTTGGTCCCTTCTGCGGTCGCCACATTTCCTGCCATTACCTGAACCTGGTTGGACAGTCTCTTGATCCGGCCAACCGCTTCCAGAACCCGGTTGGAATGACCATGAGCCGTATCCACAACGAGGAGGTCCACACCGGCATCAATCAGATGCTCTGACCGCTCAAATCCCTTGTCTCCGACAGTGGTCGCGGCGGCCACCCGCAACCGCCCCTGATTGTCCTTTGAGGCTTCCGGATAGTTCTGCGCCTTTTCAATATCTTTGACAGTGATCAGACCTATACAATAATAGTCATCATCAACGACAAGCAGCTTTTCTATGCGGTATTGGTGCAAAAGTTTCTTGGCCTCGTCGAGTTGCACATTTTCCCGCACCGTAATCAGATTTTCCCGGGTCATCAAATCCTGGACAGGTTGATCAAGATTGGTTGCGAAACGAACATCCCTATTGGTCAGAATTCCCACCAGTTTACCGTTCCGCTCCCTGCCAATTTGTGTTTCCACAACAGGGATGCCGGAAATACCATGTTTGGTCATCAGGTCCAGTGCATCTTTCAGACTAGCCGAAGGGGCGACGGTCAGCGGATTGACTACCATTCCGGATTCAAACTTTTTCACCTGTTTAACTTGTTCTGCCTGTTGTTGAGGTTCCATATTGCGGTGGATCACCCCCAATCCGCCCGACTGCGCCATTGCAATAGCCAGACGTGCCTCCGTCACAGTATCCATGGCTGAGGAAATTATGGGAATTTTGAGATTAATTTCCTGTGTCAGCCGGGTCTGAACATCCACTTGCGTGGGCAGAACCTCCGATTCATCGGGGCGAAGCAGAACATCGTCGAAGGTCAATGCAATTTCATTAATAAATTGAGGTCGGTTTTCTGGCATTCTGCCAATCCTCCTGGCGATCCGAAAAGAAACAAAAGCCGGCAACATGTCTTTGAGTTGTTAAACGATATCAGGAATTTAGACCGAATTCAGACAGGGCCTCAGCATCCGTTTCTGTCCTACAACGTACTATATCCAGCCTTCGATCGAATAACGACTCAATTATGATTGGCACCCGTATCTATCATCAGTTTGCGTCCATGCAAAGACATCAGCGGCCGGTAAATCTAATATTTACTTTTTCGAATTCTCGAATTTTTTCTGCTCAGGATATCCAGATGTTTGCCCACGAAAACCCATCGCCAGCACATATTGCTCAGATGAATCAGATCTGCTGGCTTTCGGTTTGACATGACGAACATTGGAAAAATCCTGCTTCAGTGCAATCAGCAAGTTTTTGTCTGCCCCACCTTGAAGGACTTTGCAGATAAATGCCCCTCCGGGAGCCAGTACGGTTACTGCAAACTGATAAGCACATTCACACAGCGCGATAATACGCAAATGGTCCGTTTGTTTGTGTCCTGTGGCCGGGGCCGCCATGTCAGAAAGGACGAGGTCCACCTGACGATGGTCCAAGGCCTGTGCCAATTGTTTTAGACCCTCATCCTCCATAAAATCTGAGGTCAAATTCCGGACTCCCGGTATCGGGGGCATCTCAACCAGATCAAGTGCAAGCACCTCTCCTTTGCCGGTTTCGGCGTTGGAACGCCTGGCAGCAACCTGGCTCCATCCTCCCGGTGCGGCACCAAGATCGACGATGAGCTGACCCGGATTTATCAATTTATACTTATCGTCAATTTCAATCAGTTTATATGCGGCTCGAGAACGGTAACCCTCTTTTTTTGCGGCAATCACATAAGGATCATTGAGTTGGCGCTGCAGCCATCGGGTTGAGGAAAGCTTTCTACCCTTGGCCGTTTTAACGCGCACCGTGAGGTCTCGGGCGAAGCCTTTCCCGCCTGATTTGGACCCTCCTTTTCCGGTCTGATTTGACATTAGTGGACGATTACCTGTCATAAGTTCTGTTTCGAATATTATCTTCCGCAATAAGGGACGCCAGCATACCTTCGCGCAGACCCCGGTCAGCAACCCGCAAACGCGGGCAAGGCCAGGTACGTATCAACGCCTCCAAGATTGCACAACCGGCCAGCACCAGGTCAGCCCGGTCGATACCGACACACGGTTGGGCCACGCGCTGATCATAGTTCATCATCAAAAGCCGGTGAGTAACAGCTCTGACATCGCGGTCACTCAGCCAGCTTCCATCGACCCGGCGGCGGTCATAGCTGGGCAACCTGAGATGAATTCCGGCAACTGTAGTGACTGTGCCTGATGTGCCCAGGAAGTGGGCATTTTTACCCGTGAGATGTTGAAGAATTTTGTGCTTTTGTTCAAACTGCTGAAGCGGAACGATAACATCGTTGACCATTTCCTCGAATTTTTGAGTATCGACCTTCCTGCCCCCGTATTTTTCCGCGAGCGTTACGACACCGATGGGCAGCGATGTCCATGCCACTATGCAATTCTGCGCATCTATGCGGTCAGGCAGCGTATGGCGCCATTTGCGTTTCCGGCGCGACAGATCCAGCCAGATCAATTCAGATGAGCCTCCACCTATATCAAACACCAGAGACCATTGGCATTTCTTGTCCAACAGTGACGCACAGCCGGAAACGGCCAGTCGGGCCTCTGTCTCCTGGGAAACAATTTCAAGGCTAAGGCCGGTTTCCTGGCGTACCCGCTCGATGAAATATTGTCCGTTTGCCGCAGCTCGGCATGCCTCGGTGGCGATTTGCCTTGAACGATTGACGCCGCGTCGAAGCATTTTTTCCGAACACATTTTTAAGGCCTCAATAGTCCGTCCCATGGCCTGTTCCGACAAAATACCGGAACGGCTGACTCCCTCTCCCAGCCTAATGATGCGGGAAAACGCATCAACAATCATAAAACCCCGTCTCGTTGGCCTCGCAACGAGAAGTCGGCAGTTATTGGTACCGAGATCAAGTGCCCCGTAGAGCGGCAGGTCCGGACGATGCCTGACCCTGGCAGAGCCCTGTTTCTTCGCGGCGGATCTTTTCAATTTCGTTGGGTTGACCGCGGTTCTTTTATCCGATGGTTGACTGATCGGGTCATCTGCGAGCGAAGTTGACAGGGATTTGTTGCTGTCTCCACCCGGCTTTCGCCCGAAACGCGCCGCAGATTCACAAGATCGCTCCTCCTGAACGCCGGCCGACAGTCCAGAAGGTTTTTTCAAATCTGCCTCGGCCGCGCGTCTTATATCGTGCGACCTTGTCACAATCTTTTTCTCCTGCGCCGAACACCCTCTTTCCACCTAAAAGCCTAAGATATCATAACATTATTTCTGACATCGGCACGGTACTCTCAGATGGCGCCACGCAATTTGGATTCACTTTTCATTACCAATGTAACAGTTTCTCATCCGCGGTAAAGAGCTCGGTTTAAAAAGTATTCGAGAATACTGATGGTTAACACGCAAATTGCGTTGATAATTTGTGATTCAGTAATTCTCATGTCTCGCGATCCCAGAGCGAATTCCGTTTCCATGGCCACTGTCCGCGTTTTACAAGCAGATTGTTGAATTTGAATTTGCAGCTATAACTATATATTGGACTGGGCAGACAAAAATTTACAGCCTACGTCGCGGAAGTCACTTCCATGCTCGAACTGCGCGCGTCGCGAAAGACCCATGGGGAGAAGTTCGCCGTACCTTCTAACTTAAAGTGCGATTTCCGCTATCATCATCCTCCGCAAACTCTTTGTAGTGCGGATAGGTCTGATGCATATACCAAGAATAGAATTCATGGTATGACTGCGTTGGAAATTTCGGCGGGTTATCCGGACTGTGGCAGGTCGATATGCATTCACAGACTTTTTCGAAATTGGGATTAACAAAGCAGGCAACCGAATAACGGTCATTGTTGACGGGCGGAATAACCCGGTGAGGTGTCGCCCGGAACCGGCCATTTGTCCAACGCTCCAGAAACTGTCCGAGATTAACGATTATTGCGCCTTGTTCGATTTCGGGCCAGAACCAGTTGCCATCCTTATCAAGTATTTGTAGACCCTCTTCTTTCGCCGGTGGAAGGAAAGTCATGAATCCCGTATCCGCATGCGCCCCAAGTCCATATTCGTCTTCTTCCAGTGCCGGCTTGGGCGGATAGTAAGCCATTCTGAAGTAGGTGTAGTTATTTTCAAAATAGGGATCGAAAAAGTCTTCATCAATTTCCAGAGCGCGGGCATAGAGAGGTAATAACCTCTTTCCTAAATGTGTTATTGTCTGCATGTAGTTCAATACTTTTTCTTTGAATCCAGGCAGGTCCTCAGGCCACTGGTTTGCTCCATAGAACTGTTTACCGGCAATGACACCGGGATCATCATCCTTATAAACCGTTGCAAACACCAGAGTCGCATTTAGATCAAATTTTTTGTTTTCACCATAGGTCGAGTGCTTGACCATGGTTGCCTTTGGCTGGATGTAACCACGCTGGTGCTGGTTGATTTTGATCTTAATCTTTTCTTCCATGGGAAGATCATGAAACCTCTTGGTTTCCGCTTCAATTTCGTCGATCAGAGATTGCGGAATTCCATGACCTGTTATCGACATGAAGCCTAAATCTTCACAAATATTTCTCAGCTCGGCCGCGCATTTTTCTAGAGCTCCTTGTTTGCCGGCGAGAAAATCTGAAACATCCAATACAGGCAGTTTCTTTCGATAGGTTTTTCTTACGTTATTTTCAAATGATTGGTCTGGTAACGCCATTTGGTCGCCCTCCCGGCTGTACACAGATATCCTCGGATCTGAGGTAGCTATCTGGATAAAAGAGATTTTCCGACTGTTGAGTGAAATTATGATGGAAAGCCTTACGTTAGTCCAGCCCTCAACACACTGCAATATGCCCATCCCAAGTGCTTTCGCGGACGATCCAAAAACTTATGAAATTCGACACACTAATGTCCCAGGGAAGACCCATCATTTTGAATCTTCCCTGGGAAGGAGAAAGCAACTCTGCAATATTTGCGTGCAAAATGTAAGTGGAGGAAAAAGCACGCCATATTGGTTTACCAAATGATAAATTGGTTCACCATGAGAAAATCCGCATTAGACTATCCGTTTTTGGAATTGTCTTTGTCGTTCAGCGGATTGAGTTCAGTTTGCAATCGATAAACCCGGACAGCGTTATCATGAAATATCGCTTTTTGATCGGCTGGTGGATATTCGGCCAGAATTTCACGATAGGTGCGGATCAAACTCGAATAATCTGTCCAAAGTTTCTCGATAGGAAAATTGGATCCGAATATACAGCGCTCAGCTCCGAAAATCTCAATTGCCTGTCCGACCACGTAGGCGATGTGATCTCGGGAATTTTCATGGATAAACGTGCCCAGGCCGGAAATTTTCACCATAACATTAGGACAATCCGCAAGCCTCTGTAATTCGTGCTGCCAATTGAGTCTGCCTGCAGATGACCTATCCTCCAACATGCCCACGTGCTGCAGAATAAAAACCGTATTGGGAAAAGCTGATACAAATGCCGCTCCGTCTTTCATCTGAGAGGCGAACAGCTGAAGATCAAAGGACCAACCATAATCTTCCAACAGAGCGAAGTTCTTGCGAAACAGAGGGACGTTCATCTGATCCGGGATGGGCGCAAATTTATACAATTCGTTTTCGTGCCAGTGAAGCTGCATGCGGACACCCCGGACCCGGGCGAATTCCGCTTGCCGCTTGATAACTTCGGGGGCATCTTCGGACAGAAAATCGACATAGCTGACAATCGCATGTGGCCAGCCATGCTGATCGGCAACCGAGTTTACCCAGCGCACTTCGTCCACCGCCTGATCTTTGGCCCAGTTTACCTGAACATAGACCGAAGCCACGACATTGTTTCCGGCCACATCACCGCAAAATTCAGTGATGGGGTAGTCCCGCCTCAACGGCTCATAGGGACCAAAAATTCGCGGCACTATTGGGCCTGAAAGCCAGGGAAGGTCATCCCGTCTCCAAATGTGATGATGTGCATCAATAATGGGTATCATTGGATTTTCTGTTTCATCCGTTACTGGGCCGGTTTTACTATTCAATCAATTTATCAGCCCTTGATTTCCGGCACCAATGAGCACAAATAACTTGATCATGGTCATCGTTCAAGTCCCGGCTAACGGTTCCAACCAACCGTTGAGCATTAGACTGCATTTGCGGCAGGTATTATTGATCATTAGGACAATGATCGTTTAAATGTGAGGTCGTATAGTGAGAGTCGTATGGTGAGACCTAAAAATTCCACAGGAAAAACTGAGACATGACAAAAGAAATCGTCTACATCGGAGATCCCATGTGTTCATGGTGCTACGGATTCTCACCCGTAATTCAGCACCTTTATCAAAAACACAGGGACGACGTCAAAATGACTCTAATCGTCGGTGGTCTTCATGTCGGCGACAATTGCATTACCGATCAGAACCGTGCAAATTTTTTGCGGCATCACTGGCAGGAGATCTGTGAGCGGACCGGACAGACATTCGAGTTCAGCTCCCTTGACACCCTGGGTTGGCTTTATGACACCGAACCTGCCTGCCGCTCCGTTGTCGCAGTCCGCAGGATTAAACCCGGGACTGAATACCCCTACTTCGCGACAGTGCAGTCTAATTTTTATGCGCGCGGAATGGACAGCAATTCAGATGATATTTATGTGGATGCCGCCCGCCAGCATGATTTGAGCAGGGAGGAATTTCTTAAGTCGTTTCGTTCAAATGAAACCAAACAGGAAACATATCAGGATTTTCGCTGGTCAAGAAGTATGGGCGTAACCGGCTATCCCACGGTCCTCGTCAAGGACAATGACGAATGGGCCGCTCTTACCTTTGGCTACCAGCCACTTGAATCTCTGGAGGCCCCGCTGGAGCAGTGGCTCAACGCCCCGAAAGTAGACGCCTAGTTTTCCGATGTTTCTGCCAGGATTATCGACCCGGGAATTTGGCTTTGGCTTTTGGCTAATACTTTTGGCGTGACAGCTAGCGGGAGAGTGAGCGCGCAAGGCAGGATAATCAACCGTCCCCAAATGGTGATTCAACACCCGAAGGCAGGGCTACTTCAAAAGTGTTGAGGGTTGCTGAAACGAGCGTGTAATATCCGAACAGCACCACAAGCTCCACAATTCCGGTCTCGCCCAGCTGGGATTTGACTTTGTTAAAAGTTTCCGGATCCACCTTATGACGATCCAAAAGCTGAATTATCATCTGGTTGACAGCTATTAGTTCAGGAGCTGCGTCTGAAGCTTCAGCAAGTGTCTCATTCTTTATCGCCGTTAAAGTCTCATCCTTGAGCCCTGCCTTGCGCCCGATTTTCTCATGGGCCCACCATTCATAATCCGCCTTCCAGCGTGCCGCAACGGTTAGTATGGCAACTTCGCGAACATCGTCGGCCAGTGAAGAATGAAACCGGATCATTTCGCCGAGTTTTTGGGACACGAGGCCAATCTGGGGCGAGTAAAGCAGCGGGTTGAAGGGCCCGCGAAGCCCGCCCTGTTCATTGAGAAAATCCTCCCTTGGTCGGGTTTTCCCCCGGTCGCCACCAACAATTTCTTCAAAAAGGCGCTTCGCGTCTCCTTTCAGCCCGGTAACGGGCAAACTGGTAAGTCGTTCCATCGTATCCACCAATTCTCAAAATGTTGCTCATTCGAATGATTCACAAGACCGATCATCTGCTGACAGGCTGTTATCTGTTCGCGGGATGCATACAAAAAAATTAAATGCTCCTTTTGGGCCGTTATTTTGTTGGAATTCGTCAGTAGATCATTGTTTAATAGACCTAAGCAACCGGAAAATACCTGCAATGAAACCATTTGCTATCGCGACAATGCTGTTTGTCCTGGCTCCCCTTATGATCGGTGGCGTCTGGTTTACCGCCCAGGGGTGGCCGTCAAGCTGGAATACGGCTGATTGGTCTGCTACGGGCATGGCTCCGAATCCGAAAGTGGAAAGAGATGCCATCATTCAGGTTTATGCTGCCCGTGCCGGAAGATGGAAAGGCATACTCGCGGTTCACACCTGGCTTGTGTTCAAACCAAAAAATGGATCCGGTTATACGCGGTATGATGTCGTAGGCTGGGGACGGCCGGTCCGGCGTAATGCCTTTCCGGTGGATGGGAACTGGTATTCAAACCGGCCTGAAATCATTTATGAGGTGAAAGGATCCAAAGCAAGCCGGTTAATTCCCAAAATATTAAAATCGATCCAGCAATATCCCAGCAGCACGAGAGGATCCTATCAGGTCTGGCCCGGTCCCAATTCGAACACCTTTATCGCGTGGATAGCGAGGGCGGTTCCGGAACTTGGCTTGGAACTTCCGCCAACAGCTATTGGCAAGGATTATCTTGGGACCGGCATAACTTTCGGGACTCCCCCTTCCGGATCGGGCTGGCAAATTTCGTTAAATGGTTTAGTCGGAATGGCAATAGGTCTCAAAGAAGGGTTTGAACTTCACCTTCTCGGAGCCACCTTAGGGATCGATTTCCAGGATTTGGCATTAAAATTGCCTTCTCTTGGCAATTTAAGTTTACGCAGACTATTGAATATCTAATCGTGTTGTCTTGATTTTTTGTAATGAAATACCAACTGGTTGCAGTCTATATAGCCAATTTGGGACCAATTCGACTTCGGCACATGTTCCAGCGGAGAAATAAAAGGTTCAATTTTGTGTTTTAGTTCGGAATTTGTCCATCCATGGAATTTTTTTCGTTCGATTGGGGTGTCGTATAATGGCATTACGCCCGGTTCTGGTCCGGGATATCGGGGTTCGAATCCCTGCACCCCAGCCAGAACCTATCAGACATCATATCGTCCCTGCCGAAACATATTTTCTGGAGCATTCGCCTACTTGACGAATTAGATCAATTGCCGCAGACAGTTCGCAGGAACTGGCATGTTCAAGATTCCCCGTATTCGAGCACAACAGTCGGAGCACAATTCGATGAGCGGTAGAAATCAAAACTCCGGAGAACAAAGCTTAGCGGACGATAGCAAAGACTTTGTCCGGGAACAGGTTCGTCAAGATTTGGCTTCCAAGCGGGTCGAATGCATTGTCACACGTTTTCCTCCTGAACCCAATGGCCACCTTCATATCGGACATGCGAAATCCATTTGTTTGAATTTTGGTGTTGCTGAGGAATTCGGCGGCCGCTGCCATCTTCGTCTGGATGACACCAATCCGGTAAAAGAATCTCAAGCCTATATCGATGCGATAATGCACGATGTGCGATGGCTCGGATTTGACTGGGGCGAGCACCTTTATTATGCATCAGACTATTTCGATCAACTGTATGAATGGGCAGAATATCTGATCACCAAAGGGCGGGCCTATGTTGACGATCTTACGCCCGATCAGATCAGGGAATATCGGGGCACCTTGAAGGAACCTGGAAAAGACAGCCCGTTCCGCACCCGCAGTCCCGAAGAAAATCTCGACCTCTTCCGCAAAATGCGGGACGGGGTTTACAATGAAGGCAAGCGTGTCCTGCGCGCAAAGATTGATATGGCTTCCGGTAATATCAATCTCCGCGATCCCGTTCTTTATCGCATTATTCACGCAAGTCACCCTCGCACAGGAGACAAATGGTGGATCTATCCGACTTATGATTTTGCGCATGGTCAATCGGATGCAATCGAACATGTGTCTCATTCGCTCTGCACGCTTGAGTTTGCGGATCATCGCCCGCTTTATGACTGGCTTATCGAAAATTTACCTGTCCCCTCCCGGCCTCGCCAGTTTGAATTCTCGCGCCTCAATCTCAGTCATACGATCCTCTCCAAACGCCGGCTGAACCAGCTTGTGGAAGAAGGTCACGTTTCAGGCTGGGATGATCCCCGGATGCCGACGATTTCGGGCTTTCGGAGGCGGGGATTTCCTGCCGCAGCACTCTGTGATTTTGCAGCCCGGGTCGGAGTAACCAAAAGTGACAATTTGATCGAGATGGCTTATCTGGAAAGCTGCGTTCGTGAAAATCTCAATAAAACCGCCGATAGGCGCATGGCTGTCCTCAATCCGTTGAAAGTTGTCATAGAAAATTATCCGGAGCAACAGACCGAGGAACTGGATGCCATCAACAATCCGGAAGACCCAAATTCAGATACAAGAAAAATCACGTTCTCCCGGGAACTCTATATCGAGAGAGACGACTTCATGGAGAATCCGCCTAAAAAATTTTTCCGAATGGCACCTGGACGGGAAGTTCGCCTGCGATACGCTTATTATATAACCTGTCGCGATGTGGTAAAAAACGATGATGGCGAAATCATAGAGCTGCGCTGCAGTTACGACCCGGCGACACGGGGCGGTGATTCACCTGACGGACGTAAAGTCAAGGCCACTTTGCACTGGGTATCAACGCACAAAGCCTGTCCCCTGGAAATCAGGCTATATGAGAATCTCTTTACAGACAGAGACCCCACTCAGAACGACAATTTTCTGGAAGGACTTAATCCGAATTCATTAACTGTCCTTGATGACTGCTGGGGCGAAATCTCATTGCCCGACATCAAGATGGGTCAACCCGTCCAGTTTGAAAGGATCGGTTATTTTGCCAGAGATCCGGATTCGCGTTCCTCAAAACTTGTATTTAACCGATCAGTTGCCCTGAGAGATAGCTGGGCTAAGATTCAGGCTAAGGACAAAATAAAATCTGACAGCCCGTGACTTAGCGGTTTTTTTGGAGAGACTGGATGGCCTGTTCGAAGTTGTCGAACATTTTTTCATACATCCACAGCACTTTCACGACCTGCGGGTCATCGGGCTCGAACTTTAGAACATCATCCTGCCCGCGTTCAAGTGAACTTAATTCCTTGTCTATAGCGTTGACAAAATCAACAAATGCAGAATAGGCACCGACCGTGAATTCAACTTCCTGATCCCTCAATAGCCCCAACTTATTGAGATTGGACCTGTAGACGACGGACATGGAGTTGGTATCGAGCTTGTCATATTTAACCAAACCCTCTTCGCCCTTGAACTGACGAACTCGGTGCTCAATAGCAAAACGGATTATTTTGGCTTCATTGAGCAGTGCCGTTCTCAGCGTTCGGCGTTCTTGTTTCAGATCGGATTTTCGGGAACGGCGATCCCGCCAGCCGTTAAACAGCAAAGTCAATATTATGCCGGTAAAGCCGATTATTAGAGCCAAACCGAGTTGATGATTCGCTGAATATTTGAGTACTTCTTCCCAATTCAATCCAAACATGACAAAACGTTATACCCTAATTTTTCATCAGTTTGCCACGCCATTGGTGTAATCGGAATAAATCATTATCAGCCCCGCCATGACAATATAAATATGCTGAATATGAACTGAAATCCATCAAATGCTGCCAGTAAAGGTGCACTGTATATATAGGCTGCGTCGAATTTTGGGCTTCATTTTATTTGGTTCATCCCGATCTAACCAAAGACGTCGGTTTATGGCTCAATGATTTCTGTAACGCAAATCCGGTAATTGGAATAGAAAAACTTTATCCGGTTTTCCCGTTTGCGCTCATATTCCGAAAAAAGGGACAAATTGTTCTGCAAGCGTTGCAAAAAGAACGCCACTGTTCGTAAAGAAGTCTGCAGTCCGCCATTTCCCAAGCCGTTTTTTTACCAAATGTTCACCCCTGTCATTTGCTCAGGTTCAATTCCTGGCTAAACATGCTAAATAAGTAAGTCAGGGATCAGCATCGATCAGCAGATGCAAGCCAGTGTGAACAAAAGTGAGCATTTATGTGACAATTCAACAAGGAGATGCGATGTGAACGAGGAGGCAAATTATCAAACTGTGCGTAAAGCAATTTTTCCTGTTGCCGGACTTGGCACCCGTTTTCTACCGGCGACAAAGGCGATGCCAAAGGAAATGCTCACCGTTGTTGACCGCCCTCTTATCCAGCATGTCGTAGATGAAGCCCGCGAAGCCGGAATAGAACATTTTATATTTGTAACGGGGCGCAACAAGGCCGTTATTGAAGACCACTTCGACAGGCAGTTTGAACTTGAGCATACGTTGGCGAGTCGGGGAAAATCAGCCGAGCTGGAGAGACTTCTGGCGGACGTCCCGGATCCCGGACAGACCAGCTTCACCCGTCAGCAGGAACCTCTTGGCCTCGGACATGCCGTATGGTGTGCCCGTGATCTCGTTGGTAATGAACCTTTTGCTCTTTTGTTGCCCGACGTACTGACTCAGGCCAGACCCAAAAGTTGCCTTGCACAACTTGTCGAGGCCTACGAGAATGCTGGTGGAAACCTTATTGCCGTCGAGGAAGTGCCAGATGATGAAACCCATAATTACGGTGTCGTCAGTATAGGCAAAGGACAGGATAATCTGTGGCCCGTAACAGGAATGGTGGAAAAACCTTCGCCGGGAACCGCCCCATCCAATCTCATCATTATGGGGAGATATATTCTGCAACCGGAAATTTTTGATATACTTTCCGCTCAGGAAACCGGCGCTGGAGGTGAGATCCAGATTACCGATGCGATGGCGCGAATGATGCAGCTCCAGCCCTTCCATGCATACAAATATGCTGGGCGAAGCTTCGATTGCGGTTCCAAGCTTGGCTTTCTTACAGCCAATGTCGCCTTCGCACTTGACCGGGATGATATCCGCGATCAGCTTAGCGTTCAGGTCAAAAAGTTATTGGATTGTTAGATTGTCCCGGGTGGCCAAGTGTCAAAGATGATTTACAACGATAATAAAACGGAAATAATTAATAATTGAGCGTCGGGACCCCCATTGAAAATTATCCACAAGTCAGTTCGAAAAAACCGAATATTTTCGCTAAGACATCCAGCACCGGGTAATTGCCTTTAGAAATTCAGCAATTGCCGGTACTGATATATCCCGATCGGTAAACTGAGTATTAGATATTTGGAATGTATGAAGCATTCTTTTATTCGTGGAAAACTTTTTTTAATTTTATTTGGCAAATCAAGGATCGGGCTTATTTTCCCAATAAAATATTGAATAAGCGCAATTTTGATGGTGACAGTTTAGTCACAATCGCTTATTCATAAAATAAAACAAACAGAAAATAGTAATCACGAGTTTTCCAAATTAAAGAGGTGATGTCTCCTGGTGGGGACATTTGGGCACTGCGTAATAAACCTCTTTAAAGTACGGGCGTCTTTGGGCAAAACAGCTTTTAAGAATATAAGTTTCAGTGAACTTAATTCGCGACGGAAGGGAACATGGAACTACTGTCTACCGGATTTATTGATGCCA
>Ga0307434_1001257_pt1 | contig 14001 bp, 3 predicted proteins | sample SalMarWE160220MG_FD_202156 | JGI IMG/M metagenome (GOLD analysis project Ga0307434, IMG submission 202156) | Salt marsh sediment microbial communities from the Plum Island Ecosystem LTER, Massachusetts, United States - WE1603-220 | ecosystem: Environmental > Aquatic > Marine > Intertidal zone >... | reverse complement strand
TGAAGGCCTGGAGAGCATGCTCGTCAAGCTCTCCAACGTCACGTTCAACGAGACGGGCACTTTCGACTACGGGAATTACACGGCGACCGATGGGGTGAATGAGGTGACCGTTCGCATCTGCACGGGCGATCTGGACCTCGTCGGTGAGTCGATTCCCACGGGAGCAGTTGATATCGTCGGCATCTTCTGCCAGTTCGACGGCAGTTCTCCCTACGACGGCTATTACCAGCTCCAGCCGCGAAGCAAGTCGGACGTCGTCCAGACCGGCGGCAACTTCCCGCCGAACGCCCAGGACGACCAGATTCAGATGAACATGGGTGATCCGGTGATCAGGATCACCCTCCAGGCCAGCGATCCCGATGGCGGACCTTTCCCGCTCAGCTACGCCATAAAGGGTGGGAGCGACGCCCCGAGCGGCGCCGGCCCGTCGGCGAGCCTTCCGTTCGGAGGAACGCTCACCGATCCGAACAACGCAAACAACAACGTCACCACCGGCGGCGCACTTGACGGCAATGAGGTGGACTTCACGCCCGATGCCAACGCCAGCGGCTGGTTCGCCTTCATGTTCACCGCCAGCGACGGCCAGGATACCGGCGAAGCGACCGTCAGCATTTTCATCCAGGATACCGGCGGGCTGGTCATCACGGAGATCATGTACAACCCCGCCAACGTCAACGCGGATGATGACCGGTACGAAAGCGATTGGGAGTGGATCGAGGTCCATAACCCGACCGGCTCGGACGTCTACCTCCATTCGGTGCTTGGCAGCGCTCTGGACGAAACGGAAACCAGCTACAATGTCTTCTTCGAGACGGCGCCCTCCGGGGCGACGGTGATCCTCGGTCGCAATGCGGGCGACTTCGTGACCGAATGGGCTCCCCTCAGCTCGGGCAGCATCATCCCGCCGGCCACAAACACCCGATTCCCTTACTATAGCAACAGCGGCGATACGATCTACCTGTTCGGGTCCGACAGCCTCACGGGCGATGACGCCAGGCTGCTGGATGTGGTTGCGTATGAGATCGGCGGCGAGAGCGTCTGGCCCGAGTCCAATTACCGGGGCAGCATCTTCCTCGAGTACGACCTGTTGACGAGCACCGACAACGACGACGGCAACAACTGGAACCTCTCCATTGCGGGCGCCAACGGGGTCTACGCCACTCCTGAAGCGCTCGGCCCGCCCGCCGATAGCGACGAGGGCAGCCCCGCAATCCTGCCCTCCGGGCCGACCGTGCCCCTGAGCCCGCCGATGGCCTACAACGACGAAATCCGCATCAACCAGGACAGCTCGGCGATCTCCATAACGCTCGATGCGACCGATCCCGAAGGCGATCCGCTGGATATCGTCATCGAGACGTTTGTCGAGGGCGTCTCGCCCACGACCGGCCAGGGTGGAACCCTTGTCGATCCGAACAATGGCCAGATCAGCACCGTGCCCTATACGCTTGTCGGCAACGGCAACCAGGTGGAGTTCACCCCGGCTGCCGGTGTGAGCGGCAAGTTTGCCCTCGGGTTCAGGGCCTACGACGGGAGCTCCTATTCCGCGTACGCCTACGTCACCATCTACGTCCAGGGCACGGGCGTCGTCGTCATTACCGAGATCATGTACAACCCGGGCAATCCGGAGCCCGGTTACGAGTGGGTCGAGATCACCAACCTGACCGGGGAGGCCGTCGCCCTGGACACGTTGTGGGATTCGGGCCAGTGGTCCACCGGCAATCTGGCCGGCAATAGCATCCCTGCTGGTTCCACCATGATTATCGCCCGGGGGGACGAGAGTGAGGCCCGGACCCTCGCCGAGTTCGTCGCCGAGTGGTCACCCCTCACAACCGGCGACGTGATCCCCGTCCTGACCGACCCCAACCAGTGGCCTTACCTCAACAATGACGGCGACACCATCTATCTCTTCGCCGCCGGCGGCTCGCTGCTGGACATCGTGGAGTACTCCGACACCGGAGACTGGCCGCCCGACGACAACAGTGCGAGCATCTTCCTGAAATGCGGCAAGATCTCGACCGTCGATAACGACGAGGGGAACAACTGGCTGCTCTCGCTGGCCGGGTTTGAGAACGCCTACTTGAGCGCCTCGGGTAACGACGTCGGCAGCCCCGCGCTCCTGCCATCCTGCACTAATTATCCGCCGGAAGCGCAGGATTCCCGCGTCGGGGTCATGATGAACACCCAAACGCTGGTCGCCCTGGAGGCCTGGGACGACGGCTTGCCCGATCCCCCCGGCGCCCTGACCTACACCATCAAGTCGCTGCCGAGCCATGGGTCGATCGCCGATGCCGGCACCGAACCGCCGACCCCGATCATCGCTATCGACTACACGCTGGTGAACAACGGCAACCAGGTGCAATACACGCCCCACGGCGGGTACACGAGCACGGTGGCGGCCGGCGACGACGCATTCGAGTTCTCCGCCGACGACGGTGCCGCCTCCTCATCCGAGAATGGCACGGTGACTCTGGTCGTTCAGAAAGGCGGCCTGGTCATCACCGAGATCATGTACAACCCGCGGAACCAGGAAGACAACGACTGGGAATGGGTCGAGGTGTACAACCCCGGCGAGGCCGACATCATGCTGCAGATTCTCACCGACGACGACGGCGAGCCCGATCCCAACCTGGCCGTCGCCACGCTGATACCGGCCGGGGAGGTCCGGGTCGTAGCCTCGGGCGACAACAGCAGTCGGACCACCGCGCAGTTCCTCCAGGAATGGTACGACTTGCCGAGCGCCAAGGCGATCTTCGTCGGCTCCGACGATGAGTGGGAGATCCTGGGCAACAGCGGCGACCGCATCCAGATCATCGACGACTACGGCCACCTGCTGGACGACGTGCTGTACTTCGACGGCTCGCCGTGGCCGGTTGACGACGGCTATGCCAGCATCTACGTCGTCGACGGCAAGATCGATGTGCTCGAAAATGACAAGGGCGAGAACTGGCTGCTGTCTGTGGACGGGGTGGACAACGCCTACACCACGCCGGACGTCGCCGGGGGCGGTGCCACCGATGACCAGGACGTCGGCAGTCCGGGCCTCAAGCCGGGGGCGATGGCGTGCGAGGCTACCATCACCGCCTGGGCGAGTGTGCGCTACCATGCCGGGCCGGTGTCGGGTGAGTTGGGCATCGTGCTCGATGCGTCGGCGAGCGGCTTGGCCGTGGTGAGCGAGACGCGTCGGGCAGACGTTGACCTGAAGGTCGTGGTGGACATCACCGCGACCGGGACTCTTACGGTGACCGGGACCATCGAGGCCGAGGATATGAGTACCTCGACGACGTACGCGGCCGCACCGACGGTGACGGATAACGGCGGCGGCAGCTACACGCTGGAGCTCCTGTGGACCGGTGGCCTGCCCGATCAGGCATGTTACAAGATCGACCTGACGGGCAAGCTCAGTTGCACCGTCCAGGGCGATGCCGACTGCATGCTCAAGGTTCTAGTTGGCAACACCAACGGTGACAACAATACCGACCTGATCGACATGGCTCAGGTCAAGAGCAAGAACGGCACGCCGGTCGTGGGTGCCGATGCACGGTTCGATGTCAACCTGGACGGTAACATCGACCTGATCGACATGGCCATGGTCAAGAGCCTGAACGGGAGTACAGCTATCTGTCCGTAAACGGGGTGACGGGCCGCCAGGGGCGGACGGTGAGTTCCGACGGGGTGACCCGTATCTCGACCGCACCGTCGTCGGCGGTGTTGAAGTACTGCCGGTGGGCGACGAGGTCCAGCAGGCCGCTGTATGTATGAACGTCCCGCTGGCCGCTCGACCGGATACAGTACGCGGGGTCCACCGCTTCAAGAAAGGCCCCGGTGTTGGGCTCCACACCGCCGTGGTGCGGGAGCACCAGCACGTCGGCCTTCAGGTTGCCCATCGCCAACAGTTGCCGCTGAGGAAGTTCCTCAATATCTCCGCAGAGCAGCACGCGGCACCCGGCGTACGTGATCCCCAAGACGATCGAGGAGTCGTTGGCGCGAGCGATGCTCAACTCATCAAGCGGCGGCGGCCAGAGGACCTCGATCTCCACGTTCCCGGTACCGTTGAGGCGATCACCCCGAACAACCGTTTGCCGGGGGATTCCGTGTTGCCGCACGTCGGCCAGGAGTCGGGCGCCGGCGCTGCCAGGCTTGCTCAGGCGCTCGAAGTGGGGTGCGGCAATTACCGCTTTGACCGATCGGTGATCGAGGAGGTCCGGCAAGCCGCTGAAGTGATCGAGATTGGGATGGCTGAGGATAACGGCATCGATCCGGTACGCACGTCGCCGGGCGAGCAGGGGGCCGACCCTCCACCGCTCGATATCGTAAGGGGGCATTGAGCCGATGTCGTAGATGAACGTCCTGCCGTTCGGCAAGCCGATCACACACGCGGTCCCGTTTCCGACCGAGAGCACGTCGAGTCGAAGGGTGTCGCCCGGGAAGGGTGGTGCGAGCTGCCAGGCGGCGGATGTGATGAAGGCAAACGCGGCAACCGCCACCCAGTAACGGGCGATACGCAGCCACGGCCTGAGCACCCAGAATGCCAGCACGGCCAGGCCGGCGGCGGTCAGCCAGCCCGGGACCGCCGGCGCCGGCATCCCCGCCCCGGGCAAACGGGCCAGGAATTGAACGAACACCACGAGCGTCTCGGTGATCAAGGCCAGCGGCCAGCCGAGCAGCGTGGCAATAGAAGGTACCGCCAGCGACAACAGGGCTTTGACGAAACCCGTCACCAGTGTGAGCCACACCAGCGGCATGATCAGGATGCTGTTGAGCCAGCCCCACACCGCGAGTCGCTGAAAGTGGCAGGTGCCCAGGGCTGCACCGACGGTCCATGCCGATACGCTCATGGCGAGCCACCATCCAAGGACGTGCGTGACCCAGTTGACGACGACGCGGCCGGGCGAGGGCGGGTTAAGCTGTTGTTGAATGGCCGGCGCCAGCAGCGGATCATCGCGGCCAAGCAGGCGGCGCATCAATCGGGCTGCGGCGTCGTGGAGCCGGGGGCTGAGGTACAGCAGCGCGACGAGCGTGAGGAATGACATCTGGAATCCGGGACTGAACAACTGCGTCGGCTCTGCAATGAGCAGAATGATAGCGGCGAGGGCGAGCCAGTTGGCCGACCGCACCGGGCGACGCAGCAGAAGGGCCAGGCACAGGAGGTCGGCCATCAGGGCGGCCCTGAGAATCGCGGGGCGGGGCTCGGCCACGATGGCGTAGGCCGTCACCGCAGCGAACGCGCAGGCCGCACACGCCCGCCGCGAGCCGCCCACGAGAAGACCGACCAGCCAGACCGCCGACGCGAGCATCCCCACGTGGGCCCCGCTCACGCTCAGATAGTGCACCGTACCCGTGTTGACGAACGCTTCATTGAGTTTAGCATTGACTTCGCTGCGCTGGCCGAGCACCAGGGCCGACAGCAGTCGGGACCCCGGCACGTCGCCCGGAAAAGTATGGTCCAGCATTGCCGCCCGCAGTCTTTGCCGGAGCACCGCCATCCAGCGATGGCCGCGATCACCGATCGCATGGACGACGACGTTGGCCGCGTGCTCGCATGACATCTCGACGAGGATGCCGTTGCGGCGGCTCGCCAAAGCCCAGTCTTTTTCGCCGGGGTTCATCGGCGGTGCCGGGCGATACATGCGGCCAAACAGCTCCACGCGATCGCCGGCGGCCACGTGCAGCACCGGCTCGCGCACGTGGACCGCGACGGTCCCGCTGACGTGGATGTCGCCGGAGACGCCCTCGATCTTCTCCGCCGCAACGAGCAATCGCGTGCGGGGCAACTGATTGAACCAGTTAATCCGCCCGCTCTGCACGGGGCGGATCGCCGGTGATGCGATGACGGTACCGGTGAGCCGGACCGGCGTGGCCCCGGGGCCGCAATACCGGACCACATGATCCGCCGGCCACCGCCGAAACGACGAATCGTGAAGTACCGCTCCCACCGCCAACGCCGCCAGCATCAGTGCGAGATGACGCAGGCCGTCGCGCGTGCGAAAGAGCACGATCGCTGCACCTGCTGCAATGAACAGGAAAGCAGCCAATGGGACCGGCACCGCCCACGACGCATCAATGACGATACCGATCACCAGGCCGATCGCCGGGGGCACGAGCGGCTGGCCCGCCAGCCATTCCAGCATCACGTCCGTCCGCGTCGGCAGCGGCCGGGCGAGCGGATCGTCCTCGTATCCATCACGCTGACCAGGCGGCAATGTCAACGATGCGTCGGGCATGCAGGAACACCAGGTATTGCTTGGTCACAGGTTGGCGGTAGATGCCCCGGATCGCGGCGGCGTAGCTGTCGATTTGGGTTTGATAGTCGGCGGCGCGGGCTTCGCAGGCGTCGGCGGCGATCGCGTCGGTCTTGTAGTCCACGAGCTCGAGGCTCGCCTCATGGCAGACGAGAGCGTCCACGATGCCGCGAACGAGCAGGACGTCGCGATGGTCCCGAGCGGCCACCAGCGGGTCGTAGTGCTCGGGCGGGATGCGGGAGACGAAAGCGACCTCGCGCCGGACGTCCGGGGCGTGACGGCGCATCTGTTGGCCGGGGCCGGTCGCGAAAAACCACGCCGCGGCGTCGAGCATGACGACGGCGGCGTCCCCGGGGCCCAGGCGGCCGGACTCGACGAACTCGCGGCATTGCCGTTCGAGGTCGGCCGCGTCACACGGGCGCGTCAGATCGACGAGCTGCAGGAACCGGTGCGTAGCGATGCCGCGATGCATCCCGTCGTCGGCCAGCTCAACGGCCATGAAGGCAGGACGTGCCGGGGCGACCGCCCGACGGCGGGGCGCTGCTGGGCGCTCGTCGGGATCGAATCCGGCATCCCATCGCCGCTTCAGTTCGCTGACCGCCACCCGGGCCGGGAGCGTCGTCAGCTCAAGGGCTGGATAGTCCTCCTCCAGTGCTTCAACGATACGGTCGGCCTCGTCGGTTTGAGCGACCCATTCCTCACGCGGAAGCGGGTTGAGATCAGCGAGGCGAGCGAGTGCTTCGGTTCGCTCGGTCTCGATGGCCGCCGGGATTCGCCACCTGTCGGTGGTGGTGCGGTCATGCGCGTAGACCTTGAACAAGCCGCCCCCGGCGGGCCCATCGCCCGCCTCTTCGCCGTGCCATTGCACCACGCCGTCCGGTGCCCGGGAGATCGCCGGCAGTAACCAGTCGAGCGGGTGCGAAGCGGTTTCGAGTTCGAGTCTCGGCACGACGACTGGTTCGCTGCCTGTCCGGCGGCCCGCGGCCCGGCAGGTCGCCGCTTTGGCCGGATCGAATCGGCCCACGAGCATCAGGTGCTCACGTGCGCGGGTCAGCGCCACGTAAAGCACCCGCAGCTCCTCGGAGAGAAGCTCACGGCGACCGGCGTCCGCCGCCACCTGGTGGATGAACGTGGGATACGTGATCCGTCGCTCGGGATCCGCCACCCGCATGGCAATGCCCAACTCGCGATCCACCAGGACGTTTCCTCGGAGGTCATTGAGGTTGAACTGCTTGCCCAGATCGGCCAGGATCACTACCGGGAACTCCAGGCCCTTGCTGGTATGAACGGTCATGACGCGGACGACGTTGTCGCCGGCCCCGGTGGTGGATGGCTGTTGGAGGGGGCGGTCGTGAGCGAGCATCTGGTCGATGAACCGCAGGAACCGACGCAGGCCCTGGCGGTTGAACCGCCCGAACTGCCGGGCCAACTCGTGGAGCCGGATCAGGTGCTCGCGACGACGCGCGCCGTCGGACAGACCCGCGACGTAGGCCAGGTAGTTGCTCTCTTCGTAGATGTTCCAGAGCACCTCCGCGACCGGCGTGCGCCAAATCCGCTGCCGGTAGCGATCGAGCGTCGCCATCACCACCGTGAGCCGGTCCCGCAGGCCCTCGTCCAGCCCCTCCCGCACGTAGCGCCGGGCGGCAGCGTGGAAAGGAATCCCGCGATCCAAGAGGCGGATTCTCAGCAACTCCGTCTCGGTGAACCCTTCGCCCAGCAATGGTGATCGCAGTACGGCCGCCAGCGGTATGTCCTGTTGCTGGTTGTCGAGCAGTTCCAACAGGCTCACCACGTCGCGGAACTCGGTCGAGTCGATGCCGCTGTCGTCGCGTTCAACCCGGACGGGAATGCCCATCCGCCGGAGCACGTCGGCGATCGGTCCGGCCTTGTACGGCATGGATCGCAGCAGAATGACCACGTCGCGGTAGTCGATGGGCCGGGCCTTCGGCAAGCCGCCGGGCGTGTCGGCCTTGTCCGTCACGTGCCACCGCGAGCCCTCGCGGTTGTCACCCATCCACTGTTGGATGCGGCGGCCGATCACGTACGCTTCGCGCTCGATGCCCTCGAGCTCGTCCTCGGCGGCGTGGTTGCCATCCTCATCGTCATCTTGCGCCGGACGGGTCCGCTCGGTGATCGGCTCGAGCAGATGCAGCTCGACGGCGGGTTTGTCAAAGACCCGAGCCTTGCCCGGGCCGGTCGCGGTGGCTGCGTTGGCAGCGTCGGGAGCCGCGGGGAAGCGGGCGCCGGCATACAGCCTGGCGGCCGCGTCGTAATCGCTCCCGCCGAACGACTTGCGCATCAGCGGCTCGAAGATCAGGTTGACCGCCTCGATCACGCTCGCTCGGCTGCGGAAGTTGTCCTGGAGGTGGATGAGTTCGCCGATCGCGGCGCCGGCGGCAAACTCATCGGCCCTGCGGGTGAACAACCTCGGCTCGGCGAGCCGGAAACGGTAGATACTCTGCTTGATGTCGCCGACGGCAAAGAGATTGCCCGAAGGCGGATCGGCGCTCTCGCGACTCACCAGCCTCAGGATCGCCTCCTGCAGCGGATCGACGTCCTGGAACTCGTCCACCAGCAGGTAGCGATACCGTCCCTGTAGTTGCCGGGCCACCTCGGAAGGCCGGCTTGGATCGCCGGCTTCGGTCAGCAGCCGCAGCGCGCAACGCTGCAGGTCGTTGAAGTCAACCGCTGCCTGCGCGGCTTTCGCTTCCTGATAGCGGCGGTCGAAGCCGGTGACGAGCTGGACGAGGGCGCGAACAGATGGGGCGATTCGCGCCAGCCCTTCACGGTACTCGTCCGCGGTGAAGGTGCAGATCGACTCTTGCAGTCGTTCGGCAAACAACTTCTTCATCCGGTCGCGGAGGCTCTTGGCCGCTTCGTACTGGGCCTTCTCTTCGTCGGAGAGACCCCGCGGCCTGCGCTTGGCCGGGGGAAGATCGGACGACCGGATCTCCTGGGCGACCACTTCCCAGCAATCATCTGCGCCGGCGGCAAGCGCATCGTGCCAGCGCTCGAGTTGCCCGACGTGCTCCTTCAGGGCGTCCGCGTGCGAGGCTGCGATGGGCCAGCGTTTCCGGACGGTGGCTGCAAGGTGCCGGCAGTACTCCATTTGCAAGCTCAGCTCCCGGCGGAGCCGGTCGCATTGCCGCCCGTGCAACGTCGTGACAAGGCCGGCCGGTGCCGCAGGATCCAACTGACCGGCGGCATTGTCGAGCCACGCCTGAGGGGCAGGCAGGCTGTTGATGAAGCCGTGCAACTGCAGCACGACCTCGGCCATCGTCTGATCATCCCCGCCGCCGTAGTCATCCACGAGCTGCTGAAACGATCGGCTCAGGTCGTCCTCGCCCGCGTAGAGTTCCACGAACAGTGCATCCAGGACCTCGCGCCGAAGCAACTCCGCCTCGTCCCCCCCGAGGACCGTCGCCTGCGGATCGACCTGGGCCTGCGGGAACCACCGTTGAATAAGGGTCTTGCAGAAAGCATGAATGGTCGAAATGCTCGCACTGTCGAGGAGGTAGAGCTGCTCCCGAAGATAGGCGTTGCCGGGCTGGTCATGGAGGCGTTGCCGGATGGCGCCGGCGATCCGCGAGCGCATCTCGCTCGCGGCGGCGTCGGTGAACGTGACCACCAGCAGCTCGTTGATCCGGCAACGCCGATCCCCGGGCAGATCGCACACCAGCACCGCACACCGCTCGGCAAGCACGGTGGTCTTGCCTGAGCCGGCGGCGGCCGAGACAAGTACGCTGCGATCGACGGTGTGGATGGCCCGCCGCTGGGCATCGGTCAGATGCGCGAATCGATCGTTGCCTCCCGCGGCGTCAGGCATCTGGCTGCTCCTCCACCACGCGCTTCAACACGTCGGCTCTGTTGAACGGCGTGAGCGTCCGCGGCGGCTGGGTCTCGATCTCGTACCGGCAGACGGATCTGTACAGGCACCACGAGCACGGCGTTTGGCGACGAAGCCGATAGGGCTTGACCTCGATATCGCCATCGAGCAAGGCGTCAGCCAGCTCGCCCATCCGCCGGCCCACGTGGTCCATCAACGCCGACAGTTGACCCCGCCCGGCCAGGTCGGACTTGGCGTACGGCTCCCCGTCCTTCTTGAGCCGGGCGGAGAGGAACCGGGACCACTCGCCCCCCGGTGTGATGCTGTTGTCCAGCGTATTCAGCACGGACGCATCCGCGATGCCATGCCATTTGAAAGTGGTCGTCTTCTCCTCGCGGGGATGCGGTACCGGCTTGTATGCTTCGAGCAGGGGGAGGTAGAAGGCCGCCACGGGGCGGATCGGCCGGCCGGTCAGCGACTCACCCACTTGCTTCAGCGCCAGAAGGTAGCCGACCAGTTGCAGGGCCAGGCCGTGATAAACCCGGGTAAGATCCAGCTTGCGCTCGGTGGTGCGCTTGTAGTCGATAACCGCGCCCAGCAGCTCATCGCCCAGCTCCGCCACGTCAACCCGGTCGATCACGCCCCTGAGCAGGATCGTCCGCCCCCCCGGCGTGGTCAGTGTCAGTGGGGCGGCCGGATGACCGCTGAAACCGAACGGAAACTCCACCGCCCGCGGGCGGTACCGCCCCACCCGGGCCGCGTCTCGCTGCCAGCGCGTGACCCGCTGAACGTGACCCCGGCTGCGATCGAACAGGTACGCGTTGCGGGCTTCGCCGAGTAGCATGTCGTTCGCGATCAGCGGTATCATCCGGGTGGCGATCGCGTCGATGCGCTCGGCAATCTCGTCGTCTTCAAGATCGGCGAGGCACTGCTTGTCCTGGGTGAGCTGATCGACGAACTTCTCGAGGATCGCATGGCACAGCGTCCCGAGATCGACCTGGGCCAGTCTGGCTTCCACGCGCGGTTCGAGGCCCAGCGTGTAGTCGGCGAAATGGGCGAACGGGCAGGCGGCGAACCGTTCGAGCCGGCTCACGCTGGCCAGGAAAGGCGCGCCCACCCCCTCGGCCATCATGCCCGGTTCGAGTCGGGCCGCGTTCCGGTACTTCAGCCCGGCCAGCGAACGAGTGAGCGTCTGTCGCCAGTCCTCGCGGCGGCGGGCGGCATCGTAGAGCGCATTCCAGACGGCCCGCGCGTCCGGGGCGATCTCCGAGTCAATCGCGGATCGGTAGCGGAACTCCGCCGCCAATCTGCCCCCCAGTTCACCGACCCGGGTCAGCCAGGCCGTCGAACGCTCGGCCCGGGGATCGCCGGACCTGGCCACCTCCAAACCCGGCAACGCGGACAGCACCTCGTCCAGGTAAGGCGACGGCTGCACGGGCTTGCCGTCCTCACCCGTGCGCGGATAGCTGATCCACAGGCGGTCAGAAGCCCGCGTCAACGCAATGTAGGCGAGCATGCGTTCATCCAGCAGTTGACGTAACCGGGACGGGCCGATCTCGACCCCGGCCGACTCGAGCCAGTCACGCTCCGCATCGCCGAGCAGCGGGTCTTCCGACCGCTTCATCGGGAAATGGTGCTCGTCGAACCCGAGGATCAGCGCGGCCCGAATGGCAGGATGCCGGCTCCGCTCGATCGCCCCGACGAGGATCTGATCCAGCGTCGGCGGGGCGAGTCCCAGGTTGAACTCCGCCAGAGCAGCCTCGATCGTTTCCCGGAACTCATCGATCCCCATCGACTCGGTGCCCAGGGCATGGACGAACTCGTCGAGCAGTTCGACGAAGTCGAGCCAGACCTGTCGGTGGGCGTCCGCTTCATCACTCCGGCCGTCGGCTTCGGCGTCGTCAGCCCAGGCCTGCAATTGTCGGCCTGCTTCAACGTGGTCCAGGCACCCGAACAGCGCCTCCGCCCACCACCGTCCCGGGGCTTCGCCGTGCCCGGCGGCGGCATCGAGCCAGGGCCCCACCGCCGAGCGCCATTGCTCGCGGATGACGTTGACCCGGTCCAGGACCGCCCGCTGCGTGTCGCTGAGCTCGGCGTTTGCCCCTTTGCGCTTGAAGAATCGCGTGTAGTGCCAGGGCTCGGACCACCGGGACCGCCCGGAGATTCCGCTTGCCAGCAAATAGTTCTCCAGGAGGTCGGCGTCCGCACCGTCCACCGGCAGCAGGCCCGTCTTGAGCGTTAGCCGGACCGAATCGAGCCGGCAATCATCCGCCGCCACCGCAAGAAGCCCCCGAACCAGTTCGACCAGCGGGTGATGAGCCGTCGGTTGGCGGCGGTCGAGAAAGCAGGGAATCCCGTGTGCCCGCAAAGCGGCCGACAGCAGGTCGTCATACAACGACAGGTCGCGAACGATGACCGCAATGTCGCGGTAGCGCATCGGAGGATCCGCTTCGCGCGTAAGCCGCTGGATCTCCGCCACCGCCGCCTCCACTTCGCTCCGGCGGTCCGGCAATTCGAGTACGCGGATGGCTTCGTGCGACGGCAACGCGGGCCCGTCCTCCGGGCGCAAGCTGAACAGGTTCCGTTCGAGCCGGGCCAGCTCCGGTGCAGTGAATCGCGACGCCGTCAACTTACCTCTTCGCGCTGCTGTCGATTCGATTCTTCGCGGTGCCGTCAGCCGGATCGGTTCGCCCAGTTCGATCCCCGCTGTTTTGAACTCCCGCCGCAGCCGGACCAGCGTCCGCTCCGTCCGGGCGAACAGCGAATAAGAAACACCCGGTAGCTCGACCGCCTCAACCGCCGACGGATTGACCGCCGACGCCGACGGATTGACCAGCATCGTGATCTCCATGCCGGCCACGTGCCGGGCGAGCTTCGTGAGCAGCACGTATTCCTGTTGCGTGAAGCCGGCGAAACCGTCCACCCAGAGTTCCGCGCCGGCGAGCCAAGCACAACCGCTCAAGCGCTCAGCCGCCAGGTTGAGATACTGGGCCGGGTCCAGCCGGTCGTCGATCAGGTAATCGAGATAGGCCTGATACAACCGGGTCAGATCGGCGATCCTGGCCGCGGCCAGCGGATTGTCCGGCTCGGTATGCCCAGCCATCTCGGCCAGTGTCTGCGGCTCGACCTTCTCCCGCATGAGTTCGTCGAGCGCGGCGGCAACCTCTTTGACCATCCCCGGCTTGTCGGCTACCCGGTCGAGCAGCCGCAGCGAATACCTCTCCCGGCGGATCAGCCGCCGGATCGCCATGATGCGCCCGAGCGGGCCGATCGTCTGGTCCCCCCGGCGGGGATCGGCGCCGGTGTCGGCAAAGATCCGGTACGCCAACCGCTGAAAACTCAGGACCTCGCACCGCGTGTAGCCGCTGATCCGGGGTGTCTCGATCAGCGCCCGCTCCATCTGGAAACTGGCCTGCTCGGGTACCAGCAGCAGCAACTTGTTGCCGCCCGCGGGATCCTCCCGCAGGCGCGCCCGAATCGCCTCCAGACATCGCCACGTCTTGCCGCTGCCCGCCCGTCCGACCACCAACCGAACCGACATGCGCTACACTCCCCGGGTGCCGGTTCGCATGATAAACGCGCTCAGGTCGGCCGTCGAGGTGCTTGAACGGATTGGATCCTCAAGCTGACGCAGCACCGCCACGGCGCCGTCTGCGGCGCGGACCGACACCCGGCACGATCAGCACGGCCGGCCGGCGTGTTGGCTTCATCCGTTACGGCTGAGTGGAAGGGACTGCTTTCTTCTTCAATGATTCGATCTGCTTCTTTGCCGCCTCGAGCTGCTTGCCGCAATCGCTGACTTGCTTCTTGGCAGCATTGGCCTGGTCCTGTGCCTTGGCCAGTTCGCCGGACACACGGTCGACCAGTTTCTTCGCCGACTCGAGCTGCTTGCCGAGGTCCTCGGCTTCCGTGCGGGCCTGTTTGAGTTCACTCGTC
>Ga0307434_1001253_pt1 | contig 14029 bp, 15 predicted proteins | sample SalMarWE160220MG_FD_202156 | JGI IMG/M metagenome (GOLD analysis project Ga0307434, IMG submission 202156) | Salt marsh sediment microbial communities from the Plum Island Ecosystem LTER, Massachusetts, United States - WE1603-220 | ecosystem: Environmental > Aquatic > Marine > Intertidal zone >... | reverse complement strand
ATGTAACCAACGGAAATCAGAAACAGGTTTACGCCTGTATCCAAAATGCCAAGACCAACAATGACTTTAATAAGGTTATGTTTAACCAGAATGATATAAAGCCCGATGAATATAAGCCCGAAAGCCCCTATGTAATAAGCGTAGTTATTCAAAAAACTCATCAGCTTTCCTCTATTAACTTATCAATGATACCTGTCAGTTCCGAACCCACCTTAAATCCAATCGCAATATAAATAATAGGGATGACGCCGGCACTAAAAAGAAGATTTGGAGTTCCCTTTGGAAGAAAATTCGTCAAAAAATAACCGTCTATAGCTAATCCAATCAGACCGACCACTACAAAAAGCAGTCCTCCAAGCGATTCCAGGCTCATAGATACTTTTGCATTTATTCTTCTTTCCCTGCAACCTAAGTAAATTAAAAGGTATGCGGAAGCGATAATCGCACCTCCCTGAAAACCCCCGCCGGGGGTAAGGTGACCGTGAATGAAAATATAGGTGCCGAAAACGATAATAAGAGGAAAAAGAACTCTGCAGCCGGTTGAGAGGACCAGGCTGGCCGGTTCTATTTTTCTGGCCGTTTTTTTCCCGATGGTGCTTAGAACCGCACCTAAGCCGATAGCTGCAATGAATAAAACCGTAACCTCACCTAAGGTATCGAATGCACGGTAATTTACCACAACTGAGGTGACTATATTGGTAGCCCCTGTTTCTTTTACACCCTCGCTAATATAACGCTTACCTACTTTCGTTTTTGGCACGCCGAAGGGAATCTTTGCCAGTGATAGGCTAATTCCAAAGGCTACTATTACTAATAAAAGGATGCTAATTATCCTTCTCATTCTTCGTACCTCTTTGTTCTTCTTATAGCAATAATAAAGATAGCTGTAGTTAATGCCGCACCGATGGCCGCCTCAGCCATCGCTACATCAGGGGCCTGAAGGAAATAGAAAAGTACGGAAGCAATTAGACTTACCAATGCTGCAGCAATTACCGCACTGGTTAAATCTTTGAAAATAGAGGCGGCAATTGCTGCTATAAGCATCAAAAGTATTAAAAAGAAAACAAATATCATTGTGTCTTCTCGTCTTGTTCTAATCCGTCGTGAAGGGGTTTACACTCCTCAAACTCCTTAGTTTTATCTACAACACTTCTATCACACAGAGGGACACCACTCTTACAGGATGCTCTACCTAAGGCATGATTAGAAATAGGGTTAGTGATAAGAATAAAAAGCGCAATAGCCAATGTCTTCGGCAACCAATGGGGCTGCATTATCCCAACGCCAATAATGGTCAGGAAAGCACCCAATGTTGTACATTTCGTCCCTGCTTGAAGTCGATTATATACATCGGGCAGTCTGAATACACCCAGACTTCCCAGGAAGAGAAATATTGTTCCAACGGCTGTAATGATAGTCCCTGCCAAGTACACTTAAATTCCTTTTTCCAAAAATCTTGCAATAGCCACTAAACCGATAAAAGTTAAGACCGCATAAACTAAAGCGACATCCAAATAAACATATCTTTCAAAGATAGAACCCAAAAGGACAAGCAAAGCGGTAGTAATTGTAACTATGGTATCCACCGCTACCGCCCGGTCCGGGGTGGTGGGGCCTTTGAGCATACGTAAGAGGCACAAGGAAATCGCTAGTCCTATGACTGTAAGAAAAATTATTTCACTCATATAAAAAACATCAATATCCATTGGCTTATTTGTATATACAAATAAAACGATACATATACCGAAAAAAATTATTTCTTTTTAATTATTTCCATAATTTCTCTTACTTGCACATTAATCACCCTGTAGCACGTCCTGGTTCCTTCTCTTCTGCCTTTAATGATACCTGCATTTTTCAATATCCTGAGATGCTGGGAGATCGTAGATTGATGCAGTCTTAATACCTTCTGGATCTGGCCAACATTGCATTCGTTCTCGAGAAGACCGGACACGATCTTTAATCGCGCTGGGTGAGCCAGGGCTTTCAATGTTTCGCTGACTTTTTCGTGATTTACTCCCACTACCGAACCTCAATCTTCTGTTTCTTGATTATCTATGAAAATTCTGATTACTTTATTTGTCTATGTGAATATCACCCTTAAATATTTCTCAAATCTCTGGCCTATCATGCTTGTTGCCTCATCAATATCCTCGGTCTTTACATTTATCCAGTGAATGAGGAGCTTATCACCGATAATATCTAATGTAAACGTGCCCGGGGTCAAGGTGATCGAATTGGCTAAAATCATCTTTGCAAGGTCAGATTTAAGGCGAGTCTTTATAACCACAATACCTGGTTTTATAGGCATTTTTGGGTGGATAACCCGATAGGCAACATCGAAACTGGACTTGATTATCTCCCAGAAAAGCACAATTATGTACACGAAGGAAAATAAAATCCTCTTTATACTTAGCGTGGGGAAACCTAACTTAGAGTAAATGCCAGCTCCAAAGAGCGAAATAATCAGGCAAACCAGACCTCCGCAAATAAGCTCCGGCCAGTCTAATTTCGAGATCAAAGCCAACCACAGGGCAAAAGTGATGACCAAAAGCCAAATAAATCCTTTTAGTTTTTCTCCTGCTGAACAGGTTGTTTGTGACATTTATAAGTCCTTATCTTACAGTACGAGCACACTTACTTTCACAAATGTTCGTAAGTTTCTCATACCCTGCTCATTTTGTCAAGAATTTATACGATGCCAAATAAGAAGACAAGTAAATTTTCGCGGTATCAATCTTTGTCCTTGTTAACTAACTTGTCCAGGAGAGTGATATAGTCGGTTTCAGATTGTAGCCCCACTAGCCGCTTTATCTCTTTGCCGTTGCGGATAATCAGCACTGTAGGGATTGTTGTAACCCCATATTTTTCTGCTATGGTGGTGACTTGGTCGACATCTACTTTGCACACGGTGACTTGGTCGACGTACTTATCAGCAAGGAGCGATATGGTCGGAGCCAGAACCCGGCAGGGAGGACAGCGGTTGGAGAATAAGTCCACAAGACAAATGCCATTTGCGTCAAGCACGCGGGTTCTGAAATCAGCCTTGCTGTTGATGTGGATAATGTTGGAACTTTCCTCTGCCTCTTTTGGTGTTCGTGCAAAAATTGATACCACTAACGCTCCCATCACAGCACCATAGATCGCCCCACAGTACGGATTTGACGTCAGTGGGCAACTGCCGGAGGAACACTTGCCGAAATAACCCAGGACAGTACCAATTGCCCCTCCAATTACCACTCCCAAAAAAATCCTGGCAATCATAACTTAATTCCTTCCTGTAACCTAACCTTCGCTGGGACCTGTTAGATAATCTTAGTGTACGTCTTCAGCAAAAATGAGACAATTAAGCCTCTAAATCAGGAGACGATCTCAACTCCATTTCAATGATTTTACCATTACACTTTTTTCCTTCAAGTACATCCTCTGATACCTCCCTCGCTTACATGCCCAGACTTTTTTTATATCGCTGAACTTCGAGGATCAATTCGGCTACAGCTTTCTTGAGGTCCGTATTTTCCTGCTTAAGGCCTCGCACTTCATCACTGGTTGCATCACGGATTACTGCCCTGGTGAGACCATTCTTGCCGGCTTCGAGAAATGATTTGGACCATTTGTAGTAAACCGAAGCAGCTATGCCTTCACGTCTGCAAATCTCGGATATGGAGGTTTCGCCTCGAAGTCCTTCGAGGACTATCCGTATCTTGTCATCAGCAGAGAATTTTCTGCGAGTTGCCTTTTTGATTTGTTTTATTACATCTTTGGGTTCTTTCATTTTTACAGCTCCTTTCCGGGAACAAAGAATCCCGATGATGGGAGCTGAAATCGATTTTTCAAGGTATTTCCAGCATGCTGGAAATACCTTGATGTCTCCCCTAAACTAAGTCTTTAACCTGTCCCACTTCTGCTGACGGCTAACAGTTTTTACGAAAAAGACTTATGACTTTTGGGGTGTTCTAATGACCGACAAATCCGCCACTCTTTTAGGGCTTGATTTGACAAATACGTAGCTCATATAAAGTATCTCCAGTTCCCCATATGATGCCCCCGCTATTTGTAAGTTACGTAGGGACAGATAGTTAGGCCTGTCCCATTTTTATGCGCAGATGTCACTGTAGCAAAATATGAAGGGTATTGTTAGATAATCTACACGTCAGCCATAAAAGGACAGGCTATGGTAGAATTGATAGGAAAGGAATTAGATGCCAAAAGGTGTGGCATAGGTTGAGGCATTGAGTTAGGCGAGAAACTTTAGTTTTATCTATACTTCACGTTTTGTCGCAATCTGGTCGGCGGCCACTGCCAGCACTATTATTGCTCCAATCACTACAAGCTGTACATTTGTTGAGATGTCCATCAAGGTCAGGCCGTTCCGCAAAAAACTTATTAAAAGTGTCCCTATGATAGTTCCAATCATGGTTCCTTTTCCGCCGGCCGGTGAACAGCCTCCGATTATTACCGCAGCTATAATATCCAGTTCCAGCGCCAGTCCGGCTGACGGCTGAGCAGAACTTGCCCGGCTGGTTGTTATCATCGCAGCCATACCGACAAAAGCGCCAATCATCGTATAGACAATTACTATGGAATTCTTGACATTGATACCTGTGTGAAAAGCCGTTTCCACATTCGAGCCGATAGCATAAACATAACGGCCGAATGGTGTGTATTTGAGAATAAAACCTGCGAGAGCCAATATTAATATAAGCAAAACAACCGAGGACGGTATTGCTGTTATTGTGCCTATGTCGAGCCAGGCATAATCGGAAACCGCAAAAGGCTTTCCGTCGTTCATAAGATAAGAAGCACCCCTGAAAATGCTCATTGTTCCGAGGGTAACAATAAACGGTGCAAGCTTTAATCGCGTGATAAGCATTCCGTTTCCAAACCCGCAAACGGCCCCGGCGGCAATCCCTGCCAGCGTCCCCATAATCATCGCCGCTGTGCCAAGCTCCACGTAGCTGCCGCCTGTAATCTGCGCCCAGGATGCTCCGCTGAATTTAAGCATTGCAACCGAACCTATCATTCCGCACATCGCAAGCATCGAACCTACCGAAAGGTCTATCCCGGATGTGATAATCACATACGTCATACCCGCAGCGATGATGCCGTTTATTGAAGAGCGTCTTAAAACATTCATTAAATTTTGTGTCGTTAAAAAATTGTCCGGCTCCAGAAACGTCCACAACGAGATGATAAAGATTAACGAACAAAACGGCAGTATCTGTTTTGCAAATCGATTCATATTATTTCTCCACTGCGGCTAAATGCATAATTTCTTCCTGTGTGGTTTCAGTAGTTTCCAGGTTACCTGCAATTTTGCCCCGCCTCATAACAAGAATACGGTCGCAGATTCCAAATAATTCCTGCAATTCAGAAGATATAATCAGTATCGCTTTTCCCTCGGCTGCCAGCTCGTTGAGAAGAATAAAAACTTCTTTTTTGGCGCCGATATCGATTCCTCGTGTTGGCTCGTCGAAGATAATAAAATCAGAGTCAGCCATAAGCCATCTTCCTATAAGAAGTTTTTGCTGGTTCCCGCCTGACAGTGAGTTTGCAGGTGAGCCGGGCCTTGTCCATCTAACCGAGACCTTTTCTCCATAGGTTTGACAAAGCTGTTCTTCTTTTCGCAAATTTAATAGTGTTTTCATTCCGATTGTACGATAATTCGGAAGAGTCATATTCCAGCTGCAGGGCAGATTTAGACAAAGGCCTGAGCGTTTGCGGTCTTCTGTTAAAAAGGCAATCCTGTTTCTAACGGCATCCGAAGGTTTTTTGATTTTGATGGTCTTACCGTTGATTTTGATTGAACCGGCCGTCAATGGTTTAATACCGAAAATCGCTCGCGCAACTTCCGTTCTGCCTGCTCCCACAAGGCCGGCCATACCGACAATTTCTCCACGGCGAACGTCAAAAGTAATATCGCTTATGCCTTCCTCGCTGGCCAGCTTCTCCGCTTCAAAAAAGACCGAACCGATTTTAGGCTCCCTTGGCGGATAATATTCATTAAGCTCTCGACCGACCATCAGCCTGATAACTTTTTGAATGTCCATCTCGGATGACGGCCCGCTTCCAACGGTTTCGCCGTCACGTAGAACACTGATTTGGTCGGCAAGAAGTTTCACTTCTTCCATACGATGAGAGATGTAAATAATCGTAAGATTCTTTCGTCTCAACTCCCGGATGATTTCAAACAAACGCTTTGACTCCCTTTCCGAAAGGCTGGACGTAGGTTCATCCATTACAATTATTTTTGCTTTGCGCATAAGGGCTTTTAGCAGCTCCACAATTTGACACTGACCGGTTGTGAGATGACGAATTTGAGCCATCGGGTCGATATCGAATCCGTATTGTTTGCAGAGCTTTTGCGTTTGTGCAATCATTGCTTTCCGGTCGATGACAAATGGAATCGAGATCTTGATTTCCCTGCCCAGAAAAATATTTTCATAAACCGTCAGGTCTTCAGCCAGATCCAGCTCCTGATAAAGAATCGATATTCCTGCCTCCAGCGCTTGGCCGGGATGTGTGAAACTTATTTCTTTTTCATCGATAAAAATCCTGCCGTTATCAGGTCTATAGACGCCGGCAAGAACTTTCATCAGCGTGGATTTTCCGGCGCCGTTTTCACCGCACAATGCGTGAACCTGTCCGGGTTGAGCGCTGAATGTTACATCTTTAAGGGCTGTAACCGGCCCGAAGGTTTTTGTTATTTGTTCCATCCTGAGATAGCTGTGGTTTTCAGACATTTTACAGCCCCAGCGCCGCGGGAAATTGTTCCTTCATCTGTTCGAGGTTATTCGTATCTACTATCATACTTGGAATAGGTTTCGTTTTTGGCATTTCCCTGCCTTCTAATGATTCGACCATTGTCTTTACGCCCTGATAACCTATCTCGAAGGGATTCTGAACAATCAGGGCTTCGACAAAGTTTTTCTCGACACCTTCCAGCAGAATAGGGTCCGAATCGAAGCCGACCATCTTAACTTTGCCGCAAAGCGACTGGTTCTGAATCGCCTTGTATGCTCCTACCGAGCTTGGCTGGTTAACTGCAAAAAGCCCGACGACATCTTTGTTTCTCGTGAGCATATCAACGGTTTTTTGGCGTGCATCTTCAACAGTTCCGAGGGTATATTGCTCCGCGACGATTTTGATATTTGGGAATTCCTTTTCAAGTGTTGCCTTAAAACCTTCGGCCCGATTATCCGTAGAGGCAGAGTTCTGAACAAATTTGGTGAGTATGACGCTTCCTCTGCCGTTTAATACTTTACCAAGACGGCGTGCCGCCTGTACTCCGCCCAGGAAATTGTCCGTTGCGACAAAACAAATATAATCAGATGGGTCGGCATCTACCGCAGAATCGATTATCACACATGAGATGCCTGCTGCTTTTATTTTCTTTACGGGGCGAACCAGGGCTTTTTCATCGTTCGGCCCAAGAACAATGCCGCGAACCTTTTGAACAATCGCATCTTCAACCGCCTGAATTTGTTTTTCGCGGTCGGTTTCCTGTTCGGGCCCGTTCCAGGTAATTTTATAGCCAAACTCGGTACCGGCCGCTTCGGCGCCCTTATGGACGACCTCCCACCACATCGAAGCCGTGCCCTTGGGGATTACCGCAATTACTTTTTCACGGGCAATGCCCTGTTTCAAATGTGATATTTTTTTAATGACTCCGCTTACAAATAAAAAAGCGGATGCTATAAGGACAAAAAATACAAGCCAGTTGCTCTTTTTCACAAATTTGTATCTCACAAAAAATTCCTTGCCTCGATTTAAAATTCAGGGAACTCTTTATCGGATGCTGTTTTTATAAATATCTTCACCTCCGTTGAGTAGATATACCAGCGGCTTAGGCCGGTCCACTCCTTCAATAAAAGCAGGTCTTGCAGACCACGGGGTAATGCTCAATACGCCGGTCAAATCCATCCAGTGCTGCAGCCGGGCAGCCGGCAGATTCCATGTCATATGAAAATGATTCGCCGGTGCGTATTGTTTGTACTCAACCATACTGGCATATTTCGGTACAACAAAAGTGTGAGGCCAATTCCAGTTTGTCAGGTTGCACATAGCCTTTTCCAGTTTTTTTGGTACCGAGGTCGTTGCCGCCTCGTCCCAGAACAAGCTGAATTTATTCGTGAGGCTGCTGTAGGCCATTCGCCCTGCGATACCTTTAATACCTGCTGGCGTGACAAAGGTAACACTATTGCCGCCGCCCGGAAAGTAATGCTCGTCGGCCAAAGGCATTATGATATTTTTCATTATACCGCTGACATTCGTTCCCGGCTTTGCCGCCCAGTCGAAAGCGGCGCTTCCGGAATTATTTCCGTCAACAAGTCCTTTTTGAACATAATCTGCTTTGGCAGGCAGCTTGATACCGAGCTTTTTTGCAAGAGCCTTAATCTCCCATGCTTCCCAGGCTTTTCTGAAATCCATAAATAAAGGCGGGTTACCGCCGCTCAAATAAGTGAAGAATAGCATCGTTAACAGTCCCTGCATATCTGCCTCTGTGGCATAAGGCAGCGGGGCCTTTGTGCCATTGTGGTCAAACGTGCTGTTAAAAAGCGATTCCATTGTATCAGCTACCGGCAGGGGCAATCCCCTCAGGTCACTTCCCCACTCGAGCTGACTCATAAAACCGCCGCCGACGGCATTCAGCTCTTTTATCAGGTCCCTGTTAATCAGATACATAGCCAGACTTTGGTTAAACCGTGCACTGTCTGCATCTGTTTTCAGCTCAAGCCGTTTTCCGATAAGCTTATTAATCCATCCTCTCAACTCTTTTAATTCTTTTTTATTATACGCGCCTTTTTGCAGCATATCGACCAGCAGCTTCATATCGAGACGGGTGATTTCTATACCGAATATATTTCTTGTCGAAAGCACATGCATCAATGCCGTCTCCATACCCATTGAGTCATGGCCGAAAATCATTACACGCCTTCCTCGGAGAGCAACCGCGGTGACCGCGGCATAACACCAGTCAATAAGAGCTTTTTCCGTGGCCGGGCTCATCTTCGGGCTCATCCCGGTATCGGGCCAGTTGCCTACGTTAAGAGTGACAAGCCTGCCGTATTGACTAATCGCACCGCTGGCTGCATGCGCATATACTACTCCGGGTTTAGGCCCGCTGTTACCGCAGGTTATATTTAAGGGAGTCTCTTTAGGAAACTGCTGAATCAGTGATATCGTGGTCAACTGGGGAAAGGCCCATGTATCCGGAATGCACACAATGATATTAACGCCGGCATTTCTGAACTGCTGGGCTGCTATATCGGCCTGTTTTTCGCTGTCCACTAATATATTCGAGTAAACAACCGGTACAGGCGTTTTATCCGGCAGTATAACCTGTCCGCTTATTGTATCTGCTACTATTTTGATTATATTCCTGGCACGTTTTCGGCTTGTCTGGTCAATCCTCGGGTCACAGGGCGCAAAAACTCCGATTACAGGAATATTAGGAGATGGTTTTTTGTTTTCCGGTAAACATTTTGCGCCGGTTTTGTTTTTCATATTCAACTCCGATTCAGAATAATTCTTTTCAGGATAAAAATATATTATTGTTCTTGGCAATAATATATTACTTCAGTTCTTCATCAAAAACAACACCAACTTTTCCGCATTTTCCGCTTGCCATAAGTGAATAAGCCTCGCTTACCTTTTCCAGGGGAAAACGGTGAGTAATCAAATCTTCGGGATGGATTTGCCATCGGACGAGTCTTTCCACAAGTTCTTCCATTCTCCATATATTTGTTACCCAGGAGCCGTAGATTGTCTTCTGGTCATGGATAATGTCCGGTGAGGGATGGAAGCTGCATGTTCCGCCTTCACCGAGAAATACTATTTTACCCCATTTTCGAGCGGACTGGATGCAGGTCAGGCGAGCTTTATCATTAGCCGAACAATCGACGGCACGCTCAACGCCGAAACCGCCTGTCAAATCCTTGACTTCCGACACATTGTCCTGGCCGGCTTTTAATACCTCATCAAAGAGACTGAGCTTTTTGGCAATCCGAATTCGCTCGTCAATCACCTCAATACCGATAATCTTTTGTGCGCCCATTGCTCTTGCGAGCATTGCGGCAGCAAGACCAACCGGACCTAAGCCTGTCACAAGCACCGCGTCATTTCCGCAAATTCCAATTTTTTCCAGTCCCTCATAAACCGTTCCGAAACCGCAGGCAACCTGTGCACCATCCGAATATGTCAATTCATCCGGAAGATATACCAAATCCTTTTCTTCGGCGAGCAGGAATTCAGCCATTCCTCCATCCCGCTGCCAGCCGTAAGCCCTGCGGTATTCACTTGTACAGGAAATCATATAACCTCGACGGCAGTCATTACAAAGACCACAGCCGGAGATATGATAGATTACAACCCTATCGCCTTTTTTGAAACGTCTGCAGCCCGGACCTGTCTCAACTATCTGCCCGCACGGTTCGTGGCCCGCTATCATGCCGGGCTGATAACCTTCGGGACCTTTACCCAAGTGTTCGTGATAGATACAGCGGATGTCCGAGCCGCATATCGTCGAAGACTTCATCTTAATAAGAACTTCACCATGTGCCGGCTTCGGAATATCAAATTCTTTTAATTCCACCGTGCTGTTTCCCGGCAGGATTGCCCCTTTCATTTTACCCATTGTATTTGCTCCAATATTTTGCAGTAGATGTTAAAAAACATTTTTATTCAGGAGTAATTACTCCATTTACATCCCAAAGGTCCTCCCAGCTTTGATTATCCTTCCATAGGAACACCTGTCCTTTAATCAGCCGACAATTCTTATCAATCTTCGATAATTCTTCCATCTCTTTGTCAGTAAGCGGGTCCTGAACGGTGCTTTTCAGATTACCAAGATATTCGTTTCGATATACAGAGAATGGTATCGGAATCTGGCCTCTTTGAACAGCCCATTTTATACACACCACTGCAGGATGGACATTCAGCCTTTGTGCAATCCTGACAACTACCGGGTCTTCGATGTCCACAGTGTCCGACTCCGTTTTGTCGCGGTCAGGACGGGTAGGTGAGCCAATCGGGCAAAAACCTATCGGCTGAATATTATTATCGAGACAATATTTAAACAGCTCTGGCTGCTGAAAATGCGGATGCAGTTCCATCTCGTTGCACGCAGGCTTGATATCTGCATCACGCAGAAGCAGAGTTAGTTTCGGAATAGTCATATTCGAAGTGCCGATATGCCTGACAAGCCCCATCTCGACAAGTTTTTCCATCTGCCGCCAGGTCTTCATATAATTTTCATGAATATATGGTTTTGCATCAGGACTTCGCGATGTAACATCACAGCCGGGAGGATGATAATTTGGAAAAGGCCAATGAACGAGGTAAAGGTCGAGGTAATCAAGCTGGAGGTCGCTTAAAGATTTCTTACAGGCCTCGATAACATTGCCGTGCATATCGTTCCAGAGTTTCGATGTAATCCACAATTCTTTGCGTTTGACTTTATCGCTTTGAGTTATTTCACTTAATACTTTACCGATAAGTTTTTCATTTCCGTAAACACTGGCACAATCTATATGACGATAGCCGATAGAAACAGCGCCTTTCACTGCTTCAGCGACCTGCTCACCTGAAAAACGGTCGGAACCGAATGTCCCGAGCCCGATGGCCGGCACTTCAGCTCCTGTATACAATGTCCGCCTGGGAATCAGATTCTGGTCAATCGCGTCATCAGCAATTAAAAATCTCTCCATAATTAATACCTTTGGTTATGTTGTTGGTCTATCAGGTTTTACAGTCAATTTTTTAATGAAAATGAGACAAATCTTTTTTTCAATCAGGAGACGTTTTCGCCTCCTTGCTCAAAGATTCTATTATTTTTTTCTTTTCCTTTCAAGAACTGTTTTCCTGAATATCCATTTTGTTCTTCATAAATTTATCTCCTGAAACTGTTATCGTCTCAGGCGATAAATCCACCTTAATTATGCGCCCGGTTTATGGGGAGTATTATATAATATGATAGAGGGGATAGCATAGTAGTAGAATGGAGTAAATCTTTGAAAAGGGGAATATTTGAAAAACTGAAAAAAGGGTTGAAAATATTATTCTGAATACCTTTAATATTACTCAATATATCAATATTTTTGATATAAAACGGAGGTTCGAATCCTCCCCCCGCTATTCGAAATAAAAAAAGACTTGCGATTTTTCGCAAGTCTTTTTTATTGTCACTATTTTTAGATTCGTTGTTTGGTTTTTACTATAGTCCTTTCGCGAGGTGGTAATAAATCTCGTTCCACCGCAGCTCTTTCTTGAATTCCGAAATCTTCGTATCTTTTCCGATTAGCACGTACTCCATACCGGCCATCTCGGCAAAGTCTTCAATATGCTCTGCGGTTACAGCCATACTAAAGCCGGTATGATGTGCACCGCCCGCCAGTATCCACGCGGCAGCTCCAACTTTCAGATTCGGTTTCGGCACCCATACCACCCTGGCGACCGGCAGTTTCGGCAGTGCTTCATCCGGTGGTACGACGTCAACCTCATTGACAATCATCCTGAACCTGTTGCCTAAATCTATTACCGATGCATTGATGCCGGCTCCGTTGGGGACATTAAAGACCAGCCTTGCAGGGTCAGCCTTGCCGCCGATTGAGAGCGGATGGACCTCCAGCGAGCACTTGCCTTTTGCAATAGATTCGCACACCTCGAGCATATGTGCACCCAGCACCTTCATATTCCTCGGCTCGAGATGATATGTATAATCCTCCATAAAGCTTGTTCCGCCGCCTTTAAGACCCGAAGCCATCACTTTCATCGCTCTTACCAGGGCAGCCGTTTTCCAGTCGCCTTCCGCACCGAATCCATATCCGTCAGCCATCAGTCTCTGCACCGCCAGTCCCGGTAGCTGTTCCAGACCGTAAAGATTCTCGAACGTCGTGGTAAAGGCCTTGAAGTCACCGGCTTTCAAAAATGCTCTCATCCCCAGCTCGATTCGTGCCGCAACGCGAAGTGACTGACGCATATCTCCGCCGGCCCTGGCACTTTTTTCCACCTTATATTTACCTTCGTATTCCTCTATGAGCTTGTCGATTTGCCTGTCTGTTACCTTATCGACGTACGTGGTAAGGTCACCTATACCGTAACCGTTGACCGCATATCCCATTCTAAGCTGCGCTTCGACCTTGTCGCCTTCTGTGACAGCGACCTCTCGCATATTGTCACCGAACCTCGCTACTTTTGCCCCCTGTGCATCGTACCAGGCGCAGGCCGCTCTAGTCCATATTCCGATTTTTTCCAGTACGTCTTTGTCCTGCCAGTGACCTACGACGACCTTTCTTTCTCTTCTCATTCTTGTACAGATAAAGCCGTACTCTCTTCCGCCGTGCGCCGACTGATTCAGGTTCATAAAGTCCATATCGATTGTTGACCAGGGAATGTCCCTGTTGAACTGGGTATGCAGGTGCATAAAGGGTCTCTTCAGTGATTTCAGTCCTGCAATCCACATCTTCGCCGGCGAGAACGTATGCATCCAGGTAATCAGGCCGACACAGTTCTTCGCCGTATTGGCTTCCATGCACAAATTATAGATTGCATCGGGTGTGGTAAGGACCGGTTTGAAGACGACCTTGACCGGGATTACCTCTGATTTGTTAAGTGCCTGAGCAATTGCCTTGGAATCCCTATCTACCTGTTTTAAGGTTTCTTCGCCGTATAAATGCTGGCTGCCCGTTACGAACCAGGCCTCAAGATTTTTTAGGTTTATCATAATTCTGTTCTCCATTAATATAAAAATATATTGAAAAAGTTAGTTCCTGTAAATTTGCGGTAGCTTAACATAAAACTGTAAAATAATCAAGTGTTCAATTTCGATTGGCAAAATTTAAAATTAGCCGATTTTTTTGCGGATTGACGAGTTTTTATTGCCGTTGCATTTATTTTTTTAGAGCCGGGCCTGCTGCAAATTCTTTTCTGCTTAATCCTCGACAAAATTCTTTGTTCTTTGTATTATACCGCAGTATTTTCAGATATGTCTTTTATAAGTTAAATTATTGCTGTTTTTTTCAGAAGGAGC
>Ga0307434_1001249_pt1 | contig 14056 bp, 11 predicted proteins | sample SalMarWE160220MG_FD_202156 | JGI IMG/M metagenome (GOLD analysis project Ga0307434, IMG submission 202156) | Salt marsh sediment microbial communities from the Plum Island Ecosystem LTER, Massachusetts, United States - WE1603-220 | ecosystem: Environmental > Aquatic > Marine > Intertidal zone >... | reverse complement strand
AACCTGTGGCGGGCTTCCCGGCGTGATCAGCCCCAAAGCCGGGAGGTACGCGCGTCGAAATTGGCCTCAGAGCCTGCGAGGATCACATGAATGATCGCCAGCGATACCGGGCCGGGATGTCGGCGTACAACGCCGGACGTTACCCTGATGCCATCGAATACCTGACCGTGTTGGCCTCCGCCGGCCGGGGGGCAGAAGGGCTGCTGAGCCGGTTTTACCTCGGGCAAGCCCACTACCGCCTCGGGGTTCAGCTCTTCGAGCAGCGGCAGTTCCGCGAGGCGAGCGGTCACTTTCAGGCTGCGGCACAGGCCAACCCCTCCGGCGGGGGGTTCGCAAGGTTTCTGGCGGTCTGTTACGTGGGCATGGGCCGATTGGATCTGGCGGCCCATGAATTCGATGCCGTGGTCCGCGACAATCCGGACGATGCCGGGGCCCGCATTCGCTCCGCCCTGGCACAGTGGAAGCGGGGTGCGTTGATGGACGCGGTGGCTACCTTGCGGGAGGGGCTTCGCCGCCAGGGCAATCATGCCGAGCTGCATTACCAGCTTGCCGTAATGCTGGCGGCCGAGGACGAGCTGGCCGAGGCGGAGAAGCTTCTGGAAAAGACCATCGCCCTTGATCCGTCCCACGCCGGTGCATACGAACGACTCGCCCAGTGCTGCAGTATGGACGGCCGTCACGAAAGAGCACTCCGCTATCTGGAACGTGCGCACCAACTGGATCCGTCGAATGCGCGGGTGGCATTACAGCTCAGCCTGCTGGCACCATCGGCGGTGGGACGGGATCAAGAGCCTAAGATCAAGTGGCAGCCGCCAGTCTCGGCTGCGAAACCCGACCAGACGGCCATCGACCGGTTGGGCGACGCCATTGCCGCCGAGCCGGACTTTATCGAGGCGTTCCTGGCGCTGCCGGTGAGCGAGGTGGACGAGGAAGTCTTCTCCACATTGGCGGCTACGCTGGAACGAGCCCTTCGCAAGCATCCGGAGTTTGCTGATCTGCATTATCATTGCGGGGCGGTCTACCGCAGGTTGGGCAAGGATCGCGACGCCATACAACATGCCGAACTGGCGGCTCGCATCAATCCGAGGTATGTCAAACCGTTGATCCTACTGGCCCAGTTGTATGGTCAGACGGACCGGTGGGAGGCCGGGGTCAAACGACTGGAGCAAGCCATCCGGGCGGGGGCGGATTATCCGGATGTGCATTGCCTGGTCGGGCAACTGTACCAGCAGGGGAACCAACCGGATCGGGCCCGCCGGGCCTACCAGCGGGCACTGGACTTAAACCGGGATCACCAGGCGGCACGGGAAGCACTGGAAACGTTGCCCGTGTGACGGGGAGAAGGGATGTCATACCTTTTGGAAACGCTCGGGCGCGGCTGGATCGGTCGGCTGTCGGATGCCTTTCAGGATCAGATGCGTCGCGTGGTGCCCAGAGATCAGGTCAACCTTCGGGAGCTGCTCGACCTCGATCCCGGGGCCCCAGACCTGCATATGGAGTTGGGGTTCGCTTATCTCAAGGTGGGGCAGGCGGCCAAGGCCCGCGACGCCTTCGCATCGGCGATCCGCCTCGATCCCCGGTGCCCGCTGTCACGCATTGCCCAGGCGTGTTGCCTGGAGGAGCTTGGCCTGCTGGAAGAGGGGGCCAGGGAGCTCAGTGCGGCCGCCGATCTCGAACCGGACGACGCCGCGGTGCAGTTCGGGTTGGCTTACTGCCATGAGCGGGCGGAACGAATGGGGGAGGCGATCACCCACTATCAGTGCGCGGTGCGGTGCTGTCCCTCTCTGCGCAACGCTCGCGAACGGCTGGCGGCGATCTATCTGCGGCAGAACAGGCTCGGGCTGGCGATCGAGCAGTACGAGGAGATGCTCACCGACGAGCCCGGCGACGTCGACCTCCACCTGGCCCTGGGCAACCTCTACCTCCGCAACGGGGCCACTGATGATTCGATCAAGGCCTTCGAGAACGCGCTGCTCATCGAGCCGGACAACTGGGATGCCCGCAACGACCTGGCCGAGACACTCGAACAGGCGGGCCTGGTCCGGGAAGCGATCGAACAATTGCACCTGATGGGCGAGAAGCGGCCGGACTGCGCGGATACGTTCCTGCGACTCGGAGACCTCTACGCCCGCATCGGGAATGATGAAGCGGCCATGAAGGCATACCTCAAGGCAGTCGATTTGCACCCGGCATTTCTTGAGGCGACGGTCAAGGCCGGAACTCAGCACTTACGGGCCGGGCGCTACGGCGAGGCCGCTTCCTTCTTCAGCCGGGCCATCGAGATCAACGACCGGCTGCTGACCGCGTACGTGGGACTCGGTGTCGCCCAGCATGAGGCCGGTCACGAAGCGGAGGCCTGGTCGAGCTTCGATCTGGCCTCCAGCGTCGAGCCGAACACCACGCTGCTGTATTCCGAGATGGCCCGGCTCCAGTTGAAATGCGGCGTCCAGCAGGAGGCTCAGCGCTATCTCGACGCAGGACCGGTGGAGGTAGCGGCTCCTCCGGAGGATCGCATCTCCGATCTGATCGAACAGCAGATCGAGCGTCATCGGAAACTGGCCGGCGACCGGCCGAACCATCCCGACGTCCACTATCGCCTCGGGCTCCTGCTGCGGCAGCGGGGGCACCTGGAGGAGGCCATCGAGCATTTCCGCAGCGCGGTTCAGATCAACCCGGTCTACACCAAGGCCCTGGTGAAGCTGGGTCTGGCCTTGTACGAGGCCGGCGAGAGCGACGAGGCCATTCGCAGCCTCCAGCAGGCATTGGCCTTGCATCCGGAGTACGTAGATCTCCATTACCGACTCGGGGTCATGTTTGCCGACCGTCATCAGTTCGAGTTGGCGATCGAGCACTTCCAGCGGGCGGTGAGCGGCAATCCGAACAATCTAGATTTTCGGGAGAACCTGGCGATTGCCTTGGAGAACATGGGCATGATCGACCGGGCCACGGCAATGTGGCACCGCGTCCGGGAGATGGCGCCGACGAGCTCTCATGCCGAACGCGCAAGAGCCGCCATCAGCCGGCGGTGATTGCCGATCCATTTGCGGTAACCGTTCACAGATTCCCCATTATCCCCGCACGTTCGCCTGGCGTGGCCCAACCCGTCTCATCCCTACTCCCCGCCGGACCCTGAATGGTTACGGATTTACCGCCCTCGGCCCGACCCGTCTTGCCATCGTCCGCCGTCATCACAGGCAGCAGCGCACAAGAGAACCGGGATCCATCCGAAGACCGATCCCGGTTGGGCATACTCAAACCGTGATTGACCTACCGCCGCCGCAGCAGCAACGCCAGACGGCCAAGGGCAGCCAACCAGCGGTTCACCGTCCCATGTCCCACAGTGAGAATAGCGTAATGATCGTCTGTGGCGTGAGTGAGCGGCATCTGCCCCGAATGTGGGAAGGAGATATTGTGCTGGTTCAGCCTGAATTGGAGAGTAAGGTCACGCGCCTTACGTACACTCCGCTGTCGGACGCTTGCGTTTTTTGAGGTATGGGGGAATGCTCCGAATGGTGAGGGTGTGGGGCGGCGTTGGATCCGCCCCGTGACCATTCGTCGCACACCCGACCGGCTATCCCTGGCGGGTTGGACGCCTCCAGAGCCCGCTTCCGTTTCACCGGCTGATCGTCATTATCTCGTTCGATCGTTGCTACCGCAATCATGTTTTTCAGGTCACCGGTTCTTGCGGCCTCCCGCCTGGCCTTACGAAGCCGGCGCACCTGGTCGAGCTTCCGGTCCCGCTCGGCAAAGATCACCGGTGCGTGACCGGCCAGCTTGTCGGCAGGTGCCACATACCCAATCGCACTGTGCAGCCGGACCGTGTTGTAGTACTCCACGTAGTTGGCCACCAACCGCCTCGCATCCTCGAGGCTCAGCGGCGTGCCCGGCCGAATGCACTCCGACTTGAGCGACTTGTGCCAGCGCTCCAGTTTTCCGTTGCTCTGGGGATAGTACGGCGACGTCCGCACGTGGGTCATCCCACAGATCCGGATGAATGCCTTGAAATCCTTCGCGATGAACTGCGGCCCGTTGTCCGAGATGATCCGCGGATACACATCCGGGAACTTCTCGCGGGCCCGCTGGATGATCACCTCTACATCAGCTTCGGCCATACGCTCGCGGATCTCCCAGTGAACGATGTACCGGCTGGCCCCGTCCAGGAGGCTGCACAGGTAGTAGAACGTCCCGCACACGTTGATGTACGACACGTCCACATGCCAGTGTTCGTGCGGCCGCAGCGGATGCTCGAAGCCCGTGCCTTTACGTGATAGCTTGCGGTTCCAGCGCTGAAGCCGACCCGCCCGCTTCAGAACCCGGTACACGCTGGTCGGGCTCACCGCGACCACGTCCGCGTCGAGCATCATGAACGCCAGCCGACGGTAGCCCTCGAGCGGATACTGCCGCTCAAAGTCCAGGATTCGCTGTCTTTCCCAGTCCTCCAGCCAGTGGTCCCGCGGCACCCAGGCGTTGTGCTCGTTCGCCTTCCCGTACCGGCCACGCCAGTTGTAGAACTTGCTCGAACTCACACCCAGCCAACCGACCATGTGTTGCACCGCCAACTCCGCCCGGCTCGACCAGCAATTCACGAAGTCCACCACTTTATCACGCACGTCGTGGGCAACCCACTGGGCCTTCAGATCTGGCCAAGACTTTTTTTTAGCGCCACGTGCTCGCTCATCAGCTCGGCCAGAACCTCGTTCTTCTCGGCGACCTTCGCCTCCAGGGTGTCGATCTTGCGTTGTTCGGCCGCCTGCTGGCGAGTGGACTTGGCCCCCGGCTGCTCGAATACCGCCGCCCCCTCCTCAAACAGCTTCTTCTGCCAGGCGTAGAACAGGGTCGGCTGAACCCCGTGCTTGTCACAGACCTCCGAGATGGGAACCCGCTCGATCAGGTGCTCCCGCAGGATGGCCATCTTCTCAGCCCCGCTGAAACGCCGTCGCTCTCTCGGCATTGGACGATCCTCCGTCTGGTACGCCCATATAGGTGTAACTCAGACGGCGGGTTTCTCCAATTCCGACTGAAGCAGGACAATATGATTCGCAGAGTGATTCTTGCCTTATGCACATCCACAGCGTTAGTGCTGCTTGGCACCATGACTTATGCCACTTTGTGGGCCCACGAAGGCTACTTGACTTGGCAAAGTGTGCTTGGTGGGAACCTCGTCTCCGCCACCTTGTACGATCACATCGTCGAGGTCAATTGGCGGCATTCGTACGTCCCCAGGCATGAACTTTTCGCGGAACACGCGATCTACAGAGGACACATCGACAGGATGCATACGAATCGAACGGCGGCGTGCAAGGCGACTGGCAAAGGGGCTTTGTGGCCGCTGCGGTTATGATCTCACCGGCAACGTCCCGGGGACCTGCCCTGAATGTGGGGAGAGGATATCATCGGCTGCCTTCGAACAGACTCAGTCACCCTGTCGTATTGAAATGGGAATCCGCAGGGCAAAGAGCAACAAGGGCAGGAATGTGGCGTGGCTGAGGGACCCGACAGATCACGAATCGACAGGTTAAGGCGGCATCGAATGGTGGCGATTGTCGTGATAACTGTCTGCCTGTTCCTCTGCTGTCCGTGGTTCGTCTTTCTCGGGCAATGGCTGAACTATGACCACGACCGACCCGAAAGCGAGCAACCCTTCTTCAAAGACCTTGGCTTCATGATGCGTCTTTCCGATTACCTGTCGGTCTTATTGCTCTCGCTGGTTTTGCTGATTGGGGCGGTAGGATGGGGTTGCTGGGTGCAGTCCGAAATCAGGAATGAGCTTGCTTTCACCCGTGCGCCGCAATGTCATGGGAGTGCGTTGGATGACAAGCGGGAGGCCAAAGAATCATTCTGGTTCGCCTTCTGGTTGGCATCATTGGCGGGCTGTTCGTTTTCGTTGCCGTCACGCTGATCCTCGGACTATTCCTTCGGAATGTCTTCGCTGGAACCGAGCCATTGGATATGATTGGTCGGTTTCATGCTACCGATCATCCTAGGCTTACTGGCGGGCATTCATTCTTTCCGAAAGTTGGTGTGGCCGCGGAACCCCACGGATCACGAATCGACAGGTTAAGGCGGCATCGAATGGTGGCGGTGCCCTTGTTGTCTACCCCGGCCGCGGCACCCGGGGTCGAGGCCGCCATTCCCGTCGGCCGCAGAAACAGGCCCGCCGCCGTTGCCCCCGTCGCACAGAGGAAATCCCGCCGAGGAAGTGTCCACGCCCGGTCGTGCGTATTCCGGCTCATGCCTATCTCCCAGTAATCATTGACTTGATCTCGTAACTTGCCACAGGGCCCGGGATACCAGCGCGAAGCTGATCCTTATTGCTAATTGTCGCCTTTGAGCACCCACGGGAATTCAGACTTGATCCAGATCATATCGATCGATTTGTTCTCGTCAAACTCGACTTCGCTCGATGATAACCTACGCTGTGTGTTATACTCGAGCATACCGCCTATTTTCTTTTCCCATTGGGCGTGGCCGTCGGCGTACATGACGTTCATCCCCTCTTTGCCGTGGTTGTCCCAGGGTTGGGGGCAGTTGTTCCCGTTACTACTCCCACCCAGGGAGTTCTCGCACCCGGTCGGGTCGTCCGTCCACCCGTCATCGGCCAGCGAGTGACTGGCCTTCTTGTGCTGCTTGGCCAGGGCATGGTTCCCGGCGCCGTACATGCCCTGGTATTCATAGCTCATCCCACCGCTCGAGTCGTGCGGCCCTCCGCTCGCGTTGTCCTCGATATCCGATTGGGGACTGAGAACGGCAACCTCCACGGGAGGCTCTGCCATCGAAAGATCGCTTGTTCTCGTATTGTTCAAGGTCTCAGAACGGACGACGTGCTTGGTCGCCGGACAGACCAGAATGTCCAGATTCTTGAGCAAGTGGGCATCCCAAAGACATAACAGGCTGTCGTCCGCCGGGTGTCGGGCAAGGGGGAAGTAGTCTTTGGATACCGAGGCATACGTGGTGAATGCTATCCCGAGATCGTGCAGGCATACGCCACAGGCCATCTTCCTGGCCTGCCATCTCGCCCGGCTGAGCGACGGAAGGAGAATCGCCACCAGCAACGCAATGATTGCCACCACCACGAGGATCTCGATGAGGGTGAAACCGCGAGCTCTGACTGAGCGGAGCTTCGAGGACGCCATCGCCCGCGAGGATGATTCAAACATGTCAGACCCTCGCTGTGCAAGGTGAGCCCAAAAAACGTTCCAGGGTCTGCCGCAAGAAGCCCGGGCCAGCTCCAGAGGTGACCGGGCGCTGTCATGAGCCGCGAGGTAAGCAGCGCCCGATTACCTCTTGAGCAAGCCTCACGGAGGAGGAGAAGGAAGACCGCGCGCCACATCTCCTCGCCAGATAGGGCGACGATCCTTGTTTCTTGCACACCCTGGCACGGGTAGTCTGCCAACTCGTCGCAGGAACCATGTTCCCTGAACCCTGTCTCGCCCTTGACGAACGAGGCCAAGGGGCCCCGCCAATCTGCCTTGCCTGTCCCTCCATCACGGGGCGGTGTCATCATCGTCGCGGTTGACGCACTCGCAGCCCGCGGGCGCGCCGCCATCCGTGCCGGTCATCCACGCCTGCATGAGCCCGAAGTGCTCCTCGTCCACATCGCCGTCAGCATCCGCGTCCGCGAAGGGATCAACGCAACAGATGACCGGGTCATACGTCGTGCCTCAGCGCCAAGCAACCCCCTCCCCCTGGAGGATACAGCATTAGCTCCTGCAACGCAACATCTGTCTTGACATTTTTCTCGGTATTACGTGAGCTTTTATCTAGCTTGAACCACAGGATACGGCGCATACGCGCTTGGCAAACGTCTTTTCCGGAGCCGCCTTATTCATAACCTGCTGCTACCAATGAGGTTATCGAAACAGCCATTTCTGTCCCGGTGTCGGCCGCGCCAACTGAGCAAAGAGGCTCAATTCTTGGGTCAATCCGCGGGCATATTTGAAGATTCTTGCCGAGCCATACCCCAGATTCGCCAAATCCCGCCGGCCGGCGCCGCTTTCCCGGCGCGGGAATCGCCCCCGAGGTTAAGCAGGACCCATAGGCGGCCGTCGCGGGTCCCCACCAAAACGGTTGCGGCCTCGCGGTGGTCGCCGGGCCGCAGGAACGCGGTGACCGCTGCACCGAATGAATGGCGTCCCCCGAGGGCTCCATGGCGATCGACGACGAAAACCTTGCCCGATTGGCAGATCGCGAGGATCGCGCCCTGCCCCATGGTGGCGAGGAAGTGACGCGTGGCACGAGCGACAAATTGAAGCATGACGGCCATAATGCCCAAATACAGTGCTGCCAACGCACGACGCCGTCGTTTCTGGACGGGATCTTGAAGCATGCCGCCGGATCAGGCAGGCCAAGCTGCTGGTGCGGGTTGATCCCGGCAATGGTGACGTCGAAAATGTGCGGATCGTTCGACAGAAATGTCACGGTCCGGCAAGGAGATCAGCAAGTGCCTGCAAGAACCGAGCGGATTCATTTTCTCGAGATGCTCGTTGTGCTGGCGGTGACGACGGCTTTTGGGAATGCTGTTACGCTGGCGGACGATGCGAATCGCATCCAGCCCTATGCCGCGAATCCTTTTTACTGGCAATACAAGGGCAAGCCCGTGCTGCTGCTGGGCGGCTCGCGCGAAGACAACCTGTTCAACCAACCCGACGGATTGGCTGAGCATCTCGATGCGCTGGCAGCCTGCGGAGGCAACTATATCCGCAATACCATGAGCAGCCGCAATCCCGGCAACGTCTGGGCGTTCAAGCGGCTGGACAACGGCCGGTACGACCTTCAACAGTGGAACCAGGAATACTGGAACCGATTCGAGAATCTGCTCCGGTTGTGCCGCGACCGCGATATCATCGTGCAGATCGAGTTGTGGGATCCGTGGGATTACTTCAAGAGTACAAGTTCGTTGAGGGGCTTCGATACGAAGGATGTCGGCTGGGAGAGTTGTCCGTACAATCCCGCCTTGAACGTTAATTACACCGCTGCCGAAAGCGGATTGGCCGAGAAGATCGATTACTATCCGCGGCGCGAGCCGAGCGACCATCTGTTCTTTCATACGCCGCCTGGCCTGAAAGATGTTCTCCTGGTGCGGACGTATCAGGAGGCCTTCGTGGACAAGCTGCTCTCAATTTCGCTGGCGTATCCCAACGTGCTGTACTGCATGAACAACGAGATCGGCGAGCCGCCCGAGTGGGGGCAACACTGGGCGAAGTTCATCCGGGCGCGGGCGGAGAAGGCCGGCAATAAGGCGTTTCTCACCGACATGCGCCGCATCACGGATTTTTCGTCCGCCGAGCAGGTCAAGATGATGCACGACCGCAAGCACTTTGATTTCTTCGAGATCTCGCAGAATAACCATAATGACGGCCAGCAGCACTACGATCACATCAAGCATATTCGTTCGCAGCTCACCGCGAAGCCGATCCCGATCAACAACGTGAAGATCTACGGCGGAAGGAGGCGGAGCAAGATTGAGGAAGGTACGCACCGATTCTGGCGCAATGTCTTTGGCGGCTGCGCATCAGCGCGTTTCCACCGACCCGGACCGTCGCGCCAGTACTTCGGACTCGGGTTGAGCGAACTGGCTCAGACGCACATCCGCAGCATGCGTAAGCTGACCGACGCCATGAACGTCTTCGCGTGTACGCCCCGGAATGACCTGCTCAGCGACCGGCAGCCAAACCAGGCGTACTGCCTCGCCAAGCCGGGCGAACGGTATGCCGTTTATTTCCCTGACAGCGGCGGGGTGAAACTGGATGTCTCGGCCGTCCAAGGTGAGCTCGAAGTCCGCTGGCTGGACATCGCTCGCAGTGCCTGGCAGGAACCGCAAATCGTCAGCGGTGGTGGAACAATGCAATTAAAAACGCCCGGCAAGGGCCAATGGGCGGCGCTGGTATTAGCGTCGGTTCGCGGCGAGGCGGCCTTAGCACTGTCGATTCCCGACCAGGAGAAGGCCCGCGTGGTAGTCATGACCGACATTGGCGGTGATCCCGACGATCACCAGTCGCTGGTCCGATTCCTGCTCGATACATGTGACTTCAAGGTCGAGGGCCTCTGTACGGGCTTCGGCTGGGGGCATTACGAGAAGACCCGGCCCGACCTGATTCGCGAGGCTATCAAGGCGTACGGCGAAGTGCTGCCCAACCTGAAAAACCACCGGAAGGATTTCCCTTCCGAAGAGCATCTCCTCAGCCTCGTCAAGGACGGCCACAACGGCGACCCGCACACGGTCGGCCCCGGCATGGACTCCGAGGCTTCCGACTGGATTATCGAGGTTGTCGATCGCGACGACCCCCGCCCCGTCTGGTTCGCGATCTGGGGCGGCCCCCGCGAACTGGCCCAGGCGATCTGGAAGGTCCAGACCACACGCTCGAAAGAGCAGCTCACGGCCTTCAAGAAAAAGATCCGCGTTCACTCCATTGCCGACCAGGACAAAACCGCCAAGTGGGTCAAGCAGCATCACCCCGACGTCTTCTGGATCTTCTCGGAACGGTTGTACCAGGGGTTCTATGCCGAGGGGGATCAGACGCTTGTCTCTCCGCAATGGATCGAGCGCCACGTCCACGGACCGCTCAAACGAGTCTACCCTGCCGGCGCGCACGAAAAGGTCGGGGTCAAGGAAGGCGATACCCCGTCGTTCCTGTACCTGGTCCCAAACGGGCTGAGCGATCCCAAGCAACCGGAGCAGGGCAATTGGGGCGGCCGTTTCGTCCGGAGCGGACGCGGCCATGAGTACATTCCGGCTCCGGACCTCCTCGATGACCGGCCCGATCTGCTCGCCGCGATCCATCGATGGCGGCCGGCCTATCAGAATGCCTTCGAGGCCCGCTTCGACTGGTGCGTTCTGCCGTTCGATCGCGCGAACCATGGGCCGGTGGCTCACTGCAATGGAGATACGAGTCTTCGCGTGCTGCACGTCCCGGCCGCACCGGGCGCAAGGGTCCAACTCAGCGCGGATGGTTCGTTCGACCCCGACGGAGATCGCCTCGAGTATCGCTGGTGGACCTACCGTGAGGCCGGCACCTGCCGGGCCGAGCCAGACATTGCCGGAGCGAACCAGGCCGAGGCCGTTGTCACCGTGCCTCAAGAAGCCTCCGGGCGGACCATTCACATCGTTCTGGAAATCAGAGACGCCGGTAAGCCGCCGCTCACCGCCTATCGGCGCGTTGTGCTGGAGGTCAGTGGCGAGCAGGTGCCACCGCTATCCGGCGCTGCCGAAGAGAAGCCGTAGCTGCTTAGCCATACAGGTCGAATCAGCAGGTCCAGCGTAAAACCGGCGAGTGGACCCGCTCGAGGCCGCGAAGTCGGCCTCTACCCGCAACAGGGAGGCGCTGTATAGTATCTGATCGGGGCTCGGCGGCTTAGCTGGTCAAGGTTATCTGGGAAACGTCGGCTCATAAAACCTGTCGAATCCTTGCTGGCCGGAAGGAAGGAGATATGCGAGCGCTTGCGTTGGGCATCCTTCTATATGGATGTGGTGCTGTTGCCGGGAATGACCCGCCTTCTCCCATCGTTGGTGCAATCCGGTGGGACGCATGGACCGGAGGACCGATTACCGAGCAGGTCGAACGGACTCTCGGCCCGATTAAATACCATGATCGCCTGCCGTGGTTTGCCAAGGTCGTCGGTGACAACGAGGTGCGAATCGATGGTGGCCGACAGGTTGTGATGGATAAGGAAATCCAGTTCGCAGCCGACGCGGCGCTGAACTACTGGGCGTTTCTTCTCTATCCGGAATCGAGCCCTATGAGTACGGCCCTCGAGCAGTACCTGGGGAGCTCGGACCGGGGGCGAATCAAATTCTGCGTCATTCTCCACAACACGCTCAAGGCGACTCCTGATCAATGGCCCAAAGAGCGTGATCGAGCCCTCGCTCTTTTGCAAAAGCCGGAATACCAGGCCGTCCTCAATCATCGTCCCCTCGTGTATGCCTTCATAGGCCAAGATTTCCCTTTTGATCGATTTGCCGAGTTCCTCGCCAACGCGAACGATGCCGGGCTCAATCCCTACTGTGTCTTCATGGGCTGGAACCCGAAAGAAGACTTCAACAAGGTATCAACCAGAGGGTTCGACGCGGTCTCGGCGTATGCCAGGAGTGGTGCGGAAGCTCATTTCGCAGACTTGGTTAGGTCGGTGGAAAGGGACTACTGGCATGCCGCTGCCAGCGCGCATGTTCCGTACGTGCCCCTGGTCACGACGGGCTGGGACAAGCGCCCCCGCAAGGACAATGTTGTTTCCTGGGAGCACGACGCCGCCTATCACAAGCAGGACCAGTTTCCATCCAGAGCCACGCCCGAGGAGATCGCATCTCATTTGAATCGTGCCATATCGTTCGTAAGGTCGCATCCTGAGATCTGCATCGCCAACACCATCATCATCTATGCCTGGAATGAACATGATGAGGGTGGCTGGCTGTCTCCGACCAGGGGAACGGACGGGAATCCAGACACCTCTCGACTTGATGCGGTTCGGCGTGCCCTCACGAAGCGGCACAAAACCACTCGACCGGCCGATGCAGGTAACCGCCAGTAGCCGCGTTACCGGCACCGTACACACAGTCGGTCTCGTAGCACAAGTCGGTAAAGGACAATGGCGCAAGATGGTCTGACTGGCACCCCTACGTCACCAGCAGTTTCTTTGCTCAAACAGCCGAGACGCCTTCTATGCCATGGCGTAATCCTGCAACGGCAGCCAACAAACACCCTTTCGCCTTTCGGGCTGATGCGCGATGACGCAGAAAGAACGCCCAGCATTTCCCGGCCGCCTTTGTCATTCCCATTCGGGCGCAAGTTTCCTTGCTGCCATGAATTAGGCCACCCCTGCGCGGCCTTGGCGCCCAGCGCGGCCGCGGCTGCCCTCGATGCTCGCAGTGTGATTTGATAAAATAGGTGTTTTCGCGGAGCCTTGCACTGTGAGAGGCTGTTACCCTGCGGCAATCCTGCCACCGCCTTACCGTGGGTTCGAGTCGGCTCGACGGGGAACTGCGGGGGCGTTCGCACCGCGTCTTCTTTCGCCCGGAGCTAAATCAGAGATCGGGAGAACGCGGGGCGGCTCAACGGCACTTGCCGCACGCGTTTTCATCGCCACGGCAGAGCTGAAGGTCGGGTGATCAATATGAGAGCTTTAGACTCCGGCCGTGTGTTATCCGGACGAGTTCGTAGATGGATCGAACGTCTGGCGTCCTGCCTGTTGGCGGGGGCGAGGCCCGGCAACCCGCGTGCCACCGCGGGAAGACGAGCTGCAGCGAGGCGGGCCCCATGGCTCAGGCAGACAATTGAACTGTCGTCTGCACATAGAAGAAGTCGCTGTCATCGCCCGGTCCGGCGTTTGACGCGGAAGGGCCCGGCAGCGGGCCCCACAGGGCGAAATGGCGTTTCAGACCTTCGAGCTGGCAATCGTGCATTGCAGGCGTTGTCTTGCCCCCCGGGCATTGGCACGCGAAATCCCCGAGATCAATGACGAAATCCGGCTTCCATTCGACCATGGCATCGACGAACCGGCGAAAGAAAGCCTCGTGCTCAGGCGGCGCACTTTTCATCAAGTGAGCGTCGGCGCTGATGCCAAATCGCGTGGTTGCCGGAGCGGACGGAGCAGTTTGCGGCGGATCCTGCTCGGTGGTGGTGATCGCCTCCGGCTCGCTCCGGCCGGTCACCTTTCTCAGCAACGCATTGTCGGCCTCGTTCTCCAGGAGCTCGAGGGCGTCCTCGGCTGATACCATCGGGTCCTCGAACAGGCCCAGCCACGCCATGAACTCCAGGTTCCGCTTCACCGCTTCGTTCAGCCGCTCGGGCGTGATCTTGCCCTGCCTGGCAGCCTCCAGGAGGTTGGTGAAAACCGGTTTCACGTTCTCCGGTTCCACGATGCAGAGCGAATCGCAGCCGGCGACCGCGACCAGCAAAAGGAACCTCAAGAGTAATTGCCTGGCGATGCTTTGGGGAAGGCGCGACATAGGGTTCCTCCACGGCAGGTACGGGCGGACAGAGCAAAGGCGGCATTGTGGGCTGTACCGCTTCCCCACATCAGGGGGCCGAGCAGCTTGAAACAAGGTCGCGGATCGCGGCGTGGG
>Ga0307434_1001248_pt1 | contig 14072 bp, 29 predicted proteins | sample SalMarWE160220MG_FD_202156 | JGI IMG/M metagenome (GOLD analysis project Ga0307434, IMG submission 202156) | Salt marsh sediment microbial communities from the Plum Island Ecosystem LTER, Massachusetts, United States - WE1603-220 | ecosystem: Environmental > Aquatic > Marine > Intertidal zone >... | reverse complement strand
ATCATCTGCTATTTGGGTAATAGATAGCCCATTATCAGTTAATGGTTTACGGCATACCTGCCAAATTTCCAACAGGTTGGCATAAGAACTTTTGAAGAAAGGATTAACCTGCCCCTTTACGGCTGGTTGTAATTCAGCCTGAACCTTGACTAACGCTTTTGCTAGTTCCCCGATTGTTTCTGACTTTTCCATTAACCACCCCCACTACAAACTTCATCTCTTATCTCACCGATCCAGTCGGGGTAGTTGTTTAGCATAGCCATGTGCTCATCACCTTGGGCTAGTTGATAAACCTCATAAACAGCATCAAAGAAGTTCAGGCGTGAAAGATACCAAAAGCCCAATACTTCCTCTATGTGCTGGATTATCCGCTTCTTCTCCTCTGCTTCGTGCTTATCCTCAACCTTCCTATCAACCGCTTGGTCTGCTATTTCACCTTTCATTGCTACCTCCTCTTGTCTTACCAACTCCCGGCAGAAAACCTCTCTTCTAGTGCAGTCCGAGATTCCTCTAAGATGGATATACCCATCTCTGCTTCAAGTGCCTCAAAAAAGTAACTAACCCAAGAAGCTCGCTCATCTTCGGGGAGTCCATAAATCTCTTTCACTGTATGGTCAAGAAGTTTCGCTAATTCTCTATAAGTCATTTCACCTCCTCTTTAATCTCACAACTGGCCTTCTGGCGAAGTACTCAACAGTCTTATCGCCAGCGTGTTCTGCTAAACTACGGATTGTCTCCAACACCTGTGCCATCGTTCCTGATATTCTAACTACTAACATCGGCTCTCCTCCTTCTGATAAAGCTCCATTATCTCCATCCACTCCAGTAATCTCTTCTTGCATAGCCTCCCCTTTTGCTCAAGCTGGAACAGTCTTTCTTTCTCGGCTTTCGTCATCGCTCTCCTCTAAGATGGGGCTGAGTTCCCTTGCTGCCTTAGCGTGTGCGGTAACCTCAATAATACCCATAGCGAGGTTTACGAGTGCTTCGGGGGTCATAGAATAGAGAGAGAAGTCACCGCCCCCTCCGTAGCTGTTTGCTGTTAAACTACCCATTCCATCAAAATCAATCGTTAGGGAATACTTGTTCGGTTCGTCGCCTTCAGTAACTCTTACCTTGATTCTCTTGCCGTTCATGTCTTCTATTGTTTCCATTTGCCCTCCTTTTGGCTGGCTAGCACCCTTCATCTATTAAGGCATCACCAGAACTTAAGTATGCCACTAGCCAGCCTTTTGTTTATTCAAATATGTGCTCTCGACCTAAGCACCGGGGATTTCATTTCACCTCCAAGAGTTCCTGTTTGGTTATTTCAAAGACAATATCAGCCTTTTTACCACTATGTAGTAGCCACTTACTCCCATCAAAACTAGGAACAAGCCCTCGTTCCCATAAATCTACTACTGGCTGATAGGGATATACCCCTTTTTTGTGTTTAATATATTTCCACTCTTTGATATTAGGAAATAGCCTACCAATATACGCCCCGACGCTATCCCAGACGCTATCCCCGACGCTAGCCCCGACGCTATCCCAGACGCTATCCCCGACGCTAGCCCAGACGCTATCCCTGACGCTAACCCAGACGCTAACCCTGACGCTAGCCCTGACGCTATCCCAGACGCTAACCCCGACGCTAGCCCTGACGCTAGCCCATTCTTTAAGTAATGCTATATCGCTCTTTGTCGGTTTAACCTTTCTTGATAGGGGATTGATAGGGTTAATAGCTTTGCTATATTGCCAGCCAAACAAAGCGTCTAAATCCTTAATTTCTTCCAAGATGTATAACTCTGTAAACCCCCACTTTGTTTTATCCCCACAGGCTGGCTTCCCTTCAACCCTATAAGCTGAACAAGGAATCCTAGCCCCCACGAAACAGTCATTGGAATTTTTACTTGCGTGGATTACTCCTCTTGAGCAAACCCCTAGCTTCGGGTTAGGGTTGGGGCATTTGACAACCTTGCCTATAAAATCACGATAATTGATAGTTTTACCTGTGTAGAAATCCCAACCATCTGTGCGAGCTAATTTATAAGCCAATACTTTTCTCATTTCACCTCCACCACTTTCTTCATCCCCTTCTCTACCCCTTGCCGTTCCCCTACCTTGAATGAGATTTCAGCTTGAACAATTCTATCCCTCTGAGATTCAGGTAATCCTGCAATCTTTTCCCATTCAGGTACGGACAAGCTACCTATAGCTATTGTCATTCCTCTATCAGTTAATACTGTGTCTTTAGCTTCCATTATTGCCCTCCTTTTTATTCATCGCTTCCCTCCCTGCAATCTCGCCGACGGTATGTATTTCCTGGATACTATGACTCCGGGGATGTTGGTGATACCTGACCTCACCCGGGTTCGTATCTTGGGCATCGATGGCTCGCAAAGATCCCTGGGGACAAGGGTAGGATCAACGATCTGAATATCATAATCGTCCCGGTATGTCACACTTCCTAGATTAGTGCGTGATGTCTTGGGTAACTCCGGGGCGACTGGCTCGGCTAACGGCTGGATAATCTCGCCGGTATCCTTCGCCGCGGCGATGCGCGCCGCTTCCCGGGCTAGCACCGATAACCTGGCTGCCTCTATTACTGCTGCCTGATCTGCGTGGTAGTGGTTAAGCGCCCTATTAAGAGCATTGATGCCGTTGCTCAGTTTGTCGACATAGGGCTTGAAAAGCTCGATGATTCTCTTCTTGGACTCATCTAAAGGGCGCGTGAGATCCTTTCGTTTCTCCTCTGCTTGTTTGACAGCAAACTTGGCAGATATTAATAAGTCCTCTGCCTGTTTCTGCTCCTGTTCGTTGGTGACATGAGGATTATCAAGCCACCTTAATAGTATTTCTTGCTGGCATTCCAATTCTTTAACTGCGGTTTGTGGGTTGTCAGATGTGTCTATCATTTTAAGCCTCCTTAATTTTAGCCATTAAGCTCCATTAACTGCCTGAAATTCTGTGCTGCCAATGCTTGCTCTCTAGTTATGCGGTAACTCCTCATTATGTAATCAATACTATCGCCACATTTCAGCATACCTTTAATAGAAGTAACTGGGATTCTAGTGCCTCTAATGCAATACGCACCGAATTGGATTCGCGGGTTGCGGCTGATTAAACTTTTAGGCTTCATTCCTCTAGCCTCTAGCTTCTGCTCAATTTCTCAATCGCTCTATCTAATATCTCCGCCCTCTGTTCACAATGCTTATTCATCATAATTAACAGCGGGTTTGTCGGCTCGCTATCATCGGTATTTTCTGCCCACTTGCAATCACATTCCTGCCGGTATGCCCTTAAAATCCTCAAAGGGTAATCTTCATCGGGTGTTCCATCTATGTGTAAAATTGGTTGTTGTGTTAATTCTGGTAGTTTCATTTAGCCCTCCCTTGTTTATTTTTCAAGGCATCTTTCGATTAAATCGATTAAATCTCCAATGGGATGAACCCACTCTAAAGTCAGTCGGTTAATCGGTTCGCTGAAGATACGAGCGCCATATTGCTCACGGAACCAAAGCGACATATCTCCGTAGGTTTTGAATCCATCAGCCTGAACCTCTGGTAGCGCCATGTAGCGAGAATCATAGACATTAGCAATACCAAAGTGACGCTGCCCTTTCTTGGCTATCTTCGCTATTCCTAGTATCTCTCGATCCTTACTCCGAGGCTTATAGACCACCTGCACAACCTCGCCTACATGCCAATCCTTGTCTTTGCGAGCGAAGCGGAAAGTAGTCCAGTCTGATTCTTTTAGCTTATCCCACTTCTTTGAAACACCTAGTATTCTCATTAGTTATATACCTGCTTCCCGGCTTTCCCCCTGTTCTTTAAGGTTTTTGTAACCCCCATTTTCAAATGTTTTTATCTGTTCTTGTCTACTTTACCCTATAATCTACCGCAGAATTGAAAACTACCCGTGCTATCGCTTTATCTTGGAACCGACTTGAAACTCGTTTCGGAAGGCCTGAAATGTCCTTATTGGTTGTCACGATTGTTGCCCTGGCGGTCCAGTACCGGGCATCAATAATCTCATCAAATACCGATAACTGCCAATCAGTCCCATATTCCACCCCCCAATCGTCTATGATAAGTAACGGCACTTCCTTGAACCTCCTTATGAGCTCCTGGTCCGTGTTGTTATTCATCGCAACTTTAATCTGCGAGAACATATCAACCGAGTTAAGCATAAGAACCTCTATACCACGGCTAAGGGACTCTTTGGCTATCGCATTGCAAAGATGAGTTTTGCCATTGCCTACACCCCCATAAATCAACAGCCATACGAAATCCGCAGTCCCGGAAGCCAATTCACCAGCGAGCTTAAAGGCTCCCTTGGTTCCCCTAACGAGTTTGAAATTGTCAAAGGTTTGTGAATTGCCGTGTATCCCACTCTGGCTCCAGCGCCTTGTTGTATCCTCCCCGTTCTTATAAGCCCTGGCAGCTTCCAGCAGACAACCCTTTGCCGGGCAAGGAATCATCCTAGAGTAATCGGGCAAGCCATCGAAGTTAAGGGAGTAAACAAACCCAAACCCATTACAAACAGGGCAATCAGGATTCGGGGAATATGGACATCCTTCCCAGCCTGTTCTAATCGGGGTACTCCGGGGTTGGGGTGTAGTTTGTCGGGAGTTCTCTTTTATGTCCAGCTTTTCCATCTGCCCTCCTTCGCCAACTTATGATCGCCGCATAATGTGATTTATATTTATAACCCTTACTCTCAATGCCAAGAGATAATTCCTCTATGAGCTCAGAGATGTGATGATTGAACTTGGCTTCTAATTTCTGGTATTCATCATCAGTCAAAAGAACATTCTTGAATTGTCCATATTCTTTTTTTGGTGCTATATTTCTTGTATTGTCTTGTATAGTATTGTTTAGTATAGTATTGTTTAGTATAGTATGTGGTTTTTTGTTGACATTAATGGAGTTTTTGTTGACATTAATGGGTTTTGCAGGCATACCAGTAGAGCGACGGCGATAAACTAATTCAAGGTGGTCTATTAGATTTTGGCTCCAAATAATCTTTGCTTTGTGTAGTTCTGGGTCAATTGCCCTGAGGTCAGCAAGTAATTGTAGTATTTTGATAGCATTATCTTCTGTTACATGAGTTTCTGCTAACAATAATCGCCAACTAGCGGGGTTATTGTAATCATAAACCTGATTATCTGTGAGACATAGAAGTTCCAAGAGTTGATACCAGAAAGCGTAACCATCATTACCAAACTCATTTTGTAGTATAAGTTTAGTTTTGCCTTTACTAACCATGTGAGGGAAGTAGTCGACTGTCTGCTTAAGTGGCCTTGGCATTATTTCTCTGCCTCCATCCGGAAGATACTGAGCTCATAGCCCCTAAAGGCAATCAGGGGGTAATCTTCACTTTCAGGATGTTTGGCAATGAAGTTGATAGCCGCTTTGAAGCTCTTGAAGGTGTAGTAGTAATCATCACCACTCTTGCCGATTTTGGGCGGGTGGCACCACACCCTGATTTCGGGGACCTCTAAGTTTCCCTGAACTTCCTGAATGGCATCCCTAATCGCCGGAACTTTCATTCTTACCTCCCTCTAGGATTATGCGAGCTATATTTACCCAGCTATCATCAAAATATCTCACGCCGGTAGTATCTACAAAGGTTGGATTTGGCAGAATGCCTAACTGGATACGATGATCAAGCTGATAGCGACTAAGTTTTAGCCTTTCTTGAACTTCAGGAGCTGTTAGATATTTGTAAGCTAATGTTAGTTTTGGAGTTGGCATAGCACAATACTAACAAATGGATTACAGTTTGTCAATAGGTTCTGGGAGAAAATTTGGTAGTATATCAATTTCGCCAACACTACTTATATTATAAGTACCAAAAAGACAAAATATAAAGCTAAAGTGATGCAAAAAACGCAGGTGACCAATAATAATTTACTTAAAATCGATACACTACCGAAAATTTAGGTTTCAGGTATGAATGCTTGGTGAATCAGCCGAAAATCTCTTTGATGGCTTTGCCGGCATCTGCTTTGGCTTCAGCAATTCTAACATAGTGCTGCGCAACCTCGAGGCGCGACCAGCCTAAAAGATAGCAAATTGTCATTGCCTGCATCCCCTTGGTTGCTAGCAATGTCGCATAGCTCGCTCTGAGCGCATGTGGGAAGATGTGAGGCAAACCAGCCTTCTCCTGAAGTGCCCTCACCCTGTTGTTGGCTGTCTGCCTGGTCATCTTCAAGCCCTCAGGGTGGGTCCTCAAATAGCTCTCCAGTACCGGCTTCAGGATAGACGGCAATGGGATTGTTCGCGCCCCCGCTTTTGTTTTTGGCTTCCACCCGCCGCGTGTGTGGCATTCCCAGCAGTTGCAGGGCATAGAGCTCGGTATGACAATGCACCCTTCTTTAATCCAGGAGGCGTTAAGATGGATCGCTTCCCCTACCCTCAAACCAGCGAATGCGCACAGTCCTACCAGTACCTTGTCTGTCGGCTCGGAGCAAGCGCCCCAGAGTTTCTTAAGCTGTGTCTCGTTTAGCGCGGATTCCTCGCTTCGCCCTCTACCACCCATTTATATCTCCATTACCATCTGCCTATGGTCAGTTTCATTGGATTCAGGCTCGTGTTCCTCTATCTCTATCCTCTTTTTCTGCCTATTCAATTCTGCGTGTCGCTTACCATGACAAGCAGGACACAAGGCAATTAAATTCTCAGGGCGATTGAGGATATTCCAAAGTCGCAAACTGCCATTCAGGGGTATAATGTGGTGAACCACAAGAAGGGTATAATAAGTGCTTGGAGAATATTTCTTATGGCAATCACCACAAATCCCGCATTGCCTTTTTTGGCAAGCATTGGAGGCCTCAGGCCAACGGAAATGCCCCAGATACAAATTCTGATGTTCTTCACAGCAATAACGCCTTTGCCCCTTTACTTCAATGCCACACCAAAAACATCTATGAGGGGCTTCATGTCCTGTGAAACTGTAATATTCCCCGTATCTATCTTGATGATAAGGCTCAGGCATAGCTTCCACCACTTATTTTTAGCTTTGGGTGCATCACGGGGTTGTGAAAGTACCGGCACCGGAAGTTATCGCAGTAAGCCATATATGCCTTTTTATTCCATGGGACTACCGTTAGTCTTTTGCCACATCCCTTGCACATAATCCTTATCTCCGGCATAGGTGGAGGGATAATTATCGTTTGCTTATGGGGTCCACGATGCACTCCCTTTGATATTAAGCCCTTTATACTCAATGCCCGCCTGACAGCCTGTTGTGAGCAGTTTTTTATCCCGGCTATCTCAATGACGGTATGTTTGGGTGCCAGAATTGCCAGATTATCCCAGTCTATAGGCGAGTTTCTATTGTAGACCCTGCCCACTTTTTTCTCCCTTCTCCTCCTCCTCTTTTGCTACCGGCTTCTCAAACCTCGTTAGCTTTTCCTCAGCCTCTAGTTCTTTAGGCTTTGTCTGGCTCTCCTGCAGCCTTTCGCCACCGGCCTCCAGCTTTAGCACATGGATTGAACTCTCTTCTGTTTCGATATTGTAATGAAGGAAATGCCATTGTGGCAAAATCATAATCTTCCTGGTTAATTCCCAGCCTATTAAATCAGCGATGTATTCCCTAGATTTTAAGCCGATACGGAAGACGAACAGATGAGAGCAAAGGTCAAAATAGTCCTTGCTTAGTCTCTGGATGCGGCGGGTGACCGCAATTAATCCTACGCCCCAATTCCTATTTTTTGTCACCTGCCTCTGTTAATTAAATCAAATGTATTCTCGCCTAGAGGCTTTCCTTGTCCTAAGTATCGCTCTGCTTCCTCTATCAGGAATACGCAGTTGCCGCGAGCTCGTAGCTTTCGGCATTCTCCATCGAATTCGCTCAGGCTGTCACTCGTAGGAATATATCTGTTTTCGTCTGGAAAACCATCATACTGTGCTAGCTACAGTGGGTCGTATATCACCAAACTTGGAAGACATAACGACCCTAAATACTTTGCCAGCGTAGTCTTGCCGGTTCCTGGGAGCCCAGCTAGAGTTATCCTATCAGTTGATTTCATTGACAAAGGCATGTTTCATCACCTCCTTTTCGGGCACAAATTTTGGCAACCAACTTAGTGAAGTATTCTTGCCAATACCCTCTATTAATCTGTGTTCGATCATGGCACTAATCTTCCTTCAAAGCCTCGGCGACCTTCTCCACTACTTCACTAACAGTCTTTCTCATGTCATCATCATCGTCGAGGTGGGCTAGCAGGTTGGGAATCTCAGGAGATACTGATTTCCATAATATGCTGGCCATACTGAAGCTATGCCCACCACCCAGCTTCCCCTTGTACTCCTGATATAGCTCATAGAGCTTTTGAACTCCCTTATGCTTAAATGTTAGTTCAGGCATCTATATCCCCCTTTTTCTGAAGGCATCAATGTATACTTGTGGTATTTGCACAGGCTTCTTTTGTGCGGTTTTCCTTTGAGCAGAGATTCTTGGTTCAGTCCCCATAATCTCCTGTATCTCGCCTAACGCCTCGTAAACTAAGCGAACTTGGTATCGTGGCACTGGTCTTTCAAATGGCCCGAATTCAATACCATCGAACTCACCTTCAGCCCAGTAGAAACGCACAGGCACATTAACTTGTATTATCTTGTCATAGTGCCTACTCCTTATTTTTTGTGCGGCTTTTTCTCTTATTTCTTCAGGCAATTGTCTCCTCCCCGGGCGGCACTTTCGGCTTCTCAGCCTCGCCTGTTTGCTTTCTAAGGTCATTCGGGCGCCCCCGTTTCTTCCATGCCAGATAAGCCGTGAATTTTGCTCCGTGGATAGTAGCCATGGCAATCACCACCTGGATTTGAGGGGACAGCATTATACCGCATTGTTGGAAGAGGTCAGTTATCTCTTGTAAATCCTCTTCAGAGTAAATCCATCCCTGGTAGCCGGTGATCTCCGCCAGAACATTACCTTCCAGCCTTAGAGGTGGTTTGATAATCGCGGCGCTTATGGGTATCTTATCGGGAACGCTTCTGGTAATCTCCTCCTCTTCACCCTCTGTCCCCCGCTCTTCCTCCGCCTTAAACTGATCTTCCAATGGGGGCTTGATCTCACCGGGAGCCGGCTGGATATTGATGCCTCCGCTTCCCTTCTCTATGTCAATCTTTACGCCTTTGCCTTTTTCTTCGCTCATTTGCCCTCCTTTTATTTGAATATAAAGCTCAATGGCCAGGGAACCTTTTTCCCTTCCCCCTCTTCCTCCGGCTGCTCCTTCTTCTCGGGTGGTTTCGTGACAACCCGCTCGATATGCTCACCGGTCACTTTTATCTCAGATGCTTCATCTTTCATTGTAGTGTCAGGCTTTCTTAATCCCTGCTTTGTTAGCCTGTCTACCTCGCTCTTTGGTATTCTCCAGTTTCCACCTCCGCCCAGAGGTCTCACCCCATGTATCCTGCCCTCCTGCACCAGGTGGGTAACCCAGGCGATGGAATAGCCAAAAGTGCCCGCAAGCTCCTTGATGCTGACAAATTCACCCTTGGCGACTTCCTTGGCTTCCTTCGGAGTGACTTCGCCACTCGGAGCCTTCTCTTCTATCTCGGATAGCTTAGGCTCATCATTTTTAGGCTTCAGTTTTTTCTTCTTGGGTTTCGGTTTTTTCTCCTCGACTGGTTTCTCTGGCTCTACTGGCTTCTGTTCTTCAGCTGGCTTCTCCCTTTCGAGATTGGGCACCGGGATTGTTTCTACATTCAGCTTTTCCTTGCTATCTTCTTCAGCCATAAATAGCCTCCTCTATTAGCCTAAAGCGGCAGGTTTGGTCGCTGTGGGGGCATCATAACCTTCGGTGTGCTGGAAACCATTACCATAGCCGGAAAAGCGCACATACCTTGCTTTTGAGGTACCACCATCCCAGGCTTACCCACTGTCATTTCCATCTAGAGAGCACACCTGTCTCTGATGCATATCTTCCCACTAAATGGACAAACTTTAATTACTTGTTGCTCGATATCTTCCTTAGCCATGAATGTCCTCCTTTGGGAACTTAACCTTCATTTATACTGATTTTACCAAAGACTTTATAAAAATGTCAATAACCTCTACTGTTTTATAAGGGAATTTCAACAACCCCATAGAATACCATTGACTGATAAACGATTTGCCAACTATGCTATTGACAGATACCACAAAGCAATGGTATTAAATAATACAAGGAGGATGAAATGCCGAAAGTAGATATTGGTGCAATGGTAATTCTGGCACTCGTCATCGCCGTGTCCATCTTGCTGGCGAACTGGGTATCCGGCAAGATAGCGACCAAAGTATAATGAAGCATAACCTGAGAAGCCTCCTTAACCGGGGGCTTCCTTTCTGAGGAGGGATTGTGGATTTGCAGGGTATGTTAAAAAGGTTAGGTATTTTTAGTAATTCAGGAGCTAAGTCAAATGCCAAATGGCGGGTATCTTTTAACATTAGTGGTGAAGTTGTAGCTTCAGGCAACTCTAGAAGTGAAGCGCTTGATAATGCACGTAAAATGATTAGAGACCATCCTGATACATTTGTAGCATCTGGAAATTTTAAGGTACTTGATAAGCCAGAGGGAGCATAAGGAGGAGTTATGGATTGGAATTTAATAGGGGCGGTTATTATTGGCATAGTTCTCGCTTCGATTGCCGAAGCTAAATTTATAAATCAGCCAGTTCTAGTGCCTGAGTCTGCACCACCTCCAGCGTCAAATAGCCATGTGGGCTATTCGAGCAGCGACCCGGTAAGGAATTTTATGGACAACTACTCATAAGGAGGAAGTATATGCCGTTAATTGCAAAGGAAGAGTTATACCACCTGCATCAAGCAGTTCCCAATATCGTCGCACAAGATGCTTATCCCGACCAGAGCACAAGGAAAGCTTTTATTGACCTGTACCGGTATCAGGTGCCCATCGGGCAGGCTCTTATCTTCAGACCAGGGCACACCTTCAGCCTATATGCCGTGAAGTTAGCTGAGAGAATTGCTGGAGCTATTGCTGCTGATGCAGCTGTCTACACTGACGAACTAGAGGCTGCGAATGAGGCAACTATCAATGATATGCAGCTTTCGCCGGCTGTTCCAGCGCTCAATGATGCCTATTACTTCGGTTACAATTATCCTTTTACCAAGCTCACCGTCAAGTATTCCACTGCGGCTACTGCTGGAGTGCTTACCTGGGAGTATTGGAATGGTGCAGCCTGGGTAGCTCTGCCCGGGATAACTGATGAAACAGCAAACTGGATAACTGCAGCTGGAACTCACGACATTTACTGGACATTACCGACTAACTGGGCGAGGTATCACGGGGCTGAAGTCCTTGGACAAGACCTTTTCTGGATAAGGTCGGTGGATAATGGAGCTTGTGATGTGGCAACAGGAGACCAGGCTTGGATACATGGAGGGAAGGCTGCGACTCCAGTAACTGTGATGGACAATAAGGATAAGATAAAACTGGAAGTGAGGGAGGCGGATGAATTGTCCAAAGAACTCCTTATTGATGGTGCAATGTATCAACAGCTAACTAACTTCCAAGATAGGGAGCTGATTTACAGGCTTGACATTAACAAAGAAGTTGTTGCCTCTGATGGAAAGTGGGTAGTGATCTCGACTCAGGCAACCGCGCCCATCGATGTTTCTGGCTGCTACTTCGACTTAACCTGTGATAGGCAGCGCCAGACAATGCTGAAATAGGAGGAAGGATGACGAAGCCGAAAGCGAAAGTAAAGGTTAAGGATACGAGGAAGAAGGTTAGTAAGGATATGCTGAGGAGGTTTGCTACTGAGATAAAGCGATGTACAAACTTTCCTCTTGGAGACGATATGGTTGAGTTGGCTATTAAGAACTTTGAGCATGAGGAGGAATTATAATGGAACAGCCAAGATTACTTCCCTTTCACATTACAGGAAATACGCCGGGCATGGTCGCGGCAAATGGTGTAGCAGCCACCTGGACTGACATCTGGAGGGTGCAGATACCTCAAGGTATGGGGCTGATACTCCAAGCATCCGACCAGTTGTCAGTATACTTTGAGGATAACACGGCTGCTGAATGTGGCTTGGATGGCAGTTGCAGACTTCGGATGGAAGTTCGAGACCCGGCGGAGCAGGACGTGGAGCGGGTGTTTGGAGATGCAAACTACCGGCGGGTGAGAGAGTTCCAAAACAGAGCGTTGATTGGTCGGCTGGGAATCTCAAAACCTGTCAAAGTCTATGAGAGACAGTGGCTGGTTATCACCGCCATCGATAATGCCACCATCACCGTAGCCAATTGTTACTTTGATTTGCTGACAAGTAAGGTCGCAGTAGGAGTATAGGAGGAATAACATGGATTGGAAAGCTACTTTAATTTCTCTTGCCGTGGTCATAGTTGCCCTGATAGTCTATGACAAATGGGTAAAAGGTAAAGTTTAAGGAGGACGAATATGCAACCAGAAGTAATGCAAGAACCATTTGACTTAACACAAGGTACGGCTGGCGTAGTTGGAACTAACACAGCCCCAGCTCTGCTGCAGGATGTGTGGGTCTACACAGTCCCTGTGGGCGTAGGACATGTAATTCTGCCCGGCCACACCATCTCAATGTATCTGCATGATTTGGGAGCAGCTGAGTCTGTTGCTGATTCCTTGGTCAGGGTAGTCGTCCGTGATGCCATGGGGCAAGACGAGAAGACTATCTATGGACCAGCCTTATACCAGACTGTGAAGGAGTTCCAGGACAGAGACTTATTGGCTCGGTTCAACATCAAGGAGGCTGTGAAGCTATACGAAGGCCAGCAGCTCGTAATCCAAGCAAACGATGTTGCCGATGGTATCGACGTGACTGGTGGTGCTGTTGAGAGCTACTTCGACTTAGCTATCTTCCGTATTCGCCAACCCTTATAGGGGACTAATAGTGTGATGGATAATGCCGTATATGCTAGTAGCAACAGGAGATGCCTCCTCGTTAGCTAATCTTGGACAATATGAGAATAAGTTTAACGAAGGAGATTACGGAAGGCTTGACTTAGAGCTCAGTAGCTCCGTTGCTGCAGACATTATCGGCTGGCTTGATGAAAAGCTGGATACCGCAGGTGTTCCCGAGCACAAGGTAACGGTTGTCGGCAGAACCATCCAAATTCACTTCAAGAAAGAGATCGCTCCTCTAGTTATTATCGCCGCGGCTATTGCTGCAGTTTTCCTACTTTGGGGCTTAATCGTAGCCTGGCAATTATGGAATATGTCACCTGCTGCAGCTGTCTGGACTATCTTAGGCATCCCTGTCCTTATCGTAGCTATCGTAATTGGAGCCATAATACTTATCGTCTATCTAGGAGGGAGAATAAAGGCTGGACCAGTAGCTATAGCAGGTAAATAATGGACATACAGAACTTAACAGCAAGCATACTTCTAGCTGACCTGAAAAGGAGAGGCTTCTTCAAACAACCTGGAAGCGTTAATGATATTATAGCAGCCTCGAAACTCGTGGCGGAAATACTATACGAAGACGAGATTAACAGAGGTGCAGGTGGTGAGCCAGGCTTACTAGAACCAAGCCTAGTGACAATCATGGACCCACCGGATGTATGGGGCGTTAGGCATAATATGGGGCTGGCGGAGTTAGCAGCCAGGCTAGGAAGTATTGATACTTTTGACAAGCGTGGTGAAGTTCTCTGGATGGACAACTTTGACAGTGGCATTGAGGGATGGGTTGCTGACGGGGATCCTGGATTCGACTTTTTATGGGTTCCGGAATTTCACCGCTCAGGAGGCTTTTGCGCTGAGTTACTAACTAAAGCTCAAGCTGATGCTGAGATTAACATTGTCGCCTCGTTTGCCTACCCTAAACTATCAAGCCTAGGCTTTGAGTTTAGTTTTCTAAAGGATCCTAACACGAAAACAATTTCATCAATTATACTACTTTATGAGGGTGCAGACGTAATAAGTGGAGGTGTAAATTGGACAGCAGCAACACAAACCTTAAGTGTAGGCGGGAACAATCTTACTCCTACTATCAACTTTGAGGTAGGTTATCCAACATGGAACACAATAAAGCTAGTTTGTGACTTTGTTAACGAGAAGTATGTTAGGCTGGTAGTTAACAACATTGCTTATGACTTAAGTAGCTATGCAC
>Ga0307434_1001246_pt1 | contig 14092 bp, 16 predicted proteins | sample SalMarWE160220MG_FD_202156 | JGI IMG/M metagenome (GOLD analysis project Ga0307434, IMG submission 202156) | Salt marsh sediment microbial communities from the Plum Island Ecosystem LTER, Massachusetts, United States - WE1603-220 | ecosystem: Environmental > Aquatic > Marine > Intertidal zone >... | reverse complement strand
GGGGCGGCAATAACCGTGGCGCTTAGAACGTTTGTGGGTATATACACGGAATACTGGACGCTGATTTTGGGCGTTATACTGATATTACTTATCTTTTTTCTCCCTGAAGGGGTCATGGGGTATGTTATGGAGAAATTTGGCTCTCAAAGATATGAATCCGGAGACAGGGGTTAAATGCTCAAGGTAACGGATATATATAAGTCATTTGACGAATTCATGGCGGTGGGCGGAGCCGACCTGACTGTAGGCGAGGGGGAACTGGTGGCGGTGATAGGCCCCAATGGGGCAGGAAAGACCACCTTATTCAATCTTATTACCGGTCAACTGAAGCCCAACAAGGGAAGCGTAGTCTTCTTGGACGAGGATGTCACAAACCTGCCTCCGTATGAGATATGTAAAAAGGGCATTGCGAGATCATTTCAGATTGCCAATATCTTTCCGAGACTGAGCGTTTTCGCCAACATCCAGGTGGCGGTGATTTCCCAGCAGGGAGGAAGCAAACGGCTTTTTCGTCCTGCTCAGGGTATTGCCGTTGAGGAAACGAATGCCATTCTTGAGAGCGTAGGTCTTTTGGACAAGGCCGGGAACACGGCAGGCTCATTGTCTCACGGAGACCAGAGAATTCTGGAAATAGCCATTGCCTTAGGTAATGACCCTAAACTGCTAATCCTTGATGAACCGACTGCGGGCATGTCTCCGGAGGAAACAAACGCAACCATGGACCTCATCAGGCGTTTAGCCGAATCGAGGGGGCTAACCATCTTGTTCTGTGAACACGATATGGACGTGGTGTTTGGTGCGGCCCAGAGCATCATGGTGATGCACCAGGGGCGTACCCTGATTCAGGGAAAGCCGCAGCAGGTCAGGGAGAACGAGGAGGTCATGAATGCCTATCTGGGAGAAGAGTAATGCTTGACGTGGAGCAGATCCACACCTTCTATGGTTTGAGCCATATCCTGTTCGGGGTTTCACTTTCCGTTGAGTCGGGAAAGGTGGTGTGCCTGCTGGGAAGAAACGGCGCCGGCAAGAGCACGACCTTAAAGAGCATAATAGGAATAGCGCAGCCACGGAAAGGATCGATCAGGTTTAAGGGCGTAGAGATCGCCGGGAAGCAGCCATTCATGCTCGTTCGAATGGGGATCGGCTATGCACCCGATGACCGAAGGATATTCGCGGATCTCACGGTTGAAGACAATCTGGAGATCGCCGCGAGGAAGGCAGGGAGCGGTCAGGGATGGGACAAGGACAGGGTTTTTGGGCTTTTTCCGCTGCTGAAGACGATCGCGTCACGAAGAGCAGGATGTCTCAGCGGTGGCGAGCAGAAGATGCTTGCCATAGCCAGGGCCCTGATGGGCAACCCCCAGCTCCTGCTCTTAGATGAGCCTACTGAAGGGCTGGCGCCCCTGTTGGTGAGGGCGATAGAGGAGCAGGTAAGCACGCTGAAATCAACGGGTTTGACGGTGCTTTTGGCGGAGCAGAATGTGAAGACCACCCTTAAGCTCAGCGACCGCGGGTATATCATCGATAACGGCACAATCAGATACCACGGGACCGTTGAGGAGCTGAAGAAAAACGAAGAGGTCCGCAAGAAGTATCTGTTGATTTGATTCATGCCTCAAGGCGCAGGGCATAAGATAGGGGTTGTCGCGTTTTGCCTTGTTTATATTTCTTCCTATGAGCCTTGTATGCCTTAATTTAGACTACTTACCGAATCGCAGAAAGAAGACATCTCCATTCTCAGCATAATGTTTCTTTTCTGAATAACTGCTACGGGCAATTTCGGAGTCAGATAGTAATGTAGCATCACAACTTCCCCTCTTCTTTCGCTTTCTTTAACTTCTCATCCACCGTACCATCTGGGAGTACATAATCCGGCGATACATATCCATCCTGCTCAAATCTCTTCTTTCTCACGCAATTAGTCCCTCCATTAAAGCAGTAGTGCTCGATCCATTCCTTATCTAATAATCCCTTATCATATGCCCTTTTTATTCCCGATGTCTCATCGTACCACCTGCATACGCTTTTCACTGAACGACTCCTTTTCTATATCTACCGTTAATAGCTCATATCAAGAAGGGCTGTTTTTGGAACCCAGAGACCCCATACCTGTAAAAGTTTCTCTGAATAAAATAAAAATTGGCTTGACAAGTTATATGTCTATAAAATATATATCATAAAAGAAGTTAGCAAGAAAAATTTTTTTAAGTTGAGTATTTATTATTTATTTTTTGCCTAATAAATGGAGAATGCACCTATGAATTTTGATGAAGATCAAATGTTCAAACTGATAAAAACCAGAAAGGTCTATATGCAGGTTGTGGAACAGGTTCAGAATCTTATAAGGAATGGTAAGCTTAAACCTGGCGATAAACTTCCCCCTGAGAGAATCTTGGCTGAAAGACTGGGAGTCTCCAGACCTTCGGTACGAGAAGGCATTGTGGCTTTAGAAATACTGGGGTTAGTGGACAGCAGGGGAGGCAAGGGTAATATTGTCAAAAATGTAGATAACTCATTGATTTTAAAACAAAATTTTGAACATCTAGAGGAAGAAGAGAGCCCCTTTGAACTTTTAGAAGCTAGAAAAATTATAGAAGTTGACGTTGCTGGATATGCAGCTCAAAAAGTGCAGACAGAGGATATTGCCTCAATCGGGCAAACCTTGGGTGACATGAGAAACATTGTAGATAACCTTTCAGTTTCAAAGGAATATGAGAAAGGCATGGAATTTGATCGTGAATTCCACATAAGCATAGCTCGGGCTACTCATAATGCGGTTCTCTTACGGATTGTGACACATCTCCTTGAGAATTTAAAAGAAGATTTATGGGTAAGGTTAAAAGAGAAAAGCTGGGGTCTTCCGGGAAGACCTCAAAAATATTTGAAAGAGCATGAAGAAATCTTAGACGCTATAGAAAAAAAGGCGAGTGCGATTGCAAGAAAAAAGATGTACCAGCACCTGGCGGGAATTCAAAGAGATTTATTCGGGGGGGCTTAGGGGAAGAAAATATCATAGTTCATCAATACTTCCAAAACCCCTACTTTGTGCGGTAGGTATAGCGATTGACGAAAAATGACACGTTAGAAAATGGGAATTTACGGCGTGAAGTGAGTTGAAAACAATTATAAGGAAAAATAGGGAGGAGAAAGACAATGGATTATGACAAGAGAGTAGGATTCATCGGCCTCGGTATCATGGGAAAACCCATGGCCAAAAACCTGATGAATGCCGGCTACAAACTCGTCGTGAATGATATCAACCAATCGGCCATCGGGGAGATCGTTGATATGGGTGCCACGGCCATGCATACTCCGGCAGAGGTAGCAAAGGAGGCAAAAACAATCATTACCATGCTTCCTGACGGGCCGGATGTCGAAGATGTGGTATTAGGAAAGGATGGTATTATTGAGGCCGCTACTGCTGAAACTATCCTGGTGGATATGAGCAGCATTTCACCGACGGTTACGAAAAAAATCGTGGCTGCTCTCGAAACAAAAGGAGCACGGGCACTCGATGCACCGGTTAGCGGCGGGGAGCCCGGAGCCATCAAGGGAGAACTTTCCATCATGGTCGGAGGTCCTGAAGACCTCTTTAACCAGATAAAACCCATCTTCGATATTTTGGGTAAGAGCGCTGTTCTCGTGGGGGAGGCCGGTGCCGGACAGACTACGAAGCTGATGAATCAGATCCTCGTGGCAATCCATATCCAGGCCATGGGGGAGGCGTTTCTGCTTGTTACAAAGGCGGGGGTTGACCCGATGAAGGTCTTTGAAGCCATCAAAGGCGGACTCGCAGGGTCCAATGTGCTCAATGCCAAGGTTCCCCTTATGCTCAAACGAGATTTTAAACCAGGCTTTAAGATTCGACTCCAACAAAAAGATATAAAGAATGCGCTTGAAGCCGCCGCATCAATGGGACTTACGCTCCCCCTTACTGAGGCGGTCCAGGAGATGATAGGCTCACTGGTGGCGAGGGGCAAGGGCGACGACGATCACGGCGGCATTATTCAAGAACTTGAATACCGCAATAACTATGAAATTCGCTAGAGTCGTTAACTGAAATAATCGAAACCTTTTGTTAGGGCACAAAACCTTAGATGGTATTTTTTGGAGAAAAGAGTCGCAGGGAAAGATCCAATGATGCAGCTAATTGATCCGCACGTTCACATGGATGCTCTTACCAAGAGTAGCTTAGAGCTCATGGCTATTGCCGGTATTGTCGCGGTAGTTGCAGATGGTGCCCCGAGTGAGGGCCTGGCTATTTCGGCTTCCGCGGTAACGGATTTTTTTGAGCGCACCCTTGGTTACGATACCCGGCGAGGCTCTGAGGTATTCATAAAGGTATACACCCTGCTCGGTCTTAATATGTTTGGCGTTCCGCCCGATTATGAAAAGGTGCTTGAGGCCCTGCCCGAGTATCTAAACCGTGACAGGGTAGTCGGCCTCGGGGAAATTGGCCTGGACCCCAATTCCAGGCGCTGCCCGGACCTCAATCAGCAGGAGGAGGTACTCAAAGCCGAGATCAAAATGGCTAAAGAATATAACAAGGCAGTGTTAATGCACCTGCCTTCAGTCGAAAAGACGAGCTGGGTGGAGCAGTATTTTAAGCTTATTCATGAGGCTTGCCTAGAGCATGACAAGGTGGTGATGACCCATGCTGATAGTTCCGTGATCAAGATGATTACGGATTACGGCTGCATTGCGGCTATAACTGTAAGTCCTATGCGCCGGATAACACCGGAAGATGGGGCTAGAATGCTGCAAGGTGGGGACCTCGGCAGGATGCTGGTGAACAGTGACAGCATCTTACAGCACCCATCAGATCCGCTTTCGGTGCCAAAAACAGCCCTTGAGATGAGAAAGCTTGGATTCAGCGATGAGAAAATCCGTCAGATATTTTTCGAGAATCCAAAGCGGATATTCAGCCTGGATTAACCTGAAAAGGTTTGCTTGACTTCCCCTGTCTCTGACGATGATAGGGTAATGTTTGATGTAGCAAGGAAATATTTCGAGAAATACTCCTCGTAACACCTGCAGGAGGGAGGAATAGAATGACTAATTGCGTTATCCGGCCCATACCTCTTATTGAGATGGAGATTGATAAATCAATGTTGACTTATAGGCTAGGCTTCGGCGAGCCATATAAACAGGTCGTCTATGCCTGGTACATTGAAGGGGCAAAGGAAAAAATGATCGTAGATACCGGCATCAGCGCTGAATACCTGATGGAAAAAAGAGGATTTCCTGCCAGGAATATACAATCGATTGAGTCGGGGCTGCATGGCGTAGGGATCAGCCCAGCCGACATTGATACTGTTATTCTCACCCATCTTCATTCTGACCATGTAGGACAAGCAGCCAAATTTCTACATGCCAGGTTTATCGTACAAAAAGATGAGCTCGAGTTTGCTCAAAATCCTCACCCACCAGTTGCTATGCAATATCTGGGAGAGCTCTTTGATGGTCTCAATTTTGAGGTAGTAGAGGGGGATACCCCGGTTTGTGATGAGGTATCCGTGATCAGCACCCCAGGACACACCCCGGGAGGACAGTCGGTGGCTGTCAAGACCTCCCAGGGAACGGCCATCATTTCTGGGCTCTGCACTATTCGAGAAAACTTTGACCCACCTGGGAATTTCAGCGAAACCATGCCCGTGTATCCCATCGGGTTATTTGTTGATCTCTTCAAGATGTACGATAATCTTCTTAAAATCAAAAATGCGGCAGATATCATCATACCAAACCATGATCCTGGATATGTGCAAACGGACCATATTCCTTAGGTGTTCCAATTGAATGGTAAGAAGATTGGTGCAAATAAGGAAGTCAAATCTGATCTAACGTGTAGCTAACAGGCAACATAATTTTAGATACAAGGGCAGCAAAACAATAAGAAACGGTACGGTGGTATGACAAGAAACCTCGTATCAGGCGGCATGGGCTTTCTCGGTGTCTATCTTGCTAGGAAGTTGCTGGCCGATGGCGAGGAGGTGGTCCTGTTCGACAGACAAAGCAGGTTACCTCCAAACGCCGTCGACTTGCAAGGCAAGGTTGAGATTTTCAGTGGCGATATCGGCAACTGGGTACATGTGGTTGAAGCAATTAAACAGCACCACATTGATTCCATCTATCACTTGGCAGCCTTATTAGGAATGGAGTGCGAGGAGAGCGCCGCCAGTGGCTTCAGGGTGAACGTGATAGGTACGTTCAATGTGCTCGAGGCTGCCCGCCTGACTGGGGTGAAGGATGTTACTTTCGTGAGTACGGGCGCCACCTACGGCCTGATTCCTCCTAAAAAAATATTCAACGATACCCCCCAGAAAGCCGAAAATATGCATGCTGCTACCAAGATCTGCAGTGAGCTGCTGGGCAATCAATATCACCGCCAATATGGTGCGAACTTCCGCAGTGTGAGATATGGCATGATTGTGGGTCCAGCACGGCAAATATCGTATTACTATGGTGACTGGTCTGGGGTAATAGAGATGACCGCCAAGGGTAAACCGTACACCGTCCACTCTGATCCCAACATCCCCTGTGCCTATATCTACGTCAAGGATGCTGCTCGGGCATTGATAGAGGTGAAGAGAGCTCCGGAAAGCAAGTTGAGACAAAGGATCTATAACGTTCATGGCTTTATGGCAACCATCAATGAGGTCGCCGGCGCGATAAGGCACTATATTCCCAATGCCCAAATAACCTATGACTGGGACAAGAGTGAGTATATGAAGCTACAGAACAGCGGGGTGAGCTACGAGATGGATAACTCCATCGCTCATGAGGACTTTGGCTATCAGCCCGAGTACCTACTCGATTCGATGATCAGAGACTTTATCAAAGAGGTAGAAGCCGGGAGGGCACGCTAAATAAAGCACTTGAGCTATGTTGACAGAGGGGAAGCTAACTCAAGGGGTAGGTCTTAATAACCTCTGCAAGGTAGGGGATGCCTGCCGGGAAATATTGAATCTTTTGATTCAGGCATGAAGAGGGTCGAAGGCCAAGAGTACCAAATGGATAAAAAGCAAAAAAGAGAAGTGGGCGTAGGCACAGTCTTTCTGGCATTTGGCGTGTATATCTTTTACGAAGCCTTGACATTGAGGGGAAAAGAAAGTCTGGCCCATTCAGGCGCGTTTTTTCCCCTTATCATAGGATCGATTATTATTTTATTGAGCATTGTGCTTACTATCAAACCAATCGGCCAAGCTCTATCAAGAGCGAAAAAAGCCCCTGTAGTTGAAGAACCAACGCAAAGTCTGTGGAAGGTCGGAATAGGGTTAATTATCTTGATTGCATATCCCATCTTGGTCCCGCACACGGGTTTCTTGTTGACCACCTTTTCCTTTCTGGCCGTGCTTATGTATTTTATGAAAAGGCTAAGGAGGGAGGAGAAACTAAGGCTTAGTGCACAAGTAAAGGAGATTGTACTTATACTCTTTATCTCATTTGTCGTGGCATTTTTCGTCAAGATACTCTTTGAAGATTTATTTAGGATTCCCCTCCCTTAAGGTTTGAAGAGCAAAGAGGGAAACGGGGAGAACAAGAGAAGGCAGGATCATGGATCAAAGTATCGGGGATATAATTCTCATGGGGCTGCACTGGGATACCATGCTCCTGGTTTTTTTGGGATCTGTGGGCGGGATGCTTATCGGTATCCTGCCCGGTTTAACCGCTACCATGGGGATAGCACTATTAGTTTCACTCACCTATGGTTTGTCGGTTGTCAATGCCTTTGCTATTATGATTGGATTGTGGATAGGCTCTATCTTCGGGGCGTCCAGAAGCGCTATCCTGATCAACATTCCTGGAACCCCGGCGTCGATAGCCACAAGTTTCGATGGCTATCCCCTCAGCAAGGAAGGGCACGCAGGGCACGCGATCGGTCTTGCTACGGTTGCCTCATTTGCCGGAAATCTTATTGGCGTCGTCGTCCTAGCGATAGCCATCTTTCCCATGCTGGAGTTCGCACTTAGATTTGGCTCATTTGAGTTTTTTCTTCTCGCCTTCGTTGGACTGACTATGATATCGAGCATCAGCCCCGGATCATTTATCAAAGGGCTACTGAGCGGATCCTTAGGGTTCCTCGTCGCAATGGTAGGCATTGATCCCATGACAGGGGTCCTGCGTTTTACGTATGGCAGTGTTTCACTCACTACTGGGGTGAGTTTCATTCCTGTGATGATCGGCCTTTTCGGCATTTCAGAGGTGCTCATTTCCATTGGAGAAAAATATCCTAAATTGATTGCTGAGAAGATTGGAAGGGTAATTCCCAGCTTTTCGACCATCAAGAAGCACTCATGGCTTATGGCGGAGACCGGCTTGCTTGGAACCATTATCGGAGCTTTACCCGGAGTCGGTGGAGAGGTTGCATGCCTGATGGGATACGACTATGCGAAAAGGAGAGTAAAGCATCCAACAAGACCCTTTGGAAAGGGAGCTGATGAAGGCATTATCGCTCCTGAGACAGCGAATAATGCAGCAATCGGCGGGGCAATTATCCCCATGTTAACGCTGGGAATTCCTGGGGATGCAGTCACGGCAGTACTGCTAGGCGCCTTTATCATTCACGGTATGCAGCCGGGTCCGCTCCTTCTCGTTTACCATAAAGAGTTCTTTTACTTAATTATTACATTTATTTTTCTTGCTGGCATTTTCATGCTGGTATTCGGGCTATCAACGGTTCGATTACTGAGTAAAATTTCGGTGATACCTGAATATATACTCATGCCAATAATCGTCGTATTATGCGTGATTGGGTCATTTGCTCTCCAATGCAGTTTTGCTGATGTACATATAGCCTTTGCATTTGGGATCTTAGGGTACTTGTTGCGGAGGTTTGGCTTTCCGCTCGGTCCGCTCGTCATAGGCATAATACTCGGGCCCATAGCTGACTCTAACTTGCGAAGGAGCGTAATGTTAGCCGGGGGTAATTTCTTTACTGAATTGCTTGGAAGACCAATAAGTGTGGTTTTGCTCATTGTGCTTATCCTTTCAATCCTCAGTACAAGTGCAAAGTCAAAAAAACTCTTTAGAAAGGCTTGGTCTTTATTCAAGGGGATAAAGGTATATTTGAGGAAGGAATAAGGCCTCCCGAACTTCCAGTGACCTTCAGCGGAAGACCAGTCGCCACGAAGGAAGTCAGAGAATGCAAGCCATCTTGAAAGGGGGTGATAGCTATTTTGTACAGAGAATTCCAACAATATCCTATTAACTGACGAATGAGGATTTTACAGCCTCAGACGGCAACAACAACCTATGGTTAATAATAAAGGAGGACAAAATGGCACATTCATCAAGAAGTTTGGCTAAGTCAATAGGTATAGTCATACTTGGTATTATCATGCTAGGCGCAATCAGTGCGGATTTCGCCGAGTGTGCAGGTACCTACCCAGAAAGGCCAATAAGCGCGTATGTTGGCTATCCGGCAGGCGGTGGGACCGATACCATTGCCAGAACGCTGGCGCCAATACTTGAGGAAAACTTAGGGCAGCCACTCGTTATCGTTAACCTGCCTGGGGCTCATTCGGCACAGGCCGGAACCCAGGTGAAGTCGGCAAAAAAGGACGGGTACACCGTATTCTTTGCCACTGAGGGCATGGCCGTCTGGCAAGTCACGGGCATAACCAAAGAGCTTAGCTACAAGGATTTCGAACCTATTGCCTTAATAGGAGTTGGTCCAGCGACGCTAGCCGTGAACGCGAAAACACCCTGGAACACCATAGAAGAGCTTTTTGAAGAGGCAAGAAAAAGACCGGGAGAAATTACCGGAGGCACTGCGGGCCCCTTTTCGACTTCTCACGTATGCCTGCTTCTACTAAATCATGTGCTCGGACTAAAATTCCATATGATTCCGTACGTGGGGGGCTCTGCCGCTGTATTAGCCACAGTGAAGGGGGAAGTCAAAGTGCTGCCTGAAATGACCACCCAGATGTACGAAATGTACAAGGCAGGCAAACTGCGATTCCTCGCTCAATTCACCAAAGAACCAATGGTCGGATTAGAGAAAATACCAACCCTGGGCGATAAATATCCAAAACTTGCGCCGTATCTTCCATATGGCCCGTATTTCGGGCTGTTCGTTGCCAAAGGCACGCCTGAAAACGTTAAAAACAGGCTCATGGGGGCAATGGGAACGGCTCTTAGCGATCCAAGATGGACTAAATTTGCCGATAATGGCTTGATAGAGAGAATAAATCTTTTCGGGGGCATGGCAGAACAATGGATTGACAGATGGATATCAAATGTGGCGTGGATATTGTATGACATGGGAGAAATAAAAGAGTCTCCGGAGAAATTTAATATACCACGAACAAAGTAATTCAAGAAAGAGCGGTATGCGAAAGCACAGGAAGAGCCTTGAGACCAAGGCTCTTCCTGTCCGCCACGTTCATAACAAGAACGGAAGGACGTGGCATATGACCATGGCACTTCATCCTGTGGTCTATTCTGTGTATGGGTTTTCAGGAAGTAATTGGGCAACCTCCAAAGGACGAAGAATAGTAAAAGATGCCTTCTTCTTAGGTGAAAACTGGCTATGGGTAGGTGTTACCAAAGAAGATAAACTCAGATGCGGGTGGAAAAATGGCTGAATATGACAAGAAGATACAATTAGAAGATTTAATGAGAGCAAACATCTTCGATATTTCAGTTCCCCTATCTCCGGATACACCTGTGTTTCCCGGCCAGGAACGGTTCAGCAGGAGAATTCTTTCTAGTATGGCAAAAGGAGACAGGGCAGATGTTTCACAGCTTTCGATGACCTCTCATACAGGCACCCACGTAGACTCCCCCTCTCACTTTATAAAAGGTGGACTCACGATTGATGAAGTTCCTTTCCAACGTATTGTTGGGCCTGCAAGGGTATTCGAATTTGATGTTGCCGAAAAGATAGATGGTGCTGACTTAGAACCATTGGACATACAGAAAGGGGAGATAGTGCTCTTCAAGACCCGTAATTCCACGCTATGGAAGGTAAGGGACTTTCGAAGGGATTACGTTTACCTGACAAAAGAAGCAGCGAGGTATCTGGCGGAAAAAGAGGTGCATGCGGTCGGTGTCGATTACATTATACCTGAAGCCTTGGATGACTTGGAAAGACCCGTTCATCATATTCTTTTGGGGAAAAATATTATTCTCATTGAAGGTCTCGACTTATCCACAGTACCCCAAGGACAGTATCTACTGATATGCTTGCCGTTAAAGATCATAGGGGGTGATGCTGCTCCCGCCCGTGCGATATTGGCAAAGGTTTAAAAGTTGAAACGGCATTGGCTACATCCGTATTGAAGACATGCATTCAAAACGGAAAGGCAGACTTGATTCTTGGCCTGAATATATTTGGGAAATGTTGAGAGAGGAGAGATAGAGGCCATGAAAGCCGCAGTTATGGTCGATAAAGACACTATCGAGTTTCAAGAGATACCTCGCCCTTCTATCAAGGAGAATGAGGTTTTGATCAGGGTTCGCGCTATTGGGGTGTGCGGCACCGATTTACAATTTATAAGGGGCATTCGAAAAGTGGAGTTTCCCCATATTTCCGGCCATGAGGCAAGCGGGGAAGTGGTACGTCTGGGTTCCGCAGTAAAGGGTTTTTCCGAAGGAGATAAAGTTGTCATCGATCCAAACCTCCATTGTGGTCAATGTTCCTATTGCAGGCATGGCAATTATAATCTGTGCATCGATAAAAAAGTGATAGGCGTTTCCCTGCCTGGATGTTTTGCCGAGTATGTGAAGGTTCCTCAGGAGAATGTTTTAAAGATTTCACCATCAGTTCCGATCTGGAAGGCAGCTCTCATAGAGCCGGTTTCGGTTGCGCTTCATGTAAGGCATAAAGCAAACGTTGATTTTGGCGATAGAGTGCTTGTTTTAGGCGCAGGAATGATCGGCCTCATACTTGTGCAATTACTCAAGATGCCCGGAGTTCATGTTACCATTGCAGATAAGGCTGAAAAAAAGCTCAGCATTGCGGAGACATTAGGCGCTGACAGGATAGTGCATATATCCAAGGATGATCTTGAAAGCTCTCTCGAGCCCTATGGGCCCTTTGATACAGTGATCGATGCGGCAGGTGTCCATGCGACTCTCGAAGGATCGCTCCGCATTGCTGGAAGAGGTGGATCTATCATTTGGTTAGGTTTGCCGACGACAAGCATCAATATCGATATATTCTCCTTTGTGTATCAAGAGCTATCGATTTTTTCGTCACTTGCCTATAATCCTGATGAATTTAGCGATGCATTGGCCTTAATCGAAGATAATCGTGTAGCACTAGAACCCATTGTTACTCATACGTTAGCCTTTGAAGATATACAAGAGGCCTTTGATTTAATGGAAACAGGAGAGGCAATCAAGGTTGTCATAACAGTATAGGATTTTTCCCTGTTCACAGGAAATAGCTTTGAACAACATAGGCAAAGAGCCGTGAATCCCTGTTACTCTTAATCATAAATAAAGGAGGAAAAATATTTAAGATGAGTTCTTTCAAGACAAAGGGCATTATTACAGCGATGGTAACTCCTCTTACGGAGGATCAAAAGATTGACAAAGAGGCGATAAGCCGCCTCTTGCATTATGTAATAGACGGGGGTGTCCATGGAGTTTTTGTGATAAGCGGTGCCGGTGAATTCGCTTCATTAACACTTCAGGAAAAAGAGGATTTGTTGGAGGCTGTTGTTGATGAAGTCAACGGGAGGATTCCTGTTTATGCCGGAGCAGGAGCCGTGACAACGCGGGAGGCGGTTCAGCTAACTGAAATCGCTGAGAAGATAGGGGCTGACGTCATTTCTGTGATTGCACCCTACGCGATTGGGCCCAGTCAAGATGAACTTTATGACCACTTCACCGAAATAGCAAAAAGCACTAATCTCCCACTGATCCTCTATAACCATCCTAAAAGGACGGGTGTGAATCTATCAGTTGATCTCGTAGCAAAGCTTGCCAAGGTGGATAACATCGTTGGGATCAAAGACAGCAGCGGTGATCTGGCGCTTACTATGGAGTACATCAGGCAGAATCGTAAGGATTTTTCAGTACTGGCGGGAATAGATACGTTGATCTTCTCCAGCCTTGTTTGCGGGGCCCATGGCAGTATTTCTTCAACCGCCAATGTGGTACCAGCATTAGTGGTAAAGATATATGAATCATTCATGAACGGCAACTATGAGGCAGCTCGTCGAGCTCAGTATGAATTGATTCCCTTACGAAGGGCGTTTGAACTTGGTACATTCCCCGCAGTGCTAAAGGAGGCGCTCGCTATGATTAATATACCTGTTGGGCCACCGATAAGGCCTATAAAACCCTTAAATCAAGAAAATAGAGAAAAACTTAAGCAGGTATTAGAAGGAATGAACCTTTTATAAAGGCATGGCATCCGAAAGAGCACGCCCTTGCGATTTGTATTATTCGCTTTTACTGACGGGCTCTGAAGAGCTGGAATTCGCTATGTCGAAGGCGTATCGTTTATGATTCACTCTCTGGCAAAGATCATTGCGGATTGCTCCAAATATCGAAGCAAGATTAGTCTTGATGTGGTTATTAAGCCCGGTATGTTTCGCATACTTAAAAAGAGCTATCTTATTTATTTAACAAAACTTTCCCTCACCGCAGTTTTCCCTCTATTCGGTACAACCCAATGAGTTGAAAAGCCTTCTTTTTGAGTGGAGTCAGCTCAGTAAGCTGAGAGAACCCTGGAGCACAAGGATCGGACCTCATTCGATAACGGTTACGGCACCGTGTGGCGAGTTGAGGCAAGAGGGTGGGGAAGATCTCGATTCCAAGGCCATCGGGTGTATGGCGAATTAGCTTTTTGCTTTGCATTGAGGAAGAGGATCGTATTGAGTGTTCTGCGGCACGATCAGATATCACGGGACCGTTGAGGAGCTGAAGGAAAACGAAGAGGTACGCAAGAAGTATCTGTTGAGCAGCCTGCCGTTATGGTCACATTCCCGCTCCATAAGCCAGGAGGAATCGAGTGGTTTCGGTAAACCGGCTGAAGTCTATCCTCCCAGGTATGCCTGTTTTGCAATACCAGCGGATTTTAATTCGTTTATAGTCCCTTCAAGGACAACCTTGCCGACCTGTAATGCATAACCCCTTT
>Ga0307434_1001245_pt1 | contig 14101 bp, 14 predicted proteins | sample SalMarWE160220MG_FD_202156 | JGI IMG/M metagenome (GOLD analysis project Ga0307434, IMG submission 202156) | Salt marsh sediment microbial communities from the Plum Island Ecosystem LTER, Massachusetts, United States - WE1603-220 | ecosystem: Environmental > Aquatic > Marine > Intertidal zone >... | reverse complement strand
TCCACGGATTCATTCGCGGCTTCTATCTTGACCACACAAACAGAAGCACAGTAAAAGGAAATACTGTTACAGGAAGCGGAATTGTAGTCACGCAACGATCATGCAACAATCAAATTGTGGAGAACACCGTAACTGGTGGCGGAATCGGTTTGGATTTTGGCAGCGACAACATTGTCTTGAACAATGATGTTGGCGGAATTTCGATTGTCTTCTCGACGAACATTACGGTGGAAAACAACCGAATCGCAAATGATGAACGTGTTGATGTCGTGCTACTTTATAATGATCCGGGAGGAGGCATTTACATTGACAATAGCGGCGACTGCAATATAATCGGCAACACAATCGAACGCAAAATATGTGGAATAAATATTTGGCATTGCACCAACCTCAATTTCTCAAACAACACACTGAAAGATAATCAGGTTGGGTTCAAACTTTGGGGATGCGATCTGCAGCACAATCTGCACAGCATAGACACAACAAACACAGTCAATGGAAAACCAGTCTATTTCCTCGTCAACCAGTCTAACTTCCAAGTGCCAACTAATGCCGGCTGGATAGCCGCAGTAAACTGTGTAAATATAACAGTTGAAAACTGGGCGTCAACACCCAACTGGGACGCCATACTCTTCATTGACACAAGAGACCCAAAAATAGTCAATTCAAAGCTAACTAACAACTTCAACGCAATCAGGTTTGACTCTGTTACCAACTGCACCATTTCTGGTAATCATATAGAAAATAACGGGTATGCAGCACTCTATTTCGAAGGCGCTGTTAACTGCACAGTAACAGAGAATAATGTAGTTGACAACTTCTGTTACTTCAACATCTGGCACGGTTCAGTAAACAACACTTTCTTCCGCAACAACTTTATCGGAAACTGGACGGGTTCTCCCGGTAGTTATGACTCACACAACTTTTGGGATAACGGTTTGGAAGGCAATTACTGGAAAGAATACAACAGCAAAGACGCCAACGGAGACGGAATAGGCGACAACCCGTACCTCATTGACAGCCACTCTGACAGTATAGACAGGTATCCACTCATGAATCCTGTTGAAATCCCCGAGCCTGAGACACAAGATATAGTACCGGAGTTTCCATCATGGACCCAAATGTTAACGGTTCTCGCACTATTCACCGTCGCCGTAACCATCTACAAACAAAGACTGATAAAATTAGGGAACAAAAAAGGGATAAGCTGCAAACAAGAACTTTTAGAGAGAAAATAGCTGAAATTCGGGGAAAGTGTATGCAGGCACACTTGTTTTTCACGGTTTTTGTGTGCATTCTGTTAGCTGTTGCCGGATTACAGTTTGTCCCCTCTGGAGCAGCGAATCCCATTCCAGTTTATTCGCTTGAAATGCTCGAAGAATACATCAACTACACGATTTGTCGGGTTAACGGAAGCTTATGGGCAAAAGTGGACGGAACATACCCCCTAACTAAATCCATTATAGAATGCGAGGACCAAGCTCTTTCAGGCGACAACACATGGTTCACGTTCACTGGCGACACACTGCCGATGGTTTATCCTACTCCTCCGGGCACAATCAGCATCTCCGTGAAAGTGAATGAAACAGAACTCGGGTGGAGCAACTACACCCAAACCTTTCCTGACGAAACACATTATACTGCCATCGGCGACTGGCCCATGATTTCTTGCACAATCCATCCTATTCTGGACCAGTTCACACTGAAGATTCATTATGAGCACCCCATCCTGCTGATTAATGGAAGCTACACGTTTCTGTATGACCTGAACATAAGTCCGTATCTGTCGCCGTGGAGCAACAAATCCACAGCCCACTTTAACATAAGATTCGAAACAGACGTCACAGACCTTCAAGCACACACCATAGCGACGAATGGAGCATTGAATCCAGTGGAGTACATGGTCACAAAAGACGCTGGGACAGAAACATTGTCGCTTCAAGTTGTATCCGAGTACTCACAACCGCTTCCCGGAGACCTGCTGATAGCCTTCCAGGAGGGCAACGAGTCGGAACAAAATAACTCTGGTCTATTGAGTTCAACTGAACAGCGTTATGTAGTTGTAGCCGTCATAGCGGCAGCAGTGGTTGGGATTGTTGGTTATCTGTTGCTGAAACACAAAAAACGGGGCGACAACAAATGAATAGAAAACGTTTCCCTCCTGAACACCGATACTACCCGCATTAATGATGATTACGGCTTCTCTAGTCTGTTATAGACGAAAATTGTGTGAAAAAAGATAAAAGCGCAATGCATCGAACAAGATGGACAACGGTGAGTCTTATGAAAGAGTGGAAGATCACGCTTGGTGGAGCACTAATCATGTTCATAGCCGCACTAATCATGTTCCTCTGGGCAAACAGCCTAGAACAACCACCAAAACTACTAGAATACTACCTAATAACCAACCTAATAACCAACCAATTCCACCTAACATTCCTAACAGGCGTACTCTTCACAGGGTTCGGCGGCGGATTTCTAATCTGTACACTACTGGTTTACCAGCTAGAAAAGAAACTAGACTCCAAGTCACCAGACACGGAGACAGCAGGCAAAAAGGAAACAGAGCAATTCATATATTGAACCGTTCAATACGGGCTATGCCATCGAGGCGCGCAGTTTGGAAGCATGGGAAGCAGCAAAAAATGCGTTAGAAAACGTTCTTGAAGCCAGTAGTAGCGAAAGAATCTTTATAGTCTGTGATGAAGAAAAAGCCGAGGTTGGAGAAGCATTCGCAACTGGTGCTTTAGCCCTCGGATTAGATACCAGACTCGTAATTCTTGAAAAACTCAAAGAACCGCGAAGAGAAATCCCAGCAAGGCTTCAGGAAATTTTGACCCAGAAACCAGACATTTACATCAACCTGCTGCGGGGAAACCGCGAAGAGACGCCGTTCCGAATAAAGCTCATAAAAACGGAAACTCAAGACCATAAAGCCCGTCTGGGACACTGCCCCGGAGTAACAGCGGACATGCTCACCGAAGGCGCCCTAGCCCTTACCCCAGAAGAGCACAAAAGCATGCAAGGTCACGCAGAGAGGCTCATCCGCACCCTAGAAGAAACAACAACAGTGGAAATCCGCAGTCCAGCTGGAACCAAGTTGACGTTAAACGCAAAGAACCGGAAATTCATCACTGACACCAAGCTGGACAGGAAGACAATGAAGTGGATGAATCTTCCAACCGGCGAAGTCTTCGTTGCGCCTGTTGAAGATTCGTTGAATGGAAAACTTGTATGCGACATGGCTATTGGCGGAATCGGAAAACTAAGAAAACCCTTGGAGGTCACCGCTAAGAAGGGCAGAGTGGAAAACGTGTTTTCGGAAGACAAGGATCACCTGCGAAGAGTCAAAGAAACTTTTGCGACTGACGACTGGTCCGATGTTGTGGGGGAATTCGCCTTCGGAATCAATTCTAAAGCACGGTTTGTGCAGGAGTTTCTTGAGGCGGAAAAAATGTTGGGGACAATTCATGTGGCTTTTGGAGCAAACACGGACATGCCTGGGGGCAAAAACCCATCAAAGAACCACATGGACCTGCTTGTCTCGAATCCCACCGTAACAGTGACCAAAGAAAACGGAGAAAAATTCGCAGTAGTAGATAAAGGACGTTTCCAACTCTGAGTTACATAGAAGAGAAATCAGCGCCCAAAAACGAAAAAGAAATACAGGAAGACGCCACAGAACAGGCATAATCAAACTAAACCATGAAGCGGCACAAGAAGGACTGTGAACTGAAATGAAGTATTTACTCATTGTTGGAGATGGAATGGCAGATTACCCAGTTCCAGAATTGGGTAACAAGACTCCTCTCCAAGCGGCAAACAAGCCAAACATTGACATGATTGCAGCCAAGGGACGAAGTGGGCTGCTCAGAACAGTGCCAGACGGGTTAACTCCCGGTTCAGGCACAGCGATTCTTTCGGTTCTCGGTTACGACCCCACAAGATACTACAGCGGAAGAGGTCCATTCGAGGCTGCTGCCAGAAACATTCGTTTAGACAGAAATGATGTGGCGTACAGATGCAACATCATCACAGAAAAAGACGGAATCCTAATCGACTATTCCGCCGATCACATAACAAGCAGCGAAGCCGAGGAGCTGATAGATGCGCTAGAAAGGGAAATGGAAAAGCCAGATGATGTGGAGTTCTTTGCTGGTTTAAGCTACAGGCACTTCTTGATCCTAAGAAACTACATGCACAAAGAAATTGTCGAGTGTACGTTCCCCCACGATGCTATAGGCGTAGAAATTTCAAAGATTTTGCCTAGAGCCAACTCCGAAGAAGCTAAAAGCGCTGCTGAGTTGTTAAGTAGGCTGATTCTTGATTCCAAGAAGGTTCTGGAAAACCATCCCGTTAATGTTGCTAGAAGACGATCTGGAAAAAGACCCGGAAACATGATTTGGCCTTGGGGCGGCGGCAGAACACCATCTCTGCCCACATTTAAGGAGAAGTATGGTGTGGATGCGGCGGTTATTTCTGCTGTTGATTTGGTTAAAGGAATCGGAGTCTACGCTGGAATGAAGGCTGTTAATGTGCCCGGCGCCACCGGCTTGTATGATACAAACTATGAAGGAAAGGCAGAACATGCGCTCAAGGCTCTTGAAAACAGTGACATGGTTTTCGTTCACGTTGAGGCACCAGATGAGGCTGGGCATTCCCGAGATTACGAACTGAAGGTGAAGACGATAGAGGACTTGGACAAACGACTAGTCGGAAGGTTACTGGATGGACTAAAAGAAGACTGTGCCATCGCCATTTTGCCTGACCACCCCACACCCATCAAAATCGGCACACACACAAGAGACCCGGTGCCTTTCGCAATTTGCTCTCCAGCCATCGAAGCTGATGGGGTGAAGCTGTTTGACGAAGAGTCTGCGGGGAAGGGCGGTTTTGGTTTAATAGAGGGTGAAGCGTTTATGTTGCGTTTTCTCGGAAAATCGGCTGCCACTTGATCTGTTTTGTTATTCTATGTATTTTGAGAGCACCTTAGAGATGGACTTCACCGTTGCCTGCAAACCCTTAAGGACGATAATCATCTCGTTTTTTGTTTTCGCAGACACCTCCTTCTGCTTCAGCAACTCCACAATCTTGGCTGTCTCCACAAAAATCTGATACTGATGACAGTCCAGTTGCTCAGCCCAACGCCTGAAGGCATCCCTGAACTCCGCATCCTCCGAATCACTCATCACAACAGCACCGTTCTGGAGTTATAGCTTACACAACTTTTTAACGTTTCAGGACACCTACACGACGAGCACCAAATTTTATCTTTTTCTTGGTTTTCAAGAAAAAAGCTATTTTTCAACAATCTTCTGCTATTAGGCTCCTAATATGATGAGGCACGTTCGAACCGCGATTATTATTTATAAATGGTAACGGTAATAGAGGAGATTCAACAGAACAATGTAATCATACTTGCTGGGTGAGCGATAAGATGAGGATAATCTTGGTGGGATGGGGGGTGGTCGGGCAGAGCTTCGCCCAAATCATCACAGACAGAAAGGGGGAGCTTGCCAGAAAATATGGCTTCCGCCCCAGAATCGTAGCCATAGTCGACAAGAAAGGCGCAGCCATAAACCCGAAGGGATTAGACCTAGAAGAGATGCTGGCGCTGAAAAAAGAGAAAGGAACAGTGTCAGCAAGCAGTCAACATGGACGCCCCGGAATGTCAGCGCTAGAAACGATAGAGTCCGTGGAGGCTGAAGCCATGGTCGAGGTGACACCCACCAACATCGAAACCGCAGAACCCGGATTATCCTACATCAAAGCAGCGTTCAGAACAGGAAAAAATGTGGTCACAACAAACAAGGGACCCCTCGCCCTGGCGCTGCCAGCGTTGACAGAGCTGGCGAACTACAACAACGTTTACCTGCGATTCAGCGGAACCGTGGGCGCCGGAACCCCGATTCTGGAGTTCGCCAAGAACTGCCTCCAAGGCGACAGGATACTCTCCATCAGGGGAATACTGAATGGCACAACAAACTACATTCTCTCGCAGATGGACGAGAAGCACATCACATTCGATGAAGCCCTGAAAGAGGCACAAGCCCTCGGATACGCCGAGACTGACCCCACCATGGACGTTGACGGCTACGACGCAGCCGCAAAATTGGTCATCATGGCAAACTGGATAATGGACAAGAAAGTCACAATAAAAGACATCCAAATCAGGGGCATCCGCAGCGTATCAGCCCAACACATAAAGGACGCCGCAAAGAAAGGCTGCACAATAAAGCTCATAGGCTCCATCGAAGAAAACCTAAAAGTGGAGCCCACCCAAATATCCAAACATGATCCCCTAGCCGTGGACGGAGCGCTCAACGCCGTAACCTTCGTCTCAGAATCCGCGGGCGAACAAACCATCATAGGACTGGGGGCAGGAGGAACAGAAACCGCCAGCGCAGTACTAAGGGATCTGCTGGACATAAAACAGCACATAGCAAACAAGATGATAACATAAAGGTGAGGAAAAGGACTTGAAGAAGATAGTGATGAAATTCGGCGGAAGTTCAGTAGCAACCGGCGAAAAAATTCGTCGCGTAGCCAAACTTGTAGCAGACAACAGCAGCGAAGATTGCGCCGTTGTTGCCGTAGTTTCAGCCTTGGATGGCGTCACAGACCAGCTTATCCAAGCGGCGGAGGCAGCAAAAAAAGGAGACAAAGAATATATCCGCAAATTCAAGCAGGAGATACTTGAAAGACATTTAACCACAGCCAAGGAAGCCATCAAAGACGGTCAGATAAGGGAAGAGGCGGAGCAAACCCTCAAGGCAAGGATAGACGAGCTGGAGCAGGTTCTAACAGGAATCGTTTACGTCGGCGAACTCACCCCCAAATCAAGGGACACGGTCATCTCTTACGGAGAAAAACTGTCCGCGCCCATAGTCAGCGGAGCCCTCAAAAACCTGGGACTAAAGTCGGAGCACCTCACAGGAGGAGAAGCGGGGATAGTGACCGACAACAACTTCGGGGAAGCAGGTCTACTCATGAACGTCACCAAATATCAGGTCAAAAAGAGCCTTGTGCCTCTGTTGAAGAAAGGAGCAGTTCCAGTGTTAACGGGCTTTATAGCCGCAACCCAGAGCGGAGAAACCACAACCTTGGGCAGGGGAGGGTCAGACTACACCGCCACCATCATCGGAGCCGCCTTAGAAGTTGACGAGGTTTGGATATGGACAGACGTGAACGGACTGATGACTTCTGACCCCAAAATCGTTCCAGAAGCAAAAACGATCAATGAACTGTCATTCCAAGAAGCCACAGAATTAACGATCTTCGGAGCCAAAGCCATGCATCCCCGAGCTTTGGAGCCAGCCAGAAAAGAGGGAATACCCGTCAGAATCAGAAACGTCTTCAACCCCGAGAATTCTGGAACCCTGATAAAGAAAGAACAGAAAATCAAACAAAAAGACGGGGTGAAAGCCGTAACCTTGGTCAGAAACGTTGCGGTGATAACCGTCAGCGGAGCAGGCATGGTGGGCGCCCCGGGAACAGCAGCAAAGGTTTTCGAGGTGCTTGGAAAAGAAAACATCAACATCCTGATGATCTCGCAGAGCGTCTCAGAATCAAACATCTCACTGGTAATTCAGCGAAGCCTGCTGGAACGGGCAGTCAACACACTAGAGATAGCGCTGCTGGGCAGAGACTTTATCCGAGAAATCATGGCCGAAGATGACGTGTGCGTAGTCGCGGTTTTGGGTGCAGGCATGAAAGGAATGCCCGGAGTGGCTTCAAGAATATTTTCTGCCGTAGCACAAAAGGGAATAAACGTCCGCATGATAGCTCAAGGCTCATCCGAACTTAACGTCTCATTCGTAGTCAAAGAAAAGGATGGAGACGAGACTGTCAGGGCAATCCACAAGGAATTCAAGTTAGACACAAAATAATCGGGAAACCAGTTCCAGTTTCTGCGGGTTCGTTGCGCATCGGAACCAGAAAGAGTAAGGTTTTAAGCTTTCATGTTAAACTTTGTATGGTGTGATGAGGGACACCATTCTGAGCGTTCGTGATGATGAGATGGAGCGACTCTGAAACATCTTAAGGTTCTCAACAGAGACTATTGGGGACCAGTAGACGCTTGACCTGCAGTAAACAGTGAAGCAGCAGAAAAGCGGATGACAACAAACGCAAACTTGAAACAGGGAAACAAACTTTTAAACCATTCCGGACGGAAAAAACAAGCTTTAATAATAGCCGAAAAGATGTTAACATAAAACTTTAAGAATAACACTTTCGACTAACATTGAAGGAAACGCGATCATCATGGCTAGACATCACGGCATGACAAATAAAACCAAAAAAAAGAAACAGAAGCGGGTAAAGAAGAAGAGGCAGAGACGACGGAAGAAAACAAAGTAAGTCTGAAAAACCGTTAATCAGACAACGGCTTGTTTTGAGCTAGGTTTTACATCTTCAGGATTAAAAGAGGTTTTAGAGGGAAAGTAGTTCAGTTAATGAGGGGACGGGAACATACAGCCAAACGTAAACCGCGAGAGCCAGCATCAGAACAGAAACTACAACCAGAATGTAGTCTGCCCTCCTTAGTTTAAGCGTGTAAAGGTTTGTTCGTTTTTCGCTGGCACCCCAAGCCCTTGACTCCATGGCCTCCGCCAACTCTAGGCTTCTTCGGATGGCATTGACAATCAGCGGAATAAGTATGGGAATGTAGTTTCTCACTCGCTTAAGGAAGTTGCCGCGCTCCAGCTCCAGCCCTCTTGCCTTCTGGGCATCCATGATGGTCTGCGCCTCGTCAGCCAACACCGGGACAAAGCGAACCGCGGTGGTGAAGGCGAAACAGAACTCGTAGGGGATGTGGCTCTGCTGCAGCGCCAAGCCTAGATGGTCAGGCGAGGTTGTTAGAAAGAACACTGAGAAGGACGCGATTAGAACAACGAAACGTAAAGTCATGGCTGCCGCCCGCTCTAAAAGAATCAGGTATTCGGCGAGCGTGTCAACCGACCCAGATATTTGCTGGAATGAGGCGGGATAGAAGTAGCCGAAAATAAGGTTTGTTGCAAAGATGAAGATTGCCAAGAATGCTGCCCCTCTCAGGGAACGCAGCCATTGACGGTTAACTCGTGCCATAAAAACAAAGGGCAAGGGTACGAAAAACAGGACAACTAGAGCCAGCAGATTGGTGAACAGAATCGCCATCACAAACAGGACGGTGACGAATAAAAATTTGATTCTTGGGTCCAGATTATGAACCACTGAAGAAACTTTCCTGAACTTGAAGCCTTCAAAGACGCTCATTGCCTTTCCCTCAGCCGACCTAACAGAATCTTGGTGGCTTCATGAACGTCAATAACATCCGTTGGCAGTCCCAAATCAGCCAACTCCAGAAAAATCTGAGTTATCTGGGGAGGCACAATCGAAGCCTGCGCCACCAACTTCGGGTTCGTCAAAACCTTTTTCGCCATGCCCTCAGCCAAAATTTTTCCTTGGCTCATCAGTATGACGCGAGGATTACATTCAGCCACAAACTCTACGTCGTGGGTGACGACAACCACTGTCTTTTTCTGGGCGTTCAGTTGCAATATGAATTGCTGCAGTTTTTCCTTCTGCTGATGGTCCTGACCTATGGTCGGCTCGTCCAGAATGATTACCTGAGGGTCCCAAGCGAGGATCGAAGCCAAAGCAACCCGTTTTCTTTCTCCGCCGCTGAGCATGAACGGCGACGTCTTCCGATATTTAGCTACATCCAGAAGGTTTAGAGCCCAGTCAACCTGCTTTTCTCTAACTGCCTCTTCAAAACCAAAGTTTTTTAGGGCAAAGGCAATCTCATCCTCCACGGTTTCGCTGAATAGTTGGTGATCTGGATTCTGAAATACGAAACCAACGTTTCGAGACAGTTTGGCAACGCTTACATCTCGGGTGCTCACGCCGTCAACTAGGACCTCGCCCTTGGTTGGCTTCAAAAGCCCGTTGAAGTGCTTCACCAGAGTGGTTTTTCCTGCGCCGTTCTGTCCCATGACAGCCAAGAATTCTCCGTCATCGACTGTGAGGTTGATTCCCTTCAGGGCTTCGATGCCAGTAGAATAGGTGAAATGCAAATCTTTGACTTCAATCATGTCTCAGCGCCTCTCGCAGGAGATTCGCTGTCTCTTCTGTAGTCACTGGAACAGTTTTCAGCTGTATTCCATTTTGTTTCAGCTGATGATACAGTCTTGTTGCCTTGGGGATGCCCACACCAATCAGGCGGGCTTCTTCTAAGGTGAAAATTTCGCGGGGAGAGCCATTCAGAACCACCTTGCCTTCATCCATGACGATAACGTTGTTGGCGTACTTTGCGGCTAAGTCCAGCCGATGCTCAACCAGAATAATGGTGATGCCCAGTTTCTGGTTTAACTCGTTGATAACCTCAAATATCTTTTCGGCTCCTACAGGATCAAGAAAGGAGGTGGGTTCATCCAGTATCATAATGTCAGGCTGCATGGCAAGCACAGAGGCTATGGCGACCCGCTGCTGCTGTCCACCTGAAAGCTCATGGGGAGGCCTATCGCCCAGCTCGCTTATTCCCGCCATTTGGAGTGCCCAATCAACCCGCTTTTTCATCTCGTCTCGGGGCATGGCGAGGTTTTCTAGGCCAAATGCCACGTCCTTTTCAACGGATAGGGCGAAGAGCTGGTTCTCTGGGTTCTGGAAAACAAGTCCTACGTGGCTGGCGAGTTCATGGATTTTATGTTCAGCCACGTTGAGGCCTGCGACCTCGATTTTTCCTTCCAGGGCTCCGTTGTAGAAGTGGGGTATGAGACCGTTGAAGCATCGGCAGAGGGTTGTTTTTCCGCAGCCGCTGGGGCCGGTTAAGATGACGAAGTCTCCTTTGTTTATGGTTATGGATACCTCTTTGATGGATGGTTTTGTTGTCCCAGGGTAGGTGTATGTTAGGTCCTTGGTTTCGATTATAGCCAATGTTTTGTTCGCCAACCTACCGCAACTTTTTCGAATCATTTAAGAGTAGCTACCCAAAAAAGGGTTATTTCAACTTCTGTTTCAGCAGTTTCTCACAAAACTTGAGGCAAGCCTCCACATCTCCAACGCCATTCGCACCAGCCGAAACCGCGTGACCCCCACCCATGCCGCCCAGAAACTCGCCTAACGGCTTCGCCAAATCGCTACCCATATGGACCCCGGTCTCGGCGTGGAATTCTCGGGAGGCTCTGAAGCTGACCTGAATTTTGTTCTGTTTTTGTCCAGCCACCACGGCAACATGGGCTCCCAACGCGATGAGAGCTCGGCATGCTGAGGCTTGGTAGGCGCTGACATGAGACAGAGCGATCAGCCAAGTGCTTATTTTTAAAAGTTTCATTCGGTTAGCTGCCTTCAGTCGCGCTATACGCTCCGGCTGTTCCATGGGTAAGGAGAGAATGGGAAGTGTCTCTTGGGCGTTTACTCCGGCGGCTACAAGGTCAGCTACAATTTTGAGGGTGTCAGAGGTGGCTATGATGAAATGTCTTGTGTCAAAGGCTATTCCCAGAAAGAGGGCTTTCGCCTCGTCTGGGTCTGGTTTAAGTTCCGCCTCCTTGAAGAGGCGATAAACGATCTCGCAGGCGGATGACGCCGTCTCGTCGGTTACAGAAAGGGTTGCCCTGCGCTCGGTGTCGGGGTGGCTTGCGTGATGGTCAACTACAACCAGAGGGTGGTCAGGCTTTATTCGGCTGCTCCATTCGTCCAACTGTTGGATGGTGCTTGTGTCCAGTATAACAATGAGGTCAGCCGTTTCTATGTGTGGGTTGTCCGCAAGTTCTATGGGCAGAGCATTCATCATTGCTTTGGAGAGTCTGCTGGCTCCTGAAGGTGCGGCAATCTCTGTTTCTAGGTTGGGTCTCAGACGTTTCAGCAGTCCTTTGAAGGCGAAGGCGGCGCCGATGGCATCTGGGTCTGCGTTGTGGTGACATAAAAGAACAGCTAGTTTGGCGTCCAGCTTGTCTATTAGGGCTACTATTTCTTGGATTTGCATTTGAGTTCCCTCAGGTATTCTTCAATGCGGTTGAAGGCTTGTTTTGTCGCTTCTTTTGTCAGCGTTTCCACATCGAAGTCTTTCATGAGGGGGGACAGAACAACTGTCACGTCAACGGTTGCGGTTATGGGTTTTGTTCCTTCAGCGTCCACTGATACGTCGAGGGTGACTATTCTGCTGGTGGAAACTTTGGATAGGACGTAGTCTCGGGCAGCTTGCTCCGCCCTTTCACATAGCTCCGCAACTTGTTCAAGATTAAGTTCAGGGATTCCTATTTCTTCCAACCGAGTTTCATCCTCAGGAGGAGCCTGATACTGGACGCAGGTCCTGCTGCAGCTTTTCCTGTAGGTCCTTCACTTGGGTTCGAAGGCGCTCCTCCTGTTTGGCTAGAACGTCAACCCTCATCTTCAAGAGTTCTTTACGTTCAGTTAACTCTGCTGTGACCGCGTCTTTTTTGGACTTGACAAGAAGCGCGCCGATGGACTTGTAGATCACCGCGGTTTCAGTCATTTTCTCTAGCTCGCTTTCTGCATGTTCAACCTCGCTGAGTTGCATTTCAAGCTGCTGTTTCTGTGCCATCACTCCTTGCAGAGTCTGCTGTAATTGTTGAAGCCTGAGCAGCCGTTGCTGAATCTGGGGTGGAAGTTGGGAAATGTCTGTGCTCATCTTATACTCCTCAAACCTTTCTCTGAATTCTTCAGCTTAAATAACTTGGCGTATATTAAGCGTTTTCACTACAGACACTTCCCACAAGCCTTTACATTCGGAAGTCTATGTCGAAATCTTTAATGAAATTACTTTCTTTCTCGGAAAATCCAAAATATTCTGCTAATACATCATCAATTTGGTCGATAATTTTCTTAGAGAACTTTGGTATGATTTCTTTTATTCTGATTATGTTGCCATCGGCTCGGACATTAATTTTTTCATTAGATGTTTCATCATAGCTTTTCATTAACTCTTCAACTAGAGGGTTAAGTTTTGCCTTCAAAGAATCGGGGAAATCATTCAAGTCGATGGGAAAACTTGCTATCTGTTGCATCAACAAATCTCTGCCATTGGACCAGACAATAAACCACCAATAGAACAGGGAACTGTTGAGGATTGCATTAGCCACCTCTAGGTTATCGCGGTCAAAATTAATTGGTTTGTAGTGAGATGAAATCTGAGTTTTTCTTGGTCCAATGAGCACTTTTTCGGTTTTCTCTGGGTTCTCCTCGCAACGTTCGTAGTATTCAATCTTTGGCACATAATCTGCAGTATGAGCATGAATCCAATACCTCGGTGCGTTATAGTAAAATATTGGATTTCCGTCCTTTGTGGTGAAATCGCCTAAAGTTTTTCCTCTGGATTTCTGCGTCAACTTTTGCAGTGTTCTTTTTTCTATACTTGCACCTAATTTAGGCACAAGCTCCATTGGATTCTTGACTATCCACCTAGTTGTCCTGAGGCTTTTGAATAAATCTGCCCTATCTTCAGTGAACCATCTATGATATTTGGAAGTTGTAACATTTTTTACGCCTTTTCCCTTTTCCGTGACTACGATGGTAGCTCGGCAATCTTCCAGACCACTAAATATTTTTCCGGGTCTATCATCAAAATTGAAGTATTTTACTTCAGCAGAGTTTTCATGTACGTATTTCCGTATGTCCCCCATTCTATCTGTAGAAACCAATGAAATTGGAACAATAAATCCAAACCTGCCATTTTGCCTTAGAAGTTTAATTGACCTTTCAGTGAAATAGGCATGAGTGTTACCGCAATCCTTTGACCAGTAAAACAGGGGCTCTTTCGTTTTTCGACTATTATTGTTCTTCAGACAGTTAATAATCTTCAAATCGGTAGGGCTATAGTTTCTGTCCTCAACATAGGGAGGATTTCCAACGATGACATCAAAACCGCCTTTAAGCAAAGCGCCGTCAAAATCAATCTTCCAATGGAAGGGCATTCTTTCAGAAAGCTCCTTTCCAAGCTCCTCAAAATTGTTCTTGCTAAAATTGGAATTGTCATGAATGAAGGCGAGAAAAGAATTGTTAATCATCTCATACAAACTATTTCGAACCTTCTCTAAAACCTCCCTAATCTTAACAGCACGCTCTCCTGACTCCAGAGAATACAACACTAAAAGGTTCTTGTAAG